>Ga0210122_1000220_pt1 | contig 18789 bp, 2 predicted proteins | sample Muzzi_CordB_D2_FD_185530 | JGI IMG/M metagenome (GOLD analysis project Ga0210122, IMG submission 185530) | Wetland microbial communities from San Francisco Bay, California, USA, that impact long-term carbon sequestration - Muzzi_CordB_D2 (SPAdes) | ecosystem: Environmental > Aquatic > Marine >... | reverse complement strand
CGAGCCGGTCGCGCCAGTACGCCAGGTGGCGCTCCAGGCCCCCCTCCTCCAGCCGCCGCCGTTGCCAGGCGGCGAAGTCGACGTACTGGATCGGCAGCTCCGGCAGGCCGGCGCCCTCGCCGGCCCCCGAGCTCTCGCCGCCGATCGCCGCGCGGTAGAGCCGGCCGAGCTCGGTCTCGAGAACGCCCAGGGACCAGCCATCGAAGACGATGTGGTGGAAGGTCAGCACGAGCACGGTCTCGGCCTCGCCGGTCCGCACCAGGAGAACCCGGAAGAGCGGGCCCCGCTCGAGGTCGAACGCTCGCCGCGACTCCCGGTCGACGGCGGCGTGGATCGCGGCGTCCCGCTCCTCCTCCGGGACCTCTCGCAGGTCGGCCAGCTCGACGTCGACCGACGGCTTCGCCGCGAGCACGTGGACCGGCCCCTCGTCCCGAGCGCCGGAAGCGCGGAAGGTGGCGCGCAGGATCTCGTGGCGCCGGACCAGCGCTTCGAGACTCCCGGTCAGGGCGTCCAGATCCAGCTCGCCGCGCAGCCGGAAGGCGACCGGCACGTTGTGCCGCGGCGAGCTCGGGTCGAGCTGGTAGAGCGCCCAGAGGCGCTCCTGGGCGTAGGAGAGCGGCAGGTGGCCGTCCCGCGGCACCGGCTCGATCGGCTGGGTGTCCGCGCCCGCCTCGGCGCGGGCCGACGCTTCGATCTCGGCCGCCATGCGCGCCACGGTCGGCATCTCGAAGAAGCGGTGGAGCGGCAGCTCGAGTCCGAAGACCTCTTGTACGCGCGCCAGGAGACCGGTGGCCATGAGCGAGTGGCCGCCCAGGGAGAAGAAGTCATCCTCCACTCCGAGGCGTTCCACGCGGAGAGCCTCGGCCCACAGGTCGGCCAGGGTGCGCTCCACCTCGGTCCGCGGCGCCACGTAGTCGCCACCCGCCGCGCCGGCCCGGTTCCGCCGCGGCGGCCGGGCCCAGCGCGCGATCTCGGCCGCGTCGTGGAGACGGTTCGCGATCTTGGCGAGCTGGGCCGAGCGCCAGGCGTGGTGGGCGAAGCGGTCCGCGGGCGCGCTCTCCGCCCGGGGGGACCGGGCCGTGGCGCCACCGCCCGCCCCTCCGGCGGCGTCGTCCGCGCTCTCGGCCGGGCCCGCGATGACGCGCTCGAAGGCGCCGATCGCCTCGGCCACCGGAATGCGGAACCAGCTCTCCTCGCCCTCCCCCGCGGCCGTTTCGCCCGGCTCCTCGAAGTCGCCACCGACGGCGCGCAGGAAGTCCCGCGCCGGCTGGTTGCGCGCGGTCGGCCGGAACGGCACGTCGACCCGCGCCAGGCCCCGTTCGCGGGCGATCTCGGCCAGCCGGGCCAGGATCCGGTGCTCGACGCCCCGGCCGAGCACCCGGCAGCTCAGGAGGAAGGTCTCGACCTCCAGGGCCTTGTCTCCGGTGCCGAAGATCACCACGCTCACCTGGCCGTACTCGCCGAAGCGGTCCCGCACCTCGGACACCAGGCACTCGAGGCCCTCGTCGCCGAGGCGCGTGATGTCCGCCTCGGAGCGCCGGATGGTGGTGACGTTGAACTGGTTGGTGCGCTGGGTGAGCTGGGAGGTCCGGGGGATCTGATCCTCCCGCGGCGGCGCGATGTCGACCCGCAGCTCCAGGGTGCCGAGGAACTCGCTCAGGCTCGGAGCTTCCTTACGCAGGCGCTCGCGGTCGAGGTTCTGGCGGTACATGGCGGTGCGCTTCTTGTCCTCGCCGGTGACCCGGAGCTGATCGAGGATCCAGAGATGGCGGACGAACCGGGAGAGGCTGTCGTCGGTCGGCACCTGGATCGTCGTCACCTGCGGGCAGCCGGCGGCCACCTCGGCACACTCCACCGGGTTGTCATCGAGGAAGACGAAGCTGTCGAGGCCGAGCTGAAGCTCGTCGGCGAGCTCGCGGATGTTCTGGGACTTCCGGTTCCAGTTGATCTTCAAGCTCACCAGGTGGTCGCGCCGGAGCGGCATGTCGCTGCGCTGGTCGAAGACGGCGGCCACGTCCTGCTCCACGTTCTTGCTGCACAGGCACAGGAGCTTGCCGGCATCGTGCTGGGCGATCATCGCCTCCTGGAGATCGCGGCGCGGGGGGTCGATCTCGATACCGTCCGCCCCGTCCTCGCCGCAGACGCCCCTCCAGAGGGTCTGGTCGCAGTCGAGGACCAGGACCTTCGAGGGCGGTGCCACGAGCGCATGGACGGTCCGCGCCACCAGCGTCCCGAGGGCCGCGAACGCGGCCTCGGTGTAGGGCACGTGGCCGAGCTCGTCGCGGCGCCGGTCGTAGAGCTCGGCGACCGGGTAGGTGGCGGCAACCTTGGCCGACGGGATCACCACGACGCCGCCCCGGTCGGCCAGGTCGTCGACGATGCCCTGCTCGAGGTCGGCGAGAAAGGCCCGCACCTCGGCGCCCTCGGACGCTCCCGTCGCCGGGCAGAGGCAGAGCAGGTGGGGCGCGCCGGAGCGTTCGGCCGCCGCGGCGACGGCCTCGATCAGCTCGCGGGCGTTGCGACGGGCCCGCTCCAGCGCCTCCGGCCCGGAGTCGACGGTGACGCCCTCCTCGTCCGCCACGCGGAGCCAGTCGAGGGGGCGCACCAGGAGCACGTTGACCCCGCCCCGGTTGGTCGCCAGCAGGCTCGTCGGGTCGAGAAGCTGCTGGAAGACCTGGTCGTACGGGGCGAAGCGCACACGCGACGGCAGGCCGAGCTGACGCATCCAGAAGGCGAGCACCTCCTCCACCGGCTCGGCGGTGAAGGTCGCCGCCACCGCCAGCGTCTTGGGAGCCAGGAGCGGCAGCTCCGAGAACCGGGCGTCCGGCTGGGCGACCACGGTCTCGAGCACCAGGAGCAGGTCCTCCGCCAGCCGGGCGGCGGTCGCCGCGTCGAACAGGTCGGCGCTGTAAGCCAGGCCGCCCCGGAGCTCCGAGCCGACGTCGAAGAGAGTCAGGAAGAGGTCGAAGGCGGCGACCCCGCTCTCGACCTCCAGCGGCTCGAGGGCGAGGCCCGCCATCTCCGGCGCCCGGAGCGGCTCCTCGACGAGGCTGAACATCACCTGGAAGAGTGGGTTCTGGCCGGCGCGCCGGTCCGGCTGCACCGCCTCGACGACCTTGGCGAACGGCACCTCCTGGTGGGCGAGCGCCTCGAGCATCCGCTCGCGGACCCGGCCCACGACCTCCCGGAACGTGGGGTCGCCCGAGAGGTCGGTACGGAGCACCAAGGTGTTGGCGAAGAGGCCCACCAGTCGCTCGAGCTCCGGGCGCTCCCGGTTGGCGACCGGCATGCCCACCAGCAGATCCTCCTGGCCGCTCGCCCGGAGCAGCAGGACGTTGAAGGCGGCGAAGAGGGTCATGAAGGCCGTCACCCCTTCGCGCCGGCTGAGCTCGCGGACCGCCGCGGTCAGCTCCGGCGCCACGCGCACCGGCTGGTGGCCGCCCCGCCGGCTCGCCACCTCCGGCCGCGGCCGGTCGGTCGGGAGCTCGAGGCTCGGCAGCTCACCGGAGAGGAGCTCCCGCCAGTAGGCGAGCCGCCCCTCCAGCGCCTCGCCGCTCAGCCACGCGCGCTGCCAGGCGGCGTAGTCGGCGTACTGGATCGGCTGCTCCGGCAGGCCGGCGTGCTCGGGGGCCCGGCCTGCGGCGAGCGTCGGGTAAAGCTGGGCGACCTCGGCCATCACCACACCGACCGAGCGCACGTCCGACACGATGTGGTGCATGGCCAGGGTCAGCAGGTGCTCCTCGGTGTCCAGGCGGACCAGCACCGCCCGCGCCAAGCGGCCGGTCCCGGGGTCGAGGCCGGCGCGGAGGCTCTCCCCGGCAACCGCGCGTCCCACCGCGCGCCGGCGCTCGCCCGGCAAGGCGCGAAGGTCGACGACGCCCAGGGTCGGCACCGGCTCGTCGGCCACGGTGACCACCAGCCGCTCGCCGTCTGCCGAGCCGGAGGTGGCGAACGTGGCGCGGAGCGTCTCGTGCCGGCGAGCCACGGCAGCGAAGCAGGCGGCCAGGACCCCGGCGTCCAGGGCCCCGTGGAGGGCGAACGCCGCGGGCACCTGGAGCGCCGGGTTGGCGCCCTCCATCCGCGCGAGCAGCCACATGCGCTCCTGGTCGAAGCTCGCGGGCAGGGCGCCATCGCGGGGGATGGGCTCGATCGCCGGCGTCTCCGCGCCTCCCTCCGCCTCGCGCCGTGCCTCGATCCACTCCGCCAGCTCGGCGATGGTCGGCGCCCCGAATAGGTCGCGCACCGCCAGGTCGACCCCCAGTGCGTCCCGGATCGCCGAAGCCACCTGGGTGGCGAGGAGCGAGTGGCCGCCGAGCTCGAAGAAGTCGTCGTGGACCCCCAGGCCGTCGATCGCGAAGGCCCGGCTCCAGATACCTTCGAGGGTCCGCTCGAGCTCCGTGCGGGGCTCGACGTAGGGCGTGGTGAGCTCGCCCCGGTCGTGGAGGGTGTCCTGGATCGGGGCGTCGGTCTCGCCGCCGGCCGAGGTCCCGGCCGCGCCACCGGCCTCCTCCCCCACCGGGGGGCCCGCGGCGAGAGACGGGGCCGCCGTCCCCGGCTCGATCCAATAACGGCGGCGCTCGAACGGGTAGGTGGGCAAGGGGACCCGGTGCCGCGCCCGCGCTCCGCCGTCCCCGGCACCGTCGCCGTGGAGCCCCTGCCAGCGAACCGGCGCCCCGGCGAGCCAGAGCCGCGCCACCGCGCCGAGCAGGTGCTCGCCGTCGCCCGCGCCCTCCTTCCCGTGCTCCGCGACGTCCTTGACGTGCGGCAACGAGCTCACCACCACCCGGCGGGCCCACTCCCCGCCCTGGCGCTTGACCAGCGAGGCGAGGGTGCGGCCGGGACCGACCTCGAGCAGCACCCAGTCCGGCTCCTCCTCGAGGCGGCGAAGGCCGTCCGCGAAGCGCACCGTCTCCCGGGCGTGGCGTGCCCAGTAGGCGGGGTCGGTCGCCTCCTCGGGAGCCAGGCGGTCGCCGGTCAGGTTCGAGAGGATCGGAATCCGGGGCGCCTCGAGGGAGACCCGTTCGAGCCGCTCCGTGAACGGTCCGACGGCGGGCTCGATCATCGGCGAGTGGAACGCGTGGGAGGTGTGGAGCCGGCGCGGCTCGACGCCGTCGGCCTCGAGCCGCCGGGCGAGCTCGTCGACCGCGCCGGTCGGGCCGGAGACGACGGTCAGGGCCGGCGCGTTGACCGCGGCCAGGGCGAGCTCGTCGCCGAGCAGCGGCACCACCTCCGCCTCCGGCCGGGGGACCGCCAGCATGGAGCCCCCGGGGAGCTCCTGCATCAGGCGCCCGCGCTCGGCGACCAGGGCGAGGCCGTCCTCCAGCGAGAAGACCCCCGCCAGGCAGGCCGCCACGTACTCGCCGACCGAGTGGCCGATCATCGCCGCCGGCCGGATCCCGAGGGACTCCCAGAGCTTGGCCAGGGCGTACGAAACGGTGAAGAGCGCCGGCTGGGCGAGGGCGGTCTGCTCCAGCCGCCCGGCGCCCGCCGGATCGTCCAGGTCGAGGCGGAGGAGCTCCCGGAGGTCGAGCCCCAGGTGGGGCTCGAGGGTCTCCGCGCACCGGTCGATCGCCCGCCGGTAGACCGGGCGCGTGGCGTAGAGGCCCCGCCCCATCCCCGGATGCTGGGCCCCCTGGCCGGGGAAGAGGAAGACCACCGGCCGGTCCCGCCGCTCCTGATGGAGGGAGAGCACCCGCTTCGGGTCGCCACCCCGCAGAAGCTCCAGGGCCTCGTCCCGCTCCCGGCAGACGAACGCCCGCCGGTGGCTGAAGCCCTTGCGGCCCACCTGGCAGGTGTAGGCGACGTCCGACAGGGGAAGCTCCGGATGCGCCTCCAGGTGGTCGGCGAGCTGCCCGGCCGCCTGGTCGAGCGCGGTCGCGGTGCGCGCCGAGACGACCATCAGGCAGGGCTCGTCCACCGCCTCCGCGCCGGCCCGGACCGGTGCCTCTTCGAGCACCAGATGGGCGTTGGTGCCGCCGAGCCCGAATGAGCTCACCCCGGCCCTCCGCGGCCCGTCCGCCGGCCACTCCCGGCGCTCGGTGTTGACGTAGAAGGGGCTCCCCTCGATCCCCAGGGCCGGGTTCGGCGTCCGGAAGTGGAGGCTCGGCACCAGGGTGCGCTCCTCGAGCATGCGCACCACCTTGATCAGCCCGGCCACCCCGGCCGCCATGCTCAGATGCCCGAGGTTCGACTTGATCGAGCCGAGGGCGCAGCTCGCCGGCTCCAGGCCGTCTCCGAATGCCCGCTTCAAGGCCGCGAGCTCGATCGGGTCGCCGAGGGCGGTGCCGGTGCCGTGGGTCTCCACGTAGCCGACCGTCGCCGGATCGACGCCGCCGTCGGCGAGGGCCTCGATCAGCACTTCCGCCTGGCCGTCCACCGCCGGAGCGGTGTAGCCCACCTTGACCGCGCCGTCGTTGTTGACCGCCGAGCCGCGCACCACCGCCCGCACGTCGTCGCCGTCCGCCAGGGCGTCTTCCAGGCGCTTGAGCACCACCACCCCGGCGCCGCTGGTGAAGACGGTGCCGGCCGCGTCGGCGTCGAACGGGCGGCACCGGCCGTCGGGCGAGACGATGCCGTCCCGCACGTAGCGGTAGCCGAGCTCTTGGGGCACCCGAAGCGACACACCGCCGGCCAGGGCGATGTCGCACTCCTCTTCGAGCAGGCTCTTCCTGGCCAGGTGGACGGCCACCAGCGAGCTCGAGCAGGCGCACTGGACGGTGAAGCTCGGGCCGGTGAGGCCGAGCTTGAAGGAGACCCGGGTCGCCAGGTAGTCCTTGTCGTTGCCCATCTGGAACTGGAGCACGCCGGCGCTCGCCAGGAGATCCCGGCGCGAGTACAGGTTGTTGAGCATGTACCCGCTCAGGTTCGACGACGCGTAGACACCGACCAACCCGTCGTAGGTCTCCGGGGCGTACCCCGCGTCTTCGAGCGCCTGCCAGGAGCACTCGAGGAAGATTCGCTGCTGCGGGTCGATGAGCTCCGCCTCCCGGTGGCCGTAGCCGAAGAAGGCGGCATCGAAGAGCTCGATGCCCTCGACCGTGCCCGCCACCGGCACGTAGTCCGGATCGTCAAGGGCGTCGCTCCGCTCCCCCGCTGCCGCCAGCTCCTCGGGCGTCAGGCGGCGCATGCCCTCACGCCCTTCGAGCAGGTCGTGCCACAGCTCGTCGACCGACCCCGCGCCCGGGAACCGGCCGCTCATGCCGATGACGGCGATCTCCGAGCCGTCGTACACGATCCGAGCACGCCGTTGTCCGCTCATGGCAGCGACTCCTCCGGCACGACATCCTCTTCGGTCTGCTTGCGTCGTGCCGCCCGGCGCTCGCGACGCCGCGCGCCCCGCTCCTGGCGATCGGGACGACCGTCGCCGGCCGCCCCCTCCTCGCCTCCCGCCCCGTCGGCCCCGGCCTCTCCGGCCGCTCCGGACAGGCGCCGGGCGAGGCTCTCCACCGTCGGCGCCTCGTAGAGCGCCACCACCGGCAGCTCCGCCCCGAGCTCCCGCTTGAGGCGGGCGATGAGCTGGAGGCCGGTGACCGAGTTGCCGCCGAGCTCGAAGAAGCTGTCGTGGATGCCGACCTGGTCGATGCCGAGGACGCTCTCCCAGAGCGCCGCCACCCTGCGCTCGCGCTCGGTGTTGGGGGGCACATAGGCGGTGCTCAGGACCGGCCGGGGGTGCCGTGGCCGCTCGCCGTCGCCGCCGTCCAGGGCGCCCATCGCGTCGCCGGGGCGGAACGCCGCGCGCTCGGCGATCATCTCGCCCAGGTCCCGGGGGCAGACGACCACCCGGGAGAGGTCCTCGGCGAGGATGCGCTCCAGGGCTTCGAGCCCCCGCTCCGGCGGGATCACTTCGTCCGGCCGCGCCCCGGCCACCGGACCGTCCGCCGCCCGGATCGCCTCGGCCGCCATGCCCACCTCGCCCCAGCTCGTCCAGTTGGCGGAGACCACCAGCGTCTCGGGACCGAACCGGTGGCAGTGGACGAACGCGTCGAGGAACGCGTTGGCGGCGCAGTAGTCCACCTGCCCGGGCTGGCCAGTGAGGGCGGTCGCCGACGAGAAGAGGACGAAGAAGTCGAGTGGCCGCCCCTGCTCCGAGCCCCCGAAGAGATCTTCCAGGACCCGGGTGCCCCGCACCTTGGGCGCCAGCACTTCCTCCGCCGCCGTGCGCTCCTTGAGCTGCAGGATGCCGCGGCCGGCGACGCCGGCCCCGTGGAACACCCCGTGGACCGGGCCGAACCGGCTCCGAACCGCCGCCACCGCCGCGGCCATCGCCGCGCCATCGGCGACGTCGGCGCTCAAGGGCAGAACCTCGGCACCCGCGGCCTCCAGCCGGCGAAGCGCCCCGACCTTCGCGCGCCCGCCCGCCTCTCCGGCCTCACCGGCCGCGATCGCCTCCCACTCGTCGGGCGGCGGCACCGGAGAGCGGCCGGTGAGCGCCAGCTTGACCCCGGGCAGGGTGCGGGCCAGGTGCTCGGCCACCGCCAGCCCGACGCCCCCCAGGCCGCCGGTGATCAGGTAGACCCCCTCCGGCCGCAGCCTGGGATGGCCGCCGCTCGGGGTGTCAAGGACGATCGGCTCGAAGCCTTCGACCCAGCGGTGGCGGCCCCGATAGGCCACCAGCCGCTCGGCCGGCGTCCGCCCGCCGCCATTCTGGGTCGAGGCCAGGGAGCGGGCCTCGGCCAGCACCAGGTCGGCGAGGGCCGCCGTCTCGACCCGGCCCGGGCCGCCCCCTTCGAGCCCATACCCCTCCAGGACGTCGAGCGCGTCCGGGTCGAGGTCGACCCCGGCGCACGCGGCGCCCGGGTACTCGAGGGGAATCACTTTCACCGGGCCGGCGACGGTGGCCTGCTCCGGGGAGGTCAGGTCGCCGCCGATCACCTCGTGGGCGCCGGCGGTGACCACGGTGATCGGGGTGCCGTGCTCCGGGTCCTGCCGGCCCAGGGCGCGAGCGAGCTCGAGCAGGCTGTAGAAGCCGAGCTCCAGGGCCGCGGAGCCAGCGCCCCGGGACGACAGGGCGTCCAGGGACCAGAGGTGGACGATGCCGCCCAGGGTCGCCCCGGAGTCGATCGTGGCGAGCAGGGCGTCGAGGTCGTCGCCCGAGGCGGGCGCCACCTCCCAGCGGTCCTCGCCTCGGTCCGCGAGACCCTTTCCCGGGGCGACGACGAGGGTCCGCCGGCCGGCGCCGCGGAGGCGCCCGGCCACCTCGTCACCCAGACCCCCCGAGTCGGCGAAGACGATCCACACGCCCTCGGCCGGCGCCTCGGGGCTCTTCCTGAGCGGGCGCGCCTGGCGCCACGCGGGCATGGAGAACCAGTCGTCCAGGGCCCGGCGCGGCGCCACAGCGTCGAGCCCGGCGAGCGCCGCCCCCGGGCGCGCGTCGATCCAGTAGCGCTGGCGCTCGAACGGATAGGTGGGCAGGTCCACCCGGCGCCGGTCCTCGCCCGCCCAGAAGCCCCGCCAGTCGACCTGTCCGCCCACCAGCCAGAAGCGGCCGAGGGCGGCGAGCAGGTGCTCCTGGTCGTCCCGGGCCTCCGCGCCGTCCTGTCCGGGGACCGGACGCTCGGGGAGCGACGTGATGGTCACCTCGGTCCCGGCCGTCTTGTGCTGGCGGCGCACGAGGGAGGTCAGAGCGTGGCCCGGCCCCAGCTCGAGGTAGACCGACCCCGGATCCTCCAGCAGGGCGTCCAGCCCGTCGGCGAAGCGCACCGCGTGGCGCAGGTGGCGGACCCAGTAGTCCGGGTCGGTGGCCTCCTCCGCCGTCACCGGGGCACCGGTGAGGTTCGAGACGAACTGCAGCTCGGGAGCCTGAAGCGTGACCGCCGCCACCCGTTCGCGGAACGGCTCGAGCGCCGGGTCCATCATCGGCGAGTGGAACGCGTGGGAGGTGGCGAGGAAGGTGCACTTGACGTCCGGGTCGGCCGCCTTCAGCTCACGCTCGAGAGCGTTCACCGCCTCCGGCTCGCCGGAGACGATCGTCGTCCCCGGAGCATTCACCGCCGCCACGGAGAGGCGCTCACCGAGGCGGGGTGCGAGCTCCTCCTCGGGCAGCGAGACCGCCATCATGGTGCCGGCCGGCAGCGCCTGCATCAGCCGGCCCCGCTCGGCCACCAGGGCCAGGGCGTCGTCGAGCTCGAAGACGCCGGCCAGGCAGGCGGCGACGTACTCGCCGATCGAGTGGCCGATCATCGCCCGCGGCACGACCCCCCAGCTCATCCAGAGCCGCGCCAGGGCGTACTCGACCGTGAACAGGGCGGGCTGGGTGAGCGCGGTGCGGCGGAGCTCCTCCTCCGCCTCGTCCGTGCGGTCGGCGTCGGGGAAGAGGATCTGCCGGAGGTCGAGGCCGAGGGGCCCGCGAAGGGTGTCGGCACACCGGTCGAGCTCCCGGCGGAAGAGCTCCTCGGTCTCGTAGAGGCCCCGCGCCATGTTCGGGTACTGGGCGCCCTGGCCGGGGAAGAGGAAGACCACCGGCCGCTCCGTCTCCTCCTCGACCGCCGTCACCACTCGATGGGGGTCCCGGGCCGCGAGGGCGGTGGCCGCCGTACCGGTCTCCCGCGCCACCAGCACCCGCCGATGGGCGAAGCGCCGGCGACCGCTATGGAGCGTGAAGGCGACGTCGGCGAGCGGCATCTCGGGGCTCGCCTCGAGCGCCGCCACCAGATCGTCGCTCACGCGCTCCAGGGCGGGCTCGGTCCGTGCCGACAGCGGCAACAGGTGAACCGGCCGCGACGCTCCGGACGGCTCCCGCCGGGGCGCCTCCTCGAGGATCGCGTGGGCGTTGGTGCCGCCCATGCCGAAGGAGCTCACGCCGGCCCGGAGCGGCGCGCCGTTGCGCGGCTCCCAGGGACGGCTCTCGGTGTTGACGAAGAACGGCCCTGCGTCGAAGTCGATCTTCGGGTTGGGCTCCTCGAAGTGGAGGGAGGGCACCAGCCGCCGCTCGTGGAGCTGGAGCGCCGCCTTGATCAGGCCGGTGACGCCGGCCGCCGCCGAGAGGTGGCCCAGGTTCGACTTGACCGCGCCGACGGCGCAGGTGCCCCGGTGCTCCGGCCCCAGGTCGAAGGCCTCCGAGAGCGCCGCGATCTCGATCGGATCGCCCAGCGGCGTGCCGGTGCCGTGGGCCTCGATGCAGGAGATGGTCTCCGGCGCCACGTCGGCCATGGCGAGCGCCTCGGCGATCACCCGGCTCTGGCCGTCGAGGCTCGGGGCCGTGTAGCCCACCTTGTCCGAGCCGTCGTTGTTGATCGCCGAGCCCTTGATCACCGCGTAGATGCGGTCGCCGTCGGCGACGGCGTCCTCGAGCCGGCGAAGCGCCACCACCGCGACACCCTGGCCGAAGAGGGTCCCACCCGCCCTGGCGTCGAACGCCCGGCAGTGGCCGTCGGGCGCCAGGATGCCCCCTTCGCCGTCCCGGAAGTAGCCCGCCCGGTGGGGCACGCGCACGCTCACGCCCCCGGCAAGCGCCATGTCGCACTCCCGGTTGATCAGGCTGCCGCACGCCAGGTGAACCGCCACCAGCGACGTCGAGCAGGAGGTCTGGACGGTGAAGCTCGGCCCCTTCAGGTCGAGCTTGTAGGAGGTGCGGGTGGCGAGATAGTCCTTCTCGTTGCCGTGGCGCACGGCGATCTCCCCCACCTCGCGGAGCAGCTTGCCGTTCGACAGCAGGTTGCTCACCAGGTAGGAGCTCATGAACACGCCGGCGAACACGCCGACCGCGCCGTCGAATCTCTCCGGCACGTGGCCCGCGTCCTCGAGGGCGGTCCAGGCGGTCTCCAGGAAGAGTCGCTGCTGGGGGTCGAGGATCTCCGCCTCCCGCGGCGCGATGGCGAAGAAGGGGGCGTCAAAGGTGTCGATCTCGTCCAGGATCGGCGCCGCCTTCACGTAGTCGGGGTCGGCCAGCACCGCCGCCGGGACCCCGGCCTCGGCCAGATCCTCGTCGGAGAAGAAGGTCACCAGCTCGACCCCCGCCTCCAGCTTCCGCCACAGGTCCCGGACGCTCCGGGCGGCCGGGAAGCGGCCTGCCATGCCAACGATGGCGACGTCGAATGCTCCGGTCAGGTCATCCATGGCGTGCCCCTCACTCGCTCCGCAGCGCCACCACCGGATCGACCCGGGTGACCCTTCGTGCCGGTAGATAGTTGGCCACCAGAGCGATGGCCACGAAGAGCAACGACATGCCGCCCAAGATCGCGGGATCGGTCGGGCTCACGCCGAAGAGGAGGCTCGAGAAGAGCCGTACCAGGAGCGCCGTCGCCACCAGCCCGACCACCAGGCCGCCGGCGGTCAACGCCATGCCCCGGGCGATGACCGTGCGGAGCACCTCCCGCGGCCGGGCGCCGAGCGCCAGGCGCAGGCTGATCTCCCGCGACCGCGCGCCGACGGTGTAGGACATGACGCCGTAGATGCCGATGGTCGCCAGCAGCACGCCGACGGCGGCGAACACCGACAGGAGCACCGCGCCGAAACGCCGCTTGGCGACCGACTCGTCGACCAGGCTCCGGAGCGTGGCGACCCGGTAGATCGGCTGCTCCGGGTCGACATCGCGAATCGCCTGGCGGATCGCCGGAGCGAGCGCCAGCGAGTCTCCCTCCGTGCGCACCACCAGGTTCATGTACTCGGTGTCGTGTTGGGAATCGGGCAGGTACCAGGTGGGCTCCGGCGGGTTGTCGAGCCCGTTGTCGAGCACGTCGTCGACGACCCCGACGACGGTGAGCCAGGGAAGCTCGTCGGGGCTCCGCCAGCCCCGTTTGACCCGCTTGCCGATCGGATCCTCGCCCGGCCAGTAGTGCTCCGCCATCGCCTTGCTCACCACCACCACGCCGGGGGCCTGGGCGTCGTCCGAGGCAGCGAGGTAGCGGCCTTCGAGGAGCGGTACGCCCAGGGTCCGGAGATAGCCGGGTCGCACCCGTCGGTGGTTGGTCAAGAAGACCTCGCCCGGCCGCTCGGACTCCCGGCCTTCGATGATGAAGCTCGCCTTGGTCTGGACGTCGGCCACCGGCAGGGTGGTCGAGCCGCCGGCCGAGATCACTCCCGGAATGGCCTCGATCCGCTCGATCACGTCGCGGTAGAAGTCGGAGCGCTGGTAGATCTCCGGGTACTGGGCCTCGGAGAGCCAGATCTGGAGGGTCAACCGGTTTTCGGTGTCGTAGCCCGGGTCGACCTGCTGGAGCCGGCGGAGGCTCACGACCATCAGGGCAGACCCGACCAACAGCACCACCACCAGGGCCACCTGGGCGACGATCACGGCGCTCTGCACGCGGCGTCCCGTCACCGCGCCGAGCTGCCGGCCACCCCCCTGGCGCAGCAGCGCGTAGAGGTCGGCACGAGTGCCGCGCACCGCCGGCACGACGCCGAACAGCACCCCGGTCGCTGCCGAGACCAGGAAGGCGAAGAGGAGCACGCGCAGGTCGAGGGCGACCCCTTCGAGGCGTGGGATGTCGACCGGGCTGAGGGCGGCGATCCAGGGGAAGCTCACCCGGGCCAGGACCAGCCCCAGCACGCCTCCGGCGGTGGCCAGCACCAGGCTCTCGGTGAGCATCTGGCGCACCAGGCGACGCCGGCTCGCGCCCATGGCGGTGCGCACCGCCATCTCGGCGTCCCGTTGGACGGTCCTCGACAGCAGCAGGCTGCCGACGTTGACGCACGCCATCACCAGCACGAACGCGACCGCCGCGAGCAGGGCGTAGAGCACCGTGCCCACGTCGCCGACCAGCCGTTCGTCCAGGGGATCGAGCTGCACGCCCCAGCCGGTGTTCGAGTCCGGGTACTCCTCGGCCATCCGCCGGGCGAGCCCGTCCATCTCAGCCCGCGCCTGGGTCAGCTCCACCCCGGGCTGCAGACGGGCGACGACGAACATGTTGTGCCAGTTGCGGTTCGGCTCCATGTCCGGGTCGAGCCCGAGGGGCTCCCACAGATCGGCCCCCTGGGGCGTCTCGATGCCCTCGGGGAAGCGGAAACCGGGGGGCATGACGCCGATCACCTGGTACGCCTCGCCATCGAGTTGGAGGGTCGAGCCGATCAAGGCGGGATCGCTGGCGAACGTGCGCTGCCACAGCCGGTGGCTGACCAGCACGACCCGCGCCGGGGAGCCGGAGAGGTCCTCTTCCGGCAGGAACGCCCGCCCCCGGATCGGCTGCACGCCGAGCAGGCCCAGCAGCTCGGACGAGACGCTCGCCCCGGGGACCCGCACCGCCTCGCCGTCCCCCCCGACCAGATTGAAGCTCCGGCGATAGACGGCGGCGGCCCCCTCCAGCGACTCCGAGCGGTCCCGCCAGGCGACGAAGTTCGGCGGCGAGACGTTGTAGACCTCGAGCGGCTCTCCGGGAGACGAGTGGGTGTCCTGGATCGAGATCAGCTCCTGCGGCTCCGCGTACGGCAGCGGCTGCAGCAACACGGCGTCGATGACGCTGAAGATCGCGGTGTTGGCTCCGATCCCCAGAGCCAGACAGGTGAGCGCGACGATGCTGAGCCCCCGATTCCTCGCGAGGACGCGCACGGCCCCCCTGATGTCCCGCACGAACGTTTCCATGAATCACATCTCCCGAGTCGGTCTATGAGATGGGGTGTCCAAATGTTCTAAATCGTGACAACGTCGAAATCCTTGAAAGTCAACGAGTTACGCATTCAAGAATTTTCCTGAACTCGATTGATTCATCGTCCAGCTCCCGAGCGCCCGCGGTGTCGCCGCGCCATCGCCTCCCGCCGGTCCCGCCCTCTGCGGCTCCCCTCTTCTGCTGCGACGCGTCGGGCGCTGCCGTCCTCCAGGTGCTCCGCGAGGGCGGCCACCGTGGTGTAGCGGAACAGATCGAGCACCGGAATCAGGCGGCCGAGGGACTCCTCCAGACGCTCCTGTACCTGGATCAGCAGGAGCGAATGCCCGCCGAGGTCGAAGAAGTTGTCGCGCGTGCCGAGCTGCTCGATGCCGAGCACCTCGCGCCAGACGGCCGCGATGGTGCCCTCGAGCTCACCGCTCGGCGCCACCAGCTCGCCGGCCGGAGCCTCCGCCTCCGGCTCCCACGGCGGCAGCTTGGACCGGTCGACCTTGCCGTTGGCGTTGAGCGGCAGCTCGTCGAGCAGCACGAACCCGGCCGGCACCATCGCCGCCGGCAGCCGCTCCCGGAGGAAGCGCCGGAGGCCGACCGGCTCCAGGGTCTGGCCGGTGCGGGCCACGCAGTAGGCCACCAGCCCCTTGTCGCCGTCGCGCACCTCCTGCGCCACGACCACCGCCTCGGCGACCGCCGGATGGCGCGCCGCCGCCGCGGCGATCTCCCCGGGCTCGATGCGGATGCCCCGGATCTTCACCTGGTGGTCGATGCGGCCGAGGATGTCGAGGCCTCCGTCCGGGCGGTAGCGACCCCGGTCGCCGGAGCGGTAGACCAGGTCGAGCGGGTCGTCGAGGAACGGATTGGGCACGAACCGGGGGCGCTCGCCGTCCTCGGCCCCCGAGCCGTCGAGGTAGCCGAGGCTCCGGTAGGGCGTGCGGATGACGATCTCTCCCGGCTCACCGACGCCGCACAGGCGGTCCCCCTCCCCCAGCACCAGCGCCTGGGCCCCGGGCAGCGGCTTGCCCACCGGCTGCACTCCGGGAGGCGGCACCTCCGGCACCACGTAGCAGAGCTTCGCCAGGGTGGTCTCGGTGGGGCCGTAGAGGTTGGCGACGCCGCCGCTCCCGGGGAACGCCTCGCGCCAGCGTCCCACGAGGGCGTCGGTCAGCGGCTCGCCGGCGAAGAAGACCCAGCGCAGAGCATTGAGCGAGACCGGCGGGCGCTCTCCGGAGAGCCAGGCGTGGGCGACCGCGGGCACGGTGTGGAGAAGCGAGATCCGCTCCCGCTCGAGCCACGGCAGCACCCGGCGCCCGCTGAGCTCGGCGTCCGGCGGCAGGCAGAGGGTGGCGCCGCCCACCAGGGGCAGGAAGACGTCGCGGAGCACGACGTCGAACGACAGCCCGGTGAGCTGGGCGCTCCGGTCCCCCGGGGCAACGCCGAACGTCTGCCGCTGCCAGGCGAGGAAATGGCCGAGGCCGTTGTGGCGCCCCAGCACCCCTTTCGGCACGCCCGTGGTGCCGGAGGTGAAGAAGGTGTAGGCCGGCGCGTCCGGCTCCGGCACCGGCGGCTCGCCGGTGAGTGGCCCCGCACCGGCTTCGAGCGGCAGGCCGGTGCCGGGGTCGACCCCCACCCGCTCGACTTCGTCGGGCCGCGCCCCGTCGCCCCCATCACCCACCGCGAGGACCAGCCGCGCGTCCGCGATCTCGAGCATCTGCCGGCGCCGCTCGGCCGGCAGCCGCGGGTCGAGGGTGAGGAGCACGCCGCCGCCGAGGAGCACGCCGAGCATGGAGGCGATCAAGCCGAAGCTCCGCTCGCCCGCGACGCCGACCACCGGGGCGGTGGAGGCCTCCGCGTGGCCGTCGACCACGCGACCGGCCACCGCCCGGGCCGCCGCCACCAGCTCGCCGTAGGTCCACTCCCGCTCCCCCTGGCGGACGGCGACCGCCTCCGGATCGCGGGCCGCCTGCTCGAGGACCATCTCCTGGACCGTCGGGTAGCGGACCACCGGGAGCGCGGCCCGCGGCTCGGGCAGGAGCCCGTCGGCCCCGGCCGGCCCCCGCGCCGGGACCAGGGAGATACCGGCCAGCGGTCGCTCCGGCTCCGCCGTCGCCTGCTCGATCACGCCCTCCATCTGGCGGAGCAGCCACGCCATGCGCGCCGGTGTGAAGCGGTCCCGGCGATAGGCCAGCCGGAGCACGAGCCGGTCGTCCGCCTCCTCCACGTAGAGGGTCATGGAGAACTTCGACTCCGGCTCCCCCAGGTCGAGGAGCTCCGCCCGAAGCTCCGGCAGGTCGAGCTCGACCGGCGGCAGGTTGAGCACGTTGAGCATGACGTCGAAGAGCGGGTTGTGCTGAAGGTCCCGCTCCGGCTGGATCTCCTCCACCAGGCGCTCGAACGGCACCTCCTGGTGGCGAAACGCCCCGAGGACGGTCTCGCGCACGCGCCCGAGGAGCTCCCGGAACGTCGGATTGCCGGTCAGGTCGACGCGCAGGGCGAGGGCGTTCAAGAAGCAGCCGATCAGGCCCTCGGTCTCGGCCCGGGTGCGGCCGGCGATCGGCGCCCCGATCACCAGGTCGTCCTGCTCGCCGAGGCGGGAGAGGACCAGGCCGTAGACCGCCAGCAGCACCATGAACGGCGTCACCCCCTCCGACCGGCAGAGGGCCTGGAGGGCGCCGGTCTGCTCCGGCGAGAGCGTGAGCACCTCCCGGGCGCCCGGCGCGCCGTCCTCCGCGCCGGCCCCGTCGGCTGGCAACCGGAGCGGCGCCGGCGTCTCGCCGAGCACCCCGCGCCAGTAGCCGAGGTGCTCCTCCATCCGCGGACCGGAGAGGAGGGCCCGTTGCCAGGCGGCATAGTCCGCGTACTGGACCGGCAGATCGGGCAGCCCGGCGGGCGCGCCGTCCGCGTCGCCCGAGCCATGGAGCCGGGCGCCGTAGAGGTTCCCCAGCTCGCGCACGAAGAGGGCCAGCGACCAGCCGTCCGACACGATGTGGTGCATGTTGACGAGCGCCACGTGCTCACCGGGACCGGTACCGGGGACCGCGAGCCGCGCCAGGGTGAGGCGGACGAGCGGCGTGCGGTCCGGGCAGTCGAGGCGGAACGGCCGCCCGACGTCCGCCGCCGCGAGCCGGGCGAGCTCGCCGTCCCGACGCTCGTCAGGGAGGCTCGAGAGATCGATCACCGGCACGCGGACCTCGAGCGCGCCGAGGTCGAGGATCTCCTGGCGAGGGCTCGCCGCCGACGTCACGAACCGGGACCGCAGCACCTCGTGGCGGGCGAGGACGTCGCCGAGCGCCCGGGCGAGGAGCGAGACGTCGAGCCTCCCGCGGAGCCGGACCGCGGCCGGCATGTTGTAGGCCGCGCTCCCCGGGTGCAGCCGGTCGAGGAACCAGAGCCGCTGCTGGGCGAAGGAGAGAGGCAGCGAGCCGGCGGCCCGCTCGTCCTCGGGGATCGGCTCGAGCGGCGGCCCGTCCGCACCGGTCGACCGGAAGGTGTCGAGCCGCGCGGCGAGAAGCGCCGGCGTCGGCGCCTCGAAGAGCGCCCGCACCGGCACCTCGACACCGAGGCGCTCGCGGATCCGCGACACCGCCCGGGTGGCCAGCAGCGAGTGCCCCCCGAGGTCGAAGAACCGGTCATCGATCCCGACCGTTCCTGAGCCTTCGAGCCCCAGCACCTCGACCCAGATCGCCACCAGCGCCGCCTCCTCCGGCGTCCGGGGCGCCCGGGACTCGCGGTCACCCCCGCCCCACTCGGGCGCCGGCAGCGCCCGCCGGTCGACCTTGCCGTTGGGGGTCAGCGGCAGGGCCTCGAGCACCACGAACGCCTGGGGCACCATGTAGCCCGGCAGGCGGTCGGAGAGGTCCGCGGTCAGGCGCTCGGTCAGATCCTTCTCCGCCAGCCCGTCCTGCGCCACCACGTAGGCCACCAGCCGCGGGTCCCCCGGCTGGTCCTCCCGCACCACCACCACCGTGTCCGCCACCGCCGGGTGCTCCCCGAGCACCGCCTCGATCTCCCCCAGCTCGATGCGGAACCCCCGCACCTTGACCTGGTGGTCGATGCGGCCCAGGAACTCCAGCCGTCCGTCCGGCAGGGAGCGGACCAGGTCGCCGGTGCGGTAGAGCCGCTCGCCACCGCCGTTCGATCCAGAGCCGTCCGAGAAGGCGTCCGGCACGAACCGCTCGGCGGTCAGCCCCGGTCGCCGCCAGTAGCCCCGCGCCACGCCCGCGCCGCCCAGGTAGAGCTCCCCCGGCACCCCCACCGG
>Ga0210122_1000219_pt1 | contig 18835 bp, 19 predicted proteins | sample Muzzi_CordB_D2_FD_185530 | JGI IMG/M metagenome (GOLD analysis project Ga0210122, IMG submission 185530) | Wetland microbial communities from San Francisco Bay, California, USA, that impact long-term carbon sequestration - Muzzi_CordB_D2 (SPAdes) | ecosystem: Environmental > Aquatic > Marine >... | reverse complement strand
CGGGTGCCCCGGGGCCTCGATCTCGCCCCTGGCGACCTGGTCGAGGTCCCGCTGGGCGCGCGCGATACACTGGGTGTGGTCTGGGCCGACAACCCGAACCCAAATCCGCGCCTGCACAATCGCCTGAAGGATATCGACGGCAAGCTCGACCTGCCGCCGCTCAGGGACGAGCTGCGCCAGTTCGTCGACTGGGTGTCCGGCTACACCTTGTCGGCGCGCGGCATGGTGCTGCGCATGGCGCTGCGCATGGGCGAGCATCTCGGCCCCGGCCGTGAGCGCGTCGGCGTGCGGCTGGCCGGCCCGCCGCCGCAGCGCATGACCGCGGCGCGCGCGCGCGTGCTCGGCCTGTTCGGCGACGGACTCACCCGCGCCAAGGGCGATGCCGCGCGCGAGGCGGGCGTCAGTGCCGGCGTCATCGACGGGCTGATCGACGAAGGCACGCTGGAAACGCTCGTGCTGCCGCCCGAGCCGGTGGCGCAGCGGCCCGATCCCGACTTTCGCAAGCCCGAGTTCTCGCTCGCCCAGCTGGCCGCCGCCGATGCCTTGCGCACCACCATCGACCAGGGCGGCTACACGGTGTCGCTGCTCGACGGTGTCACCGGCTCGGGCAAGACGGAGGTATATTTCGAGGCGGTGGCGGAGACCATCCGCTGCGGCCGCCAGACGCTGATCCTGATGCCGGAGATCGCGCTCACCGCCCGGTTCCTCGACCGCTTCTCCGAACGCTTCGGCGTGCGGCCGGCGGAATGGCACTCGCAGCTCACCCCGCGCACGCGTCAGCGCACCTGGGCGGCGGTGGCGGCGAACGAGGTGCCGGTGATCGTCGGCGCGCGCTCGGCGCTGTTTCTTCCCTACGCCGATCTCGGGCTGATCGTGGTCGATGAAGAGCACGACCCTGCCTACAAGCAGGAGGACGGCGCCCATTATCACGCCCGCGATATGGCGGTGGTGCGCGCTTCGATTGCGAAAATTCCGGTGCTGCTCGCCTCCGCCACGCCGTCGGTGGAATCGGAAGTCAACGCGCGGCGCGGGCGCTACCGCCATCTGCATCTGCCCGAACGCTTCGGCGGCGCCCGGCTGCCGTCAATCGAGGCAATCGACATGCGCCGCGAAGGCCCGCCGCGCGGTCGCTTCATCTCGCCGCGGCTCGCGGAGGCGGTGCTGCACACGCTGGAGCGCAAGGAGCAGGCGCTGCTGTTTCTCAACCGCCGCGGCTACGCGCCGCTCACGCTCTGCCGCGCCTGCGGCTTCCGCCTGCAATGCCCCAATTGCGACGCCTGGCTGGTCGACCACCGTTTCAGGAAAAGGCTGGTCTGCCACCATTGCGGCTTCTCCATGCCGCCGCCGGCGGAGTGCGCCAACTGCCACGCCACCGACAGCTTCGCCGCCGTCGGTCCCGGCGTCGAGCGGCTGGAGCAGGAGGCGGCCGAACTGTTTCCCGGGGCGCGCACGCTTGTTCTCTCCAGCGACCTCGTCGAGTCGGTCGAGCGGCTGCGCAGCGAACTCGACGACGTGGCAGAAGGGCGCTTTGATCTGGTCATCGGCACGCAACTGGTGGCCAAGGGCCATCACTTCCCCAGGCTCAATCTGGTCGGCATTGTCGACGCCGATCTCGGCCTCGGTAACGGCGATCCGCGCGCCGCCGAGCGCACATTTCAATTGCTGCATCAGGTGGTCGGCCGCGCCGGCCGCGAGGAGGGCCGCGGCGTCGGCTTCCTGCAGACGCACCAGCCCGAGCACCCGGTGATGAAGGCTTTGATCCTGGGCGACCGCGAGGCGTTCTATTCCAGCGAGATCGAATTGCGCGAGCGTACCGGCTATCCGCCATTCGGTCGCCTTGCCAGCCTGGTGATCAGCGCCAACGAGCGGCATGCGGCGGAAAGCTACGGCCGCACGCTGGTTGCGCACGTGCCGAAGGACGAGCAGGTGCGCGTGCTGGGACCGGCGGAGGCGCCCATCGCCGTGGTGCGCGGCCGCCACCGCTTCCGCCTGCTGGTGAAATCCCCGCGCGGCTTCGATTTGTCCGCCTACCTGCGCGATTGGCTTTCCCGCGCGCCCAAGCCGCGCGGCAACGTGCAACTCGCCGTCGACGTCGACCCGATGAGCTTCTTGTAGTGTCTCTGGCCACTCATTCCGGCACCGCCACCGGCTTCACGTCCCGCTGCAGCAGCACGCTCGCCGCCGCCGCGAAGATGCAGGCAAAGCCGATGGCGTCGGCGAGTCCTGGCCGCTCGCCCAGCACCAGCGCCGAACCAATGACGCCGACCACCGGTACCAGCAGCGAACCGAGTGCGGCGGTCATCGCCGGCAGCCGCACGACGACGACGAACCAGAGAAAATAGGTCATGCCCATGCCGAGTACGCCGTTGTAGCCGATCCAGGCGAACTTCGTGGCGTCGAGCGTCGACAGCTGCGGCAGGCCCTCGAACGCCAGCATGCCGGCGGCCAGCATCAGCCAGCCGAACAGCAATTGCCAGGCGGAGATCGCCAGCGTCGGGGCGCGGATGTCGGCCCACTTCTGGTAGACGGTGCCGGAGGCCCAGCTCCACGCGCAGCCGAGTGCAAACAGTGCGCCAAGCGGAAAGCCGGTGCGCGCCAGCGGCCAGATCAGGATGGCGAGGCCGGCGGCACACAGTACCAATGCACCGATCTTGACCGTGTTGAGCCTTTCCCTGAGCACCGGGCGCGCGAGCAGCGCCGCCCAGATCGGCATTGAATAGGCGATGACGATGGCACGCGACGTCGTTCCGTACACCTGGGCATAGGCAGAACAGACGCCGAAGGCCGCGACGTTGAAGAACCCGGCGATGACGATCTTCGCTTGCTCGCCGCGCGGAATGGTAAGCCGCACACGCATGATCGCGGCGGCGGCGAACAGGGTCACCGCGCCGAGGCCGATGCCGACGGCGCGCAGCTGCCACGGTTGCAGCACTTCGAGAATGATGCGGGCGGCCACCCAGTTGAAGCCCCAGGCAAGCCCGATTACCAGCACCAGCAGCCGGCCGCTTGCCGCCGTCTCCTCGCGCGAGTCTTGCGCCGTCATTCCGGCATCTCGGTATGTTTCACGTTCGGCTGTAGCAGCACGCTCGCAGCGGCGGCGAAGATCATGGCGAAGCCGACGATGTCGGGCACGGTCGGCCGTTCGCCGAGGATGATGGTGGAGGCGGTAACCGCCACCACCGGCACCAGCAGCGAGCCGATCGACGCGGTAATCGTTGGCAGCCTTCCGACAATCGACCACCAGAGGAAATGCGCCAGCCCGACGCCGATCACACCGACATAGAGCACCGCCAGCAGCGGCTCGGGGCTGATCGGCCACAGCCGCGGGTAGCCGTCGAAGACGAACGTTCCCGCGGCGATGAAGAGGAAGCCGAATAGCAACTGCCAGGCCGCGTTGGCCAGCGGCGGCACCGTCGTCTTCATCCGTTTCATGTACACGGTGGCGGTGGCCCAGCTCAGCGCGCAGCCGAACGAGAACACCACCGAGACCGGCACGCCATCGTCGAACAGCGGCCAGACCAGGATGGTCAGCCCGCTCACGCACAAACCGAAGGCAACCTTGCGCACGGCGTTGAGTCGCTCGCCCAGCACCAGCCAGCTGAGCACCGTCGCCCAGATCGGCATCGAATAGGTGATGATGACGACGCGCGAGGTCGCTCCGCTCAGCTGCGCGAATGCTGAGAACACCTGGAAGGCGGCGACGTTGAGAAAGCCCGCCACCATGACATGCATGCGCTCGCCGCGCGGCACGCGCAGGTTCCGGCCGGTGGCCAGCGCCGCGACAAACAGCGTGACCGTGCCGATGCCGGCACCGGCAAACCGCAGGCTCCACGGCGGCACTTCCTCCAATGCGATCGCCGCGCTGATCCAGCTGAATCCCCAGGCGAAGGCGAGCAGCACCACCAAGAGCCGGGCGGTCTGGGCGGTGTCTGGCTTGCCTTGCGCGTCAGGCATGCGGCTGTCGGATCCGGTCGGGGGCTTGCGGCGGGCGGGCGCGGGGCTCGGCGGTCGAGAACGCAGTGCACGCTATAGCGGCGGTGGGTGGCTGGCGAGGGATGCCTGCCAGGACCCGGGCGCACAAGGCGGGGGTCTCATTTTTCCCACCTTGAGGAGCGGCGGCGGCCGGGCCGGGGGGATGGGACTGGAAACGCTGCGCCAAGGCGCCGTGTTGCACGGCGTTGGCCGCTGTGTTAGCTAGCCCCTCGATTTCATGGGGGTTTCCGCGGTCTTCCGCGACGTCCCCAAGAGTCGGAATTCCCTCTTGGATTCCAATCATTTGCGCCGCCGGTTCCGCGACGGCGTCCGGCCTGTGAACGAGTGAGATTGAAGAGCGTCCTGTGGCAGGCGAAGACCCGATCACCTCCGGCATGGCCGGCCGTTACGCCAACGCATTGTTCGAGCTCGCGCTCGAGAACAAGGCGACCGACGCGGTCAAGAATGACCTCGACGGCTTCGATGCGCTGATCGCCGAAAGCGCCGATCTCAACCGGCTGGTGCGCAGCCCGGTCTACGGCGTCGACGAGCAGCTCAACGCGCTGTCGGCGATCCTCGACAAGGCCGGTATCAAGGGGCTGGCCGCCAACTTCCTGCGCGTCATCACCACCAACCGCCGCCTGTTCGCCGTGCACGACATGATCCGCGGCTATCGCGCTTTGGTCGCCCGGCACAAGGGCGAGGTCACCGCCCGGGTCACTGTCGCCGAGACGCTCAGTGACAAGAATCTCGACGCGCTCAAGAACGCGCTCAAATCGGTCACCGGCGGCAAGGACATCGATCTCGACGTCAAGGTCGAGCCGGCCATCATCGGCGGGCTCATCGTCAAGCTCGGCAGCCGCATGATCGATTCGTCTCTCCGCACCAAGCTGAACGCGATCAAGTTCGCGATGAAAGAGGCCCGCTGATGGATATCCGCGCCGCAGAAATTTCCGCCATTCTGAAAGAGCAGATCAAGAATTTCGGCCAGGAAGCCGAAGTCTCCGAGGTCGGCCAGGTGCTCTCGGTCGGCGACGGCATCGCCCGCGCCTACGGCCTCGACAACGTGCAGGCCGGCGAGATGGTCGAATTCGAAAGCGGCGTGCGCGGCATGGCGCTCAATCTCGAGCACGATAATGTCGGCATCGTCATTTTCGGCAGCGACCGGGAGATTGCGGAAGGCCAGACCGTCAAGCGCACGGGCACGATCGTCGACGTGCCGGTGGGCAAGGGCCTGCTCGGCCGTGTGGTCGATGCGCTCGGCAATCCCATTGACGGCAAGGGCCCGATCAAGGCCGATGCCCGCGGCCGCGTCGACGTCCGGGCGCCCGGCATCATCCCGCGCAAATCTGTGCACGAGCCGATGGCGACCGGACTGAAGGCCGTCGACGCGCTGATCCCGATCGGCCGCGGCCAGCGCGAGCTGATCATCGGCGACCGCCAGACCGGCAAGTCGGCGATCATCCTCGACACCATCCTCAATCAGAAGCCGCTCAACGCGCAGGACGACGAGAAGATCAAACTCTACTGCGTCTATGTCGCGGTCGGCCAGAAGCGATCCACCGTGGCCCAGTTCGTCAAGGTGCTGGAGGAGAACGGCGCGCTCGAATATTCCATCATCGTCGCCGCCACCGCCTCGGACCCGGCGCCGATGCAGTTCCTGGCCCCGTTCGCCGGCTGCACCATGGGCGAGTATTTCCGCGATAACGGCATGCATGCCGTGATCTGTTACGACGACCTGTCCAAGCAGGCGGTCGCCTACCGGCAGATGTCGCTGCTGCTGCGCCGTCCGCCGGGCCGCGAGGCCTATCCGGGTGACGTGTTCTATCTGCATTCGCGCCTGCTCGAGCGCGCCGCCAAGATGAATGACGAGAACAAGGGGGGCTCCTTGACCGCGCTGCCGGTGGTGGAGACGCAGGCCAACGACGTGTCGGCCTACATCCCGACCAATGTGATCTCGATCACCGATGGCCAGATCTTTCTGGAGACCGACCTGTTCTATCAGGGCATCCGCCCGGCGGTGAATGTCGGCTTGTCGGTTTCGCGCGTCGGCTCCTCGGCGCAGACCAAGGCGATGAAGAAGGTCGCCGGCAGGATCAAGGGCGAGCTCGCCCAATACCGCGAGATGGCCGCCTTCGCCCAGTTCGGTTCGGATCTGGACGCCACCACCCAGCGCATGCTCAACCGCGGCGCCCGTCTGACCGAGTTGCTGAAGCAACCGCAGTTCTCGCCGTTGAAGATGGAAGAACAGGTCTGCGTGATCTGGGCCGGTACCAACGGCTATCTTGACCCGCTGGCGCTCGAGCGCGTGCGCGCCTTTGAGCATGGATTGCTCAATTTGCTACGCACCAAGCATGCCGACCTGCTCGACAGCATCCGCAAGAGCGGTGACCTGTCTGACGCCGACGCCGGCAAGCTGAAAGAGGTGGTCGAGGGTTACGCCAAGACGTTTTCGTAAGATCGGGATGTGACGACCGGCCCGCGGGGCCGGGCATGACAATGGACAAGGCAAACAGACTGGCTGAAGGCGACTGAGAAGAAATGGCCTCCCTCAAGGACATGCGCGTCCGCATCGCCGCGACCAAGGCGACGCAGAAGATCACCAAGGCCATGCAGATGGTGGCCGCCTCCAAGCTGCGCCGTGCTCAGGCCGCGGCGGAGGCCGCGCGCCCCTACGCCGAGCGCATGGGTAAGGTGCTCGGCTCTATCGCATCCGCCGTGGCGGGCAGCGATTCCGCGCCCAGGCTGCTCGCCGGCACCGGCAGCGACAACGTCCATCTGCTGGTCGTGTGCACCGCCGAGCGCGGCCTCTGCGGGCCGTTCAATTCGGCGATCGTGCGGCTGGTGCGCGAGAAGGCGAACGAACTGCGCGCGCAGGGCAAGGAGATCAAGATCCTCTGCGTTGGCCGCAAGGGCGCCGAACAGCTGCGCCGCCAGTACGGCAAGCAGATCATCGAGACGATCGAGCTGCGCGGCGTCAAACAGATCGGCTTCGAGCAGGCCGACATGATCGCCAGGAAGGTCGTGGCGCTGTTCAACGAGGGCGCCTTCGACGTCTGCACCCTGTTCTTCTCCCGGTTCAAGTCGGTGATCGCGCAGGTTCCGACCGCGCAGCAGATCATCCCGCCGGTGTTCGAGACGAGCGAGGAGGCCGGTGCTTCCGTGTTTTACGAATACGAGCCGGAGGAACAGGATATCCTCAACGATCTGCTGCCGCGCAATCTGTCGGTGCAGGTTTTCCGCGCGCTCCTGGAGAACGCCGCCTCCGAGCAGGGCGCGCGCATGACCGCCATGGACAACGCGACCCGCAACGCTGGCGAAATGATCCGCAAACAGACTTTAACCTACAACCGCACCCGCCAGGCGATGATCACCAAGGAGTTGATCGAGATCATCTCCGGCGCGGAAGCGCTCTAATCCGCTAACGAGGACAAAATGGCCACACCCAACGCAGTCGGAAAGATCACACAGGTCATCGGCGCCGTCGTCGACGTGCAGTTCGAGACGCATCTGCCGGCAATTCTGAATGCGCTCGAGACCGACAACCACGGCACCCGCCTGGTGTTGGAAGTCGCCCAGCATCTCGGCGAGTCGACCGTGCGCACCATCGGCATGAGCGGCACCGACGGCCTGGTGCGCGGCCAGAAGGTCACCGACACCGGCGCACCGATCTCGGTGCCGGTCGGCGAGGAGACCCTCGGGCGTATCATGAACGTGATCGGCGAGGCGGTCGACGAGGCCGGGCCGGTCAAGACAAAGGACACCCGCGCCATCCATCAGCCGGCCCCGGCATATACCGAGCAGTCGACCGAATCCGAGATTCTGGTCACCGGCATCAAGGTCGTCGACCTGCTGGCGCCCTATGCCAAGGGCGGCAAGATCGGCCTGTTCGGCGGCGCCGGCGTCGGCAAAACCGTGCTGATCATGGAACTGATCAACAACGTGGCGCGGGCGCACGGCGGCTATTCGGTGTTCGCTGGCGTCGGCGAGCGCACCCGCGAGGGCAATGACCTCTATCACGAGATGATCGAGTCGGGCGTCAACAAGGACCCGAAGAAAGGCTCGGTCGAGGGCTCCAAATGCGCGCTGGTCTACGGCCAGATGAACGAGCCGCCGGGCGCACGCGCCCGCGTCGGTCTCAGCGGCCTGACTGTCGCCGAATACTTCCGCGACCAGGGCCAGGACGTCCTGTTCTTCGTTGACAACATCTTCCGCTTTACGCAAGCCGGCTCGGAAGTGTCGGCGCTGCTTGGCCGTATCCCGTCCGCGGTGGGCTATCAGCCGACGCTCGCCACCGACATGGGCACGCTGCAGGAGCGCATCACAACCACCACCAAGGGCTCGGTTACCTCGGTGCAGGCGATCTACGTGCCGGCCGACGACCTGACCGACCCGGCGCCGGCGACATCCTTCGCGCACTTGGACGCGACCACCGTGTTGTCGCGCGATATCGCCGCCAAGGGCATTTATCCGGCGGTCGATCCGCTCGATTCCACGTCACGCATGCTCGACCCCCGCATCATCGGCGAGGAGCATTACGAGGTGGCGCGCACGGTGCAGTCGACGCTGCAGCGCTACAAGTCGCTGCAGGACATCATCGCCATTCTCGGCATGGACGAGCTGTCGGAAGAGGACAAGCTGACAGTGTCGCGCGCGCGCAAAATCGAGCGCTTCCTGTCGCAGCCCTTCTTCGTGGCCGAGGTGTTTACCGGCTCGCCCGGCAAGCTGGTCGATCTCAAGGACACCATCCGCAGCTTCAAGGACCTGGTCGCCGGCAAGTACGATCACCTGCCGGAAGCCGCCTTCTACATGGTCGGCACCATCGAAGAGGCAGTGGAGAAGGGCAAGAAGCTGGCGGCGGAAGCGGCCTGACGCCATGACAGGCCGGTCAAACATGGTCGCTTTCATGGTGGTCGGACTGTTGATCGGCGCCTTTGCGGGTTATCTCACGCGGCCGGAATCGGCTGAGATCAAGCTGGGTCCGCTGAAGGTCGAGGTGAGCGGGGATCGCGTTGCCAGCGGCGGCGGTCCACTGACCTCGAGCCAGGCCCGGCACATCGCGCTGATCACCCTGATCGGCGGCGTGGTCGGCCTCGGTCTTGGATTTGCGGTCAAGGGCAAGAGCTGAAGCAAGGTCTGAAACAATGGCACTGCATTTCGAACTGGTCTCTCCGGAAAAACTCGTCTTCTCGGGCGAGGTCAGCCAGGTCGACGTGCCCGGCGCCGAAGGTGATTTCGGCGTGCTCGAAGGCCACGCGCCCTTCGTCACCACGCTGCGGCCCGGGATCCTGACCGTGCACGCCTCCGGCGGTGCACAGCGCATCGTCGTGCTCGGTGGTTTCGCCGAAGTCTCCACCGAGGGTCTCACCGTGCTCGCCGATGTGGCGGAAGCGGCCGAGGACATCGACCGTGCGGTGATCGCCGAGCGCATCAGCGCCATGGAGAAGACGATTTCCGAGCTGGAACCCGGCTCCGAGCTCGACAAGGCAATCGAGCGCCTCGACCACTACAGGGAAGTCGACCGCCACCTCACTGGCACGGCGATGCACTAGCGCGTGCCGGCGCGGGCAAAACTCCGCGCCGTGGCATGAACTCGTTGGGGGCCGATGGCGATGAGCACCCACCATGAATTGCCGGCGCGCGTGGGCACGGTCCACTGGGGCTATTACGACGCCGCGCTTGCGCCCGTGCTGACGGTCGCGTCCGGCGACACCATCACCGTGCATACGCTCTCGGGGACGCCGGACGATCTGCCGGCTGACCACTCCGGCTATACGCTGGTCCCTGAGCACCGCCCGGTGCTGGAGCAGACCCGGCGCGGTCCCGGCCCGCATCTGCTCACCGGCCCGGTCGCGGTGGCGGGCGCGGAGCCTGGCGACTCGCTCCAGATCGACATCCTCGACATCAAACTGCGCCAGGACTGGGGCTTCAACCTGATCCTGCCGCTGCTCGGCGCGCTGCCGGAGGATTTTCCCAATGGGCGCCGTATCCACATCTCCATCGATAAGGAGCGCGCGCGGGTGCGCATGCCGTGGGGTCTCGAATTCCCTGCGGCGCCGTTCTTCGGCTGCATGGGCACGGCGCCGCCGGCCGGCTGGGGGCGGCAAACCTCGATCGTGCCGCGCGCCTTCGGCGGCAACATGGATAACCGCGACCTGGTCGCCGGCACCACCCTGCATCTGCCGGTGTTCCATGCCGGCGGCCTGCTTTCGGTCGGCGACGGTCATGCCGCGCAGGGTCACGGCGAAGTCAATGTCACCGCAGTGGAGACCGCGCTCACCGGCACCTTCCGGATAACGCTCGAAAAGAACACGAGGCTCGATCTGCCGTGGGCGGAAACGCCCGGTCAGGTCATGACCATGGGTTTCGACGAGGATCTTGACGATGCGGTGAAGCAGGCCTTGCGCGCGATGATCAGGCTCGTTCGCGCGCGCACCGGACTGTCGGCGGAGGACGCCTACACGCTGTGCAGCGTGGCCGGCGATCTCATCGTCACGCAAGTCGTCGACGGCAACAAGGGTATCCACATGGTCTTGCCGGAGTGGGCGATGAAGTCTCCGCGCTAGCCGCGCGCGAACTTTTCGAATTCGCGCACCACCCGCTCGTAGGTCGGCCGCTTGAACGGCACCACCAGGCCGGGCAAGTCCTGCATGTCCACCCAGCGCCAGGCGATGAATTCAGGATCGTGGCCGCCGGCGGGGTTCTCGATGTCGATCTCGCTGTCGTTGCCGGTAAAGCGCAGCGCGTACCATTTCTGCGTCTGGCCGCGATATTTGCCGCCCCAGGCCTGGCCGACGATGTCGCGCGGAATGTCGTAGGCCAGCCACTCGGCGATCTCGCCGAGCTTCTCGACCGATTTGATATTGGTCTCCTCGTACAGTTCGCGCAGCGCCGCCTTGTAGGCGTCCTCGCCGGCGTCAATGCCGCCCTGCGGCATCTGCCACACATGCGTGGCGTCGATGTGCTCGGGGCCGCTCGCGCGACGGCCGATGAACACCAGGCCATCGCGGTTGAGTACCATCATGCCGGCGCAGGGGCGGTAGGGAAGCGATTCAAAAGGGGGCATGCGCACTCCGTCATTCCGCTCGCGCGCATCAGCGCGCGGGCGGGACTCCTTAACCCCTGCGGCAACGGGAATCGAGAGCCATGTGATTACGGAATTCGGTCTCGCGTGTTGAGCGCGCCCCGGAATGACGTCACGACGACTTCGCCTTGACCGCCACCATGCTGATCGGCACCAGCACAAAACCGCGGTCCTCCACCGTCTTTGCCCAGGCGGCGATGCGCGCAATCGCCGCCGGCTGCGCGTTGGCGAAGCCGACCGCAGTGCCGTTGGTGCGCGCGATCATTTCCAGCCGCGTCAGCGCGCGGTCGATCTCGGTCGGCATCGGCGATGCGTCAAGCACGATGTCGGCTTTGGCAAAGGGCAGGTTCTGGCTGCCGGCGAGCTGCGCTGCGACGCTGCGCGCCGATCCGCCGTCGTCGACATAGATCAGACCGCGCTTGGCCGTCTCGCGCAGCACCGGCCCGAGCGCCTGGTCGGAGGCGGTGAACTTGCCGCCCATATAGTTCACCAGCCCGACATAGCCCTGCATCCGGCTCATCAGCCAATGCAAGCGGTCGACGTTCTGGCCGCTGGCGAGCGAGGTGAGCAGCGTGCGCGGGCCGGGGTCGTTGTTGGGATAATCGAACGGTTCCATCGGTACCTGCAACAGCAACTCGTGGCCTTGGGCGCGCGCCTGCGCAGCCAATGCACCAAGACCGGTGCCGTAGGGCGCAACGGCGAGCGTCACCGGCGCCGGCAATTTGGCCAGCGCGTCGGCGCTGCCGGATGCGCTGATGCCCATGCCGCCGACGATGATGGCGATGCGCGGTGCCTCGGTCCGGTTCGCTGGCAGCTTGCGCGGATTGGCGTAATGCGCATGGGCGCGTGCACCATCCGGGCCGATCTGCGGGATGGCGCCCTGCGGCGTGGATTCCAGCAACTGCTTGTCGACCGGTGGCTTGGCAGCGGCGCCGCCGCCGGGCACGACCACATCCTCATGCTTGCCGCTGGAGCCGTCGATGATGGTCACGGTCTTGGCGCCGGGAGGCGGTGCCGGCTTGGACGGCATCGCCCGAACCACCGGGCCAAAGTCGTTCAGGCCGTCATGGCGGGCATGGTGCTTGCCGTCGCCAGCCTCGGCCATGGCTTGGCCCGCCACCGGCGGCGGGGCGGCAACCACCGCGACCGGCTCGCCGCCCAGGGGATTATCGGCGACCAGGGCCCAGCCGACCACCACCAGACCGAACAGGCCGAGCAGCCCGGCCAGGGCCTGTGGCGCGGAGATCGGCAGCTTGCGCGGTTTCTTGGGCGTTTCCTGGCCGAGGGGCGCAGTCAAGTCATCGGATTCCACGGCCCGGCTCCTGGCGAATCATGCCGGCGAGTGTACCACGCTCGGATTCCGGACTGGATTAACGCGGCCCTGGCTTGGCTGGCCTCAATAAACAACGGGGCGGCCCTTGCCGGCCGCCCCGCGCGCGGATTCGGATGCCGCCCCCTTAGTTCGGGATCGGCACCTTGCTGTTGGGCGGGAAGGCCGAGTTCACCTGGATGCCGCGCAGCAGGTCCACCGCCATGGTCAGCGCCTTGTCGTCCTTGCGCTCCGGCGGAATGTAGGACTGCGAGCCGGTTTCCTCCTTGCCGCTGGCCTTGAGATGGCCGCGCAGCGAGGCCTCGCCCTTGGTGTCGGTGCGCGCCTTGAGGTCTTCCGGCACCTCCTGCAGCACTTCGATGTCCGGGGTGATGCCCTTCGCCTGGATCGAGCGCCCCGACGGCGTGTAGTAGCGCGCCGTGGTCAGCCGCAGCGCGCCGTTGCCCGAGCCGAGCGGGATGATCGTCTGCACCGAACCCTTGCCGAACGAGCGGGTGCCGAGCAGCGTCGCCCGCTTGTGGTCCTGCAAGGCACCGGCCACGATCTCCGAGGCCGAGGCCGAACCGCCGTTGATCAGCACGATCACCGGCTTGCCTTTGGTCAGATCGCCCGGCCGTGCGTTGAAGCGCTGGGTCTCCTCGGCGTTGCGTCCGCGGGTCGACACAATCTCGCCTTTCGGCAGGAACGTATCGGACACCGAGATCGCCTGATCGAGCAGGCCGCCCGGATTATTGCGCAGATCGACGACGTAGCCCTTGAGTTTGTCGTTGTCGATCTTGGCGGCGATGTCGCCGATCGCCTTTTTCAGCCCCTCGGTCGTCTGCTCGTTGAACTGGGTGACGCGGATATAGCCGACATCCTCACCCTCCAGATGCGAGCGCACCGAGCGCACGCGGATGATGTCGCGCGTGATCGTCACCTCGATCGGCTTCTCAGCGCCCTTGCGCCTGATGGTGATCCGGATCTTGGTGTTGACCGGCCCGCGCATCTTCTCCACCGCCTGGTTCAGGGTCAGGCCCTGGACCTGCTCGTCGTCGAGCTTGACGATAAGATCGTTGGCCAGAATGCCGGCCTTGGCGGCGGGCGTCTCGTCGATCGGCGCCACCACCTTGATCAGCCCGTCCTCCATGGTGACCTCGATGCCGAGGCCGCCAAACTCGCCGCGCGTCTGTACCTGCATGTCGCGGAAACTCTTCGCATCCATGTAACTGGAATGCGGATCGAGCCCGGCCAGCATGCCGTTGATCGCGGTTTCGATCAGCTTGGAGTCCGCCGGCTTCTCGACATAGTCGGCGCGCACGCGTTCGAATACGTCGCCGAACAGATTGAGTTGCCGGTAGGTGTCGGTGGACGCGGCCTGGGCGCTGGCACGGTCTAAGATCAGGCGCGGTTGCGTCGCCAGCAGCGTCATTGCCGCACCGACAGCCACACCGAGAAGAATGAGAGGAGTCTTGCGCATCATCCGCGAACCTTTTCGCCTTCGCCAGCCGCCCACCATGGGCCTGGATCGACGGGATTCCCGTCCTTTCGAAACTCGACGTAAAGCACCGGCTGACTGGAGCCTGTCGCGAGGATAGCGGCAATTTGGGAGCCGCTCCCCATCACCGCAACGGGTTCTCCTGCCAGTACGAACTGGCCGAGGTCGACCGATATCCGTTCCATCCCGGCGAGAAGGACATGATACCCGCCACCGGCATTAAGGATCAAGAGTTGGCCATAACTGCGAAAGGGGCCGGCGTAAACAACCCAGCCGTCGGCCGGCGCGGTAACCTGCGCGCCGGCCCGGGTGGCAATGGAAACGCCCTTTTCCGCCCCGCCGACCCCGTCGGGGCCCCCGTAGTCCCTGATTCTGATGCCGTTAACCGGTATCGGAATGTGTCCGCGCAGGGAGGCAAAGGCGACCGCCGGGGCCAGCCGGCCGGGATCCTGCAGCGCCGCTAATGCCGGACGGTTGGCGCGGCGGGCCGCCTCGCGCGCTTCCCGGGTAGCGCGGTCGAGGCCTTGCTCCAGCTTGGCGATCAAATCTTTGAGATTGTCCACCTTCTGCGCCAGTGCGTTGGCGCGCTCACGCTCGGCTTCCAGCGCCGTCTGCCGTTCGGCTTCTTGCTTCTGGCGCTGTTCGACCAGCGCCGCCATGCGCGCGCGCTCGTCGCCGAGTGAGGCAACTTGCGCCTTCAGCCGGTCGCGTTCGGCGGCGATCTTTTTGCGCACGGTGAACAGTTCCGTCAGGTCGCTGGCCAGCGTCCTCACCTCGTCCTGCATTTCCGGCAGCACCGCCCCGAGCACCATCGCGGTGCGCACCGACTGCAACGCGTCCTCGGGAGTTGCGATCAGCGCCGGCGGGGGGCGATGACCGATGCGTTGCAGGGCCGCCAGCACTTCGCCGATCACCGCGCGACGACTATCCAACGATTTGCGAATGCTGGCCTCGTCGGCGTCGAGCGGCTTGAGCCGGTCTTCGGTCGCCGCCACTTTCGCTTCCACGCTGCGCAGGCGGGTGGCGGTATCGATCAGGTCCTGGTTGAGCTTGCGGCGGTCGGCGCCGATCTTCTCGATCTCGCGCTTGATCGCGGCTTCCTTTTCCGCCGATTTGTTTTGCTGCTCGCGCAGCGCTTCCAGCGTCTGGTCGTGCTGCTTGAGCGTATCGAGCTTGCCCGGTTTATCCTGTGCGGGCTTGTCTTGCGCCGCTGCAGGCGCGGTAGACGCGAGCGGCAACGTCAGCCCAAGCGCCGCGATCAGCGCGACGCGCGCATCAAGCCGGTTGAACTTCCCAAGGCAAATCATCGAATCCAGGTTACGCCCGACGGTTGGGACGACAAGGCTATTGTGATCCGGACTCATTGCGTCGGCATTAAGGCCCCAGGGTTACCCCCTGAACGCGCGCGGACCGAGGGTTTAGGCCCGGTGATAGGGATGGCCGGAGAGGATGGTGGTCGCCCGGTAGAGCTGTTCCATCAGCATCACCCGCACCAGCTGGTGCGGCCAGGTGGCGGCACCAAAAGCAAGCTTCAGCTCGGCCTTGTCCTGCAGGCTGGCAGCGAGGCCATCGGGCCCGCCGATGACGAACACCGCCGCCGGCCGGCCGTCGCCGCGCCATTGTCCGAGTCGCGCCGCCAGACCCGCGCTGTCCAGGTTCTCCCCGCCCGCGTCAAGCAGCGCCACCGCCGCGTCCTGCGGAATTATATTGGCCAGCGCAATCGATTCCTCGATCATGCGCTTGCTTGCCTCAGCCGCGCGACTTTCGCGGATTTCGATGGTTTCGAACTCGCGCAGCCCGAGGCTGCGGCCGGTTTGTGCTGCGCGCTTGGCGTAGCGCTCGGAAAGCTCGGTTTCCGGGCCCCGCTTCAGGCGTCCGACGGCGGCAACGACGATACGCATCGCACCGTCCAGTCTAGCACCCTAAACTCAGCCTAGCGCTTCGCTGCCCACATCTTTTCCAGATTGTAGAAGGCGCGCACTTCGGGCCGGAACAGGTGCACGACCACGTCGCCGGCGTCGATCAGCACCCAGTCGCCCTGCCGCAGACCCTCGACCCGCACGTTCGGCGCGCCGGCCTTCCCGAGGTCCTTGATGACATGCTCGGCGATCGAGGCGACATGGCGGTTCGAGCGACCCGTGCTCACCACCATGTAGTCGGCGATCGAGGATTTTCCGGAAAGGTCGATGGTGACGCTGTCCTCCGCCTTCATGTCTTCCAGTCGGGTGAGGACGATGCGCAGCGCCTCCGCGGGCACAGGCCGCCGGGAGACGGATTCGGGCGCCAGAGTCGGTGCCCGCGAGAGTGCAGGTGTGGACAGGGGGGCTTATCCTTTCGGTTCGTTGCACTCACCCCGGCCTCTGCCGGGGTCTTGATCAAGATAGTGATTCCACCGGTTGCTTTCCACCATGGCGAAATAGGTCCGCATCAGCGGGTTCCCTTGTGTTGGCGCAGGGCGCGCAGGGCGGTGGAGGACAGCGCGGATTTGAGCCCGTGCAGGAAGGTCCAGGCCGGCGGCTTGCGGCCGGGCAGGGTGGCGGCGTCGTGCTCGGGAATGCGGGCGTGGCCGAGCGCCAGGCCGGCGGGGCTGACGGCGGCATAGAGGCTCGGCCCCAGGCGGTCGATCACCACGAACGGCACCAGCCTCGCTATGTCGCGCCATCGCTGCCAGCGGTGAAAGCTCCGCAGATTGTCCGCGCCCATGATCCAGACGAATCGCACGCCCGGGCAACGGGCTTTCAGCCAGATAATCGTGTCGTAAGTGTATCGCGTATTGATGACGGCCTCGATACCGGTCACGTCGATGCGTGGATGATGGGTCAGCGCGCGGGCGGCGTCGATGCGCGCCTGGATGGAGCCGAGCCCGCTGGTGTTTTTGAGCGGGTTGCCGGGGGTGACCAGCCACCAGACGCGATCGAGCTTGAGACGCTTGAGCGCCAGCAGGCTGGCACCCAGATGGGCCTCGTGCGGCGGGTCGAAGGTCCCCCCGAACAGGCCGATCCTCATGCCGGGCGCGTGAGGTGGTATGAGGCGCTCGGCTGTAGCGGGGACTTGGTCGTTCACGGACGGATCTGGCCACTTCCGCGGATGCGGTATTTGAACGTGGTGAGTTGCTCAACGCCCACCGGCCCGCGCGCATGCAGCCGGCCGGTGGCGATGCCGATTTCGGCTCCGAAACCAAATTCGCCGCCGTCGGCGAACTGGGTGGAGGCGTTGTGCAGCACAATGGCCGAGTCGACCTCGCGCAGGAACTTCTCCGCTGCGGCCGCATCGTCGGTGACGACGGCATCGGTATGGTGCGAGCCGTACCGCTCGATATGGGCGATGGCCTCAGCCACGCCGTCGACCAGTTTGGCGGCGATGATGGCATCGAGATATTCCGCCGACCAGTCCTCTTCGCTCGCCGGCGTCACGCGCTTGTCGACTTCGCGCACCGCCTTGTCGCCGCGGATTTCGCAACCGGCCGCGAGCAGCATCTCGACCAGCGGCTTCAGGTGGGTTGCCGCCGCCGCGCGGTCGATGAGCAATGTTTCGGCTGCGCCGCACACGCCGGTGCGCCGCATCTTGGCGTTGAGCACGATCTGCTTCGCCATCTCGAGCGAGGCCGCCTTGTCGACGTAGACGTGGCAGACGCCTTCGAGATGGGCGAATACCGGCAGCCGCGCTTCCGCCTGAACGCGCGCGACCAGGCCCTTGCCGCCGCGCGGGACTATGACGTCGATGTTGCCGTCGAGCCCGGCCAGCATCATGCCGACCGCGGCGCGGTCGCGGGTGGGCACAAGTTGGATGGCGGCCGCGGGCAGCCCGGCCTGGCGCAAGCCTTCCGCCATGGCCGCATGGATCGCGCGGCTTGAGAGCATGCTGTCCGAACCGCCACGCAAAATCGCGGCATTGCCCGACTTCAGGCAGAGCGCACCGGCGTCGGCCGTGACGTTGGGGCGGCTCTCATAGACGATGCCGATGACGCCGAGCGGCACCCGCACCCGCTCGATGGTCATGCCGTTGGGGCGGGTCCAGGAGTCGGTGACGGCGCCGACCGGGTCGGCCAGCCGGCCGATCACCGCGAGGCCGGCCGCCATCGCCTCCACGCGGGCCTCGTTGAGCGTGAGCCGGTCGAGAAAAGCCTCGGTGCCGCCGGACGTGCGGGCCTCGGCCACATCCTCGGCGTTGGCGGCCAGGATCGCCGCCCGCTGTGCCCGGATGGCGTCAGCCATGGCGGTCAGCGCCCGGTTTTTCTGGTCGGCCGGCGCCAGCGCCAGCACCCGGGCGGCCGCGCGGGCGTCGCGGCCAATTCCGGCCATGGCGGCGGCGATGTCGCCGGTGCCCTCGATGCTCTTCAGCGCGGTCATTGTCGGCCGAAACCCCGTCAAAGCCCCGCGTTCGGGGCGGTTTGTCCTATCACGTCGGGGGACATGGCGCGAGGCCGCTCCCGGGCGGAAAAACTGCACTTTGTGCTGGGGATAGCGTGGATAACCCGCCGAAAGGTGTGCTGGAACAACTGCCTTACACAATGCCCTGCGAGGCTGGTCGCCTCGCAGGAGGGCATCATGCCAGCGCGTTCCCGGGGTCTGCCAAGCCGTTTCCCGGTCGGCACCAAATTCGTCATTGAAGGCCGGTCGCAGGGTGAAGGCCAGGTGCAGGTCTACCGCCGCTATCTGGAATTGCCCGACGGGACCCGCATCCGGCTGCCGCTGCGCCCGGGCAAGCGCAAGCCAGCGCACAGGTCAGCGTCGGCATCCCGCCGGCGTACCGCACACACACGCACCCGCACCCGCCATCCCTGACCCTTCGCCGCTCGGCCACTGACCCAGCCGGGTCGCACCGCATCATTCCTGCGCGCGCTCGGCCATTGGCCGACTACGCTGTCCAAAGGGCAAAAAAGAAGGGGCCCGAAGGCCCCTTGGGGGATAGTCGTCATTGCCGGCAGATACGCACCGGCAACACTGCCGCAGCCTTGGAGGTCGGGGTGGGG
>Ga0210122_1000217_pt1 | contig 18884 bp, 17 predicted proteins | sample Muzzi_CordB_D2_FD_185530 | JGI IMG/M metagenome (GOLD analysis project Ga0210122, IMG submission 185530) | Wetland microbial communities from San Francisco Bay, California, USA, that impact long-term carbon sequestration - Muzzi_CordB_D2 (SPAdes) | ecosystem: Environmental > Aquatic > Marine >... | reverse complement strand
CGCCAAGCTGGTGATGCTGACCGCCTACGGCTCCTCCGAGCTCGAAGCGGAGGCCCGGGAGCGGGGCGTGGATGCCGTCCTCAACAAACCGAAGCCGCTCGCCGACATCGCCGCGGTGCTGGAGGTGCTCCTCAGCGAGCCCCTGGGATCGTGCCGACCGCACGTCGAGCGGTCGTGGACCAATCAGACTGGAGAAGGAACGTAGACCATGGTCACCGTGGGCATGAATTACCGCGTGGTTCCTGGCCGGGAGGTGGACTTCGAACGGGTCTTCGACGGGGTCGTCAAGATCCTGTCCGGGGAGCCGCATCATGTCTCGACGCGGCTCTACCGGGCCTGCGAAGGGGGGGCAGACTACCTCATTCTGTCGGAGTGGAGCGATCGCGCGGCGTTCGAGGGATTCGTCGGCTCGGAGGCCTTCGGCCGGGTCACGAGCTGGAGCCTCGACGGGGTGCTGCGCGGTCGTCCGAGCCACGAGGTCTTCGAGCGCGCGAGCGGTGGCGAAGACCACTCCCACGAAGGCGTCTGTGCCGCGCCGGGGTGCCCGGTTGCGGACGCCGAATGAACGGGAGTCGGCGGGGGTCGGGCCGATGATCATGGCGATCGACACCGTGGAGACAGGAGTGGATGCAGGAGGAGCCCTGAGCCCCGGAGCGCTGGCCGACGGTCTGGTCGAGATCGCCGAGCTCGCAGCCCAGCTCGAGGTGCGCTCGTTCGAAGAGCGGGACCTCGAAGCGATTCGGGAGGAGCTGGTCCCCGCGGTACGCGACCTGGTCGAACGGGGGCTCCAGGCCATCGACCGGATTCTCGCGGCCTACGATTCGCCCGGCGGCAGGCGCTCGCGCGACGATGAGCCGGAGGAGGGCAACTTCTACGTCACCATCGATCGCGTCGTCGGCGACGGGGATCGGAGCACCCACGTGGCGGACCTGGCGTTCATGGCACGCATGGAGCTCCGCGACAAAGTCTCCAAGCTACGCGGCGCCGACAAGGGGTCCGACCCCTGGCGGGTGCTCGCGGTGTGCGACGGGTGCATTCGCCGGCTGCGCAAGGCGGCGGCGGCGGTCGAGACGGCGATCGCCGATGACGCCGGGATCGAGGCGCGGCTGCAGTTCGTCACCGAGGCGCACCTCGCGCAGGTGGTGCGTGCCTACTACGCGCGGTTCCGCCGCGAGATCGAAGGGGAGGGCTCGCCGTCTCCCGGCACGATCCACGGCCGCCTTCTGAGCGCGGCAGCGAGCATCGCCAAGCTCATCGGCCGGGACTTCTACGGCGACCTGCGGGTCAGCGACCGGGCTGAGCTCCGCTCGCTCCAGGGGCGCCTGAGGCTGTGGCTCAGGGGGGAGGACGGCCACGACCCGGCGTCCGGTCAGCGCCTCTGGCAGGACCTCCACGGTTTCGCCGTGCTGCTCGCCCAGATCAACCGCCGGAGCGAGCTACTGGAGCATGATCAAGCCATCGTCCGTGAGGCGCTCGCCGAGCTCGACGCCCTCGCCGCGGTCGGCGGTGCACAGATCGAGGTGCCATCGGGTCTCTTGGGTCGATTGCAGCGCCTCAAGGGGAGAAACGACCGCATCGACCGACTGTTGGCCGAGCCGATCACCTGTGGCGCGGAGCTCTGGATCACCGAGCTCCGATCGCTGGGTGAAGCGCTGTCAGAGTTGGAATAGCGACGCTGCGTGGGAGGTACTGCGGCGCCCTCCCGAGGGCGACCATAGGGGGACGAAGCCTCCGACCGGAGAACGTGGAGACGAGCGAATGAGCGAAGAGACGATGATCAAAGACTCGATCAGCAACGTGCCGAAGGCGGTTGCCGCGGGCTTGGTGGACATGGCGAGCGGCATGCTCCTCACCATCAAGACCGTCGAGAGCCACCCCCAGGAAGTGATCAACATCCTGGCCCCGGCAACCAAAGAGCTGTTCGAGGGCGAGCTGGTCACCATGATCGAGAACCTCTGGAAGAAGGCCCGGGGAGTCGACAGCGACGAGCACTACTTCCAGGAGATCCTGATCTCCTCGAAGAATCTCTGGCACTACTTCGGTCGCGTCCGGTCGAAGCCGGAGACCGTGCTGACCGTCGTCTGCCGCGGCGACGCCAACATGGGCATGATGATCATGAAGTGCCGCGAGCTGATCAACACACCCCTCTGAGGAACGGCGTTGCCCTCCACACTCCCGTCCGTCCGGGCCGAGTGCCTGAGCCTCGGGTACGACTCCAAGGTCGTGCTCGATGGGGTGTCGTTCACCTTCGAGGCTGGGCGGATCAGCGTGATCCTGGGGCCCGGAGGAAGCGGCAAGAGCACCCTGCTCAAGGCGTTGGGTGCGATTCCCCTGAACGCGGGGATGCCCTGGCTTCGCGGGTTCCTCGACCTGCCGGACCTGCCGCCGGTGGCGATGCCCCAGAAGCCCAGGCCGCCCAGGTCGACCCTCGCCGCCCTGCTCGACGGCGCGAGCGGCGGCGTGATCGATGCGGTTCGCGTGCTGCACGAGGTTTGGCGGCCGGCGCCGGAGGCGGCTGAGTTCCTGGAGCCGGTGCTCCACCTGCCACTCGAGGGCCTGTCGTACGCCCACGTGCGGCTGGCCGAGCTCACGGCGGCCGTGGCCACGGCCCCGTACATCCTCCTCGACGAGCCGGAGGTCGGTCTCGACGCCCGTTGCCAGGAGTGGATCATCCGCCGGCTGGTGGAGTTTCGCGGCGAGCGCACGATCATCGTGGCGACCCATCACCTGGGGGTGGCTCGGGCGGTCGCGGAGTTCGCGATCCTGCTGAGCGAGGGGGCGATCGTCGAGGCCGGAAGCAACCCTCCGTTCTTCGATCGGCCTCGCCATCCGAGAACTCGCCACTTCGTCAGGATGGGGAGCTGAGGCGTGAGGGCCACGACATGGTGACGCAGTTTCGATGGATCATCGCGGGCAAGCTCGCCGGGTCGGGCCAGCCCGGCCTGATGAATCCGATGGAGGAGGACTGGGCGTTCATCAAGAGCGCCGGGATCCGCCTCCTGGTGACGCTGACCGAGCAGTCCCTCGATCCGAAGCCCGAGCAGTTCGGCATCCAGGGCCTGCACTTCCCGATTCTGGACATGGGGATTCCCCCCACGCCGCGGGCGGCGGACCGGCTCTGCCAGACGATCCTCGCGGCGATCGAAGAAGGGCTCCCGGCCCTCGTCCACTGCAAGGCCGGGATCGGTCGCACCGGGACGATCCTCGCCTGTTGTCTGGTCGCCCTCGGGCGGACACCGGACCAGGCTCGGCTCGAGCTGCGCCGGGCCCACCCGAGCTACATCCAGGCCGATGTTCAGGAACGCTTCATCGAGCATTATGGGCAGTTTCTCGGGCAACGATCCGAGACCGGCGCCGCCGGTCGGGAGGCGGTGTCATGAGCGGGACCGTGGGCTGATCGGCGAGATCACCGGCGGTCAAGACTACTCCGGGCGAAAGCGCTTGCCGTCGCCCGGTGCCACCTGGAGCTTCAAGAAACCCTAAGGAGAGTCGAAATGTCGGAGGAGACGATCGTCAAGGACGCAATCAACAAGATCCCGAAGGCGGTGGCCGCGGGCCTGGTCGACATGGGCAGCGGCATGCTGCTGGGGATCAAGACGGTAGAGAGTCACCCCCAGGAGGTGATCGACATTCTGGCGCCGGCCACCAGGGAGCTGTTCGAGGGCGACATGGTCACGACCATCGAGAACCTGTTCAAGAAGGCCCGTGGTGTCAGCAGCGACGAGCACTACTTCCAGGAGATCCTGGTGTCGTCGTCAAACCTCTGGCACTACTTCGGCCGCATGAAGTCGAAGCCGGCCATGGTGCTGACCGTGGTCTGCGGCGGCGACGTGAACATGGGCATGATGCTCATGAAGTGCCGCGAGCTCGTCAGCACCCCGGTGTAGCCCGCTCGGGCGCCCCGGCTTCGTCGGAGGCCGGGGCGTCACGCCTCCTCTCCGGGCCCCTCCCGCCACCGCCCGGCAGCACGATCTCCTCGGTCTCCAAGAACTGCCGCACGGCTCTCCAGACGTCCCGCCGGTTCATCACGAACGTGTGCGCCCCGTGGACTACCACCAGGAGCGCTCCGGGGAGGAAGGTCTCCGAGAGGCGCACGACGCCGTCGTTGGGCTCGCCTCGGAACGGAAGCCGCGGAGAGGAGGGGCCCCGGTCGCCGGCGACCACCAGGGTCGGCGCATCCGGCCGGGGCAAGGTGGCGAAGAAGCCCGGGTCCCGGAGCTTGCGCCCCGCGTCTCCGGCGAAGAACCCGAACAGCGAGCTCTTACCCAGCGCCAGGGCCGCGGCGGGAGGGCGGTTGGGGGGTGTCAGCATGACGAAGCGGTCGAGCCCGTCCGGCAGGCGTGGGGACGCGTAGCGGGTGATGATGCCGCCCAGGGAGTGACCGATCACGGCGTAGCGTGGCGGCGTGCCGTCGTCCGAGGCGTCGCCGGCCACGTCCTCGGCCAGCACCCGAGCCACGCGCTCGGCAAAGCGGTCGGCGATCGACTGGAGATCCTCGGCGAGCGCCAGGTACCCGAAGCTGTGGGGACGGTGGCCCGCACGGCGCAGCCGCCGGCCGAGCCAGGTCATCGAAGCGGTGGTTCGGCCGAGGCCGTGGAGCAGGAAGACGCGCACGGTCCGAGCATAGCCCGGAACGGCGCCACCAGGTCCTGCCACCGATCGTTTCGGCTCACGAAAGATCGAGCCAGGGTGCAGGGGCTCGGCTCTCGAGCTCGCCGGGCAGGCTGCCGGCCGGTGACCGGGCGGCGACCGGCACCGTCTTGAGCGCGGAGCCCTTTCCGCCCTGGGGCGTCACGAGCACCCGTAGACGGTAGTCGTCGGGCGGTAGGGAGAGCCTGCCTCGGAGCCGGGCGCCGCCTTCCCGGAGACGCGGCCCCAGCTTGGCCAGGTCGAAGCGCACCCGCCGGTGCCAGAGGTCCTGGACACCGCCGTGGGAGTCGACCGCGTAGACCTGGAGATCGAGATTGACGGTACTGGCTGAACGCCCGGCGACGATCGCCTCTCCCGGTACGTCGACGGCGAAGGGCACGATGACCTCTCCCGACTTCGGGTCTGCCGCCGCGGCGGCAGCCAGGACGCGGACGCCGAGCGGGTCGATCTCGCGGTCTCCCAGCAGCATGTCGATCGAGTCGAGGCGGGCTTCGAGGAGGCTCTTGTCGGACCCGGGTTTCGGGGCGTAGTAGCCGGGGCGGTGGAGAAGTCGGATGTCCGTAGCCGGCGGCCGATCGGTGCGTAGCCGGACCTCGAGGGGGTGATAGTGGCCGTCGGCGGAGAGGGTTCCCGGATCGATGGTCAGGACGTAGGTGACGCTGGTCCGTTGGATGAGCTCCGCCGTGGCGTCGGCGATGCGGTTGTAGTTCTCGAACAGTTGACCGCCGGTTTCGTTCGCCATGTAGAACAGCGCACCGGCGTCGAAGCCGCTCCTCGAGCCGCCGCGGTTCCGGCCGGGGCGTCCGCCCGCTCCCCAGCTCTGATCCTCACCGGTAGGTGCTTCGAGACCGGAGACGTCGATGGCGTCGAGCGTCCAGCCATTGCGGCGGAACGCCTCGAAGAGGGTCTCGAGATTCCTCAGGGCGAGGGCCCGTTGGGGTGAGTCGAACTGATTGAGGACCTCGGACGAGAATCCCTGCGACAGGAAGAGAACGTGTTTCTGACCCGTGACTCCCCGGAGAAGGGTGATCAGGCGCCCGATCTCGAGGGTCATGGTCCGGATGGCGCTGCCCTCGATGGCGGTGGCGAGCGAGGCGGTGATGGCGAGGGGGTCGTTGGGGAAGAGCCTCCCGAGGGTTGCATCCGGGAGGTCGGCGCTGAACGGTGTCGGGCGGGCGAGGGAGTCCAGGGAGCCGGCGAGCTCGGCGTCCCTCCTGGCTGACTCGATCAGGGCCAGGTCGGGCGAGGAGACGCCGCCGCCGGCCAGTGCGACGGCGGCCGCTGGGCCGACCCTTGAGCTCAGGTCTCCGAGCGACGCCGCGGGAAGGCTCGGGTCACTCTCCCCCTGACTTTGACCCTCGCTCTGGCCCTGACCCCGGCGCGACGCGGCAAGGGCGTCCAGATGCCGTTTTGCGGCTCCCGACTGGCGGTCGAGGATCGCCTCGATCGCTCCGAGGGCGTGCTCGAGCTCGGAGCGGTCGGCGGTGAACCCGAGGAGGACGGAGGCGCCTCCTCCCGCCAGATAGGCGACGCCGACCCGATCGGCCGGGTGGAGCTGCTCGGAGACGAGCTTGCGAGCGCCGCGGACGGCGCGCTTGAGGTCCGCGTCGCGCGCGAACAGGAAATCGAACAGGAGGAGGATCCTGCGCCCCTCGGAGATCCTGGGCTCCACTCCGTTCGGGGTGGCGGCGCCCGAGCCGGTGGTGCCGCGGCCGGGCGCGCGCGATGCCTGTCCGAGGTCGATCGTCCGGAATGCGATGATCGGGCGGCGCTCCCCGTCGTCGAACACCTCGAAGTCGTCGCGGGTCAGGCCGCGGACCGGCGCGCCGTGGCTCAGCACCTGGACGGGGATCTCGACTTCCGTGATCGAGAGCTCCTCGCCGAAGGGCTGAGCGACGTAGGTCCCGAGCGGGGGGACGAGGAGTAGGGCGAGGGCGGTCAGCGTCCGGCGGACGGGGGCTCGAAGCACGCTTCACCTCCTGGGGCCGACCCGTGCCGCTTGCACCGGCCGGTTTGTTGGCGATTCGCTCAGTTTCTGTGGGGGAGAGCACAGATGGTGCCAGGATGCCTCGGGTTGGTGCGCCGGGTGCGGGTCGGGCCCGTCGCGGCGCAGGAGGATCGACCAGAAGCGGTGCCGTGGACAGGGCGCCCCCGCGATTCGCTCCTCGCAGGAGCCCGGCGCGTTCGCGGCGGGAGTCGTCCTCACGAGATGACAGGCGTCGACCTTGCATCGAAACAACAGCATCGGGCGTCCGTACTCGAGTCACGACACTCCAAAGGGGGGTACGCCGATGTTCGGAAAGACCTTCGATCTCTTCTCGGTGTTCGGTTTCAAGATCCGGCTCGATCTCTCCTGGTTCGTCGTGGCGGTGCTGGTGACCTGGTCTCTCGCCCGGTCCGTCTTTCCCGGCTTCGTCGAGGGCCTGCCGGTGACCGCCTACTGGCTCATGGGCGCGGTGGGTGCTCTCGGGCTGTTCGCCTCGGTCGTCGCCCACGAGCTCTCCCACGCCACGGTGGCGCGCCGCTACGGCGTCGAGATGAAGGGCATCACGCTCTTCATCTTTGGCGGGGTGGCGGAGATGACCGACGAGCCACCCAACCCCAGGGCGGAGTTCTGGGTGGCGATCGCCGGCCCGATCGCGAGCGTCGCGGTGGGATTGGGCTGCCTGGCGCTCTGGGCGCTGGCGCTTCCGCGGCCGGTCCAGAGCGTGCTGGGCTACCTGGGGCTGATCAACATCGTGCTCGCCGTGTTCAACATGATCCCGGCGTTTCCGCTCGACGGCGGGCGGATCCTGCGCTCGCTCCTCTGGCAGTGGAAGGGCTCGCTCAAGCAGGCGACGCGGATCACGACCCAGATCGGCGCCGGCTTCGGCGTCGCGCTGATCGCCTTCGGGATCGTTCGGTTGATCGCCTGGAACGACTTCGTCGGTGGCATGTGGACGGCGTTGATCGGCCTGTTCGTGCGCAACGCGGCACAGATGTCCTACCAGCAGCTCTTGCTGCGGCGGGTGCTCGAAGGCGAGCCGGTACAGCGGTTCATGAACCCCGACCCGGTGACGGTGCCGCCCCACGTTCCGGTGGAGGAGCTGGTGGAGGACTACGTCTACCGGCACCACTTCAAGATGTACCCGGTGGTGGGGAACGGTCGCCTCGAAGGGTGCGTGACGACGCGCGAGATCAAGGGGTTGCCCCGGGAGCGGTGGGCGAACACTCCGGTCCGGGAGCTGGTCCAGGCCTGCTCGGCGGAGAACAGCATCGCCCCGGACGCCGATGCTCTCGCGGCGCTCTCGTCCATGAGCCAGAATCGGGTCTCGCGCCTCCTCGTGGTGGAGGAGGGCACGCTCCGCGGCGTGCTGGCGCTCAAGGACCTGCTGGACTTCTTTGCGATGAAGATCGAGCTCGAGGAGGACTAGCCCGGGCAAAAAAAAGAGGCCGGCCCTCTCTGCGGGAAGGACCGGCCGCAACCGTCTGCGGACGGGGGTTGGAAAGCCGGAGCAGGGTGCTCCAGCGATCCCGTCTGGAAGCGTCTAGACCGGATGACGAGCCGCCGCGAAAGGAACCGACGCGCCCTTTGAGGCGGCTCTGACCTCGGTAGACAATCGAACTATAAGCAACTCAGTGAAAGCTGTCAAGGCTTTTCGAGGAATATCTTCGCAGGTGCTGCTTCAGGCGTCGCGGAGCATCTTCTCGATCGCGTCCAGGCCGCCCCGGATCCGCTCGATGGGCGGCCCGAAGGAGAGCCGGAGGTAGCGGACGAACCGTCCCATCCGGGGGTTGCGCCGCTGGCCCGGGTTGACGTCGAAGAACATCCCGGGCACGACCACCACCCGGTGGTCGAGGGCCCGGCGGAAAAACGCCATGCCGTCGTCCAGGGGCGCGGGGAGCCCGCGAATCGAGGGGAAGGCGTAGAAGCTCCCCTCCGGCTCCCGGTCGAATGTCATGCCGAGCGCTTGCAAGCGCTCCACCATGTAGTCCCGCTTGGCGCGGAACGCCTGCTGGAGGGCATGGACCTCGGTCAACACCCGGTCCGGCTCGAGCAGTGGCAAGGTTGCCCGCTGGAGAGGCCTGGGCGCGCCGCCGTCGAGGAACGAGCCGGCGCTCTCGATGCGTTCGATCACCCGCCGGGGACCGACCACCCAGGCCACCCGCCAGCCGGGGTAGCGCCAGTTCTTGGTCAGGCCGTCGAGGATCACCACCGGGTCCCGGTCGACGTTCTCGACGTAGCGGGCCGCGCTGACTGTGGGGCCGGGCTCGTCCGGTTCCGCCCTCCAGATGTAGTGGGAGTAGAACTCGTCGAGCACCAGGGCGCAGCCCAAGCTCCGGGCTCCCTCGACCCAGCCGGCAAGGTCGCCGCCGGAGGTCACGCGCCCCGTGGGGTTGCCCGGGTTCGAGATCAACAGGGCTCCGAGGCCGCGACCGGCGATCTCCCGGCGCAGGGCCTCCTGGTCGAACCGGTACCCGGCCTCCCGACTGAGCAGGATCGGGATCTCGGTCGCGTGGCGGAAGGCCCCGAGGATCTCCTCGTAGGCCGTGTAGTCCGGCAGGAAGTGCCCGAGGTTGATGTTGCCGAGCGACGCCACGGCGCGCGACAGCGCCGTGCGTCCGCCGCCCGAGACGGCCACGTTGGCGGCGGTGTACTGGGACGGGAGCCGGCGGCGATAGAGCCGGTTGTAGAGGGCGGCCACCGCCTCCCGGAGCTCTCCGATGCCGGCCACCGGAGGGTACTGGTGATCGTCCGGGAGGATCGACACCTGATCGATGCGCGGGGCACCGCCGGGTAAGGGGCCGGTCTCGGGCGAGCCCTGGCCCAGATTCCACCAGGTCGGATCGTGGGGATCGAAGCCGAGCTTGGCCGCCTCCCGGCTGACGTAGACCACGCCGGTCCGGGGCACCCTTCGGAAGGCGTCGAGGCCGGACCAGTCCCGCCCCGCGGGAGGGTCCACGGGCCCGGGCGAAGAGGAGGGGCCGGCAGGCGGCTCGAAAGCGACTCCTCCCTCGGGCGGCGCGTGGTGCGACAGATTGGACACGTCGCATTGAAAGTGCGGCGTGGAGGGGAAGGGGGGACACGCCGGCTCCCCCTTCCCGGCTCGGTGAAGGCCGACCGGCGCGGTCGACCGGCGCGTCAGGTCGGTGTTTCCGCCGGCTGCCCGGATGCCACGGCCGGGGCTTCGATCGCGACCGCCAGCTCGCCGTCTTCGACGTCGACCCTCAGCGTCGAGCCGGCGGTCACGTCGCCGGCGATGATCGCGCGGCCGATACGGCTCTCGAGCTCGTGCTGGAGGTAGCGCTTGAGGGGCCGAGCGCCGTAGACCGGGTCGAAGCCGTTGCGGGCGACCAGGGTCTTGGCCGCGTCGGTGAGCTCGACCGAGATGTTGCGCTCGGCCAGGCGGTGGCGCAAATCCTCCGTCTGGAGCTCGACGATCTGGCCGATCTCGGCCAGGGTGAGCGGCCGGAAGAGCACGATGTCGTCCACCCGGTTCAAGAACTCGGGGCGGAAGTGGCTCCGCATCTCGAGCATCACGGCGTCGCGGGCGGCGTCCGAGATCTCGCCCCGGTCGTTCACCCCCTCGAGCAGGTGGTGGGAGCCGATGTTCGAGGTCATGATGATCACCGTGTTCTTGAAGTCCACGGTGTGCCCTTGGGCGTCGGTCACGCGGCCGTCGTCCAGGATCTGGAGGAGCACGTTGAAGACGTCCTGGTGGGCCTTCTCGATCTCGTCGAAGAGGATCACCGAGTAGGGCTTACGCCGCACCGCCTCGGTGAGCTGGCCGCCCTCTTCGTAGCCCACGTAACCGGGCGGGGCGCCGATCAGGCGCGACACCGCGTGGCGCTCCATGTACTCGCTCATGTCGATCCGGACGATGTTCTCCTCGGTGTCGAAGAGTGCCTCGGCCAGGGTCTTGGCGAGCTCGGTCTTGCCGACACCGGTGGGGCCGAGGAAGATGAACGAGCCGATCGGCCGGCGCGGGTCCTTGATTCCGGAGCGGGCGCGGATGACGGCGTCGGCCACCAGGCGGACCGCCTCGTCCTGGCCCACCACGCGGTGGTGGAGGATCTCGTCGAGGCGGAGCAGCTTCTCGCGCTCGCCCTCGACCAGGCGCGTGACCGGAATGCCGGTCCAGCGGGAGACGATGCCGGCGACCTCGTCCTCGGTGACCTCCTCGCGCAGGAGCTGCTCGCCCGAGCTCTCCTCCTCGCCGATGGCGGCCTCGGCGGCGGCGAGGGCCGCCTCGAGCTGGGGCAGGCGGCCGTGCTTGAGCTCCGCCGCCCGGTTGAGGTCGTAGTCACGCTCGGCGATCTCGATCTCGCGCCGCACCTCTTCGATCTCCTCGCGCAGGTGGCGCACCCGGTCGATCTCCTCCTTCTCCTGCTCCCAGCGGGCGCGCATGGAGTCGGCCTGGGTCTTCAGGTCGGCCAGCTCCCTTCTGAGCGACGCGAGCCGCTCCTTCGACGCCTTGTCCTTCTCCTTCTTGAGCGCCGCCTCCTCGATCTCGAGCTGCATCACCCGGCGGGTGACCTCGTCGAGCTCGGCGGGCATCGAATCGATCTCGGTCCGCACCATGGCGGAGGCCTCGTCGATCAGGTCGATCGCTTTGTCGGGCAGGAAGCGGTCGGTGATGTAGCGGTTCGAGAGCACCGCCGCCGCGACGATCGCGTTGTCCTGGATGCGCACCCCGTGGTGGACCTCGAAGCGCTCTTTCAAGCCTCGGAGGATCGAGATCGTGTCCTCGACGGTGGAGGGGTCGACCATCACCGGCTGGAACCGTCGCTCCAGAGCCGCGTCCTTTTCGATGTACTTGCGGTACTCGTCGAGGGTGGTGGCGCCGATGCAGTGGAGCTCGCCCCGAGCGAGCATCGGCTTGAGCAGGTTGCCGGCGTCGGTCGAGCCCTCGGTGCGGCCGGCGCCGACGATGTTGTGGAGCTCGTCGATGAAGAGGAGCACCCGCCCCTCGCTCTCCTTGATTTCGGAGAGGACCGCCTTCAGCCGCTCCTCGAACTCACCCCGGTACTTGGCGCCCGCCAGGAGCGAGCCCATGTCGAGAGAGAACACCGAGCGGTCCTTCAGCCACTCGGGCACGTCGCCGCGGACGATGCGCTGGGCGAGGCCCTCGACGATGGCCGTCTTGCCGACCCCCGGCTCGCCGATCAGCACCGGGTTGTTCTTGGTCTTCCGCGAGAGGATGCGCATGACGCGCCGGATCTCCGAGTCGCGCCCGATCACCGGGTCGAGCTTGCCGGCGCGGGCCTGGGCCACCAGGTCGACGCCGTACTTGTCGAGGGCTTCGTAGGCGCTTTCGGGGCTCGCGCTGGTCACGCGCTGGCTGCCGCGGACGGCGGTCAGGACCGCGAGGAACCGGTCCCGCGTGACCCCGTGCTCGGAGAGCGTGCGGCCGGCGGCCGTGGAGGTGCCCTCGTCGAGGAAGGCGAGCATCAGGTGCTCGACCGAGACGTACTCGTCCTTGAGCCGCTTGGCGGCGTCCTGGGCCGCCACCAGGAGCTGCTGGAGGCGCCCGGTGACGTAGAGCTTGCCCGCCTCTGCTCCCGGGCCGGCCACCGCGGGCCGTCGCTCGAGAGACCCCTCCAGGGCCTGCACGATGGGCTCGGCCGGCACCTCCATCCGTGCCAGCAGCCGCGGCACCAGGCCCTCGGGCTGCTGGAGGAGCGCGAGCAGCAGGTGCTCGCCGTCGACCTCCTGGTGACCGTGGCGCTGAGCCAGGGTCTGGGCGGCCTGGAGGGCTTCCTGGGACTTCTGGGTGAGCTGGTTCAGGTCCATGGGAATCTTGTTCCTTCCTCGCGGGCCGGGGGTGTCGGCGGGATGTCGGAAGCCGGGTCGGCTCGTCGGCTGTCTGGGATCTGAGTTGCGTTCACTCAGGTTTCAAAACAGGCCGGTTCCAGCGGCTATTCCATGGCGTCCTACGCAGACTCCCAGCCTGCTTGATTCATGAGGTGCCGTAGCGAGAGCCACAAGTGCGTGTGAGATCAGGGCATACGGCGACGCGCGACGCAGGCGTACTGGGCAGTACGTCGAGGAGCAAAGAGCGAGCACGCCCTGAGATTGCGTGCAATTGCGGCTCGCAGTAGGTGGCTCATGAATCATGCAGGCTTGGCGCTCGGGGGAGGGGCGAGCGAAGCTTCGCCTCAAACCGACGAGGATCATTCGAAGCATGGGGTGGGGGGGAAGGGGATCGAGGAGTTGGAAGGTGATCGGTAGGGTGCGCTTCAGCGCACCAGACCACGGCCTGGTGCGCTGAAGCGCACCCTACCTCAGCCGTCACGAAGTCGGGCTTTGTAGTCGTGCAGTACGTCGAGGGGCCCGACCGAGTGCCAGAGAGCAGGCGCGGGTAGATGCGACGGTGCAGCAGGAGGGTGGTGAGACCTGCAGGCTAGGAGTCTGCCGCGTCGCGGAGCTTTTCGTAGAGCTCCCGCTCCTCGTCCGAGAGCGTCTCCGGGACGACGATCCGGAGCTCGGCGTAGAGGTCGCCGGGGTCACCCTTGGGGCTCGGGAAGCCCCGGCCCCTGAGGCGCACCTTGCGGCCAGAGGAGGTGCCCGGCGGCACCTTGATCGTCTCGGTGCCGTTCAGGGTCGGCACCGTGGCCTGACCGCCGAGGGCCGCCTGCCAGGGAGCGATCGAGACCGTGGTGTAGAGGTCCTTGCCGTCGAGCCGGAGGCTCGGATGGGGGGCGATCTCCACCCGGAGGTAGAGGTCGCCCGGCTTGCCGCTTCCGACACCGGCCGCGCCCTGGCCGGCGAGGCGGATCTTGCCGCCCGGCTTGACGCCGGGAGGGATGCTCACCGCCAGCGTCTTCGGCCGCCCGTCCGGGCCGGTGACGGTGATCTCCTTGCGGGCGCCGCGGGCGGCCTCCTCGAGCGGAAGGCTGAGGGTCGCCTCCTGGTCGGCGCCCCGATGGCCGCGGATCCTGGGGCCGTGCTGCCCGCCACCGGCGCCGGGCCGGAAGCCGCCCCCGGCGCCGCCGAACAGCATCTCGAAGAAATCGGAGAAGCCGGAGCCGCCGAAGCCCTGGCCGCCCTCGAAGCGGAAGCCGCCGCCCAGGTCGCCCAAGTCCCCGAAATCGAAGTGCACCCCCTCCCAGCCCGGCGGGGGAGAGCCGGTCCGCGACGCCTGCTTCCAGGCGCTTCCGAACTGCTCGTACTTCTTGCGCTTGTCCGGGTCCTTGAGGACCTCGTACGCCTCGTTGATCTCCTTGAACTTGGCCTCGGCGTCCGGCTCCTTGCTGACGTCCGGATGGTACTTGCGCGCGAGCTTGCGGTAGGCCTTCTGGACTTCCTCTTTGGGCGCGTCACGCGCTACGCCGAGGATCTCGTAGTAGTCCTTGTACTCCAATGGTCGAAGCCCTCCGCTCCAGGTGGTCTCGGTTCAGTCGGCCGGGTTCGGTCGCGCAGGCTAGGTGCGCCGTCCGCCCCAGAGCTCCGTGCCGGCCGCGCCCGCGGTGGCGACGAGCACTCTCCGGACCTCTTCGAGGCGGCTCCCCAGCAGGCGGATGCGCTCCCTCGACGCCTCGGCGGCGAGTGCCTTCTGGGTATCGACGACGAGGGCCTCCGCGCGGGCGCGCACGTCGTCCGGCACCCGGGCACCGAGCGTGCGCAACGCCGACTCCATCTGGACCGCCAGGGCGTCGGCGCGCTGTCGGGCTTCCCCCGTGCGCGCGTTCTCGTCGCCCGGGCTTTCTGGTCCGTTCGTGGTCATGTTCGTTCCTTTGTAGGGCGGTTCGCTGGCGAGAGATCTGAGTGAGATCCGCTCAATTCACAAAACCATCGCTGCCGTCTGCCAATTCCATCGCCGGTCCGGCTGGAAGCCGGGGAAGGCGCCAAAACAGAACAGGCGCGCCGAAGCGCGCCTGCTGCCGTTGAAATGGCCCCGTTCGGTCCGTCCTCGGACCATGGTCACGGGGTGGCCGACCTCATGGAGGGCTCAAGGCGAGCTCATGGAGGGGTGAGGCCGAAATGCTCGTAGTTCTTTGCGACGAAGTCGGTCCACTTGTCCGGGACCTCCTCCAGGGGCAGGATCGCCTCCACCGGGCACGCGTCCACGCACAGGCCGCAGTCGATGCACTCCTCGGGCTGGATGTAGAGCATCTCCCAGTCCTCTTCGGCGCCGTAGATGCAGTCGACGGGGCAGACATCGACGCACGAGGTGTCCTTCACGCCGATGCAGGGCTCCATGATGATGTGGGTCATTCAGTGCTCTCCTTTGAGCGGGCCCTTCGTGTCGGACCGGGCCCCAGTATGTTCGCCTCCGGTGGAGTATAGAAAAGCGAAGGGGCCTGCTCAACCGCGGGTCGAGGGCCGCTCTTGCCTCCTCACCCCTGGGCCAGGGCCTTCCGGAACGCCTCGGTCGTTCTCTCGATCTCCTCGTCGCCGTGGGCCGTCGAGACGAAGAACGTCTCGTACGGGGAGGGCGGCAGGTGGACCCCCTGCTCGAGCATGCGGTGGAAAACCCGTTTGTAGAGCTCCCGGTCCGAGGCGTGGACGTCTTCGATCTTCTCGACCGGTCCGGCGGTGAAGAAGACCCCGATCATCGAGCCCTGGCGCTGGATGGTGGTGGGCACGCCCTGCTCGCGGGCGGCTCCCGCCAGGCCCTCGGCGAGGGCGGCGCCCTGGGTCTCCAGGGTCTCGTAGGCGGCTCTGTCGTCCGCCCGGAGCGCCTCGAGGGCCGCCATGCCGGCGGCCACCGCCAGGGGGTTTCCGGACAGGGTACCCGCCTGGTAGACGGGACCGGCGGGCGCCACCTGAGCCATCAGGTCCCGCCGGCCGCCGTAGGCGGCGAGCGGCAGGCCGCCGCCGATCACCTTGCCGAAGGTCGAGAGGTCGGGGGTGACCGGGCCGTGCTCGGCGAGCGTCTGGACGCCGCCCCAGTCGACCCGGAAGCCGGTCATGACCTCGTCGAAGACCAGGAGGGCGCCGTGCTCGTCGCAGAGCGTCCGGAGACCCGCGAGGAAGCCGTCGACCGGCTTGACGAGACCCATGTTGCCGGCGATCGGCTCGACGAACACGCAGGCGACGTCGTCACCGTACTGCTCGAAGAGGCCGCGGACCGCTTCGAGGTCGTTGTAGGGGGCGACCAGGGTGTCGGCCGTCACCTGCTCCGGCACGCCGGGGGAGGAGGGGTGGCCGATGGTCGCCGCCCCGGAGCCCGCGGCGACCAGGAAGGCGTCGCCATGGCCGTGGTAGCAGCCGTCGAACTTGACGAACTTGTTTCGTCCAGTGGCGGCGCGGGCGAGGCGCAACGCCGACATCGTCGCCTCGGTACCCGAGTTGACCAGCCGGACCATGTCCATCGACGGGAGAGCCGAGCAGAGCAGCTCCGCCAGGTCGGCTTCGGCCACGGTCGGGGCGCCGAAGGCGGTGCCCCGGCCGGCCGCCTCGCGCACCGCCGCCACCACCGCGGGGTAGCCGTGGCCGAGGATGTGGGGCCCGTAGCCGCCGATGTAGTCGATGTAGCGGCGGCCGTCCTCGCCTTCGAGGTAGGCGCCCTCGGCGGAGCGCACGAAGACCGGGTCGCCGCCGACGCCGGTGAACGCCCGGACCGGAGAGCTCACTCCGCCGGGCATGAACAGGGAAGCGCGTTCGATCGGATGGGTCATGGATCGTCCCGTTTGGGTCGTGGTTGTCGAGTCGATTCTGGAGTCGGGGGCCGAGTCGGGACCTGGGGCCGGCTCAAGGCTCCCAGCCCTGGCCGAGGATCTTCGCCGCCTCGACCGCGCCGTAGGTCACCACCAGGTCGGCGCCGGCTCGGCGGATCGACAGCAGGGTCTCGAGCAGCACCCGATCGCCGTCGATCCAGCCCTTCTCGGCCGCGGCCTTGATCATCGCGTACTCGCCGGAGACGTGGTAGGCGGCGGTCGGCAGGCCGAAGGTCTCCGCCACGTCGCTCAAGACGTCGAGGTAGGGCACCGCGGGCTTGACCATCACCATGTCGGCACCCTCGTCCACGTCGAGGGCCACCTCCCGGAGCGCCTCGCGGCGGTTGGCCGGGTCCATCTGATAGGTCTTGCGGTCGCCGAACGAGGGCGCCGACTCGGCCGCCTCGCGGAACGGGCCGTAGAACGCGCTGGCGAACTTCGCGGCGTAGGAGAGGATCGCCACGTCGTCGAAGCCCTCCTCGTCCAGGGCCTCGCGAACCATCGCGATCCTGCCGTCCATCATGTCGGACGGCGCGATCACGTCGACGCCGGCGGCGGCGAGCGAGACCGCCTGGCGGGCCAGGTTCTCGAGGGTCGCGTCGTTGTTGACGGTGTCTCCCTCGAGCACGCCGCAGTGGCCGTGGTCGGTGTACTCGCAGAAGCAGAGGTCCGCGATGGTCACCAGCCCGGGGAGGGCCTCGTTCAGGGCGCGGATCGCCCGCTGCACGATGCCGTCGTCGTCCCAGGCGGAGGAGCCGACCGCGTCCTTGTGCTCGGGCAGGCCGAACAGCAGCACGGACTGGACGCCCGCCTCCCAGGCCTCGGCCGCGGCCTCCACCAGCTTGTCGACGGAGTGCTGGTAGACGCCCGGCATCGAGCCGACCGGCTTGGCGATTCCTTCGCCCGGCCGGGCGAAGAGCGGCAGGATGAAATCTTCGGGCGCCAGACGGGTCTCGCGCACCATGCGGCGCAGAGCCGGCGTCCGGCGGAGTCGTCGGAGTCTGTTCTCAGGGAATGCCATGGCGCTGGTGTTCTACCACAGATGCCGAGGTGAGAGACCAGCCCCGTGGGCGGTTCCGGGGAGGGTCCCCGTCCCCTCGGCCCGTCCCCTCGGCCCGTCCCCTCGGGTGGTCCCGTACAATCGCGCCGGCGCCATGATCAGGCGGACTCAGCCGGAGCCCACCCGTGGATATCGAACGACAGATCGCAGACCTCTCCCGCCGCGGCTTCCTCGTCGTCACGGGAAAGGGCGGCGTGGGCAAGAGCGCGGTTGCCGCGACCCTGGGCCGGTTGATGGTCCGGCAGGGAGGCCGGTCGATCCGCACGCTGGTCATCGAGGTCGACCCACGGGAGAACCTCCACCAGCTCCTCGGCACGCCGCCCTCGGGGGGCGAGATCCTCGACGCCGGCGGCGGCCTCTTCCTCCAGCACCTGAAGCCGCGGAGCGTCGTCGACCGGGTGATCGAGGAGCGCGTTCGGCTGGGTGCCGTGGTGCGGCGGGTGCAGGCGTCCCCGGTCTACCAGCACTTTGTCGACGGGTGCCCGGGCCTGAAGGAGATGGCGGTGCTCGAGCACGCCCGGCGGCTGCTCGACGAGCGCCGGTTCGACGTGGTGATCCTCGACGCCCCGGCCACGGGCCATGGCGTGTCGCTGCTGCGCGCGCCTCTCGTGGTCGCCGAAGCGGTAGGAGACGGGCCGTTCGGTCGCATCGCCGCGGAGATCGGAGAGCTGGTCGCCCACCCGGAGCGCTGCGGCGTGGTGGTGGTGACCCAGGCGGAGGAGATGCCGGTCCAGGAGGCGGTGGAGCTGGCGGCGGTGCTCGACGAGCATCTCCGGCGCGAGCCCGACCTGCTGGTGGTCAACGCGCTCTACCCCCCGGTGACGGCGGAGGTGGACGCGGACGGCCCCGACCGCCCTCCGGCGGAGCTCGTCGACCTGTGGCGCCGGCGCCGGGCGATCAACCGCCGGGAGCTCGAGCGCCTGGCCCGCGACTGGCCCGGGCCGATGGTCGGCCTGCCGCTCCTGCCGATGCCCCGGGGCCCGGAGCTGGTCTCGGCGCTCGCGGCCTGTCTCGGGAGCGACCCGGTACGGGCGCTCGGCTCGGTGGGGACCGGCGAAGGAGGTGCCCCGTGAGCCTGCTCTCCGGTGACACCCCGCTGGTGGTGGTCGTCGGCTCGGGCGGCGTCGGCAAGACGACGCTGGCGGCCGCCATCGGCCTGCGCTCTGCGCGGAGTGGCCGCGACACCCTGGTGATGACCTTCGACCCGTCGCTCCGGCTCAAGGACGCCCTCGGCGTCACCGAGGAGGCTCGCGACCGGGAGGTGGCCGTGCCGGTGGAGGAGGCCCGGGCCGCGGGCGGCCGGCTCGACGCCAGCCTGCTCGACGCCCGGCGCACCTTCGACCGGCTGGTGGAGCGCTACGCACCGGACGACGACGCCCGCCGGCGCATCCTCGGCAACCGCTTCTACCGGCACCTGGCCGGCACCCTGTCGGGCGTGCTCGAGTACATGGCGGTGGAGCGCCTGTTCGAGGTGGCGAAGGAGGGGCGCTACGCCCAGGTGATCCTCGACACGCCCCCCACCCGCCAGGCC
>Ga0210122_1000216_pt1 | contig 18910 bp, 16 predicted proteins | sample Muzzi_CordB_D2_FD_185530 | JGI IMG/M metagenome (GOLD analysis project Ga0210122, IMG submission 185530) | Wetland microbial communities from San Francisco Bay, California, USA, that impact long-term carbon sequestration - Muzzi_CordB_D2 (SPAdes) | ecosystem: Environmental > Aquatic > Marine >... | reverse complement strand
CCACCGACGACTCTTACCAATCAAGCGGTCCTTAGCTTTGATCAGGGGCCAAATCGTCTGTCCAACCTAGTTCAAGTTGCTGTGGTAGGGCCACTGCCATCGCCAACCCCACTGCCACCCCCTCCCCCACCTCAAGATGATGACGATGATGATGATGATGATGATTTCATACCACCCACACCAACACCTATACCCACTCCAGTCATCGTGGCCTTGGCTCCAGTGGCGACGCCCACATTACCCGTGGCCTATCTGCCCGATACGGGCACTCAATCAACTATCTGGATAACACCAGGCCAGTTATTGTTGGTCTTAATCTTGTTATCAATTGGGGCCATGGCTGTCACCCTGAAGCGTATCTCCCGGTAAATGTTATTTTTTGTTTTCATAGTGTTTCATATATTATGGCTATATATTCCAAGAAATTGAGATTAGAACGCTTTGAGCTTCTGATCAGTTTCTTGCTTGTTGTTTCGCTGCTGGTGATTTATGCCCCTTATGCTCTGCTGACTACCCCTTCTGGCGGTCATCCTATTGGTCATCTGATGGGCATGGCTGGCTTACTGCTTATGCTGATAACCGAAACCTTGTACACCTTTCGTAAGAGGGTGAGTTGGTTCCGAGTTGGCCGATTACGCCTATGGCTGTCGTTTCACATTATTACCGGTATTGTTGGCCCTTGGCTGGCTTTGCTTCATACCGCCTTTGAATTTAGGGGGGTAGCGGGGCTAGCTATGACTCTGACCATCCTGGTAGTCCTCAGTGGCTTTGTGGGACGTTACATCTACACGGCTGTACCCCGTACAATGGCCGGTACCGTTGTAGCGCGAACAGAACTAACGGCTCAGATGGCCGCCCTACATGCGGAACTGGACCATTGGGCTGCCAGCCGCCCGGCACATGTGCAGACCTTAGTCGCTCAATATCGTGCGGTGGCTTCTCAATCCAACTCCTCTTCCATAATTTTACTGCTACGCTTTCTCCACAGGTGGCGGGCCAACCGCCAATTACGCCATACCCTTACGACGTTGGGACAGATTGAACCACAAAAAGTGCAAGAAATAGAGCGTTTACTACGCAATCGCTATGAGTTAGACCGGCAGATTACTTCGCTAAAGACAGCCGAACGGTTGTTAAGCTTATGGCATACTGTCCACGTTCCTCTGGGCCTGACCCTATTCATCAGCATTGCCATTCACATTGGGGCGACCATTTACTTTGGGGGATTGATTCCTTAACCTTGGAGAGTGCATGTCAAAGCGACAACCTTTCTTCTCTCTTCTAAGCTGTGGGATAGCCTCAGTTTTAATCCTTTGTTTCATCGCTGCCCTGATTATAATAGGCGGGCGAATGTTCAGCCCCGGGCCATTAACGGGAATCCACCCACAAAATAACCCATTACAAGGCTTTGCCAGTCATGCGGAGTTTGAAAATCAGTGCAATCGCTGTCACGCCCCTCTTCTTGGTCCAACCGCCAACCGCTGCCTGACTTGCCACACAACTGTCGCCAACCAGGTAAATAGCCAAAATGGCCTTCATGGAGGGTTGGAGGAAGTCACCAAGTGTACCGTCTGTCATTCAGACCATTTGGGTCGAACTGTTCGTATTACCCAGATTGACACCCGAAATTTTCCTCATCAAGCGGCAACCGGCTTCACTCTAGCTTTGCATCAGACAAATTATGACGAGCAGTTTATAGCGTGTATCGCCTGCCACAATGACAATGGCTATCAATTTGATTCGGTTATCTGCGCGGAGTGCCATGCTCAAGGACAACCAGCTTTTATGAACGACCACTTGGCCTCTTTTGGCGATGATTGCTTGGCTTGCCACGATGGTCGTGAAGTGACAGAATCTTTTAACCACGAAGACTTTTTTTTACTAGACGGCGCGCATGCCACCACGGCCTGCACCAATTGCCATCAGAGACATGAATTCAAAGGCACCCCACACGATTGCGTTAATTGCCATGCTGCAAATGATATCCACAATGGCGCTTTTGGAAGTCAGTGTGGCACTTGCCACAAGCCAACTACCTGGAGCCAGACCATTCTGGGAGAACATATCTTCCCCATTACCCACAGAAATGAAGGCAGGCTTATTGAGTGCCAAGTATGTCACAATCCTAATTTTTCTACTTATACCTGTTTCGGCTGCCATGAACACAATCCGGCCGAGATAGAACAGAAACATCTTGAAGAAGGCATCCGTAGTTTTCAGAATTGTGTTAATTGTCACCCCACTGGACGTGAACACGAAGGTGAGGATGGTGATTGATTCGTGTCTATATCTCTACCATATTTACGATTGACGATTTTGGATTTACGATTGGTTTACTCAAGCCGATATTAAAATGCCCTTTATGGGTGGCTCGCAGCTTTGCAAATGGGACAAATAATATTAAACTGATAATATCAAAAGCTATGTAAAACGCCCCATCCGGCTCAGATGGGGCGTTTGGGTGTAGGCAACCAGAAAAAGAACATAGGCCGACACGATACCACCTGTTATGTTTTGGTGCAATTAAATCCCATATTGGTCTTGAACAAATGAGCGCAACCCTTTACGTTCTAATTTGTCGAGTGGCGCTCTGAAGGTGACTTGCACAACCCCCGGATGGCGACCAATTTCGATGGCTCCGGTGATTGTGGCTCGATTCTTGACCTCAGGAACAGTCATGTCTAACAATTCGGCGGCCCGAGCCAGGCCGTTGTCGGTGGCAGCGTTCAAATCGGGGCCGGTGCCAATCACTGAGATCGGGGCCGACTCCTCTAATTGCTCTACCCCCCATGCTTTGGCTACACTCTGCGCCTGCGCTTGCTCTGCTTCGGACAGCGGGCGGGCCAGGAAGGGCAGATCCTCGGCCACTGGGAATAAAAGTGGCCCATCAAGGTTCAACCCCTTAAGGAGGTGAACTTGCAAGGTGACTGTGCCCGATACATCGCAGGTATGACCGGCAATTTCGCCATCGCCTTGTAGGGCATGCATGTCGCCGAGGTAAACTCCACCGCCGGGTGCTTTGACCGGACAGATCAAAATCGCACCTGCCCGCACAGCGTCAATGTCCATGTGACCGTCGGTGCGCTGCTCAAGCTGCTCAACGGTGAGCGCGTATTCATGAGGCGCGCCAATCAAGAACGTGCCAAAGTCACCTGCGTTGTGAGAGTCTGGAATTGGAAGGCCGGGAGTAGTGCCCAACTGCCCCATAAAGGGGCGCAGCCGGGCCACCAAACCGACCAGATCGTGAGGGGCAAAGGTCAGAACGGGGTTTTGAATGGAGTTTTCGGGTAAGGCTGCATATCGCCTGGCCTCTTCGGCAATTGTTTCTGCCGCCTGCTGGTGGAGCGTGACCCCCACGGCGCGGTTGTCGTTAAAGGCGATGGTATAGCCGTTGGTGAAGTTGAACGGGGCCACATCGGCCCCACACTTGGCGCAGCGGACCGCTGTCTGGCCGATACCCTTGATGACGGTTTTGGGATATAGCGTGCCACACTCCGGGCATTTTCCGGCTACATACGGGTCGCCCAGAAACCGACCATCCATAAACTTGTCGTTGCCGGATGCCGTCGCCAGCGAGGTGACGGTAATCTCTTTAATGCGAATCACAATGGCGTCACCTACCTCTGCCCCGGCCACGGCTACCGGCTGCGTCACCTCGTGGCCGCCCCGAATCTCCGGGGTAAGCATAGGGCCCCAACACCCCGGTGCGGTATTGGCCACAATGTGGCCGCCATCACGCACCGGGCCAAGCATCGGGCGGCTGGGGTCAAGAATACCATCCACAAAGCGGTCCACATAGACCGTTTCGTGCGCTACAGCTTGCCCGTCTCCCTGTCCTTCTACCATTTGCTGCTCTTTTTGAAGCTCTAATACCATAATTTTTCTCCTTTTCCTAAATACTATGCCTAACCACCGGCGACTGGCAACAAGAGCGCTACCTCCTGCTCGGCGCTCAGTGGTTCGGTGGATGATACGTGTCGCCCGGAAACTGTTGGGATTGCAGCCTGTAGCTTTGTCTCCAACGCTGGATAGGTTATCCGAAGATGAGTCAGTAGGTCGCTGATGGTGGCCTCCTCGGTTAAATCAACCACTAAACGGGGTGCTCCCGTTGCCTGGGCCAATCCAGCGCTTAAGCGAACATGCACCTTCATTGTCAATCCTCCAGTTCGGTTGGTTCTTCTAACAATTGCTTGATGGTTTGCAAAAAGGCGGCGGCCGGTGCGCCGTCTACCAGTCGGTGGTCAAAGGTCAGGCTCAAGGTCATCATGGCGCGTTGAGCAACTTTCCCTTGGTGAACAACCACCTTTTCCACAATGCGCCCTATCCCCAGAATGGCAGCTTCGGGAGGGTTGATGATAGGCGTGAAGCCGTCTATATCGTAAGTGCCCAAATTGGTAACGGTAAAGGTGCCGCCACTCATTTCTTCGGCGGTTAACTGTCCGGCCCGGGCGCGCTCGACCAACCGGCGGCGGCTTTGAACCAGACCGGACAGGTTTTTCTGGTCGGCCTGACTGATGACAGGCACCACCAACCCCGAGTCCAGGGCCACAGCCACCCCTATATTCACCTGGGACAAAAGACGTATCGCCTGCTCATCAAGCGTAGCATTTAGGTGAGAATGCCGGCGCAGGGCCAGAGCACAGGCCCGCACAATCAAGTCGGTATAGGTCAGGGATAGTTGTTGTTTCAGGCGTTCATACAGGGCAACCAGTTCGGTGACGTCTGCTTCTGTGTGTAGGGTAAGCTGAGCCATGCTTTGCAGACTTTGGTGCATATGGCGGGCAATTGCCGCCCGCATCCCCACCAGTGGGATTGTTTCCTCCTGAGGCTGCGTTGCTTTTTCCTCGGTAGGCGACTGGATGGCAGCCCCGGCCTCAATGAACGCTTGAACATCTTTTTCTGTGATGCGACCGCCATCGCCACTACCCGGCACCCGAGCCAGGTCGATGTTGTGTTCACGGGCTAATCGTTTGGCTACGGGGGAGGCACGCACCTCACGGGCGGGTGAGGGTGACGGAGCAGATTGGGCCGATTGCTGTGCTTCCACAAAGGCCAGCACATCTTTTTCCGTGATACGGCCACCATCGCCGCTACCCGACACCTGGGCCAGGTCGATGCTATGCTCACGAGCTAAACGTTTAGCCACGGGAGAAGCACGCACCTCGCGGGCGGGTGGTGGCGGAGCAGCCGGGGCAGGCGATTCGGTCTCCGGTAGAGCCGTTGCATCTAAGCGGGCCACCACCTGCCCCCGTTTGACCACCTCGCCTTGTTCAGCCAGAAGAGCCGCCACCTTACCTGAAGCCGGGGCAGGCACGTCAAAAGAAACTTTCTCTGCCTGAATGATAAGCAGGGTGTCCTCTTTGTTGATGTTATCACCCTCTTTTTTGAGCCAGGTGACAATGACACATTCTTCTACGTCCCCAATCTCTTCCGGGATAACAATATCGAGAATCGGCATTTGTTCCTTTTCCCTAACCAGCCACCAATTCGCGGGCGGCAGCTGCAATCTTGTCCGCATTAGGCGAAATGTACTGCTCCATCGGGCGGCTGTAGGGAATCGGTACATCAGGCACGGCTAACCGTTTGGGTGGAGCATCCAGGTAATCCAGGGCGTCTTCGGCCACAATAGCTACCAATTCGCCCGACATGCCGTAGCTCTTGTAATCTTCATCCACAATCAGCACGCGATGGGTTTTCTTGACCGAGTTGACAATCGTCTCCCGATCAAGCGGGACCAGGGTACGCAAATCCACCACTTCGGCATTGATGCCCTCTTCGGCCAGCTTCTCCGCCGCATCGAGGCTGCGATGCACCATCAACGAAACGGTCAGGATAGTCAAGTCGCTTCCTTCTCGTTTGATGTCAGCTTGCCCAAAGGGGATGGTGTACGGCTCTTCCGGCACATGGCCGGTGGCGCGCGGATTAGGAGTCATCCAGCCCAAGCCCTGCCCTCCTTTGTGGAAGAAAAACATCACCGGGCTGTCATCGCGGATAGCCTGAGTCATCAAGCCCTTAGCGTCGTAGGGGCTGGAGGGAATGACAACTTTAATACCGGGCGTGTGGGCAAATAGCCCATACAAGCACTGCGAGTGCTGGGCTGCGTCGCTATAGCTGCCGCCGATGGCCGTCATCAGCACCATCGGCACTTTGGTGTTGCCGCCTGACATATAGTGGATTTTTGCCATTTGGTTGTAGATCTGGTCCATACCGGCCCCCATGAAGTCGATAAACATCAACTCGGCAATGGGGCGCATACCTTCAGTAGCCGCACCGACCGCTGTACCGATGAAGCCCATCTCGGAGATGGGAGTGTCCATCACCCGTTCCGGACCAAATTTTGTCAGGAGACCTTCGGTGGCCCCAAAGATGCCGCCGTAAGCGCCAATATCTTCACCCATGACGAATACATTTTCGTCTCGTTCCATTTCTTGGGCAATCGCTTCGGCAATTGCCTTGGATGTGGTTAATAATCTGTCTGCCATTTTTATGTTCCTTTCTCTCTAATTTGGCCGGAGCCTATGCAAATACATGTTCCAGAGCTTCTTCGGGGGCCGGATAGGCACTTTCGCGGGCAAAGGTTTCTGCCTCGCCCACCAGCGATGTCATCTCGGCCTGAATGGCTTCAGCGTCACTATCGGTCAGCCAACCTTGCTCTTTTAATTGATTGCCCAGGATGGTGATGGGGTCTTTCTCTTTCCAGGATGCCTTCTCGCCTTCTTTCAGATAGCCCTCAGCGTCTCCTTCAAAGTGGCCCCGGTAGCGATAGCACAAACCTTCAATAAGGCTGGGGCCTTCCCCACGCCTGGCCCGGTCAACCGCTTCTTTGGCCGCCTCGTACACAGCCACCGCGTCTTGCCCATCAACCTGTACCCCCGGAATGCCGTAAGCTGCGCCCCGCTCGGCATTGCTGCGAACCGCAGTTGAGGCAGCTTTGGGAACAGAAATGGCGTAGAGATTGTCTTCAACCACAAAAACCACCGGCAGTTTCCAGAGAGCCGCCAAGTTCACCGACTCGTGGAACGCGCCAATATTAGCCGCCCCGTCACCAAAAAAAGAAACGGCCACCCTATCCTGGCCTCGTTTTTTGATGGCCAGGGCTGCACCCACGGCGTGAGGAATGCCGCCACCGATAATACCACCACAGCCAAAGTGTAAATCAGGGTCAAACAGGTGCATATGCCCGCCTTTACCCTGGCACAGACCGGTCTTTTTGCCGAAGATTTCGGCCATGATCTTTTTCAAATCTACTCCTTTGGCAATTAGGTGGCCGTGGGGACGGTGGGTACTGGTCACGGGGTCATCCGGACGTAAGTGGGCGCACACGCCGGCGGCTACCGCTTCCTGGCCGCTATAAAGATGCATTTCGCCGGGGATAGGACCGGCAGCAATATCAAAAGCAGGGAGTTTTTCTTCGTAATACATTTCCCCTACCCGCTCTTCAAAGGTACGGATTCTTACCAACATCCGGTATAAATCTAATAATGCTTCTTGACTCAAGGCCATAATAACATCTCCTTTTCGGCAGAATCAACCTTGATTCTGCTAACTCATAAATAAATTTTGGATAAACAACACGCTACCCTTCAAAATGTGCCACTACAAATCTGGTTTCTGACCACCTCCTTTTCCATTTAGCGATACAAACAATCCAGCCTGACCGGCTGCCTGTAAGGCGGCCCTTACATTCACCACGTGCGGCCCATTTTGACTCAGCCGAACCTGAATTAGCTCCCCGCTTTTAATGGGAACCTCGCGTTCTCCATCCAGGGCCAGAACAGCCGGAGCATGCATGACGGTTCTCTGCTCGCCCACGGCCAGCCAATGTAGGGCTTCGATAGGTATTGGAGCCACTACGCCGGGTGCGATGGGGGCCAGCACCGGCTGTCCCTGCGGGCCGATTTCTAGCCAGACTCCTTGTTTGTTATTGGGGATATTGGGCAAATAGCCAGCAATAGCCGAAGCGCCAATTGTCCCCGGTACAACCTGCGAGAGAACGACTGTCTGAATTTTATCGATATCCCAAATGGCTCGGCTGGCGACAAAAAGCTCATCGTAAACCACCACATCTACTAGGGCAAAATCAATCACCTCTCCATCACGGACAATATCCAGTCGCCGGGCTAAGCGAATGGCGGTCTGGCGCACCCCGTCTACTTTCAAGGCCACCGCTGCGGCGGCCAATCCGGCCAGTGTTCCTTCGATCATTTCTGGAAAGGCATTGTTAGTACCGGTGGAAATCGGTACCAGCGGAACGTACCCACAGCCTTTGGCAACCGCCCGGTTAGTCCCATCACCCCCCAAGGTTACGATACAGTCTACCCCTGCTGTCGCCATCAGTTGAGCAGCTTCAATCGAATCGCGGGTGGTGTTGGTGGGCCTCATATCTAACCAATCAACATGTAACCCAACTCCCGCTTTTTCCTGAGCCTGGGCAATCAGGTTAAAAGCATCGGGCATGGCTAACACCTGTCTGATACCCAGAGCCTCTAACGCCCGCATAACACGTTGCACAATATTGATTTTTTCGTTGTTATCAAACACCGAACCTTGTGCCACCAGCCGCCGAATATCTTTGCCGGAGGCAGGATTGGCAATAATTCCAACCGAAGCCGTCACTCATCACCTCGCCTGGCATCAAACGCTCCTGCATAGCCTAAAATACGCAGTAAGCGCGTAGCGGCTTGACCGGCCTGGATTACCTTATGGAGCAAAGTTTGCCCATTGGCCTGATTGCGGGTGGCAGGAAGAGAGATGGCAATAGAGGCCGTAATCTGTCCCAACGCATCAAAGATAGGAGCGCCAATGCAGTGGACATCGGGCAGGTACTCCTCCCAGTCCTGGGCATAACCTCGCTGCCTAATCTCAAGCAGGTGCTTATTGAGTGCCGTAAGATCGGTGAGGGTATTAGGAGTAAAGGCTGGCATCTCTCGACCAGCCAGATAATGGGTCAATTGTTCCTGATCCATGTAGGCTAAAATGGCTTTGCCCAAAGCCATCGCATGGTTGCCTTCACTGTAACCGATAACCAGCGTTTTGACTCGAACCGAGCGGGGGCTTTCAATAATGCAAGAGAGGATGATCTCTTCGCCATCCCATATAGATAGATAGGCTGTCTCGTGTGTGGTTTCCTGCAAGGCCTGCACATGGGGGGTAAGGTGCTGTACCAGTTGAGCCGGAGAGGTGTGGTTCAAGATGGTGTAACCCACTTTACCACTCAAACGGAAAAGCAATGTGTCGGGGTCTTTTACAATGTAGCCGGAGGCCATAAGAGTGTTGAGTAGGTGATAACAGGTACTCAGGTTTATACTCAAGTGTTGGCTGACCCGTTTCGCATTCAGGCCAGTAGGCTGATTGGCTAGCAACTCTAAAATATACAAAGCACGCTGCACTGAGCCGATGAGGTCTTTTTTAGCCTGATTGTTTGGAGAGGTTACTGTACTCTGTTGTAACATCATAGCTCCGTTGCTACTTATTGATCCGAAAATGGAAAACTAAACACACTGAGGAGTGAGGCATCCTCAGATGCGGCTCCAGTTCGGCATCTGAGGATGCTGGCTCCTCGAAAGTTTAGAAAGTTAATTTTGGATCAGTAAGAAAATAATTATCTACAGCCGATATCAGAGATGATTCTCGCTATCGTGATTATCTCGTTTTAATTGGAAATGTGTGGGTATTTGTAAAAATTGCCCGCTCTGGAAAAAACGAAGTAATTTCAAATAATGAAATAAATATAAGAGTTGCTCTTATTATAATTCAATTAAATCGGCATGACAAGGAAGATTTTTTCATATAATGAAATGTAGGTGGATTACTTATATTTGACTTGCAATACGAATTGTTCGCCCAATGGCAGCATTTGCCAGTCTGGTAAATCTACGATGAATTGCAGAATCAAACCACCTTCAAAAGCAAGCATTTCTTTGTCATCGGTTCGGTGAAGCTGGCTTAAACATTTGCTATTTTCTGGAAACTATTATATTTTTCATCCTCAGAGACAAATAATGAGCATAACACCTATCCCTATGAATAACAAATCAAAGAGGCCTAACATTCTGTTCATTATGGTCGATCAGTTAGCTGGACCGGCCCTACCATGTTATGGACATCCGGTGGTTAAAGCTCCGCATATTACCAGTCTGGCCGAAAGCGGTGTCGTTTTCGATAGTGCCTACTGCAACAGCCCGCTCTGCGCTCCATCGCGGGCCTCTATGATGACCGGACAATTACCATCGCGCATCGGTGCCTACGATAATGCCGCAGCGTTTTCATCGGATGTTCCTACGATTGCTCATTATCTGAGAGCGATGGGATACCGTACCTGCCTGTCTGGGAAGATGCATTTTGTTGGCCCGGATCAGCTTCATGGTTTTGAGGAACGGTTAACGACCGATATCTATCCGGCTGATTTTGGTTGGACTCCTGACTGGTCTCGACCAGAGCACAGACCCTCTTGGTATCACAATATGCTCAGCGTGGTACAGGCTGGTGTCTGCCAGACCAGTAATCAGCTTGACTATGACGAGGCAGTTGCCTTCCACGCTGTCCGAAAAATCTTTGATATCACTCGTGACGATGATAATCGGCCATTTTGCATGTTTGTGTCATTTACTCATCCACACGACCCTTTTGCTATTACCCCGGAATATTGGGACCGATACGATCACCAGGAGATAGACCTGCCCACAGTGCCCCCCATCCCTATCGATCAGCTTGATCCGCACAGCCAGCGGCTGCGTTCCGTGTGTGCGATGGATCAATATCAGCAAACCGAAGAACGGGTACGCAATGCTCGCCATGCCTATTACGCCATGATCAGTTATGTTGATGACAAAGTGGGCCAGCTTATGCGAGCACTCGATGCCACCGGGCAAAGAGACAACACCATTGTGGTATTTACCTCCGACCACGGCGAGATGCTGGGCGAGCGCGGCCTGTGGTACAAAATGAACTTTTTCGAGTGGTCAGCCCGCATCCCACTGATTTTTCTTGCGCCAGAGCGATTTGCGCCACGTAGGGTATCGCAACACGTGTCCCTGGTTGATCTACTGCCAACGCTGGTTGAGCTTACTCGTAACAACGATGATACAGACCCAGACATAGAGCCAACTGTTGACGGTCAAAGTCTTGTGTCTCTATTGCGGGGCGATGACAGCGGTTGGCCCAACACCGTTCTAGGGGAAATGCTGGCCGAAGGGGCCGCGGCTCCCTGCTTAATGATCCGGCGTGGTCCCTACAAATATATTTATAGCGAACCTGACCCGGAACAGCTTTATAACCTGGACACCGATCCAGATGAGGTGGAAAATCTGGCCGAACGGCCGGAGTATGATGAAGTAAGACATGCTTTTAAGGCTGAGACTATGGAATTCTGGAACCCTCAAGTCCTGAAACAACGCATCATCGAAAGCCAGCAGCGGCGCCATCTGGTAGCCAGATCACTGGTTACTGGTCGAGAACATACGCCTTGGGACTTTCAACCATACCAAGACGCCTCGAAACAATATATGCGCAACCATTTAGATTTGGATGATTTGGAACGCACCGCCCGTTTCCCCGCACCAGAAATTCCGGCGCCGGATGCCCGACCCAGACAATCTGATGACGAATAATTTCTTGGTAACCTCAGTTCGATAATTAATCGTAGGTTGGGTTAAACGGGAGCAAAGAGCCATTAGGCGGCATATATATGTTGGGTTTCGCCCAATATGATGGTTAAATAATGCCAGTTTAACCCAATATGTAGCACTATCAGCGCCCAAATTTCGGTTCAACCCAACCTACACCTGGTGATGAATAGTTTCTTGGTAAGGTAGGGCGTTGGGCCGGTGGCTTAGTCATTTCCCAATAGCTGTCTTGGTATGGTTTTCGATAAAATCCCCGTACATTAAAGCCGATGGTTTGCGCGATGGGCCCACAAAAATGGGATTGGTCACAGCCAGAATCTGCCGGTTCGGATCAAGAACATCAAACCGGTACCAGGCCGAGTCAGGGGGGGTCAAATTTTCGGTATACTGTAAAGGGCCACTACCCTCTTTGAGCGACACCTGGGCCATGACATCACCACTTTTTATCAATTGAGCTTGAACCGGAAATTGGTGAGAAACGGTAGCTTTAAATTCAATCGTCCCCTCCACCTTTCCCAGATCAGCGCCAATGCCGTAACTCGTGCCATTGACGTCGGCTTGAAAAGTTACCTGTGGCCCCATGGTAACGTAAATCCGGTGCTCCACGACACCCGCCAGAATCGCTGCACCTGAGAGTTCCTCAGCATAAACCCACGTTCTGGGCAAACCCAACCGTTCAGCCGGTTTATCCTCACCTGGCTTAGGTTGGGGGCGATGGTAATCACTGCCGCCGAGAGCCGTAATCCGGTAGCCCGCGTTGAGCCACCGAGTCCACATATCTACGGCCTGCGGGTTAGCCCATTTATTATCAGGCCAACTGGGATCGTTCCAAATTTCCAGGCAATGAACGTTACGTAGAGCAGCCTCGTAATCCAGCCAATCCCAGGGAGGAAGCAACGGATGGTTGATAGAGTTGAGAAGGCCCTGTTCCGCCGCACGATGCATCAATTTTGTCGGCGTGTTATAGTGACCGGTTAGATGGGATAACGGGGCAGGCCACACACAAACATCAGACAACCAGTCAAAATCCCCTGCCAAGCCAAAAACGTTGTAGTGACCTTCTTTTAGGGTGATTTCTATGCCGGGTATAATAAGAATATCCGGCACTTCTCCAAATTTGGCGTAAGCCTCAATGGTATTGTGGTCGGTGATAGCAAAGAAGTCCAGCCCTTCGGACCGAGCCACATCAACCAGGTCGGCTGGGGAATGAACCCCATCCGAAAAATTGGTATGGGCATGAAAATCACCCTGATACCAACCAGCTTGGGGGTTGAATACTTTCGATAAGGATAAATTAGATGGCATTAATTCCTCCAAGGTAGTGTCAATCTCCGGCGATGGAGTCCAAACTTTAACACTTGGTCTCCAAATTAACCCAATGAAAAAGGCTAATGCCTATGGCTGGCGTAAAGGAATAGTCGGCAGGGCTTTAACCCTTTCTTTATCCATTTTCAGATGGACGACACCTTCCTCAATGCGCTCAATTTCGGAGACGGGAATATTGATATATTTTTGGTCCCAGGGCAAGCCTTCTCGGAGTACCAGATGAGTAATATGCCCGCTTTCCGGGTCCACCATAAATTCATCCACCTGGCCAATCCGTCCGTCGGTAGCCCGTACCCTGGCCCCGCGGCGTACCGCCAATTCACCGGGGGGGATTTGGCGATGAACGTCTTCGACCACCCGTTTGGCCGGGGTAACAAAAGGCCATAGCATTGTTAATGTTGGGTCGGTAGTGAAGTGCGGCACATCTCTCTGAACAAAATCCGTTTGGATGAACGGCTCTAGTTGGGTGAATTGGTCTCGGTTGTGATTGAGTACAATGACATCGCGCGTAGTGACCGCAACCCAATCTATAGGCACAAGACGCTCAGTTCGCGATGGCCATTGTTCTCTGACTACCAAATGGGTTAGCTTTTCAGTTGTAGGATTCACAATAACATAAGTTGAACGGCCACACCGGCCATCCGGGCAATGAACATCAACATTTAGGGGAATATCCATTGGCTTATCTCCTAAGCTTTTACAAAACTCCCAGCATAGTACACGCTTTTAGACTTCCGAAGTCTTTATAACAGAACCAACCATAAGGTGAGTAATTAGTTCAACTCCGAGGCCAGGACTGTTTTCTCGGGTATCTTGCTTCCCCCCTCCAGATCGGCCAGATGGCAGGCCACAAAGTGATTAGGGCGCAACTCCCGAAATTCTGGAACTGTTGTTATACATTGCTCTTCGGCCAGGGGACAGCGAGTATGGAACACACAGCCGGAAGGTGGATTGGAGGGGCTGGGTGGATCCCCCTTTAGAATAAAGCGGCGTCGCTGCCGCTCTTGTTTTGGCCGGGGCACCGGTACAGCCGAGATCAACGATTGGGTATAGGGGTGCAGTGGGGTTTGGAACAGGTTATTGCGGCTAGCCAGTTCCATCACCTTGCCCAGATACATGACCGCCACCCGATCTGAAATATGGCGCACCATACTTAAATCGTGAGCAATAAAGAGATAGGTCAAGCCTAACTCGGCTTGCAATTCTTTCAGCAAATTTACCACTTGCGCTTGAATAGATACATCAAGTGCCGAGATAGGCTCATCAGCAACAATAAAACTCGGATTGAGGGCCAAGGCACGGGCGATATTAATACGCTGGCGCTGACCGCCAGAAAATTCGTGGGGAAATCGCTTGAGCCAGGCCGATTTAAGCCCGACCAACTCCAACAACTCCACCACCCGGTCATGTACGGCTCGCTCAGTGCCAATGCCGTGAATCCGCAATGGCTCCCCGACGATTTTCCCTACCGAGTGGCGGGGATTGAGGGAAGCAATAGAGTCTTGAAAAATCATTTGCATCTTTGGCCGTAAGATTCGCATTTCCGCATGGCTCAAGGTTGTCAAATCGACGTCTTCAAAGAAGACGTGACCGGATGTTGGTCTATGCAATTGCAATATAACGCGGCCCGTTGTTGACTTGCCACAGCCACTTTCTCCGACCACGCCCAGCGTCTCACCCCGCTTAATATCTAACGAGACATCATCGACTGCCTTTACAGCCCCAACCTCTCGACTGAATATGAAGCCTCGCCTGATTGGAAAATATTTTTTCAGATTCTCAACCCGAACCAATACTTCATTGCCACTCTTATCAGGCGCCATTTCTTGGCCCTCCTTTCTCGACATCGTAAAAGCAGGCGGCGGTATGTTGTGCTCCAACTTTGATTGCTGGGGGAAGTTCCTCCCAACAACGATCAAAGGCATAAGCACAGCGCGGGGCAAAGGGGCAGAGGGCCAGTTCTTGTAACAAATCGGGAGGAGAGCCTTCGATACTCTCCAATTTTTCATCCCCCGATGCATCAAGTTGAGGGATAGCCTTCAACAAGCCAAGGGTATATGGATGCTGGGGGTTTTCGTACAATTCATCTACCGGGGCGCTTTCTACCACCGTGCCGCCATACATCACCAACACCCGGTCGGCCAAACCGGCCACAACCCCCAGGTCATGTGTGATCCAGACAACAGCCGCGCCATACTGCTCTTGCAAACGTTTGACCAGATCAACAATTTGGGCCTGGACCGTTACATCCAGCGCAGTTGTTGGCTCATCGGCAATCACAATTTTTGGCTGGCAAGCCATAGCAATGGCAATCATCACTCGCTGGCGCATACCCCCTGAGAAATGGTGTGGATAGCTGCTATACCGTCTCTCAGCATCGGGAATACCAACATTCCGCAATAGTTCTACGGTTCGGGAGCGGGCCGCTGAGGTGCTTAGGCCCAAATGCTCTGTCATAGATTCGGCAATTTGTTTGCCAATGGTCATCGTTGGGTTAAGCGAGCTAATCGGGTCTTGGAAAATAAAGCCGATTTGACTGCCACGCAGGTGTCGGATACCCTCTTCAGATAGGGACAGTAAATCTATGGCTGTTTCTCCAGTCGAGAAGATTGCCTCGCCCGCTTCAACTTTGCCCGGTGGCATTGGAATGAGGCCCACCAGCGACATCATTGTTACAGATTTGCCGCTGCCACTTTCACCAACAACGGCCAGGGTCTCACCCTCATAAAGCTCGAAATTGACTCCATTAATGGCATGGACCACACCATCTATGCTGTAAAAACGGGTAACAAGGCCCTTTACCTCTAAAATAGTTTCCATATGCTTCTCCTTCGAGAGTAGGCGAGTCTGCAAGGTTGCGAGTTTGTTTGTCGTTTACTCGCTTACTCGCAACCTTGCAAACTCGTCTACTTGTACTAGTTACGTGACCGGCGTAAGCGCGGATCAAGGACGTCGCGCAGCCAATCACCGAGCAAGTTCATACCAAAGGCAGCGATGGCAATGGCTATACCAGGTAAGATAGAAATCCACCAGTGAGTCTGTAAGAGCTGTCGCCCGGCCTGCACCATATTGCCCCAACTCGGTACACTCGGCGGGACACTCAAACCGAGAAAGCTCAGGCCTGCCTCGTAAAATATCATGGCCGACATCTCAAAGGTTGCCAGGGTAATTAAGGGGCCAATCAAATTGGGTAAAATGTGGTCAAAAAGAATACGGGTGGCGCTGACACCAATGCTTTCTGCCGATTCGACATAGCCCGACTCGCGAATGCGCAAGACCTCGCCCCGGGTGACACGGGCAAAGATGGGGGAGTCTGTAATACCAAAAATCCAAATGACATTTATCAAGCTTCGCCCCAGGACAGCCGCAAAGACGACAACAAACACCAAATAGGGGATCGCCAAAAAGAGATTGACAATTCCCGTAATTACGCTATCCGTGCGTCCTCCGACATACCCGGCCACCAGACCGGCCACCAAGCCCAGGGTGCTGGCAATCAACACCCCAAAGAATCCAACGGTGAGCGATACCCGGCTGCCGAATATAATGCGGCTGAGAATATCTCGGCCCAGGTTATCCGTTCCTAAAGGAAATTCCCAGGTGCCACCCTCTTCCCAAACGGGCGGCTGTTTGGCGGCTCGTAAGTTCTGCTGCAGGGGATCGTGCGGGGCAATGACAGGAGCAAAAATAGCCGAAACCACGAGTAGAAGAAATAAGGCCATCCCGATTATGCCCGAACGATCACGCCCAAGCAACCGGCCAACGTAAGCTATGCGATCCCAAAGCGTTGGCTCCACATACTCATCAAATTGAATGCTTTCACTTGTTGTCGCCATGAACTTCTCCTTATCAGTAGTCGGTAGTCAGTAAGCAGTTATCAGTACTCAATCAAATACTGGTTGCTGACTACTGGTTACTGTCTACTGACTACGAGGCTAATTCCCATACCTGATTCTGGGGTCTATCAACGAATAGGCCATATCAGCCACAAAGTTCAACGCCACCACAAAAAAGGCGATGAAAAAGGCAATAGCCTGCACTAAGACAAAGTCCCGGCCTGCAATGGCCTGTTGCAAAAGGTTACCCAGGCCGGGCCAGGAGAAAATTGTTTCGATGTAAATAGAACCCCCCAATAGATAGCCATACTGGACACTAATGACACTAATCAAAGCAATGGCTGCATTCCTAAAGACGTGCCGTGAGGCAATGGCGATTTGGGATAAACCTTTACTCCGGGCTGTGCGGATATAATCTTCATTTCGAATTTCCAACACGGCTGACCGTGTCAAACGAACCAACTGGCCCATACTGCCTACCCCCAGAGCAATGGCAGGCAGCACCACCGAAATGGCCGTGTCCCGTCCGAAGGATGGGAACCAACCCAACTTGACGGCAAAAACGACAATAAAAATGAGAGCCAAGACAAAGTTAGGGATGGTCTGACCGACAAGACCCAGCGTTCGACCGGCAGTATCAATAAAACTGCCAGGATTAGAGCCACCGATAATCCCTATCGGAACTGCCAACACAATGGCAAAAATAAGTGCTGCTGTGGCCAATTGTATCGTGGGTGGCAGTCGCTGTAAGATGAGTTCTGTGGCGGGTTGTCGAAAATGGAGTGAGTTGCCAAAATCGCCGCGTAATATGCCAAAGGCGTAATCGAAGAATTGAACATATAGTGGTCGGTTAAAACCCATCGCCTCCCGAAAGGCTTCCCGTTGTTCGGCTGGAGCCTCTTTAGCTACCATCAGCGAGGTCGGATCACCGGTCAGGCGGACCATGAAGAAGATAATGATCAATACGCCAATTAACAGTAAGATCGACTGAACGAAACGGGATATCAAGTATCGCTGCATGGACACTCCCCCTTCAATTATAATGTTTCTTCTTGGTTGAAGACCGCAGAGGTCTACAGACCCCTGCGGTCTGGAGGATACCTACTGCGCTCCGGCCAGGAAAACTTCTTTTAGATAGTAATCTTCGGCAGGGCGAGGTTTGTAGTTTTGTACGGCCGAGTTGATGGCCTCAAAGGTATTGGGTTGATACAAGTAGATAAAGGGCGGGTCATCGTACATAAGCTGTTGAATTTCGCCATATAACTTGCCCCGTTCCTCGTCGTCAACCGTGGTGCCGATTTTTTCCAAGTAGTCCTGAATTTCCGGGGTGTTCCAGGCCGCATAGGTGGCGTCCTTTTCCAAAGCGCCTACCAGACGGTTGAGTGCCTCGCCATCAGTGGTAGACCAGCTATCACCAAAGAGAGGGGGTAATTCTCTATTGGCCTCCAGGTCCCAGTATTGGCCGGACTCCATAAATTGAATTTCGCCGCCTTCAAAGGTGATGCCGACGTCATTCAAATAACCCCCGATGGCTTCACATACTTGCTCAAAGTTAGTGTAAGCGCCGGTAGGGCAGGCCATCCCAATTTCAAAGCCATCGGGGTAGCCAGCCTCGGTCAGCAGTTCTTTGGCTTTGTCCGGGTCGTAGGGATAGGGTTCGAGACTATCGTCATAACCCAGGTTAGTGGAGACAACAAAACCAGTCGTCAGATCGGCATAGCCATTAAACAACGCATCGATGATGGCCTGGCGGTCAACGGCATAATTCATGGCCTGGCGCACTAGGGGGTCTTCAAGGGGGGTGCCAATGCCGCTGCTCAGGTTGTTGAAAGAAATGTAGTAAACCCGGTCGCTCGGATAGCGTATAATCTGCACATCTTCGGCCCCCAGTAGCCGCTGCGCTTCTTCGGCAGGTAGGCGGTTGGCAATGTGGATTTCACCGGTTTGGACAGCAGCAATACGGGTGGATTCTTCGGGGATGGGGCGGAAGGTAAGTTTGGCTACTTTAGGCAACCCTTCATCCCAATAATCTTCAAAGGCTTCCAACGAAATGCGGTCACCTTTAGCCCATTCCACAAACTTGAAGGGGCCAGTACCGACCGGATTTTCTTCAATACCTGACAG
>Ga0210122_1000215_pt1 | contig 18917 bp, 16 predicted proteins | sample Muzzi_CordB_D2_FD_185530 | JGI IMG/M metagenome (GOLD analysis project Ga0210122, IMG submission 185530) | Wetland microbial communities from San Francisco Bay, California, USA, that impact long-term carbon sequestration - Muzzi_CordB_D2 (SPAdes) | ecosystem: Environmental > Aquatic > Marine >... | reverse complement strand
CGGGCAAAGCCCCGCCGATATCGTTGCCTTCTGGCGCGAGGTCGGCCCCAAGCGCTGGTTCAAGAAGGATGCCACGCTCGACGCCGACATCCGCCGGCGTTTCCTTGATACTTACGAGTCAGCCGCCGCCGGCGAGCTCGACGCCTGGCAGCAGACTCCGGATGGCGCGCTCGCTTTGCTCATCCTGCTCGACCAGTTTCCGCGCAACCTGTTCCGCGGCAGCGCGCGCGCCTTCGCCACCGACCCTCAGGCGCGGGCGATCGCCAGCCGCGCCATCCTTAACGGCTTCGACGCCGGCTTCGGCAACATGCGTACCTTCTTCTATCTGCCGTTCATGCACTCGGAAGATCTGGCCGATCAGGAGCGTGCGCTTGCCTTCTATCGCGCGCACAACGCGACAGACGGTCTGAAATGGGCGGAGGAGCACGCCGACATCATCCGCCGTTTCGGTCGCTTCCCGCACAGGAACGCCGCGCTCGATCGCACCACCACAGCGGAAGAGCAGGCCTTCCTCGACAGCGGCGGATTTGCCGGTTAAACCAGCCCCTCATGGCTGAACTGGTGGTCGAGGATCTGGGCCTGCGGCTGGGCGGTCACGAGATTCTCAAGGGCGTGTCGCTCAGTCTCGCCGCAGGCGAAGTCGTAGCGTTGCTCGGCGCGTCGGGGAGCGGCAAGACCACGCTGCTGCGGGCAATCGCCGGCCTCGAGCGGCCGCACCGCGGCTCCATCGTTGTCGACGACCAAGTATTTTTCGACGGCGCGCAAGGCATTGAACTGCCCGCGGAGAAGCGCGGGCTCGGCCTCGTTTTCCAGTCCTACGCGCTGTGGCCGCATCGTACCGTGTTCGAGAACGTCGGCTATGGTCTCAAACTGCGCGGCACGCCGGTGGACGAAACCAAGCGGCGCGTCAACGCGGTATTGTCGCAGATCGGGCTCGATCATCTCGCCGAGCGTATGCCGGCGCAGTTGTCCGGCGGCCAGCAGCAGCGCGTGGCGATCGCCCGCGCGCTGGTCTATGAACCGCCGGTGATCCTGCTCGACGAGCCGCTGTCCAATCTCGACGCCAAACTGCGCGAGGAAGCGCGCGCCTGGCTGCGCACGCTCATCACGAAACTAGGCTTGTCGGCCATTCATGTCACCCACGACCAGGTGGAGGCGATGGCGATCGCCGACCGCATCGTGCTGCTCGATGGTGGCACCATCGCTCAGGACGCGTCGCCGACGACACTCTACAACGAACCGGCTACCCGCTTCGCCGCAGAGTTCATGGGCAGCAATAATCGCATCGATGGCAGGGTGTCGCAGGTGAGCGACGGCCGTGCCACCCTCAACGTGCTCGGCGAGAAGCTCACCGGCCAGGCGCGTGGCAAGCCGGCCCAAGGCGGCGAGGCGGCCGGCATCATCCGGATCGAACGCATGCGCTGCGCCGAGGCGCCCGGCCCCAACCGGCTGGCCATGAAGCTTGATGCCGCGATGTATCTCGGCGAGCGTTGGGAATTGTTGTTCACGCGCGGCGATCTCAATGTGCGCGTCTACGCCGTCGAGCCGCTCAAGCCGGGCGAGCACTACGTCGAATTTCCACCCGACGCGCTGTGGGTGTTTTGATGACCGACTTCCACGGCGTCTTCCCTTATCTCGTCTCGCCGATTGACAATGACGGCCGCATCCTCGCCGATGTACTGGGCAAGCTTTGTACCGACCTGATCAAGGCCGGCGTGCATGGTCTCACTCCGCTCGGCTCAACCGGCGAGTTCGCGTACCTGACGCGCACGCAGCGTGAGGCGGTGGTGCAGGCGACCATCGAGGGCGCCGACAAGCGCGTGCCTGTTATCGCCGGCGTGGCTTCGACCGCGACCGCCGACGCGGTCGAGCAGGCGCGACGCTGGCAACAGCTCGGCGCCGACGGCATTCTCGCCGTGCTTGAGACCTATTTCCCGCTCAGGGACGCGCAGATCGAAAGCTATTTCCGCACCATCGCCGACGCCGTTGACATCCCGGTGGTGATCTACACCAATCCGAATTTCCAGCGCAGCGATCTGACCATCGACGTGATCGCCCGGCTCTCGGAGCATCCGCGTATCCGCTACATCAAGGACGCCTCCAGCAATACCGGGCGGCTGCTCTCGATCATGACCCGGGCGCCGAAGATGAAGGTATTTTCGGCGTCGGCGCATATTCCTGCAGCGGTGATGCTGATCGGCGGCGTCGGCTGGATGGCAGGGCCCGCCTGCGTCGCGCCCCGCGAGAGCGTGCGGCTCTACAATCTCTGCCGCGCCGGCAGATGGGACGACGCTCTGCGGCTGCAGCGCCATCTCTGGCGCATCAACGAGGCCTTCGCCCGCTTCAACTTGGCCGCTTGCATTAAGGCCGGGCTGCAGATTCAAGGCTATGCGGTCGGGGATCCGGTACCGCCGCAGACGCCGCTATCCGCCGACGATCGCGCGCTGGTGGAAGGCATCCTGGCCGAGATGTCGAAGCTCGAAGTGGCCTGACTTATCGACCCAAGTGACTGCGCCCCCGCGCCGCGCCTGCGCCACGATCGGCCTGGGGCCTGATTGCGCGCATCAAGGCAATCTTGCCGACCGCAGCGGCCGCCGCCTGACGCAACTCGTCGCCGGCGAGTTGCTCGATCTGATGGCCAGACGCCGCCGCTGCTTCCACGTCTCCATCATGGGCGGCGCTCAGAGCGGCTGATCACGCCTGCTCGCGCAAGAGCCGCCGGATGACCTTGCCGGTCGTGGTCATCGGCATCTGCTCGATGAAGGCGACCTCACGCGGATATTCGTGCGCCGACAGCCGCGCGCGTACGAAGTCCTGGATCTCGGCGGCGAGTGCATCGGTCGCGTTGAATCCGGCTTTCAGAACGATGAAGGCCTTGACGATCTCGGTGCGCACAGAATCGGGCTTGCCGACCACGGCGGCCAGCACCACGGCCGGATGGCGCAAGAGGCAATCCTCAATCTCGCCGGGTCCGATACGGAAGCCGGCCGAGGTAATGACATCGTCGTCGCGGCCGACGAAGCTGATGTAGCCGTCGTGATCCATCACGCCCTGGTCGCCGGTGGTCATCCAGTCGCCGATGAACTTGTCGCGCGTCGCCTCAGGTCGACCCCAGTATTCGAGGAACATGACCGGGTCGGGCCGCTTGACCGCGATCTGGCCGATTTCGCCGGCGTTCAGCACATTGCCGTCGCGGTCGATCACCGCGACGGTATGACCAGGCACGGCCTTGCCGATCGCGCCGGGCTTGAGCATCCCGAGTTGAGCGCATGAGCCGATCACCAGATTGCATTCGGTCTGGCCGTAAAACTCGTTGATGGTGAGGCCAAAGGCCTCCTTGCCCCATTCCAGCGCCTCGACGCCGAGCGACTCGCCGCCGGAGGCGACGCTGCGCAGCGTCAAGGCATGCCGTCCCTGCGGGCTCGGCACCGCGCGCATCATACGCAGCGCGGTGGGCGGAATGAATGCGTTGCGCACGCCGGCCGACGCCATCAGCGCAAAAGCTTCCTCTGGATCGAACTTGTCGAAGCGGCGCGCCACGACCGGAACTCCATGATGCAGGCTCGGCAGCAATACGTCGAGCAAGCCGCCGGCCCAGGCCCAGTCCGCCGGGGTCCAATAGCGATCCCCCGGTTGCGGAAACTCATAATGCGGCAATTCGGCGCCGGGCAAATGGCCGATCAGCACGCGCTGGGCATGCAGCGCGCCCTTGGGCTGGCCGGTGGTGCCGGAGGTGTAGATCATCATCGCCGGATCTTCGGCGCCGGTGTCGACCGGCGTGAAATTGGACGACGCCTTTGCCAAAAGATCGGCGAAGCTGCCGGCGCCGGTGCCGTCGACCGAGAGCACACAGGCCAGGTCCGGCACTTCGTCACGAATGTCGTCGAGCTTGGCCAGCCCCTGCGCATTGGTCAGCAGCGCCTTGGCGCCGGAATTCTGAAGCCGATAGGACAGCGCATCCGGCCCGAACAGCACGGCGATCGGCAGCGATACGGCGCCAAGCTTGTAGATGGCGATATGGGCGACGGCGACCTGCGGCGTCTGTGGCAACATGATCGCCACCCGGTCGCCGCGCACGACGCCATGGGCACCCAGCACATTGGCGAGACGATTAGACATCTCGCGCAAGTGCCCGTAGCTGACCTCCTCCCTGCGGCCGTCGGCGTGCACGTGCAGAATGGCCAGGCGGCTGGGATCGGCAGCTGCCCAGCGGTCGCAGGCGCTGGCGCCGATATTGAAGTGCGCCGGCACGTTCCAGCGAAATTGGCGGGTGAGGGTATCGAAGTCTTTGGCGTGAGGCAGGGCCGGCATGGGAGCGGCAGGCTAGTCAGCGCGAGGCGCAAGGTCCAGAGGTGCTTGCCGGCCGCCCGTCAGAACTCTTGATCCGGAAACGGGCTCCAGGATGCAGCGCCACATTCTCATGGGTGAAACGACTTCACGATGCACATTGCGGCGTTCGGCTCGGATCACACCGCGCCGATCTCACCGGAGAAAGCCGAAGGGCCCGGACCACGACGGCGATGCCGCATCAGTGCAATAAGCGCGAGCGGCATCGGCCCCGGAAACAAGCACGGTCGTTGACAGGACGGTCTGACCCGCCGCCGTGGCCGGATTTCTATGTCCGACCGGCGGGCTTGAGGCAGCGGCCCCGCCGGACGCATTAAATCACACCATCGGTGGAAACCAGTTGGTAACCACGAACGCCGTTAGCCCAGCCATTGCCGCTCAGCGACCGCCCGGCAAAGAGGCATATTAAATCCACGGTGGTAATTGCGCGATGATGATCGTCATCCGCTTGGCACGACGGGCCAGCACGACAGAAGAAACCGGGAAGATTTAATGGGGGTCAGCATCATCCGGCGCCTATCCTCGATGCTGCGCAGCGATCGCGCGTCCGCGGAGACGCGCGAGGAGCAGCAAAAGGCGGAGCTGCTGCGTCAGCAGAGCCTGCGATTCGACGCTGCTCTCAACAACATGGCGCAGGGCCTCGTCATGTTCGACAAGTCCGAACGGATCGTCCTGTGCAACCGGCGCTACCTCGAATTGTCGGGCCTGACGGCAGAGTTCGTGCAGCCCGGCCGCACGCTACGCGAGATCCTCGAACTGCGCCAGGCGCAGGGAAACTTTTACGACGACATCGATCAGTATCGTCACGAACTGCTCACCGCTATCGCCAAGGGCGATACCAAGCGGCTGGTCATCGAGACCAGCGACGGACGCTCCTGCCAGATTGTCAACGTGCCGATGGCCGGCGGCGGCTGGGTCGCCACTCACGAGGACATTACCGAGCAGATCACTGCCAAACGAGTCATCGAACAACAGAAAATTCATCTCGATTCCGCGCTGGCGAACATGTCGCAAGGGCTGTGCATGTTCGATAGAAATCAGAAACTGATCGTTTGCAACCGCACATACGCCGATCTGTACGGTCTGAAAGAGGCCGACACCCGGCCCGGCACCTCGTTTCGAGCTATTCTTGAGCACCAGATTACCTCCGGCAACACGCCGGAATGGACCGAAAGCGATATCCAGAGTCGGCTTAACAGGGCCACTGCCAACGAGGCTTACCAGATCACCAACCGGCTGCATGATGGACGGCTTATTGCCGTCGTTCACCAGCCGATGGCCGACGGCGGCTGGGTAACCACCCATGAGGACGTCACCGAGGCAAGACGGCGGGAGGAATCCTTCCGGCTGCTGTTCGAGGGCAATCCGGTGCCGATGTGGGTGACCGACCGGGAGACCCTGCGCTTCCTGGCGGTCAATGAAGCGGCGATTTCGCACTACGGCTATAGCCGCAACCAGATCATGGGAATGACGCTCCCCCAATTGCTGATATCCGAAGACGCTGATCAGGTCACCCGCCGTATGCACGCGTTGTCGAACGACGAACTGGTGGAAAACTTCTCGCGCCATGCCAAGGCGGATGGAACCGTCATCGACGTCTGCGTCTATTCGCGCGCGCTTACCTATTCGGGCCACAAAGCCCGGCTGGCCGCGGTCCACGACATCACCAAGGCCAAGCTCGCCGAAGCCGAGATGCGGCGCACGAAGAAATTTCTCAATACGGTCATCGAGCACATCCCGCTACCGATCATCGTGAAGGATGTTTCCGGGCCGGGCGTGGACGGACTCACCGGACGGTTCTCGCTCTTCAACCGCGCCTATGAAGAACTCACCGGCGATACTCGCGCCGACCTGATCGGCAAGACGTCGCACGAAATATTCCCGCGTGATCGGGCCGAGCGGGTCGTGCAGACCGACAATGAGGCGTTACAGTCGGATTACGCCGTCACTCGCGAACATCCGATCGAAACCGTCCACAAGGGCATCCGCCTTGTGACGGCGAGCAAGACACTGATCCGCGACGACGACGGCGAGCCGCAATATCTGCTGACCGTGCTCGACGACGTAACGGACCGGCGGCGCGCGGAGCAACGCATCTCGCACCTCGCGCACAACGACTCGCTGACCGACCTGCCAAATCGCGCCTCGTTCATCGAATATCTCGATGCGACGATCGACAAGGCGGAAAAGAATGGAGAGCAGTTCGCCGTCGTCTGCATCGACCTCGATCGCTTCAAGGAGGCCAACGATATTTACGGTCACCAGATCGGCGACGCGCTGCTGCGCACTGCCGCACGTCGACTGCAAACGACGGCGGCCGACACATTCCTTGCTCGCGTCGGCGGCGACGAGTTCACGCTGGTGATCACCGGCGGCCCGCAGCCGGAGACAGCCGTCGAGTTGGGTGAGCGGCTGGTCACCGCCTTCCAGGATGAATTCGAAATCGATGGCCATCGCATGCAGGTCGGCATGAGCGCGGGCGTGGCCATTTACCCGACTGACGGCGACGACGCGCGCACGCTGCTAGCCAACGCCGACGCCGCGCTCTACCAGGCCAAGGCGGAGATGCGCGGCTCGGTGCGGCTGTTCGAAATCGAGCTTGGCACGCGGATGCGCGAGCGGCGCGAGATGCAAAACGACCTGCGAACCGCGATTCAACATGGCGACATGTCTCTGCATTATCAGCCGCAGTTCAAGATCGCGTCCGACGAACCCATCGCCTTCGAGGCGTTGGCGCGCTGGCAATGCCCCAAGCGCGGCACAGTACCGCCTGACGTCTTCATTTCGATTGCTGAGGAGAGCGGGCTGATCATCGCGCTCGGCGAATGGATCCTGCGCGAGGCCTGCCGTGAGGCTGCGTCGTGGCCCCGGCCGCTGAAGGTCGCAGTGAATATCTCGCCGGTGCAGTTCTATCGCGGCGACTTGCCCCGGCTGGTGCATACGATCCTGCTGGAGACCGGCCTGCCACCGCACCGCCTCGAGCTGGAAATAACCGAAAACGTTCTGATTGACGATTTCTCGCGGGCGGTGTCGATCCTGCGCAGGCTCAAGGCGCTCGGCGTGCAGATCGCCATGGACGATTTCGGCTCGGGCTATTCGTCACTGTCCTATCTGCATGCGTTTCCGTTCGACAAGATCAAGATCGACCGCACCTTCATCGGCGATCTGGAAACCAGCCATCATTCGATGGCGATCGTGCGTGCGATCATTCCGCTTGGCCACAGCCTGGCGGTGCCGATCCTGGCCGAGGGCGTGGAAACCGAAGCGCAGCGCGCCCTCCTGTCGCGGGAAGGCTGCGACCAGGTGCAGGGCTATCTGACCGGCCGTCCGCAGCCGATCGAGGCCTATGCGCGGATGGTGGGTCGCCAGTCGGCCGCGAAGCAGGCCGCGGCGGGATAGCTCAACTCCGATGCTGCCGTAACTGGCCCGGCGCTGTCTCCGGAGCTGACGCGGCGACCGCGCGCATCGCGCAACCTGCCGTCCGCCTCCGATTCAATTTTCAAACAGCCCGGCTTCCCGGCGCGGCAAGCCAACGCTCCGCCGCCCGTGTTGTCCTCCCGCATCGTTCAGCGAGCCCGCGGCTCCGCCCGCTTGCGCACGCCGGCAGCGACGCCAGGCTTGCGGGGCGGCCCGATCGACAGCAGACGCCGCAATGGCCCCCGCGGCTTCACCAGATCGGCAAGGCTGTAGCCGTCGAGCACCTCCAGAAACGCGGCGGCGGCGCGCTGGAGTGCGCGGCGCAGGGCACAGCAGGTTCCGATCACGCAGGATTTGTCGGCCGGATCGAAACAGGGCACCAGGGCCAGGTCCGGCTCGGTGCGGCGCACAACGTCGCCCAGCCCGATTGTCTCCGCCGGCAGCGCGAGCCGCAGGCCGCCGGCGCGCCCACGCACGGTTTCTACATAGCCGGCAACGCCGAGCTGATGGGCGACCTTCATCAGGTGGTTCTTGGAAATCCCGTAGCCAGCCGCGATCTCACTGATCGTGGCGAGCCCGCCATCCTTGACCGCGAGGTACATCAGCAGGCGCAGCGCGTAGTCGGTGTAGACGGTCAGGCGCATGGCTCTCCCTGCGGGCGGACAATAAAGATGTATCTCAGATATTGCTTTTTGCCAAGCCTTGGATAAGATGTATATACGATACATGTTAAACGCGGGAGGCTTCCATGCCCAACGCCACCATGATCGGCACGGCCTTCTCGCGGCGGCCGCTGTTCCCGGACGACCTCGCCTGCAGCGCCATGCGCCTCGAACGCGACGACAAGCGCGCGCTGGTGCGCATGCTGGTCAATTCGCTGGTCTGGATCGTGGTCGGCATGCTGCTCGCCGTGGCGGTGACCTGATGAGCACGGCGACAAAATTGTCTGCTGCCGGCGCGCGCCCTTCGGAAGGCGACATCGGGTGCTTGGTCGATGCGTTCTACGCCAAGGTGCGCACCGATCCAGCGCTGGGTCCGGTGTTCGCGCGCGCCATTCTCGGAGATTGGGATCTGCACCTCGCCACAATGCGCAAATTCTGGTCTTCGGTGATGCTGACGAGCGGCCTCTATAAGGGAAATCCCGTGGCTGTGCACCAACAGGTCGAGGGAATGGAATTTGGCCTGTTCGACCGATGGCTGGCGCTGTTCGACGAAACCTGCCGCGAGCTGTTCGACGCGCGGCTCGCCGATGCGTTCGGCGTCAAGGCGGCGCGCATCGCCGAAAGCCTCAAGCTCGCTTTGTACTACCGGCCCGACCGGCCATGGCCACCGAGGACGTCATGACCTTCGTCGTCACCGACAATTGTATCAAGTGCAAGTACATGGATTGCGTGGAAGTCTGTCCGGTGGACTGCTTCTATGAAGGCGAGAACATGCTCGTCATCCATCCGGACGAATGCATCGACTGCGGCGTGTGCGAACCGGAATGCCCGGCGGAAGCCGTCTTACCCGATACCGAGGGCGGACTCGAGGCTTGGCTCAAGCTGAACGCCGACTATGCCAAGATTTGGCCAAACATCACGATCAAGCGCGAACCGCCGCCGGACGCCAAGGAATTCGACGGCATGCCGGACAAGCTGCAGCGCCACTTCTCGCCGGAGCCGGGGCAAAGCGACTGAGCGGCACGGGCCGCGCGCATCGATTCAGGTCCGGAAGCCGCCTGCGATCAGGCTCCCGCCCGGCCATCGAATGATCGAAAGCACGGTCGGGTGTCTGGCAGTCGAGGCGATGCTACCTGCCATTGCCGAGCAACTGAACGTCCGCACGATCCGGAGCGGATCGCCGTGGTCTTAACATCGGCCTGGAGGCAGGCGCCCAGCCCGTTCAGTGTCCCAGATACTTCGCTATGAGATCGAATTGCAGGAACGTCAAAACCATAACGACGTTGCCGGCCCAGGCTACCGTCAGCAGGCGGGCGAACAGGCCCCAGTACCGCTCCAGCATATTGTCGGCACATCGCCACACCGAGATCAGGATCCACGCCGAGTATCCGGCGGAGACGAGAAGCAGTATCTGCTGCAACGCGACCTGATCGGTATAAATGGCGAGAGCATAGAAGACGGCGATCACACCGCTAACGATGACGCCGTAGCCCCAGAACACCTTCCAGAGCGGCTCCTTGCCGCGCCATGCGCGGATCTCGGGCTCAAGGAATCTGGCAACGAAAGCCCCTGCAGGCACGTTCTTGTCGCTTCCGGATACCATCATCGATGTCTGCCCGGGCAAATACGCCTCTGCTTGATGGCCTTCCGACCTCAGTGCCGTCAACCGACGCGTTCCACGCGGGCAGTTGCGGTCATGCTCCACCACCGGCGACCCGCTCCCGCCGCACTGGATGTTCGTCGTTCCTCGCAGGGTAACCAATCGGCAGCAGTGCGGATCAAAAACGCTCAGGTGACTCACCGTTCACATAATCGTCACGACGGTCAGCGACTTGACCTCCATCAGCATTGCTCTCGCGCGCGTCGCATGCGACGGCGCTATCCTTCCTCTTTTTCCGGCTCCGCCAGGATCAGCGTCCAGTACAGCTTGTACTTCGAGTTCGGCGTATAAACCGCGGCGATGCCCATGCGGGTAGCGCCTTTGAGCAGCATGTTGCCGCGGTGCGGCGCGGAATCGCGCCAGCCGGAGAAGGCCTCGGCGATGGTGTGATAGCCGGCGCTGATGTTCTCCGCAGCCCGCCTGGCATCGTAGCCCGACGCCTTCAGCCGCCTGACCAAAGCCTTGGTGGCGTTGTGGTCGAGCCTGTCGCGGGCGGCCATCGCTTCCGCCTGCCCCTGCGCCAGCGCCATCAGCGCCGGATCGAGCGTGACCGCAGGCAGGTTGTTGTTGGCACGGTAGCCGGAGATCATCGAGGCGGCGGCGGCGGCATCGAGCGTGGCGCCCGGCTGCGCCAGGTCGCGGTAGAAGCTCGGCTGCTCCTTTGGACCATAGCCGGAACAGGCGGCAAGCGCGGCAAACGCGGCAAGCGCAAGGGCAGCGAGGAAAGGGCGCAGGGTCATCGGGGGAGCAACTCCGAGTCGCGGGGCGCGCGCAAGCTCGCGGGGGATTGGGGCCGATTGGTGATCTTCCCTCTCCCCGCACAGCGGGAAGAGGCAAAACAGCGGCTATTTCATTTTCTGCAACGCCTGCCAGATGCGCTCGGGCGTGGCCGGCATGTCGAGTTGCGCACCCTTGGGCAGCGCGTCGAGGACGGCATTGATCAGCGCCGGTGGCGCCGCCGTGGTGCCGGCCTCGCCGGTACCCTTCACGCCGAGCGGATTGGTGCGGCAAGCGACGGCGTGGTGCTCGACCCGCATCAGCGGCACGTCGTGGGCGCGCGGCATGGCGTAGTCCATGAACGAGCCGGAAACGAGCTGGCCGCCGGCGTCGTAGACCGTGTTCTCGGTCAGTGCCTGACCGAGCCCCTGCGCCACGCCGCCATGCACCTGGCCGGTGACGATGGTGTCGTCGAGCAGATTGCCGCAATCGCCGACCGCCACGTAGGAGACGATGTCGACCGCTCCGGTATCGGGATCGATCTCCACCTCGGCGACATGGCAGCCGTTGGGAAACGACGGCGGCGTCTTCACGCTGCCGGTGGTGTCGAGGCTTTCCTCAATCACGCCCTGCTTCTTCAACTCGGCGGCGCGCGCGGCCACCTCGAACAGCGAGACCTCGCGGCCGGAATTCTTCACGCTGAATTTTCCATTGCCGTATTCGATGTCAATCTCGCCCGCCTGCAGCAGCATGGCGGCGACACGCTTGCCTTTGTCGATGACCGCGTCGGCAGTGTTGGCAATGGCGCCGCCGGTCATCATCGCCGAGCGCGAGGCGACCGCACCAAAGCCGGGCACGTCGCGATCCGAGTCGCCCGCCGTGACGGTGACCGCCTCGCGGGCAATGCCGAGCCGGCGGGCGGCGACCTTGCCGAACACGGTCTGGTGGCCCTGCCCGCTCGGCCCGGCGCCGATGCTGACCTCGACGCGCTCGCCGCCGGGAAAGCGGATGCGCGCGGCTTCTTCCGGGAAGGCGCCGGCGATCTCCAGATAGCAGCCAAGCCCGATGCCGCGCAGCTTACGCTCCTTCCTGGCCGCCTTCTTGCGGGCGGCGAAGCCGGCATAGTCGGCGGCCTGCAGCGCGCGCTCGAACGCAGCCGGAAAATCGCCACTGTCATAGGTATTGCCGAAGGGCGTGGTGTAGGGGATCTTCTCCGGCTTGATCAGATTGCGCCGGCGCAATTCGGCGGCGTCGATGCCGGTCACGTCGGCGGCGGCGTCAATCACGCGCTCGAGCAGATAGCTCGCCTCCGGCCGGCCAGCGCCACGATAGGGACCGGTGGGCAACGTGTTGGTGAAGACGCAACGCGCATTCACCTGGGCGACTGGAATGTCGTAGACGGTCGGCAGGCAGCCGGACACGTGTGTGGTGACGACGAAGTGGGCGACGCCGGTGAAATAGGCACCCATGTTGCCGAGGCCGTCGACGCGCAGCGCGAGGAAGCGGCCGCGCCTGTTGAGCGCAAGCTCGACGGTCCAGAACGAGTCGCGGCCCTGGTTGTCGGTGAGGAAGGCCTCGCCACGGGTCGACACCCAGTGCACGGGGCGCTTCAGCGCACGGGCGGCGTGCAGCATGACGACGTATTCAGGATAGCACCAGCCCTTCATGCCGAAGGCGCCGCCGAGGTCGTCGGTAACCACGTGCAACTGCTCGGGCTTGATGTTCATGGCGCCGGCGACCTGGCCGCGCACGCTGGCATAGCCCTGCGTGCCGCAGCGGAGCGTGAAGCGGTCGGCCGCCTCATCATAGCTGGCGGTAGCCGTGCGCGGTTCCAATGAGGCGACCACCAGACGCTGGTTGACGAGTTCGACGCGCACGATGTGAGCGGCTTCCTTGAAGGCACGGTCGAGCGCGGCCTGGCGTTTGCCGTCGGGATCGGGCGGCGCGGTCCAGTCGAAGCCGATATTGCCGGGCGCTTCGGCCCAGAGCTGCGGCGCACCGGGTTTCACGGCTTCGCGCACGTCGGTGACCGGGGCCATCGGCTCGTAGTCCACTGCGACCAGTTCGGCGGCGTCCAGCGCCTGCGCGGCGGTGGCGGCCAGCACCATCGCCACCGGCTCACCGACATGCATGACGCGCCTGTCGGCAAGCGCCGGGCGGTCGGGCGAATAGGGTGTCTTGCCGCCGCGGCCGGGCAGCGGATGCGCGTGCGAGAGCGAATGATAGTGCTGATCGGCAAGGTCGGCAGCGGTGTAGACGGCAACTACGCCCTTGGTCTTTTTGGCGGACGCGGTGTCGATCGATTTGAGGACGGCGAAGGCATGCGGTGCGCGCACGAAGCAGGCGGCCAGCGCGCCATCGGGCTTGACGTCGTCGCCGAAGCAACCGGTGCCGCGCAGCAGGGGATCGTCCTCGACACGCCCGGTCCAGGGCTCGTTTCGGCTGGCGGCAGTCGATTGGGTCATGGGGTCACTCCGGCAGTGCGAGCAATGATTACAGGCGATCCTTGATGCCGGCCTTTTCGTAAAGGGCGTTGATGTGTGCCTTCACGCTCGGGTCGGTGCTGTCGTGCGCAGGCTGGTGCGCCCAGCCCACCCTGGCGCGGGCATATTGCGCCATTTCCTCGTCCTGCTGCGAGGTGCCCCCGGAAATTCCATAGGCGCCGACCATCTCGTCGCCCTTGAACACCGGGGCGGACCCGCCGGAGGCGGCGATCTTGCCGTGCGTCATGGCGGCAAGGCTGACCAGCAATTGCGGATTTCGCTCCTTGAACCATTGCTGGATCACGAGTCCATCGGGAAAACGCGGGCTCATGGAGCGGAAGGCGGCCACCGTATAGGCCTTGGCGATGGCCGTGTCCGGAGTAACGAAGCCGGCCTCGTCCATGCGCTCGACGGCGATGATGTTGCCCTCGGGGCCGACCACGGCGACCGAGACCGGCACGCCCATGGCGTCGGCCTTTTCCACCACCGCCCTGATGAATTCGCGGCATTCCACCGCGCGCAACTTCGCCATGCTCCCCCCAGCGTTAACGTCTTCTTAACCGCCCAACAACCGTCAATTAACTGCAAAAAAACCGGTTGGGGAATAGCGTGTCGACAATCCGGACTTGTACCATGGCGAAAGCCTCCGCTTCATTCAGACTTTCGCGCCACTGGCGCGTGGTGCTGCTGGTCGGCGCCGCCGTGTTCGCGGCGAGCTTCGCCCTGTTTCACTACGCCTTACCGGTTACCGCCTGGAGGCCGCTGGCGCCCGAGCCGCTGGTCTCCGGGCTCGCTGCCGGCCTCGCCGCCGTGGCCACGATGGCGGCAACGCTTGCAGTGCTCGCCTGGCTCAGCCGCCTGCGCAGCCGCCGCATGCATGTGGCGCTCGACAACATGTCGCAAGGCCTGTGCATGTTCGACCGTAACGAGCGACTTGTGGTGTGCAATCGGCGCTACAGGGAGATGTACAAACTGCCCGCGCACGTGGCCAAAGCCGGCACCACGCTGACGCGCCTGCTCGAACATCGCGTGGTCAACGGCACCTTCGCGCACGATGTCGAGGAGTATCGGCGCCGGTTGCTCGCCACCATCAAGCGGGGTGACACGACCAGTAACGAAGTACAGGCGGCGAACGGCAGCACCATCTGCGTCATCAACCGCCCGATGGCGGACGGCGGCTGGGTGGCCACCCACGAGGACATTACCGAGCGGCGCGGCGCCGAGCAGGAACGCGCCGTGATGCAGGAGCAGCAGCAGCGGCGTGCCGTGATCGAGCAGGCAATCACCGCCTTCCGTCAGCGCATCGAAGAGCTGCTGCGCATGGTGACCGATAGCGCCATCGTCATGCGCACGACTGCCGGGACGCTGTTCGACAATTCCAGTCACGCCTCCAAGCGGGCCGTCAGCGCGGTAACCGCATCGAACGAAGCCTCGGCAAACGTGGAGAGCGCGGCCCTTGCCACCGACGAGTTGACCGGATCGATCGGCGAAATCGGCGGTCAATTGTGCATGACCACCGATATCGTGCGCGCAGCGGTCGGCGAGGCGCAGGGCACCAACCGGCAAATTGCTGCACTCGCGCAGGCCGCGCAGAAAATCGGCGATGTTATCAAGCTCATCCGCACGATCGCCGGACAGACCAATCTACTGGCGCTCAACGCCACCATCGAGGCTGCGCGCGCGGGCGAAGCGGGCAAGGGATTCGCCGTGGTGGCCTCGGAGGTGAAGTCGCTGGCGGTACAGACCGCCAAAGCGACCGAGGACATTTCCCGGCTGATCTCGTCGGTGCAAGAGGCGACCACCGGCGCCGTCGGCGCCATCGGGCGTATCACCGGACGCATGGAGGAGATCGACAGCTGCACCACCAGCGTTTCTTCGGCCGTCGAGCAGCAGAGCGCCGCCACCGCGGAAATCTCGCAGAACGTGGCAAGCGCTGCCAACGGCGCCAAGCTGGTGGTTTCGGCACTTGATGAAGTCGCGGGCGCAGCCACCGAGACCCGGCGGTCGGCGGAGCACGTGCTCACCGCCTCGCAAGCGGTGGAGGTCGCCGCCGCCGAGCTGCGCCAGGAGGTCGAAGGCTTCCTGCACCGCGTCGCGGTGTAGTCAGAAGTACCCACTCAGCCAGTAGAACAGCGCCGCGATCAGCGCCGTCGCCGGGATGGTGACGATCCAGGCGATAACGATGTTGTTGGCCACGCTCCAGCGCACCGCCGAGGTTTTGCGCGCCGCGCCGACGCCGATGATCGACCCGGTGATGGTATGCGTGGTCGACACCGGAATGCCGAGCCAGGTGGCGGCGAACAACGTCACCGAGCCGCCGGCTTCCGCGCAGAACCCCTGCATCGGCGTCAGCCGCGTAATACGCGAGCCCATGGTGCGCACGATGCGCCAGCCGCCGATCAGCGTGCCCAGCGCCATCGCGATCTGACAGACGATCACCACCCAGAACGGCACGTGGAATTCGTCACCGAGGTGCCCTTGCGAATAGAGCAGCACGGCGATGATGCCCATGGTCTTCTGCGCGTCATTGCCGCCGTGGCCGAGCGAGTAGAACGAGGCGGAGACGAATTGCAAACGCTTGAAGGTTTGGTCAACGGCGAACGGCGTTGTTCGCAGGAACATCCATGATAGCGCCAGGATTATTAAAAGCGCGAGCAGGAAGCCGATTAGCGGCGAGCCGGCGATGGCAAGGATGGTCGGCACCAGGCCCTTCCACACGATGGCGGAAATGCCGGCCTTGGCGGTGCCGGCGCCGACCAGTCCGCCGATCAGCGCGTGCGACGAGCTCGACGGAATGCCCAGGCCCCAGGTGATCAGGTTCCACAGGATCGCGCCCATCAGCGCGCCGAACACGATGCGCGGATCGACCACGTCGGCGGCAATGATGCCGGTGCCGAGCGTATTGGCGACGTGCAGGCCGAAAAACAGGAAGGCAATGAAGTTGAAGAAGGCCGCCCAGGCTACGGCGTATTGCGGGCGCAGCACGCGGGTGGAGACGATTGTCGCAATGGAGTTGGCGGCATCATGCAGGCCGTTGAGAAAATCGAAGGCCAACGCGACTGCGATCAGCCCGATCAGCGCCGGCAGGGACAACACGGCGTCCATGCGTTCAGACTCCGGTCCCTGCTCCGTCATTGCAGAGCGGCCCGAACAACCGGGGCCGGTATCCACAAACGCGAGACGCTATTTTTAGTTCCGGGGTCGCTCGCTTCGTTCGCGCCGCGAAATGACCGAGGGGGCTACACATGCTCGATAACAATGCCGTGCATGACGTTGGCGACGTCGTCGAAACGGTCGACCGTCTTTTCGAGGTGGTCATAAACCTCGTTTCCGACGAAGAAGGCCATGGAATTTGAATCCCGGTTGGCCTGGAACAGCGTCTTGAGACCGATGTCGTGCAAATCGTCGGCATGACCCTCGATCTGCGATATCTGCTCGGTCAGCGTGCTGATGCGACCTGCCTCGGCGCTGATTCTGCGCAGCAGCGGTACCGCCTCTTCGAGCAACTCGGCACCTTTCACGATCGCGTCACCCATCTCCCGCATCTCCGGCGTGAATTCGCGCACGTCGAACAGAATCACGGTCTTGGCGGTCTTCTGCATCTGGTCGATGGCGTTGTCCATGGAGGTAATCAGCTCACGGATACTGCCGCGGTCGAACGGGGTGATGAAGGTGCGGCGCACGGCGATGAGCACATCGCGGGTGGCGCCGTCGGCGTCGTGCTCGCGGTCCATGACGATACGGCAATTGCGCTCCACCTCGTCGCCACCCTCCAGCATGGCGCGCAGTGCCTTGGCGCCGGCGAGCACGGCTTGCGAATGCCGCGCGAACATATCGAAGAAACGCTCCTCTTTCGGCATCAAAGCATGGAACCAGCGCAGCATCGCGGACCTCTCTGCAGTCAGGATTCGTCAGCCTAGTCGCTGGCGAGGCCATCGTGGAACCGGGCGCCCAATGAGCGGTGGATAACACCGCCACCCCGCGCCGACCCGGCGATTTGTCTGCGCGCGACGGGCCGCCACCGAGGCACGGGAAATTCAGGTTTTCGCCCTTTCAAATTTAATATTAGTCATTGAATCAAACGGCTAAATGCGATTTCGGTAACGTCGTGACTGCGGCAATCTGCAACCGAAGATGTGGTGCGTCGCCGCCGCGGCTCGGCTAGTTTGCCGCGCCGGCGTGCAGGGCCCCGACGCGGCCCGGAGCTTGGATACCGGCTTTCGGGCACGGCCACAGACAACGCAAGAAACGTAAGAATTGACGACTCGGAGACAAAATATGCGGTTGGGTTACTTCACCATGCCCGTGCATCCCTTGAGCCGGGACTGGTCGCAGACGCTGCGCGAGGACCGCGAGGCGATCATTCTGGCCGACAAGCTCGGCTTCCATGACGCCTTCGTCGGCGAGCATCTGACCGACGCCTGCGAGAACATCACCAACAGCATGATCTTCCATGCCACGCTGATCCACGACACCAAGCAGATCAAGCTGGCCACCGGCACCACCAATCTGTCGCAGATGCATCCTGTCGTCATCGCGGTGAACGCCGCGATGCTCGACCATCTGGCGCAGGGGCGCTTCATCATGGGCGTCTCGGCCGGCGCACTCACCTCCGACGCGGAGGCGCTCGGCATGCTGGACGAGGACCGCAACAAGATCTTCGCCGAATCGATCGACGTAATTCTGGCGATCTGGGAACGCGAGCCGCCCTACGACATCGATTTCCAGGACAACCGCTTCAAGGTGGCGATCAACCGTGCCGCCGCGCATCATCTCGGCGTCGGCATCATGGGCAAGCCGTTCCAGAAGCCGCGGCCGGAGATCGTCGGCACCGTGGTGGCGCCGTTCTCGCCCGGCGTGGTGCTGATGGGCAAGCGCGACTTCCATCCGCTGTCGGCCAACTTCCTGCTGTCTCAGCACTTGCGCTCGCACTGGCAAAACTACGCCAAGGGCAAGGCCGAGGTTGGCGAGAAGGCCGACATCAAGGACTGGCGGGTGGCGCGCACCATCTTCGTCGCCGACGACGACAAGACCGCCAGGCGTTACGGGCGCGAGGACGCCAGCAGCCCCTACAAGTTCTATTTCGGCCAGATGCGCGCCAAGATGACGCGCGGCAACCGTCTCTACGTGTTCAAGAGCCACAAGGAGCAACCCGACGACGAGATCACCGACGATTTCGTCATGGACAATTGCGTGACCTACGGCAGCGTCAACAAGGTGGTCGACGAGATTCTCAAGCTGCGCGAGCAGACGGGAGATTTCGGCGAGCTGGTCTATGCCGGCATGGACTGGGTCGAGCCCGAGCTCGCCAAGCGTTCGATGCAGTTGATGGCCGAAGAGGTGATGCCGCGGGTCAATGCCGCGATCGACAAGTCGGTCAGCGCAGCGGCGGAGTAATTTTCCCTCATGACCGAGCTTGTCCCGGCCATGGCGCTTGGCGATGGACCGCGATCACCCTAGCGGGGTCACCGGACAGGCCCGGCGACGCGCGGCCCGTGCACGGTCGCCGCATTGCTCTCGACGATAAGGCGGCCCAACGCCGTAGATGCCGAGCAGATGGCCCACTGTCAGCCCGCTGGGACCGGCGCCGACGATCACGACCGGGTAATCTGCGCCCGGCGGTGCTTTCCG
>Ga0210122_1000211_pt1 | contig 18939 bp, 6 predicted proteins | sample Muzzi_CordB_D2_FD_185530 | JGI IMG/M metagenome (GOLD analysis project Ga0210122, IMG submission 185530) | Wetland microbial communities from San Francisco Bay, California, USA, that impact long-term carbon sequestration - Muzzi_CordB_D2 (SPAdes) | ecosystem: Environmental > Aquatic > Marine >... | reverse complement strand
AGCGGATCGTCGATGCCGGTCAGGGCCCCGAAGTCCGCCAAGCAGGCCACGGGGGCGCTCGGGCTGGCTGCCGGCGCGGCGACCTCGGCCGAGTCGCCCACTTCGGCAGGGGCGGGCGCCGGGAAGAGCCACACCATGAGGCAACAGCAGGCGATGACCAGCAGGTTGCGGTTCATGTTCATCGGGTTCTCCTTTCCACGTCGTGGATAATGAGGCCGCGCAGTTCTTCTGTGCGGCCAGCTTTCGTAGTCTACTTGATCACGGGATTACTGCGCGCACGAGTTGCCGCCCTACGGTAAGTGCTTGACGGTCCTAGGGCTCCCGCCGGTTCCCCTCCACAGCCGCCAGGGGTGCCCCAGGCACCCCGAGGCCGGACGGGCGGCGATGAGTTGTACGCCTGGGCGATAGAGCTGGAGTGTCCATTTTGCGGATGGGTCGGCAGCTACGGATAGCCTTCTTGCCTGTTCATCGCCTGGATGATCGCTTTGTCGGCCGTGGGGGACAGCCCATGCGCTGAATGGACAGGTCGTGGCGACTTCGTTCGAGGAGGAAGGTCGCTCGCTACGCTCGCACTTCGGCCGGCAGGGGCACCGGCCGCTTCGTCTGAGATGGGGGGTGTCGGGGATGGGCACCGGCCGCTTCGTCTGAGACGCGGGGGTGGCGGAGATGGAGGGCGGCAGGGTGCGGACTTCCCTGCCGCGCTCCCTCAGAACCTGAGCGTCAGGTCGAGCACCAGGCGGTCGCGGTCGGCGAACCGGCCGAGCAGGCCGTCGCTCGCGCCGTCGAAGAGGTCGGCCCCCAGGGAGAGCTCCAGGCGGCCGAGCCACTGGTAGGAGACCTTCGGCGAGATCCAGGTCTCCGGGTTGTCCAGGCCGTGGAGGGCGAACAGGCGGAGCGTGAGGCGATCCTGCCGGAGCTTGCGCTGGAGGACGAGGGTCGCGAAGCTCTGCTCCCGCTCGCCGAGCAGGTCTCCGGACGGGTCGACGACGAGCTCCTGGAAGACCTGGGGGCTGATCAGCCAGCTCGAGCGCAGCCAGTCCCAGCCCAGGGCGTAGCTCACCAACTTCTGCCGCGCGGGGCGGCCGAGCCCGTCGAGGGTCGCCACGTCCCGATAGGCGTCGGGGGTGTAGGTGGCCTCGACCCGGAGGATCCCGGGGCCCAGTGGAGCGTCGCCCGAGAACCCGAGGGTCCGCCGCCGCGGGATGCGCGGCTCCACGCGGACGACCGGCCCCGGCTCGAGGCGCCGGAAGAGCACAGGATCGTCCGCCCAGCCGTAGAGGGCGTTGGCGGTGAGCTCCCACGGGCCGGCCTGGCCGGACCAGCGAGCGCCGTACTCCCAGCTCGACGGGCGGCTCGCCGGCTCGACCGTCCTCGCCACGCGCACCGGAACCGGTGCCGGCGGCAGGTCGGGTGCGATGTAGAACTCCCCTCCCGGCTTCGCCAGGTCGTCGAAGGTCAAGTCCGGGATCACCAGCACCTGGAGCGCCTGGTCGCCGAAGAACCACTCGGCGTTGGCCATCCAGAGCGGGATGCGCAGATCCACGTAGTCGTCGAGCAGGAGCTCCCGCAGATCGAGGGGATTGACGATGTCGAGCAGGCGCAGCCCGTCGGTCTTGCCCCAGATCACCTGCTGCCGGCCCAGACGAACCGTGGCCGAACGGCTCCGGTGCGTCAGCACGAGCTCGCGCAGGTCGAGCTCCTCCTCGGTCTCCGGCTCGAGCTTGGTCTCGTACCGCGCCCGGACCACACCGTCGGCCGTCCAGCGGCCCCAGGCCCGCTCCAGCTCCACCTGGAGCGTGGTGCGGAGCTCCGACGTCGCCAGGCCATCGTCGATCCGGTAGGCGCTCCGGTTCTCCAGGTACCCACCCAGGTCGATGGGCAGCGCCGCCGCCGCACACGCGGCGGGCGCCACCACCATGCCGAGGGAGATCCAGAGCCCCACGGCGAAGACCGTCCGCCGGTCCAAACCTAGTCGCTCCTCAGGAACCGCTTGGTAACGTAGTAGTCGTCGAGGGTAGCGTCCACCGCGCGCTCCTCGGCCACCATGCGCGTGGCGTGGTGGTTGTCGAAATTGCGCATCTCGATCGTGCGCGGGCGCCAGTAGTCGCCCTCGCGCTCGAGCCCGCCGCTCGTCAGCTCCTTGACCCGGTGCCCGTCCTCCCCGTAGTAGTCCACGCGAACCGGGTACAGGCTCTCCGCCTCGATCCAGTAGACCTTCTTGGAGTAGCCACTCGCTCCACGCTCCTGCGCCGAGGCGGGAACCGCCTCGACCAGGTGGCAGACACCGCCCTCCGGGCACTCGTCGTCGCCGACGAGGGTGAAGTCGTGGTAGGGAATCTGGTAGCCCTCGAAATCCTCGAAGGCGAACTCCGTCCCCATGTACCAGTTGCTCTTCTCGACCCCGGAGATCCGCCGTAGCCGCCGGGTCGCCGGCAGATAGAGCCAGATGTCGTTGACCGGGGCGCCGGTGTCTTCGACCAGCAGCCCGGTGCTCTCCACCACCGGCGGCGCCAGGAACTTCTGTAAGGTCCTCTTCACGCCCTCGGAACGCTTGAAGTAGACCTCGAGACGACGGGTCTGGGTGACAGCGCCGTCGGCACCGATCAGCTCCATGCGGTAGGTCGTCTTTTCGGTGTTGCTTTCGGTCCGCTCTTCGGAGCGGGTGATCAGGTCGCGGCCGGGCGACTCTTCGGCCGCCCGGGCCGCGCCGGCGGTCCCGAGGCCCAGGACCGGAACCGCCAGAATGGCCAGAGTGATGACGACGCGGGTGAGCGCCGATGCTTCCGGTACTCCCATCCAATGTCTCATCCGAATCTCCTCTCACGTAAGGTCTTCGGCAGCTCCGCTCGCAGCACGTTCCGGATCGCGGGCCACGCGGCCAACGGGAGCAGCGCAAGGGCGGGCAAGATGATGATCAGCACGTCGTGCCAGCGGGTGACGATGTGGACGGTGAGCCACGCGGCGCTCAGCCGCGCCGTGAGCAGCGTCGCGAGGCCGTACCCCAGAGGCACGGCGAGCACCGAGGCGACACACCCCAGGAGCAGGATCTCGGCCACCACCATGGCGCCGATCTGGGCCCCCTGGAAACCGAGGATGCGGAGCATCGCGTACTCCGGAGCGCGTTCGGCGACGGTGAAGGAGGCGCTCGAGAAGACGAAGAGCGCCGCCACCGCGATGCTGAACCCCTCCGTCACCCAGAGGATGGTCAGGATCTCGTCCATGATCTCCAGCAGCCCCGCGATCAACTGGTCCCGGGTCGTCACGCGGGCGACCCGGTCGAGACCGTAGAGCCCGCTCCGCAGGTCGTCGGGCGGTCGCGCCGTGCGCAGGAAGGCGCCGGAGCTCTGGCCATCCAGCTCGAGCCACCGGCGTACGGTCTCGAGGGGTGCGTAGGACTCCCCCGGAAGCGTGCCGGAAAAGAGCCCGGCCACTCGAGCCTGGTAGCGCTCCCCCCGGCTGTCGATCTCCACCGGGTCGCCCGGCCCGAGCCCCAGCTCGGCGGCCGTGCTCTGCTCGAGGAGGACGACGTCCCCGTCCCCCGGCTCGAGATCCCGGCCTCGGACGATCTCGAGACCTTGCAGGCTCATTCCCGGGCGTAGCCCCGTGGCGAGGGAGCTCTCCTGCCGAGCACCGGCCACCAGCCGGATCGACCCTCTAAGATAGGGATCGATTTCGGTCACGCCGTCCACGGACTCGAACATGTCGAGCTCGTCGTCCCAGACCGGCGCCAGGTAGTCCACCGCCACGTCCCAGCGGTCGTCCTGGAACTGTCCGATCAACGTCTCCCGGAACGAGGTCATGGAGATGAAGTAGGAGATCGACACGCCGAGCGCCATGGCCACCGACGCTACGGTCATCACCGACAGCCCCCGGTAGCGGAGCAGGCTGCGGGCCGCATACCGCAGCCACAGGGCGCCGCCCAGCGACGACACCAGGCGCCGGGCGACCGGTCCCAGGTCGTGGCTCTGCTCGCCCCGGTCCCCGCGAACCGCTTCCTGGGGCCGGAGCCGCAAGAGCCGGATCTGGGGCCAGATCACGGCCATCAGCAGCACGCCGAGGATGCCCAGAGCCCCCCAGCCGATGCGCACCGGGTCGAGGGCGAGGTCAGGCGCCGGCAGGCCGATCGCCTCGGCATAGCTCGCCCCGAACCCGTAGAGGGTGATCCAGGAGAGCCCCCATCCCACCGGCACCGCCAGCACGCCGAGGGCGAGGGTCGGCGCCAGGTAGGCCAGGCCGACCCGCGGCCGGCCGTAGCCGAGCGCCCGCAGGACCCCGACCTCCCGGCGCTGGCCGACGATCCACTGGAACATCAGGAAGAGCGTCACCAAGACCGCGGTGAGCGCGAAGATCCACAGGATAGCCGGGATGAACAGGGCGAAGGCGTGGAGGTCCTTCTCGAGGAAGAGGTACCCGAACTGGCGCTCGCGCGGGATCACCTCCTCGACCGCGAGCTTCGCGTCCAGGCGCTCGACGATCTGCTGGCGCCCGGCGCGGTCCGCCGGGTCCGCGACGAGCAGCACCAGGCTGTTGACCGCCCGGAAACCGAGCCGGTCTGCCACCAGGTCGAGGGGTGCGAAGAGCACGCCCATCGACCCCTTGCTCGGCAGCAGGACGCTCGGATCGGCGCTCGCCAGCAGATACTCGGGGCTCCGCGCGATGCCGCGCACCGTGAGGTCCCGATAGTGGTCCTTGCCCACCACCAGGTGCAGCACGTCCCCGACCGCCACGCCGTGGTACCGGGCGAGGTTGCGGTCGATGACGACCGACCGGGGCTCCTCCGGGTCGAGGCCCTTGCCCTCCAGGATCGTCAGGCGGTTGATCCGCCGCTCCTTCTCGAGGTCGAGGCCGACGAGGGTCGCCGCCAGGCGGCCACCGTCTTCGGCCGATCCGTCACCGAGCTCCAGATGGCCGGGAAGCAGAAGCCTGCTCTCCACCGCCTCGACCTGGGAGAGCCCGTCGAGGGCGGGAACGTTCTTCTGGTCGTCGAGGATGAAACGGACCTCGAGGTCGGCCATCGCACCCCGCCGGTACTCCGCGTCGCGGGTGCCGAAGAGGCTGCCGATGGCCGAGTAGATCCCGACGTAGACCGCCATGCCGCTCGCGATGATGAGCACGATCGCGAGCGCGCGGAAGCGCAGACCCAGGAGGTCGCGCGCCGCGCGTCGCAGCAGCAGAGACATCGAAGCCGCGCGCTTCATGGCGCGACCAGTCGGCCGTCCCGAAGGGCCAGAACGCGATCGGTCCGCCGACCGATCTGCGGGTCGTGGGTGACGATCACGAGGGTCGCCCCCGTGGCCGCCGCCTGCTCCACGAGCAGATCGACGATCGTCTCTCCGGTGGCCGGATCGAGGTTGCCGGTCGGCTCGTCGGCCAGAATCAGCGGTGGCCGCTTGACCAGGGCACGGGCGATCGCCACCCGCTGTTGCTCGCCTCCGGAGAGCTGCTCGGGGAACTTGTCCGCCTTGGCGGCGAGGCCGACGGCCGCGAGTAGATCGAGAGACCGCTGCCGGGCGTCGCCGTCCGCGTCACCCGAGGCTTCGAGGGCGGTCATCACGTTCTCCACCGCGGTCAACGAGGGCAGCAGGTTGAAGAACTGGAAGACGAAGCCGGCGACCTCCCGCCGGTAGCGGGTCAGCTCCCGGTCGTCCAGGTCGCTGACCCGCCACCCGTCCACCACGAGGGTTCCCGAGCTCGCCCGGTCGATCCCTCCCAGGACGTTGAGCAGCGTCGACTTGCCGGTTCCCGACACGCCGAGGACGGTGACCCGCTCGCCCGACCGAATCGAGAGGTCGAGGTCGCGGAGCACGGCCAGACGGCCGTCCGCCTCCGGAAAGGCCTTCTCCAGGCCCGTCGCCTGGATGAATGGGTGCTCGTCCACTGGAGCTCCCGGTCAACCGAGCGGTGCCGACGTGGAGATCGTGCTGCTCGACAGCCCGACTCGAGCGCCCGGGACGGGCGCCGGCCGTTCGCTCGGCCCGAAGCGGTCCACCAGGCCGGCGAGCCGCTCCTCCCGCTCCGTCGCGTCCACCCCCTTGGCCTCGAGCACCGTACTCAGAGTCTGGAGCACCCCCCGCCGCTGGGAGTCGGAAAGGTCCCCCTCGCCGACCTCTTGGTCGAGCTTGCGGATGCCGCGGACGGGCTCGATCACCCGGCGCCGGTAGTCCTCCGCATCGAAGTTCGAGTTCGGTGTGCAGGCGATCTCCTTCAAGACCGCTCCCAGGAATGTCGTTCGAGTCCGTTCCATCGCTTGTCTCTCCATCGCAAGAAAAGTTCATCGATTCGTGCTCGATTCCTAACCGAGCACCTGATCTTGAGTGACCGGACGGCAGGTCGGGAGCTCGGCCCCGGGCCGAGGCAGGATCTCCCGAAAATGGACCAGACCGCTCCGGCGCCCGCCGGTGGCGAGCACCGCCCTGCCGGCATCGCCCTGCGCCGAGAGGCGCAGGGCGACCACACCGTCCGAGCCGGGTGGCGCCTGGAAGGAGCTGCGGTAGGACGCGAGGTACCCCGCGTCGATCCCCTGCATCCAGTCGTTGTTGACGCTGAAGGCGTAGTACTTCGACCCACGGGGGCGAAAGCGGATCTCGAGCGCTTCGTCCGAATCGAGGTCGAAGAGGCAAAAGGCATAGCGAAAGGCACCGACACCGAGGTGCCGGACCGTCCGCGGACCGCCCCGCCACTGGTCGAGGACGTCGTCCATGGTCAGAAACCGGTTGACCGGCACGCGCCGGCCGGGCCACGCCCGGAGCAGCTTGATCACGGCCACCGGAGCGAGGCGCCAGGCCAGAAAGCGGGCTCCGGCGCGGGCGGCGTCGAGCCATCGCCCGAAGGCTCCGCGCCCGGGTCCGGCGACGCGCTCCAGCCGGGGCGGCACCGGCCGCTCGCCGTCGCGCGTGCGGTCGAAGTACTGGCGCACCATCACCTGGGCGAGCCCTCGAAACTCGCGCGTGTCGAGCCCGGAGGGCTTCGCCTCCCCCTCGGCCAGGTGGAGGGTCCGGGCCCTGAGCCCCTCGCCGTCGGGAGCCCCGAGCTCGAGGCCGGTCTGGCGGCCGTCCAGGCTCAACGTCACGACGCCGTAGAAGGCTGGCCCCGCAGGCAGGTGAAGGTGGTAGGCGATCCCCGGCCCGAGGCGCACGAAGCCGACGCTGTAGAGGGAGTCGGGCGACTCGCAGAACCCCCGCCGCCGCCCCCCGGCCAGCAGGTCCGAGAGCTCGGGAACAGGCGCCCGGGCCGCCCCCCGAGCGACGTCGGCGGCGGCCCACAGATGATCGCGGAGACAGCGCAAACCGTCGACGAGGCTCATGCCGTCCTCCCGCCGCCCGCCGTGCCGGCCAGCCCCGCGACGCCGAGCCCCGCGAGCAGCTCCGAAAGCTCGGAGGCGAGCCGTTCCAGGCCCTCCCCCTGCACCATGGTGAAGTGGTTGCCGGGCACCACCGACGTGTGGACCGCCGCGGTGGTCCACCGGGACCAGTCCGTGGTCGGGCGACGCGACAGGTCGTCCTGGGCCCACCAGACGTGGATCGGCGCCCGCACCACCCGGTGCTCGTGGCCGCGGATGCGCTTGACGTGGGTCTCGACGAGGGCCATCTGCTCCACCAGCGCTTCAGTCGGCACCTGGTCCGAGAGCACGCCCTCGGAGCGCGCCCACTCGATGGCACGGCGGATTCGCTCCTCCGGGTCGCACGCGGAGAGCTCGGCCACCAGCGCCTCGCGCTCGGGTGGATCGAGACGGGCGACGGCCGCGCCGATCGCCCCGCCGAAGGCCGATGCGATCGCCCGCAGCGGGCCTCCATCCTGATCAGCGTCGGGGTCGTCCGCGGAAGGGCGCGACCGCCGGGAGTCCCAGATGCCGAGGAAGGCGACGTCCGCTCCGGCACTCTCGAGCTCGGCCGCGACGGCGAGCGCCAGGTGGCCGCCCATCGACCAGCCGAGGAGCCGGTAGGGCTCGTCCGCGGGCTGGACCTCGCGGATCGTCTCCGCGTAGTCGGCCGCCATGGCGGCCAGGGTCGGACGCTCCTCGGACACGCCGTCGAGGGCCCGGGACTGGAGCGCCCACACCGGCTGGTCCGCTCCGAGACGCTCGGCGAGCGAACGGTAGGCCAGCACCTGGCCCCCCGCCGGATGGAAGCAGAAGAGCGGCGCCCGCCGGCCTTCCCGGCGCAGGGGCACCAGCACCTCCGCTCCTCGCCTCGGCCGTGGCTCGGGAGCGGGGCCGTCCGGCTCCGGGTACCCCAGCTCGGCGGCAAGCCGCCGGGTCTCCTCGCTCAGGGGGCGGGGCAGCTCCACCTGCTTCCAGGCGTCGGCGAGGGAGGCGTCGATCCCCTGGTGACGGTGAAAGTCCGGGTCGCCGATGGCCATCGACTCCGGGTGCACGCCGTCGGTCATCCGCTCTCCCTCGTACGGGGTGAGCAGCGAGGCGTCGAACGGAACGCCGAGGAAGGCACAGACCTCCCGGAGCACCGGCTCCGGCTCCCGCACCAGGTCCTCGTAGCGCACCATGTGGACACGCTCCTCGCCCAGGCGGGACCGCAGATCGAGCAGGTTCCGGTACGACCGGCGCCAGATCTCCTCGGCCACGTCGTAGGGGTCGCCGTCGATGCCGAGGAGCCGATGCATGCGCTTGCGCGCGAACGACTCGACCACTGCGTTCGGATGGCGCACGAGACCGAGGTAGAGAGGGCGCTCGAAGAGCTCTTCGGCGCGCAGCATGGTGCCGAGATCGCTGGCGTAGGACGGCGACTTGTCGACCAACATGCGTCCCCCGGAACGCTCCCGGAGTAGGCCGTAGACGTCGCCGACCGACAGGTCCTTGTCGGTGAGCTCGGCGATCCGCCGGGCGCCCGCTTCGGCGTCCAGGCCGTCGAGCTCCATGAGCGCCCGTTGCAGTCCCTCCCCCAGGTAGCTCGCTCCGAGGGCTCCCGCCCGCTCGCCGAGGGTCTCGTAGCCCAGGAGATGAAGCTCCGGCGGGCAGAAGAGACCCGGATGGCCCGCGAGCATGACCCGCAGGAGGGTCGAGCCGGAGCGCGGGCTCGACAGCAGAAGGACCAGCGACGACGGGGCACGCCCGGTGGCGGCCTCGGGAGCCGCCGAGGAGCGGGCCGCCGGTGCCGACGCCGGACCTGGAACACGGGCCGGCACGGAGGGCGCGCTCGTAGCGGAGCCGCCGCCGGCGCCCGCGGCGTTGGCGGACGGGGCGGCATCGGCGGGCGACCCGCGGAGCTCCTCCGCCAGGTACTCGGCGAGCTCCCGGATCGAGGGCCGCTGGAGAACCTCGGCCGGGTAGAGGGTGAAGCCGAAGCTCTCGCGGATCGCCGCGACCAGCTCCATCATCGACACCGACTCGAGCCCCATGGTCATGAGGTCGGCGTCGACCGCCACCTCGTCGGCCCCGAGCTCGAGGGCGTCCGCCACGCGTTCGCGGAGGAACGCTTCGAGCTCGTCCCGGGACGGCGCGGCCGGGGCAGCGGTCTGAGCCGCGACCGCCTCGGGAGCGGCGGGCTCGCTCGTTGGCTCGCTCGTTGCGGCGGGCTCCGTCGGCTCCGGCGGGTCGGTCTCCGGTGCCCCGTCCTCCCCGGCTCCGTCCACGGCCACCGGCACGAGGTCGCCGACCCAGCACGAACGCCGCTCGAAGGGGTACGTGGGAAGCGCCACCTTCCGGCGCCGGGCTCCCCGCTCCACCGCCTCCCAGTCGACCGCGACGCCGTGCACGTAGAGCGCGGCCAGGGCCTCGAGGACCGGCCGCCAGAGCTCCGACTCCAGCAGGGCACCGTCGGCCGCCGCGGGGCCGTACGCCCCATCGCGCGTCAGCACGGGCTCCAGGCTGTCCGACCAGAGATCCCCGGAGCACCAGCCCCGGAGCGCGGCCGCGCCCGCCGGGGCCAGGCCCCGAAGCATGCCGTAGGGGTCCTCCGTCCCGGCACCTCCCCCGCTCTCCCCCGCGGCGAGGCGGACGAGCCGCTCCCTCAGGTCCTCCCGGCGCGCGACCACGAACGCGGCGCGGTGCTCGAAGTCCGAGCGGCCGACGGTCGAGGTGAAGCACAGGTCGGCGAGGGCTGTGTTCGGATGCCGGTCCAGGTGCTCGGCGTGGGCCTCGGCCAGGTGCCGGAGAGCCTCCGCGCTCCGCGCCGACAGCTTGAACAGGTGGACCGGCCGCTCGGCGGCGTCGTGGCCGACACCGGGCCGGGCGCTCGGCGGGGGAGCCTCCTCCAGCACCGCGTGGGCGTTGACCCCGCCGAAGCCGAACGAGCTCACGCCGGCCCGCCGGAGCGTGCCCTCCGCCGGCCAGGGACGGAGCCGGTCCGCGACATAGAACGGGGTCTCCTCGAAGCTGATCTTCCGGTTCGGGGCCTCGACGTGGAGCGTCGGCGGAAGCTCCCGGTGGCGCAGCGCAAGGATCGCTTTCACCAGACCGGCCATGCCGGCCGCCGGCTCCAGGTGGCCGACGTTCGACTTCGCCGAGCCGATGGCGCAGAAGGCGCTCCGGTCGGTGTGACGCCGGAACGCCTCGGTGAGGCCACGAATCTCGATCGGATCGCCCATGGAGGTACCGGTACCGTGAGCCTCGATCAGGCCGAGGCTGTCGGGCGAGACCTCCGCCCGTCGGAACGCTTCGAGGAGCAGATCCCGCTGGGCCTTCGGGTTCGGGGCCGTGAGGCTCGCCTTCGAGTGGCCGTCATGGTTGACCACCACGTCCCGGATCACCGCCCAGACGTCGTCACCCCGCTCGAGCGCCCGGTCCAGAGGCTCGAGCAGGACCGCCGCCACCCCTTCGCCCCGCACGTAGCCGTCCGCCCGGTCGTCGAAGGTCATGCACCGGCCCTGGCCGGAGAGCATCCCGGCCTGGCTGAAGACGACGCTGGCGTCCGGCGTCAGGATCAGGTTCGAGCCGCCGACCACGGCCATGTCGGCCTCGCCGTCCCGCAGGCTGCGGCACGCGAGGTCGAGGGCGACGAGCGACGAGGAGCAGGCGGTGTCGACCGCCATGCTCGGCCCCTTCCAGTCGAAGAGGTAGGAGACCCGGTTGGGCACCATGGAGAGGACCGACCCGGAGCCCATGTGCGGATCGAGACCGGCGCCGCCCTCGCGGGCCACGCGGCCGTAGTCGCTGGCGGCGATGCCGACGAAGACCCCCGTCTTGCCCTGGGCGAGCTGGGCCGGGCGATAGCCGGCGCGCTCGAGCGCCTCCCACACCACCTCGAGGAAGAGCCGCTGCTGCGGGTCCATGAACTTCGCCTCACGGGGCGACAGGCCGAAGAAGCCGGGATCGAAGCCGTCGACCCGGTCGAGGAACCCGCCCCAGCGGCTGCGGGTGGTTCCCGGCCGGCGGCCCGTCGCATCGAAGCTCTCCCGCCAGTCCCAGCGCTCCGGGGGAATCTCCCGGATGGCGTCGACACCGCCCCGGATCAGCTCCCAGAAGGACTCGGGCGTCGTGGCACCGGGGAACCGGCAGGCGAGCCCGACGACCGCGATCTCCCGGCCGGTCCGTTCGGCGCTCGCCCAGGAGCTGCCGTTCCCCCGGTCGTGGCTCGCGACGTCGGCGCTCCCGGCGGGGATGGTGATCGCGGTCGGCACAGTCGGCGCCGCCGGCGCCGGCACCGGCCCTGCCGCCTCGGGTTCGGGCTCCGGCGCGGCGGCGGGTGCGTCCGCCTCCGCGCCGCCGAGCATGCGCTCGAGCTCCTCCGGGTGCTCTGCCGCCAGGGCCCGGGCCAGCTCCCGGATCGAGGGATGCTCGAAGAGGAGCGTCGGCTCCAGGCGCACGCCGCTCGCGTCCGCCAGCGAGCCCTGGAGCTTGACCGCCATCAGGGAGTCGAAGCCGAGCTCCATGAAGTTGGTCTCGCGGTCGATCTCCTCGGGCGCCATGCCGAGGACTCCGCCCAGCTCCGCCGCCAGGTAGTCCTCGAGCCGGCGACCGAGGTCGGCCCCAGAGACCTTGCCAGCCGGAGGCGCGCCGGCCCCGGAGCGGGCCGCACCGTCCGTGGGGCGAGCCGGAGCCGGCTCCGTGCGGGCGGCAGGCTCGACCCTCTTGAGCACCACCCGGTGACCCTCACCGCCGGTGAGAGCCCGGACCGCGAGCCACCGGCCCACGGAGAGCGGGATCGGCTCGATGCCCAGGGCCCGGACGTCGATCCCGGCGCGGGCCGCCATCCCCACCTCGTCCCACGGGCCCCAGCCGAGGCTGACCGCGGGACGGCCCGCGGCGAGGCGGCCGAGGGCGAGGGCGTCGAGATAGGCGTTGGCGGCGGCGTAGTCCCCCTGGCCGGGGTTCCCGGCCACCGCCACCACCGACGAGAAGAGCATCAGCCGCTCGACCCCCAGTCGGCGCGCGATGCGGTCGAGGATCCAGCCGCCCTCGACCTTCGGTCGCAGGACGTCGCGGAACGTCTCGAGCTCCTTCGTCCGGAGGAGGCCGTCGCGCACGATGCCGGCGGCGTGGACGATGGCGAAGGGCGTACCCCATCGCGTGGCGATCTCCTCGGCGAGCTCGCCCATGGCATGGGCGTCGGAGACCTCGGCCGCCACCGCCCAGACCTCAGCGCCGGCTGCCTCGAGCTCCTGGATCGTCGTGAGGCGCCGGGCGAGGAGCTCGTCCTCGCCGGCGATCCGCTCCGGCCACTCCTCGCGCGGCGGAAGCGGGGTCCGGCTCTGGAGGAGAAGCCGCGGCGCGGCCTCTCCGGACCGCACCCGGACCATCTCCCGCGCCAGCTCCAGCCCGAGATCGCCGAGCCCGCCCGTGATCCAGACGACTGCCCGCTCCGGCAGCTCGACGGATGCCGCCTCGCTCTCGTCCGAGGGCTCGAGGTCAGGGGTGAGCAGGCCGCCTGGCCGCCACGCCGCCTCGGGAGCCGGAGACTCGCTCCGGATTGCCTCTTCGAGCACCGCCGCCAGCGCTCCCGAATCGGTGCCGACCGCCGGCAGGTCGAGGGAGCGGCAGGTGAGGCGCGGGACCTCCTGGCGCACCACGCGCGCCAGGGCCAGCGCGGCGGCTCGTTCCGGAACCGGCGGAGCGTCGCTCGCCCCACCCCCGGCGCCCACCGCCTCGGCGCCCCGGGTCACCATCCAGAGCGCGCGCTTCGTGGCCGACCCCGCCGCCGCCCGTGCCAGGGCGGCGAGGGACTCGACACCGGTGCCGATCCGCTCGCGGAGCTCTTCGATCGAGTCCGGCTCCGGCTGCGGAGCGCCGGCTCCCCAGAGGTGGACGATGCCGCGGAAGGGCGGCACCTCGGCTTCCAGCTCTTCGATCAGCCGCTGCCAGTCCTCCCGGTCGTTCGGACGGAGCGTGAGGACGCCGTCCGCGCGGCGGCCGTAGGCGTCGCCGGCGACGGCAGTCAAGCAGCGCATGCCCCGTGCCTCCAGGCGACGGGCGAGCACCTCGGCGAGACCGTCCCCCTCCCCCGCCAGCAGCCAGGTGCCGGGCTCGAGCTCCCGGAGCGCCGCTCCGCCTGCCTCCACCGGACGCCAGACCCGCCGCAGCAACCAGCCGGACGACGCGTCCTTCCCACCCTCAGCCACCACCCGCCCCGCGCCTTCGGCCATGCGACGCACCGAGAGGCCGGTGACCTCGACCAGTACCCGGCCGTCGGAGTCCAGCAGGGCGACGTCTCCCCGCCCGCCGCTGCCGTGCTCGCCGCGCTCCCCGCTCCGCACCGCCACCGCGTGCACCGGACCCCGGAGCGGTCCGTGGATCACCAGCTCACCGAGGGCGAACGGCACATAGAGGCCACTCCCGTCGCCATGGGCCGCTTCGGCCTCGATGGCGAGCAGGGTGCCGAGGACCTGGAAGGCGCCGTCGAGGAGCCCCGGCTCCAGGAGGTAGCCGGTGCCCGCGGACGGGCCGTCGAGTTGCGCCACCGCGAGGCCGGGGCCGGTCCGGAGCTCGCGGATCGCGCGGAAGATGGCGCCGTAGCCGAGCCCCAGCTCCTCCGCCCGCCGGTAGATCTCCTCGGGCGAGAGGGCGGAGCCTGCTTCCGGCAGGCTGCGCGGCGGCGGCTGCGGCTCGCTCCTCGGGACCAGCCGCGCCCGGGAGTGTTCGATCGGGTGTTCGGCCCCGGAGGCGTCGCGTTCGGGCCAGCTCACCACCCGGCAGGCGAGAGCGCCCTGCCGCTGCTCGACCTCCACCCGGGCGATCCGCGGCGCGGAGCCGAGGAACGCGAACGGTGTGGTGAACGCCAGGTCCTGGACGGCGAGCGCGCCGTCGCCCAGGATCTGCCGGGCAGCCGCGACCATCATCTCGATCTGACCCACACCGGGGAGGACCGGGACGCCCCGCACCCGGTGCTGGTCCACCACCGGCTCGTGGTCCGGCACGAAGCGGCGCTCGAACCGGGTTACGCCATCAGGGCCATCAGGGCCGTCAGCGCCGTCAGCGCCGTCAGCGCCGTCACGCGCCTCCGCCGGGAGCCGCCGGCCGAGGAGCGGATGCTCCGCCGGCGCGGGCCTCTCCGCCGGCGCGCCCGGGGTCGGATCGACCCAGCAGCGGGTCCGTTCGAAGGGCGTCGTGGGAAGCGGCACGCGGCGGCGCCCGTACGGGGCGTCGAAGCCGTCCCACTCCACCGGCGAGCCCAGGGTGTGGAGGGTGCCGAGGCTCCGGAGGAGCGCACCCCAGTCCCCCGAGCCTCCGGCCAGCGAAACCAGGAACCGCCCCCGGCCGGCGAGGGCTTTGCGGCCCATCCCGGTCAGGGTCGCCCCCGGTCCGAGCTCCAGGAAGAGGTCGTGGCCCTCGGCCGCCAGCGCCTCGAGGCCGGGCCCGAAGCGCACCGCCTCGCGCACGTGGCGGCGCCAGTAGCCGGCGTCCGGCAGCTCGCCCGGACCGAACGGCCGGCCCAGGACGTTCGAGACCAGGGGCACGCGGGGAGCCGCCGGCTCGATCCGCGCTGCCGCCGCCTCGAACCGGTCGAGGATCGGCTCCATGCGGGGCGAGTGGAACGCGTGGGAGACGCGGAGCGCCGTGGCCCGCACCCCCTGTGCTTCGAGCGACCGCATGACAGCCTCGACCGCGGCCCGATCGCCGGAGACCACGGTGCTCTCCGGACCGTTGACCGCGGCCAGCACGACACTCCCGCCGGCCTCTTCGATCGCCGGGCGCACCACGGCCTCCGACGCCACCAGGGCGGCCATCGCGCCGCCCTCCGGGAGCTCCTGCATCAGGCGGCCACGCTCGGCGACCAGGCGGAGGCCGTCCTCGACCGGGAACACCCCGGCCACGCAAGCGGCCACGTACTCCCCCAGGCTGTGGCCAACCACGGCCGCCGGCTCGACGCCCCAGGAGCGCCAGAGCTCGGCGAGCGCGTACTCCAGGGCGAAGAGCGTCGGCTGCGTGTACCGGGTCTCCTGCAACAGCTCCGCCATGGCCGGGTCGTCGTCCAGAAGGAGGTCGAGCAGGGGCCGGTCCAGCACGCCGTCGAGGATCTCCGCGCAGCGGTCGAGCGCGCCCCGGAAGACGGGCTGCGTGCGGTAGAGCTCGAGGCCGGCTCCGGGCTTCTGAGCGCCCTGGCCGGCGAACAGGAAGACCGGCCGGAGGCGCGAGCGGCCCGGTACGTGACCGGTGACGACACCGGCGGAGCGTTCGCCGCGCGAGAACGCCGCCAGGCGCTCGGCGGCGGTGGCGGTGTCTTCGGCCGAGAGGGCCAGGCGATGGGCGAAGAGCGCCCGCCCGGTGTTGGCGGTGAACGCCGCGTCGCCCAGGTCGGTCCCCGGGCGGGAGGTGAGATGGTCGGCGAACCGCCGGGCGAGCTCCCGGAGGGCGGTCTCGCTCCGCGCCGAGAGGGTGAGCAGGTGGAGCGGGCGCTCCGTCTCGCGGACGGGCGCGGCCTGCCGAGGCGCCTCCTCGACGATCACGTGGGCGTTGGCACCGCCCATGCCGAAGCCGCTGATCCCGGCCCGGCGGGGGTGGCCGTTGGAATGCCACGGCCGGGGCCGGTCGACGACGTAGAACGGCGTGCCCTCGAACAGAATCTCCGGATTGGGATCGCGGACGTGGAGCGTGGGCGGCAGCTCCGACGCCCGGAGCGCGAGCAGCACCTTGATCAGGCCGCCGACGCCGGCGGCCGGTTCCAGGTGCCCCAGGTTGCTCTTGAGCGAGCCGATGGCGCAGTACTGATTCCGGTCGGTGTCCTCCCGGAACGCACGGGTGAGCCCGTCGACCTCGATCGGGTCCCCCAGAGAGGTGCCGGTGCCGTGGGCTTCCAGGTAGCCGATGGTGCCGGCATCGACGTCCGCCTCCTCGAGCGCCGTACGGATCAGCGCCGCCTGGGCGATCGGCGTCGGTACGGTCAGGCCGCCGGAGTGGCCGCCGTGGTTGACCGCGGTACCGCGGATCACACCGAGCACCACGTCGCCGTCGGCGAGGGCCCGCTCCAGGGGCTTGAGCAGCACCATGCCCGCCCCCTCGCCCGGCACGAAGCCGTCCGCCGAGCGGTCGAACGTGTGGCAGCGGCCGGTGGGCGAGAGCGCCCGGAGCCGGCTCAGGGCCTCGTAGTACCGGGGCGAGATCTCCGCCTGGGCGGCCCCCACCAGGGCGTTGTCGCACTCCCCGCGGTGCAGGCTCGCGCACGCCAGGTGAAGCGCCACCAGCGATGACGAGCAGAGGGTGTCTACGGTCAGCGACGGGCCGTGGAGGTCGAAGACATACGACAACCGGTTGGCGATCAGCGCGTTGTGGCTGCCGATCCCCATGTAGCTGTCGACCGGCCGGTCACCGAGCATCTCCCGGTGGTGGCTGTAGCTCGAGCCGACGAAGACGCCGGTGGAGCTCCCGGAGAGCTTGCCGCCGGCGTAGCCTGCCCGTTCGAGGGTCTCCCATCCGAGCTCGAGAAGCAGCCGCTGCTGGGAATCCATCACCCGCGCCTCGGCCGGCGAGAGCTTGAAGAACAGCGGGTCGAACTCCTCGATGCCCTCGAGGAACGCCCCCCACCGGGCGTAAGTGGTCCCGGGGCGATCCGGGTCCGGGTCGAAGCGCCGGCCGACGTCCCAGCGCTCCGGCGGCACCTCGGTGATCAGGTCGGTGCCGGCGCGCAGCAGCTCCCAGAACCGGTCGAGGCTCTCGGCCCGCGGGAAGCGCCCCGCCATGCCGATGACGGCGATCGCCTGGCGGTCGCCCCCGTTGCGGCGACCGATCGGTACCGGAGCCCCGGAACCTTCCGGGGCAGGCGCCCGGTCCGCGCCGCCTACCGGTTGCGCGACCTGCGCCAGGGCCTTGGCGGCCTCCGGCAGGGCCAGCGTCGCCTGGTCCGTCCCGGCGCGCCGTCGCTCGTCCGGATGGGGCACCCCGCACAGCATGGTGTGCAGGTAGACCTCGTGCTCCCCGAGACCGAGGGTCTCGGCGATCGGATCGAACCGCATGTCGCCCACGTGGCACAGACCGATGCCGCCTGCCGCCACATCGCCGTCGAGCATCTGGGTGATGAGACCCGCCTCGACCAGGCAGAGCTCCTGGCGCTCTTCGGGGCGTTCGAGCGCCGGCTCGGCCACCGCCAGCGCCCGGAGGTCGCCCACCAGGTGGACCGAGAACGCGCAGGTCTCGAAGATCTCCCGGTTGTGCGGGAAGTGAAGGTGCACCCCGGCGGCCGAAGGGTCGTCGCACAGGAGAACCAGGCGGTGGTCCTCGGGCCGGTACCGGTAGAGACCGCCGTCGACACCCTCGACCCGGCCCGGGTGCACGTGGAGGTAGGCGGCGACCGCGTAGGAGCCGCCCGCCGATGCCCAGCGGTGCTTCGGCCGCCCGCCGAGCTCCAGGCGGCGCAGACGGGCCAGGAACCGGCCCATCGTCTCGGCCGACACCTGGTCGTCCGAGAAACGCCGCCAGCTCCGGCGCACGGCGTAGCGGCCGGCGACCTCGGCCGGCAGGTGACCGTTTCCGAGGGCGATCGCCCGCCGGTCCCGCAGATCTCGACGGACGCCCGGTTGCCCCTGCTTGAAGGCGGTCCGCTCGTCCGGGTCGTAGATCCCGACCCCCTGGGGAATGCGGAGACCCGCGTAGGGGTTGACCGCCATCTCCGGAGTCGGGAGGCAGGAGGGCGCCGGGGACCGGAGCGGCGGTGCCGCCGCGGCCTCCCGGGCCACCGACGGCTCGCGGAGCGCCGCGCCGTCCGCCGCGGCGCGAGTGACCTGCTCCTCGGAGAGCCCTCCTCCCAGGAGCGTGTGGAGCACCAGGCGGTCCGGTCCGAGCTCCAGCGCCGGGCTCAGACGATCGGCCGCGACGCCGGCCACCTGGCAGAACCCGATCCGCTGCTCCGGTGCGGCCTGCTCGAGCACCTGCGTCATGAGCCCGGCCTCGAGGAAGGAGAGATCGTGGCCCCGGTCGCCGTAGAGCGGCCGGATCGCCCGCAGCTCTCCCACCAGGTAGAGGGCGAACGCCGCCCCCTCGGCGAGCTGCCGGTTCTCCGCGCGGTGCGGAGCCGCGGCGGGCTCGTCGTCGGCGAGGCGGAACAGGGCGCCGATCTCGGGATCGACGTAGTAGGTGCCCCCGTCGATCCCTTCGACTCGCCCGCTCCTCACCTGGAGGTACGCCTGCACCGGGTAGAGACCGCCCGCCGAGCCCCACAGGTACTTCGGGGTACCGTCGAGGTCGAGCTGGCGGAGGTTCTCGAGCCAGCGGGTGAGGCGCTCCCGGGGCAACGGCGCCGAATCGAGCTCGCGCCAGCTCCGGCGGGAGGCGTAGGCCGCGCGCACCGCGTCGAGCGGCGGCGCGGGAAGACCGACGCCGATCCTGGGAGCGCCGTCTCCTCCGGGCTCGGTCGCCTCGACGGGCGGAGCCGGCTCGACGGGCGGAGCCACTTCGGCGGGCGCAGCCGCCTCGATGGGCGCGTCGCTCTGTGCCGAGGCCGGCGGCGTCGCCGGTTCGGTCGCCGGCATGCGCTCGGCGAGGGCCACCGAGAGCTTGCGGATCGTCGGGTACGAGAAGAGATCCGCAACCTGGATCTCCACACCCAACACCTCGCTCGC
>Ga0210122_1000210_pt1 | contig 18990 bp, 17 predicted proteins | sample Muzzi_CordB_D2_FD_185530 | JGI IMG/M metagenome (GOLD analysis project Ga0210122, IMG submission 185530) | Wetland microbial communities from San Francisco Bay, California, USA, that impact long-term carbon sequestration - Muzzi_CordB_D2 (SPAdes) | ecosystem: Environmental > Aquatic > Marine >... | reverse complement strand
TTTCCCGCCGTATTCCCGCAATGCAAATATTGAGGAGACATCGATGAGTGTGAAGTTCAGCGTTGCCATGCAAGGCAGTTATCCCATCAGGGACTACATCACAAAAGCCCAAAAGATCGAGGCCTTTGGTTTTGACGAGATCCACGTCTACGACGACCTGATGTTCAAACCGACGTGGCCGATCCTGACATTGATCGGCGAGCACACGGACCGCGTCAAGGTCGGGCCGGGTATCATCACGCCGCAAATCGTGCATCCCTGCTACCACGCCGGTAACCTGGCGGAACTCGATGAAATAACGGGGGGCCGCGCCGTGCTGGGTATCGCCAGGGGCGCCTTTTTTGAATTTCTCGGTATCGAAAAGCAGGACAAACCGATCACGATGGTGCGGGAAGCGATCCAGGTCATCCGGCGACTGCTCGCCGGTGACCGCAGCCGCTTCGAAGGCGAAATCTTCACGGTAACCGAAGAACTGTTCTTCAGGTTCCAGCCGCCGCGCAAGGACGTGCCCATCTTTATCGGAACCTGGGGCCCGAAGATGTGCCAGTTGGCCGGGGAACTCGCCCAGGGCGTCAAATCGGACGGACTTTGGAACCCGGACTACGTCAGGATACTGCGTGACAATATCGCCATCGGCGCCGCCCGGGCCGGCCGTTCGCCCGATGAGGTGGAGATCATCGCCGGACCGCTGAGCTCGATTTCGGCCGACCGCGAACGCGCCCAAGCCACGGCGCGGCGGGTGCTGGCGGTCTACCTGCCGTACCTGCGGCCGATGACCGACGTCGCCGGTATCAGCGAGGAGGAAATCAACCGGGTCCGCGCGGCGGCCGCGACGGGTGATTTCGAGCGCGGCGCCAGCTACATTTCGGACCTGTCGGTGGCCAAGTGCTCGGTGACCGGAACCCCGGACGACGTCATCCCGCAAATCGAGGCGATGATCGCCGCCGGGGTCAATCACATCGCCTTCGGGCATTGCCTCGGACCCGACTTCGACGAGGCGCTGGAATTACTGGGTCGCGAGGTTCTGCCGCATTTTCGCCCCTGACCCCGGCTTCCGCCCGCCCGGTTTTGCCCAGAATCTCAGGGTGAGCGCCCGGAATTGCCCTTCTTCTCCATCAACCCGAACCGGAACGATGCCGTCGGTATGACGGCGATCGTTTCCGCTTTGCCTACTCGACGGTGACCGTGATTTTCTTCGATATGACCGGCGGCTGATGCGGCATGTGCCGGTCATCGGCGAGCAGCAATTGCAGCGTGTGCTTGCCCGGCGGCAGGGTCAGGTTGGTTTCGGTCTGACCGCCGCCGAAGTGCCTGATCTGGTCGGTCTTGGGCAGCGGTGCGTCCATGGCCGGCAGCGTATCGACGTCGATCAGCAAATGGTGGTGACCGGTATTGGCCTTCTCGACGCCGGCGGGCGCGACACCCATCCCGCGCAGACCGAAGCGGACGGTGAATTCGCCCTTGACCACGTCACCGTCGTGCGGGCTGATGATATAGACCTCGGCCCCTTCCGGCGACGGCGTGGCGGCCTCGGCCGCGGTCGCGAGGCCTGTGGTCACCAGCAGTACGGCCAATATTCTCGCTGTCATTTTCATTTCCTGTCTCCTTGTGTGTTAATCCAGTTGTTGACTTCATCCTTCAGTACATCGAGTGGCACCGAGCCGAGCGCAAGGATGAAGTCGTGGAATGCGCGCACATCGAAAGCCGCGCCCAGTCGCTTTTCAGCCTGGTGGCGGAGTTGCAGGATCGTATATTCGCCCAGCTTGTAGCTCAGCGCCTGTGCGGGCCATGAAATATAGCGGTCCACCTCGGTGGTAATTTCGTGAACGGACAGGGCCGTGTTGGCCGCGAGGTAATCCTGCGCCTGCTCGCGGCTCCAGCCCCGCGCATGGATGCCGGTATCGATGACCAGTCTGCAGGCACGCCACATGTCATAGGTCAGACGGCCGAAGTCCTGGTAGGGCGTCTCGTAGATGCCCATCTCGACGCCGAGCTGCTCCGCGTAAAGCGCCCAGCCTTCACCGTACGCCGAGATGTAATCGTTGCGCCGGAAAGCAGGCTGCCCGTCCTGCTCCAGGGCCAGCGCGCCCTGTAGGTGATGACCGGGCACCGCCTCGTGCAGGGTCAGGGCTGGCAGGGTGTACAAGGGTCGGCTGGGGAGGTCATAGGTATTGACCCAGTAATAGCCGCCGCGCTTCGCATTCAGCGGGGAAGAGACGTAGCGGCCCGCGGTATAGAACGGTGCGATGTTCTCCGGTACCGGGGCGACGCCGTAGGGCTGACGCGGCAGCCTGCCGAACAACTGCGGCAGACGGCCGTCGATTCGCTTCGCGATGTACGAGGCCTCGGCCAGCAACTGGTGCGGCGTCTTTGCATAGAACCGCGGGTCGGTGCGCAGGAACTGGATAAACGCGGTCAGGTCGCCGTCGAAATGCAGCTTCCTGATGATGTCTTCCATCTCCGAGCGGATCCGGGCCACCTCGCCGAGCCCCAGCCGGTGGATTTCATCCACGCTCATATCGACCGTGGCATAGCGGTAAATCTGCTCCCGGTAGAAGCGCTCGCCGCCCGGCAGGGCGGTCGCAGCCAGGTTCGCGCGCGCAGCGGGGAAATACTCGTTCAGAAAAAAGTCCAGCAACCGCTTGTAGGCTGGCACCACGCCCTGCATCACCGCGCTCCGCGCGGCATTTCGCAGCACTTCGCGTTGCCCGGGGGCGATATTCTTGTTCATATCGAGGAAGGGCTGGTAAAACGGGCTCTGCGCGGCTCGTTCGACCACCTGTTTTCTGACCGGGACCTCGCGCCCGGCCAGGATGACGCGCGGCTGCGTCATTCCGGTTTTGAGCCCCTCCCGCATCAGTGCAATGTACTCGTCCATCACCCCGGGCAGGGCCCTGAGCCGATTGATATAGTGCTGGTAGTCCGAGGCGGAGGCAAAATCCGTTTCCTCCCCCCAGCGCGCCCAGGACAGGTAGAAACCCCAGTCGCTGTTAAACGGAATCAGGTAGGCGCGGGTTTCATAGTCGGCCAGGAACTCGTGCATCTGGCGCTTGAACATCCGGTAGTTGATGCACTCCTCGTGTTCGAGACGGTCACAGGAAATAGCGTCCAACTGCTTCCGTATCTCTTTCCAGAACTGGTAGCGCCTCAGCTGATCCGCCGCGGCGACATGGGTGATCTCGTCGTCGTAGTCATGGACGCCGTTTTCACGCGCCAGTACCGGAAACTCGCTGAGCCGGAATGCCCACTCCTTGTCCAGCAGCGTCTTGAGCGCAGCGCTGTCGCCGGCCGCCCGGGCGTTGCCGGCCAGCAGCAGTACGAGCAACATCGATAACGGCAATTTCATGAGGATTTCCCCGCGGGCATTGCAAACTGCCCATGATCGCTTATCTTGAGTCCGGAATAAATGAGAGGTTCCGCGAATCGCGAAATAAAAACAGGGTCCGTTGAGCGGCCCTACCTTGCATTGTCCAACCGCCCCCTGACAGCGGCGTCCGCGTTTTTCCATATGGCGGCGAGCCTGGCGCGCGCATGCGCAGCCGCCTGTAACTCGCCCCGCGCCTTCTCGGCACGCATCAGCCCCAGCAGCGGCAGGGATTTTTGCCTGGTTCGCTCTCCCTGGAGCGCAAATGCGTCGACCGCCTCGGCGTAGCGTCCTGCGTCGAGCAGCAGTTCACCGAGCAGTTCGGCCGAGGGCAGGTCCACGAACGGCGGCCCGAACGAAGCCGGCATTTCACCTTCGAGTTCGCTGGCGTTGCGGACCAGCGTGAGCGCCCGCTCCGTGTCCTTTTCCGCGTAGGCGATCCTGGCCTGCAGTTCGAGATCCATGATGCTCAGACGGTCGAGATACTGGAGGTCTCCCGGGGCCTGCCTGTCCTTTGCGGAAACCGCTGTCTTGAGCCGTCCGCGGTAATCCTCGAAGACAACCAGGTGCGCCCTGGCCTGCCCGAGGTCCCCCCGGTTCAACGCGTCGAGGGCCATGACGAAACGATAGGTCAGCGTCGGGTCAAAGGCATTTTTCATGTCGAAGGTCCATGCCGCGATGTCCCTGTCCCTGCCGCCCGTCTCGATCATGTAGCGGGCCCACATCTGGACCACCGAAGGCAGTTGCGAATCGTCCGGGTCCAGGTCCATCGTGTCGTCCGGCACCGCGCCGGCGGCCACGGCTTCCCGGTAGGCCGTCTTCAGCAGGTCCGCCGCCGCCCCGAAACGGCCCTGCTGCAACAAACCATACAACAGCCAGAAATTGTAATGCCCCCAGTGCATCGCCGGTTTCCCGCGATTGTGCGCGAGCCGATTCACGACGCGCATGGCCGCCTGGTTGGCCGCGACCACGTCGTCCCACATGCCTGCGGCGAGGAATATGTGCGACGCCATGTGCTGGGCATGACCCGCGTCCGGCGCCATCGAGGCCAGGGCCCGTGCGGCTTCGAGCCCCAGCGGGGCGTGCACCGGGTCATCGACCGCGTGGATCAGGTAGTGCGCCGCGCCGGGGTTTTTGCGGTTGGCGCAGAAAACGCGCTGTGAAATCGCGGCGCTGCGCATATACGCCGGCACGTCGCGAACGCCTTCGCTCACACCCAGGATGGAGAGGGCGTAAAACAACTGCACCTCGTCGTCCCGGGGATAGCTGGCGGCCATTTCCTGCATGTGGCGCATATAGGCGCGGTCACGCTCAGCCTTGGGCCCGTCGCCGTAAAGCAGGTCGAGCGCCGCCAGGTAATCCTTTTCCTTTTGCGAAGGCGTCATCGACTGACGCGCCTCGGGCGAGGCCCCCAGCTCATTCAGAACGGCCAAGGCGTCCCTGCGCTGTTGCTGATCCCAGATGGGGTGGTTGTAGGTCATGGCCTCACCCCAGTACGCCATCGCGAAACCGGGGTCCAGTGCCCGCGCCTGCCGGAATTTCTCCCGCGCGAGCGGGTATTCGAACAGGTGCAGATAGAGCACGCCCTCGACAAAAGCCTGCTGCGCGGGCTTTGACCTTGTGGTCGTCGGAAAACTGATCTGTCCCAGGACGACATTTTCCGCGCCGGGCCGATCGGTTTCCCGTTCATCACCTTTGTGCGCAAACAGCGTCAGCGGTAACAATGCGAGCGTCAGTGACAGCAACACGGCGCCCGTCCCTGGGAGTTTGTTTCTTGTCATTTTCAATCCTTCGGAAACCCTTGTCAGGCCCCGGAACGTGTTCAGGGGCCGCATAACTTTAGCACAGCGGGTGTCCGCAACCGCCGCGGCGATTGACAGGGGCCGGTCGGCGGCGGGGCTGCTGCACGGAGGCAGGCTAGGTCACGATAAAGCCCTGCCAGTAGGGATCGTCATCGGGGTCGACGGTGATCGTGTTCTCGCCATAGACCCTGGCCCAGCCTTCGATGGACGGGACGATGGCGTCGTATTCACCCACGCTCGTCAAGGCCTCGACGCGACCGGTGAACTGGCTGCCGATATAGCTTTCGTGTACAAAGCGGTCACCCTTTTTCAGCCGGCCGCGCGCGACCAGCTGGGCCATGCGCGCCGACGTGCCGGTACCGCAGGGCGAACGGTCTATGGCCTGGTCGCCGTAAAAGACAGCATTGCGGGCGTCTGAACCGGGTTGCAATGGCCGGCCGGTCCATTCGATGTGCGTCAATGACGAGATGCGCCCGTCCTCGGGATGGACAAAACGGTGGCCGGCGTTCAGGCGCTGACGCAGCAGCGGGCTGATGCGCAGGATGTCGCCGGCCGAAAGGTCAGCCAGGTCGCGGTAGTGTTCCTGTGGCTCGACAATGGCATAGAACGCGCCGCCGTAGCCCACGTCCACACGCAGCCGACCGCCGAGTTCCGGGCAGTCGACGGTAATATCCCTCGCGTGCAGGTAGGACGGTACATTGATCAGCCTGACGGATTTGACCTTACCGCCCTGCTCCTGGTAGCGGGCGACCACCTTGCCGGCCGGCGTTTCAAGGTGCAGTTCGCCGGCCTCACGCGGTTTGACCAGGCCCCTTTCGATCGCAATCGTGACCGTGCCGATGGTGCCGTGACCGCACATGGCCAGACAACCGGAGGTCTCGATATAAAGCACGCCAACGTCGCAATCGTCGCGCTTGCTCGGGTAAAGCATGCTGCCGGACATCATCGCGTGACCGCGCGGCTCGAACATCAGGGCGGTGCGCATCCAGTCGTACTCACGCAGGAAATGCTCGCGCTTGTCGAGCATGGTTTCGCCTTGCAGTTCCGGCGCGCCGCTGACCACGACACGAACGGGGTTGCCGCAGGTGTGTCCATCGACACACTGAAACGTCCTCGCCGCGGGTTTGCTCATGACCGGCCGAACCTGTCCAGGCGGTAAGGCGAAAGGTCGACCGAAGGATTTTCCCCGCACACCATGTCGGCAATGATACGCCCACTGGTCGGACCCTGGGTCAAACCGTAGTGACCATGCCCGAATGCGTAGAACACGTTAAGGTGGCCAGGGGAAGCCGACAGCACCGGCAGAGAATCGGCCATCATCGGCCGCTGCCCCATCCAGTGGGTCACCGAGTGGGTTTTGAGCCCGTCGAGGTAATGCCGCGCGTGTTCGAGCAACACCTTGGCCCGGCGGTAATCCGGCTCCGCGTCCAGCGCCGCGAACTCCGCTGTGCCGGCGACTCTGAGACCGTCCGCCAGCGGTGTCATCACGAACATGCGGCTCATCGACATGACCGGGCAGCGGAGGCTGACGCCGGGGTCCGCGATTTGGCTGTGGTAGCCGCGCTTGGCAATCAGCGGGACCGTGCGGTCCAGTTGGCGGGCCAGTGAGTTTGACCATGCTCCGGCCGCCACGACCAGCCTGTCCGCCCGGAGTTGGCGGCCGGATTCGGTCCGCAGGCTCACCCCGTCCTTCGCGGCGGTCACGCGGTCCACGCGGTCCTGCAGCCAGATGGTGCCGTTGGCAAAACTGTCCTCGGCGATGCATTGCGTCACGCCGGCGGGGTCCAGCAGGTAATGCCAGTCCGACGATAGCAGGGCGACACCGCCGTCGAACCTGAGCTCCGGTACCATGGCCTTCAGTTCAGCGGAAGTCAGCCGCTGCTTCGTGAAGCCGTGACGGGCGCACAGTTCGTGCTGCCAGTGGTCGCGACGGTATTCGCCTTCCGTGTCGTAAAGTTGTATCGCACCGCCGGCGCGTTTCAGGTGCGCCGCTCCGATGCTGCCGAGGATGGCGTCGTAATCCGCAAAAACGGTCCGCATCAATTGCGTTTGCGCCGACGCAGCCGCCTCCACGCGCCGCATGCTCCCGGCCCGCCAGAATTTCCAGAACCACGGCAGCAGCGCCGGAAAATTCCGCCAGCGGATGGTCATCGGCCCCAGCGGGTCGAACAGCCATCCAGGCAACCTGCGGATCACACCCGGGTAGGAATACGGGATCACGCTCGAGGCCGATATGCACGCCGCATTGCCAAAGCTGCAGCTCTGTCCCGGCGGCACCGGATCGACGAGCGTCACCTGCATGCCGCGGCGCTGCAGGTGCCAGGCGCAACAGGACCCGACGATACCGGCGCCGATGACTATGCAACTCTGATTAGCACGACCCATTTCAGCGCACCCGTCAGCTAAGGATATCCAATTGGCCCACCAGCCTGTCCAGGGTGGCAATGATCTCATCCAGTGCCCTGATCGCGCCAGTCCTGTCGCCATCGGCGACGGCTCGGGCAAGACCGCCGTGCAGGTAAGCCGCGCGCGGCAGATCCAGCGATTCCCGGCGCAGGTACCAAAACCGCCTGCATTGGCAGTGCAGCGTGTTCAGCGCCTGCGCCAGGTACGGGTTTTCGCAGGCCGCGCTCAGCAATTCGTCCAGGCGGCGGTCGAGACGAAAGAAGACATTCAGGTCGCAGTGGGCCGCCTCGATCCGCTCAGCCAGCACGGCCAGCGCCCGGCGCTGCTGCGCCGCCGCGCGTTCCGCCGCCTTGACGACCATGAGCCGTTCGAGCACACGGCGCACTTCGATAACCTGCTGCAACTCGGAGCGCCGCATCGGCGCCACCAACAGTCCCTTGCGCGGCAGCACCTCGAGCATCCCGGCCGCGGACAACCTTTGTATCGCCTCTCGCACCGGTGTGCGGCCGATGTCCGCCAGGTCGACCAGTTCCTTTTCGCTGGTCAGCGAACCCGGCGCGAGCCGCAAGGTCACCAACTGCTCTTCGAGGAGGTCGTAGGCCCGCCGGGCCAGGCTCGGAAACTTGCCAGCCGTGGCGGCGGCCCCGATCAAAGCGCTGGGCGCCGGGCCAACGCCCGTTGGACGGTCGCGGCGACGCGCTGCGCCTCGGCCTCGCACAGTTCCAGCCTCGGTGGCCGCACCCGGGCGGAGCCGAGCCCCATGATTTGCTCGACGAGCTTGATCTGCTGGACGAATTTCGGTCCGACATCGAGATGCAGCAATGGCAGGAACCACTCGTACAGCGCCCTCGCCTGGTCCCAGCGCCGGTCACGCATCAGCCGGTAGAGCTGCACGGTTTCCCGCGGAAACGCCACCACCAGGCCGGCGACCCAGCCCCGCGCTCCCAGCGCAAAACACTCGTAGGCGAGGTCGTCGACACCGCAGAAGACGGCAAAACGCTCCCCGGTCAGGCGTCGAATCTCCGGGATACGGCGCGTGTTGGCCGAGGATTCCTTGATGGCAACGAACTTCGGATTTGCCGCCAATGCCTGAAAATCTTCAGGTAACAGGTCCGTGCCGTAGGCAACGGGGTTGTTATACAGCATGATCGGCACATCGGTCGCGTCCGCCACCGCCTCGAGATAGGCCCGCGTTTCTCGCCGGTCACTGGGGTAGCGCATCGGCGGCAGCAGCATGAAGCCATCCACACCGGCGTCACGGGCGCCCTGGGCGAAGGCGCGGGCGCGGTGGGTCGCGGACTCGGCAATACAGGCAACAACCGGTACACGGCCTCCGACCGCATCGACAAAGAACTCGGTGAGGCGCAGCTTTTCGTCGCCGTCAAGGGCCGGGTTCTCCGCCAGTGAGCCGAGGATGATGATGCCGTCGACACCCGCATCCAACTGAAACTCCAGGTGCCGCGCCATGGCGTCGAAGTCCAGTCCATAGTCGTCGCCGAATTGGGTGGTCAGCGCAGGGTAGACGCCCCGCCATTGTTCTTCCTTCATCGTGCGCTCTCGGGACCGTTGTAATATGCGTGTGATATATCAATGCTAACACAAAAAAGCCCGACGGGGTCACGCCGGGCCATTCAATGCAGGACCGCCGGGCGAGGCAGCCGTTGTTTTATGCCCTAGTTGCCTTTTATCTTGACCGAACCGTTGACGGTATCGACGCTGACGCTGGCGCTGCCGCCGCCGATCTCGCCGTCCAGGTCGCTGCCGATGAAGCCCTTGTCCGTATCCAGCTTGAAATCACGCGCATTGATACTGCCGTTGAGCGTATCCACACTGACATCGGTGTCCGCGTCCCTGGGCAGCGACAGCACCACGCTGCCGTTGACGGTTTCCGCCTTGACTTTCTGGTGACCCCGGCACTTCACGAACGCAGCCTCGATGCTGCCGTTCACCGTTGACATCTTGGCATCGGCGCCGAGGCCGGACAGTTCCAGGTCACCATTCACCGACTCGACCGCCACATTTCCGCTGACGCCGCTGACCTTGACCTCTCCATTGACCGTGTTGACCGAATCCAGCTCGGCGGACTCGGGCACTGTAATCACGTACGTGACCTCGCTTTTGCCCTGTGAAAACCAGTGGTCGGAACCGGGCAGGTCCGTTTCGATATCGACGGAATCGGCCGTGTGCGAGATCTTGATCTTGATGTCCTTCAAGCGCTCCTCCCTGTCGGCTTTCTTGGTCGCCTTGATTTCAACGGTCTTGCCGCTGCCGCCGGTAATCGTGATCGAACCATTGACGTTGGCCACCGACAGGCGGCCACCCTCAGACAACGGGTAAGAATAGCTTTCTTCCTTGCTCGCGGCAGCCTGAGCTGCGGTCGACACCAGCAAAGCCAGTGTCATGGCCAGGGGTTTGAAATTCATTGCGCCTCTCCTGCAATTTTTGGTTTGCAGGACATTTGACGACACGACGCGCCACCGGGTTTAAAAGACGCAATGGCGTGTAAAATAAATGCCGGACAAACGCCGAACACGCGGGTATGAAGAAACCATCCGGGCAAAGCGAAATTGCGATACGGTCGATCCAGCGGACCGACAATACCGCCGTCGCCGCGATCATCCGTGACGTCATGACGGAATTCGGCGCGGTCGGCCGCGGCTTTTCGATCAATGATCCGGAGGTCGACGACATGTACACCGCCTACCGGGCGCCGGGCCACGCGTTCTACGTGGTGACCCTGAACGGCACCGTCCTGGGGTGCGGCGGCGTCGCACCGCTCAGCGGAGGCGACGCCGACACCTGTGAATTGCGCAAGATGTACTTTCTGTCACGGCTGCGGGGCAGGGGCGCGGGCGCGGCGCTGATGCGGCGCTGTCTCGACGCAGCCGCCGCGGCGGGTTACCGCCGCTGCTACCTGGAAACCACGGCAGGGATGAAACAGGCACGCAGGCTGTACCAGCGTTTTGGTTTTGCAGACCTGGACGAACCGCTGGGCGACACCGGTCACACCGGCTGCGGCAGCTGGATGCTAAAGACCCTGCGGGACCCGGCGCCCTGAAAAGGCCGGCAGCGGGCAAGCGCGTGCGCCGTTACCGGGAAACGGGAATGCTTTCGAAATCCGGAAACACCGCCCTTGGCTTGTCTTCACCCATCATCCGCTGACGCACCAGCGGAATTGGCGGCCCGCCGTAACCCAGGAACTTGTCGTGGAAATCGTGCCAGGCCTGGCGGCCGCCGCGCGTGGCCGACCAGTCGTCCCGCAGCCGCTTGATCATCAGCTTGCCCATCGTGTAATTCAGGTAAGCCGGATCATAGGTGCCGCGGGCGGCCTGCTGAATCGCGGTACCCTCCGACTGGAAACCCTCGTCCATGAAAAACCGCTTGGCATCTTCGACCGACCAACCCCGCGTATGCAAACCGATGCTCGAAAGAAAGCGTGCATCGCGCAACAGGGCATTGCTGAGCTGGCCGATGCGGGTTTCGGCATCGCCATCGCGCAATCCCGCTTCGACCATCATTTCTTCGGTGTAATGCGCCCAGCCCTCGGCAAAGGCGTAGCCGACGAACGCGCGCCCGAAAAACCATTGCGCCCGGTTGGCGTGCAGGAAGTTCAGAAAATGACCGGGCCATACCTCGTGCACGGACGTAAACAACAAGTCCGCCTCACCGGCGATGTAGTCGGCCTGGACCTGTTCGGACCAGGCCGGGTTGGGCGGTGAAATATTATAGACCGACGGCTGGTTCTTCTCCCACGGCCCCGGGATGTTGATGTAGGCGAAGTTGGAACGCGCATACGGCGGCGCTTCGTCGACCTTGGCGAGCTCCTCGCCGGGTATGGTCACCAGGTCTTTCTGCACGATGAACTGGCGCAATTCCTTGAGTTGTTCCCGTGCCGCTTCCACCGAGCCCTCCCTGGGCTTGTCGGCCGACATCTTTGCAAAACACGCCTCCAGGCTGGCGCCGGGGGCGTATTCACCACAGGCGGTTTCGAGAAGCTTCATGTTGCGGGCCAGGTCCGCACGGCCAATGGCCTCGAGTTCGTCCAGTGAAATATCGACGCGTTCGGTATCCCACAGCATCTGCTTGTACAGCTCGGGGCCGAGCGCAAAATCGTCCGTCGCGCCGGCCATGTTGGATTGGAGCCAGTCGGCCAGGCCTTGCATCGCCGCTACCGCGGCCTGGTTGGCGCTGGCAAATTCCCGCTGCAGCGCCGGATCGTCGACCTGGGCCCAGACCGCGGGCACATCGTCACGGAAATAGGCGGCGTAACCGCCGAAGCTGTCGATACCCAGTTGTAACAGCGTCCGCGCCATTGGCATGGTGAGGTTTTCGCGGATCTGCCCGGCCGCGCGCGGGATATTCTGCAGGTACCTGGTAAAAGCCCGCATGCGTTCCGCCGCCGGCGCGTAATCCAGCGTGATATAAGGACTGGGATCCAGTGAATCACTTTGCCAACCCAGGTAGAACTCCGGGTTACGGAAGGGCTGTCGCGCCTTTTCCGTCCAGAACAGGCTTTGATCGACCCGGGCCAACAGGTATTGGCGCTCAAACCGTTGCTGCGGTGTCAGCTCGGCGTCGTTGAACGCCATCGCTTCCTTACGCTCCTGGTGCAGGCGGCCGATCTCTTTCTCGATTCCGGCACGGCTCCAGTCGGGTAACTGGCCGTCGTACTCGTGCCGGCCCTGGACCACCGCCCACTGCGGGTGCGCCTCGACATAGGCTTCGATCTGCCGATCGACAAACTGCTCCCAGGTCTCGGCCCGCGCGGCCGCGGGCGCGGCGCTCACCGGCGCCGGCGCCTCGTGTTCCTGACAGGCGCCCAGAACCAATGCCGCGGCAAATGCCAAGAGTACAAAAAACCGTGCCAAATCCTGCTTCATCCGTCTCGTTTCCAATGATTTGTCCTCTGAATCGGCCCCTCTCGGCGCGTGCCCGGAAAGGTCACGGCTGGTCTTCGTCAGGAAGCGCCTCGATGCGTGCTTCGTTGTCGCTTTCGAGCTCGAACTTCTTGATCAGTTCATCCACCTTTTCCCACATGGCGTCATCCAGATCGATGCGCGTCAGGTTGGAAATGATGTTGATCAACATCATTTTCTCATTCTCGTCAAAAACCCCGTCGCGGCAGCCGATCGCAACGATCTGTTCCAGCACGTCCGCCCGCATGCGACCGTCTGACTGGTACGCAGCGAAGGCCCTCGCTTTCATCGCCCGCCAACCTGAGTCACCGACCATTGCAACGCTCCCGCATCCCCGGGCACAGACGGCCCCAGGCCGCCGTTTACTTCACGCCATGCATCAATCTGTTGATCAACGGCGCGAATACGAGGTAGACCATACCAAAAATCAACCCCAACCAGAACAGCTGCATGTAAACGTCCGCATACTGGCCGATGGGGGCAGCCACCATCTGCCCGTGCACCCCGCTGCCGCCGGACGCGATGGCCGCGATCAGCCCGGCGACGTACTGCGCCATGGCGATGGACAGGAACCAGCCGCCCATGGCCAGACCGACTTCCTTGTCGTCCGCCAGCTTGGTGACCATGCTGAGGCCGATCGGCGACAGGCATAGCTCGCCGGACGTGTGCAGCAAATAGGTCAGCGCCAGAAATATCCACGGAACCAGCCCGGCGGCGTTACGCAGGTTGTCACCAGCGAACCCGAGTACCCAGAACCCTGCCGCTACCTGGATCAGCCCCAACGCGAACTTGCGTGGAATGGATGGGTTGACACCCATCTTTTCCAGCTTCGGCCAAAGCGTGGCGAACACCGGTGCGAGCAGCAGGATATAGAGCGGGTTGAGCGACTGGAATACGCCGAAACCGCCGGCCCGCCACGTCTCCATGGACCCGAACATCGGCGTGACGAACTCGCGTGCAAAGAAGTTCATGGAACTTCCCGCCTGCTCGAACAGGGCCCAGAAACAGGCATTCGCCGCAAACAGGATGATCATCGCGATGTAGCGCTGCAGTTGCACCGTATTTTTTGCCGCGATGCCCGACATGATGAAATAGACGATCAGCCCGAGCATGATGACGCCGAGCAACCAGCCGAGGATCGTGCTCTCCGACAACAGAAAGTAGACGATGCCGGCGAGGACGATGGCACCGACGCCAACGGCAAAAAACCGCCCCCATCCCTCTTTGTCGGGGTCAGGCCGGCCGATCCGGCCCAGCGACCGCTTGGCGATCTCGAGGAACAGCGTCGACAGGACCATGCCGATCGCGGCCGCGAAAAAGCCCCATTTCAGACCCCAGGTGGCGCCGATCCACGCGGAGGTGATAAACGGCGCGATCATCGCGCCGAGGTTGATGCCCATGTAGAAAATGGTGAAGCCGGAATCCCGCCGCACGTCGCCCGGGGCGTACAGCTTGCCGACCATCGTCGATATGTTCGGCTTGAACAGACCGTTGCCGGCAACGATCAGCGCCAGACCAATCAGGAACCAGTTCAGGTCCTCGACCAGCAATACCAGCAAGCCGGCGGCCATGATAATCGCGCCCAGCAGGATGGATCGCTGATACCCCAGGACGCGGTCCGCGATATAGCCGCCGGCGATACCGGTGGCGTAGACCAGCGCCGTATAACCGCCGTATACGAGGCTGGCCTGCGCATTGGCTTCGCTGCCAAGCTGCTTGAAGAAGGTCGTGGCGACATACACCGCCAGCACCGCACGCATGCCATAGTAGGCAAATCGTTCCCACATTTCGATATTGAACAGCTGCCACAGCGCCTTGGGGTGACCCATGAACTCCCCGGGGGGCATCGATGCGCGAAGGGTGTCGCCTGGATTAGCTTGGTTTGTCACTTTTGCGGCTCCAAATCGTTATTTGATGGCGTTTTCGGTTTGTTTTTCGCGTTGCGCTGGCAAAAAACAAGGCAAGCATACCATTGCCAGCCCTAAATGGCCTGTATCCTGCATTTTACAGGCCGGTTGTTGGCGCCGATTGATCCGTGCGATACTTGCGCCTCGAATCCGGGGAGGGACAAGGCGAGGGCTATGGATCGGCACGCGGCACAGACATTTATCGACGAGTTGTGGATGGACTCAATCGTTCCCGAACTCGTCGAGTACATCAAGATACCCAACAAGTCACCCCATTTTGACGCGAGCTGGGCCGAAAACGGCTACATGGAAGCCGCGGTCCAGCAGATAACCACGTGGTGCAAGGCACAGAACGTCAAGGGCATGAGCCTGGAAATTGTCCGGCTCGAAGGACGCACACCGCTGATATTCATGGAAATAGCGGCGCGGGGCGACGCCGATCCCGATGACACGATTCTGCTCTACGGCCACCTTGACAAGCAACCGGAAATGACGGGCTGGGCAGAAGGACTCGGGCCATGGAAACCTGTCATCAAGGACGACAAGCTGTACGGGCGTGGCGGTGCCGACGACGGCTACTCGGCCTTCAGTTCGCTGGCCGCCATCATGGCCGTTCAGCGCCAGGGACTCGGGCACGCCCGCTGCGTCGTGCTGATCGAGGGCTGCGAGGAATCCGGCAGCTACGACCTGCCCCATTACATCGAACACCTGAGCGAGCGAATCGGCCGGCCGTCCCTGGTGGTCTGCCTCGATTCGGGCGCGGGCAACTATGAACAATTGTGGCTGACGGTGTCCCTGCGCGGCATGGCTGCGGGTACTTTGCGTGTCGATGTCCTCAGCGAAGGGGTCCATTCCGGCTATGCGTCTGGCATCGTACCGTCCAGCTTCCGCATCTTGCGGCAGTTACTGAGCCGGCTCGAAGACGAAGACACCGGGCGGGTCCGGCCCGATAGCCTGTACGCTGACATACCCGGACAGCGTCTGCACCAGATCACGAAAATGGCCGAAACCCTCGGCGACGAGGTCTGGCGCGCGTACCCCTTTCTCGAGGGCGTTCAGCCCATGGGCGGCGACAATGTCGAGCGGCTCCTGAACCGGACCTGGCGGCCGGCATTGTCCTATACCGGTATCGGCGGCATCCCCGAGCTGGATTCAGCCGGTAACGTGTTGCGGCCCCATACGTCCGTCAAGCTGTCCATGCGCCTGCCGGCGACCGTCGACGGGGAAGCCGCGACCGAAGCCATCAAGCAGACCCTGGAAGCGGACCCGCCGGACGGGGCGGTCGTGCATTTCGATCCTGACCACCCCGCGTCGGGCTGGAACGCACCTGATATCGCGCCGTGGCTGCAGACATCGCTGCAAGGGAGTTCACGCGAGATATTCGGCCGTGACGCCATGTACATGGGCGAGGGCGGCACCATTCCGTTCATGGCGATGCTGGGCGATTATTTTCCCGAGGCGCAGTTCGTGATTACCGGTGTACTCGGCCCGCAGTCAAACGCCCACGGTCCCAACGAATTCCTGCATATTCCCTACGCCCGCAAGCTCACCGTTTGCGTCGCCCGGGTGATCGCCGATCATAACCGGCGCGGTGACGCCTGACGCCTAAACGGGATACCAAATCTGGTCGGTGAAATAGTGCCGTGAATCGTAATATTCGCGGCCGACCCTGAACCCCGCACCGGCCGCCAGCCCGGCAATCTGGGCGCGGCTGTACTTTTGCGATATCTCGGTAAATATCCTCTCGCCCTCGAGGAAATGGAAATCTCGGCCCAACGCGGCGATATGCACATCGTGGGTTTTCCTGCTGACGAGGAAACTCCGCGCCGCGCCGCTCCCGGCATCATATTCCGGCGCGTGAAAAAAATTTGACAGCTCGAAGTTGCCGCCGAGTTCCCGGTTTATCCTGCTCAGCAGGTTCAGGTTGAACGCCCGCGTGTTGCCGGCTGCGTCATTGTAGGCCGCCTTGATCACTGCCGGGTCTTTCTGCAGGTCCAGGCCGATCATCAGAGCGTCCCTGTTGTGCAGGGTTCCCCGTACCAGCCGCAGAAAACGCAGCGCCTCTGCCTGCGTGTAGTTGCCGAGGTTCGACCCCAGGAACAGGATGACCCTGTGGGGTCCGGTCGGCGCCGAAGGCGGCAGTTCGCCCGAGTTCAGCAATTGCACGTAATCGGCGTGTATAGGCTTCATTTTCAACCAGGGCCGGGTCTTGCGCAGCCGCCGGGACAGCATCCTCAGGCTGTTGGCCGATATGTCGATCGGCCGATAAGTGAAGGCCGCGTCGTTGCGGTGCAGGGCGTCCAGCAACAGTCGGGTCTTGTGCCCGTCACCGGAACCGAGCTCGTCGATTTCCAGGGCGCCGGCGACCGCCAGTGAGCGGGCGATCACGTCCCCCTGCCGCTCGAAGATTTCGTACTCGCAGTCGGTCAGGTAATACTCGGGGCTGGCCATGATCGCTTGAAAAAGACGGTCGCCATCGGCGTCGTAGAAGTAGCGGGAATGCAAGCGCTTGTTCTCCGCACCCAGGCCGGCGGCTACATCGGCTGCAAACGCCGGGTCATAACCCAGCCCCCCCACACCTGTATCTTCTGAGCGCATATCAGTCACAACGGACCGCTCCCGCCCTTGAAAACTTACACACACCCGGTTGGAACTCAGCCCACACAGGAATCCGACTGTGCGCAGTTGGCATCCGGGTCGCCCCTTTCAATCTGCAGGGTGGCGTGCGAAATGCCGAAGCGTGCTTTCAGTCCCCGCGCGAGTTCGTGCAAGAACGTATCGTCCGGCGGCGGCTGCGGCATCAGGAGGTGTGCCGTCAGCGCCGTCGCGGTCGTGCTGAGCGGCCAGATGTGCAGGTCGTGCAAATCATCAACACCGTCCTGCATTTTCAGCCAGCTCCGGATTTCATGCGGGTCGATCGCGCGCGGCACACCGTCGATCGACAGATTCAGCGAGTCGCGCAGGAGCCCCCAGGTGGAAACGAATATGACACCGGCGATCAGGAGGCTGGCGAGCGGGTCGAACCAGTACAGGCCGAACCGCCAGATCACCAGGCCGGACACCACCACACCCAGCGATACCAGCGCGTCCGCCGCCATGTGCAGGTAAGCGCCGCGCACGTTCAGGTCATGCTCCTTGCCACCGACGAAGAACCACGCCGTCAGCGAGTTGATCACAACGCCGACGGCCGCCACGGCCATGATCGTCTGCCCGGCGGGCGCCGGGGGTGAAATAAACCTCTGCAGAGCCTCCCAGCAGATGACCAGGACGACCGCCAGCAGCAGCATGCCGCTGAACAGCGACGCCAGTATGGTCGCCCGCGAATAGCCATAGGTGCGATGGAGCGAGGGTTGCTTGCCGGCGAGATAGTTTGCCCCCCAGGCGAGCAAAAGCCCCAAAACGTCACTCAAGTTGTGACCGGCGTCGGTGATTAGCGCCAGTGAATCCGCCAACACGCCGTAGAACGCCTCGACTGCGACGAAAACGAGGTTCAGGGCCACGCCAACGGCAAAGGCCCTGTTGTAGTCCAGGGGCTGGTGCGGTTCGTGGTGGTGGTCCAGTGTCATCAGGCGTTTTGCTATTCACCGGAAGCGCTCGGCCATACCGGGATGACACCGGCGCCCGGCTGCCGCACGTGGCACGGAACCATCATGACGTGCTTTGCCAGCCGTGCAGCAAGGTCAGTACACCGATCACGACAAATCCGACGCCTGCGATCGTCGACATCATTTTCGCACTGACCCATTGTGACACCAACGTGCCCGCCGCGACGCCGATGGCGCTGGCAAAAACCAGCGCCGCCGCCGAAGCCAGGAAAACGGTCAGTCTGCTGACCTGCCGGTCGGCCGCGAAAAGCAAAGTGACCAATTGGGTTTTATCCGCCATTTCCGCGACAAATATCGCGCCAAAGACGGTCGCAAACAATTTTAAATCCATGCCTTTTTCCGTTCGCCCGCGGGCACAAGTGTACTGCATGCCATGGGTGATTTCGACGTATCCCCCGGCACGACCGACATGCTGCTTGAACTCACGGGCGCCAGCACGGATACTTCCTCCTTTATGCGCAAACACTCAAGGCAAAACCAAACGTGAGTACCCCATTCAAGGCGTGGTTCAACGGTGAAATACGCCAATTCGAAGACTGCAAGGTCCATGTGCAGAGCCATGCACTGCATTACGGCTCCTCCGTGTTCGAGGGCATACGCTGCTACTCGACACCCGGCGGCCCGGCATTTTTCCGTCTCGACGATCATTTGAAACGTCTTTATTACTCGGCCGAAATTTACCGCATTCCGATCCGCTACCCTTTCGAGGAATTGCGGGCAGCGTGTATCGAGACGGTCCGCGTCAATGGGCTGTCCAGCGCCTACGTCAGACCCATAGCCGCCCGCGGCAATTGCGGGCTGGGGCTGCTGCCCAGGGACATCGACGCCGTCGATATCGCGATCCTGGTCGACTCCTGGGGCGCCTACCTGGGTGAGGAGGGACTCAAGAACGGTATACGGGCCTGCATCACTTCCTGGCAGCGGGTCGCTCCCAACACCATACCCACCGGCGCGAAGGCGGGGGGCAATTATCTGTCCAGCATACTGATC
>Ga0210122_1000209_pt1 | contig 19022 bp, 20 predicted proteins | sample Muzzi_CordB_D2_FD_185530 | JGI IMG/M metagenome (GOLD analysis project Ga0210122, IMG submission 185530) | Wetland microbial communities from San Francisco Bay, California, USA, that impact long-term carbon sequestration - Muzzi_CordB_D2 (SPAdes) | ecosystem: Environmental > Aquatic > Marine >... | reverse complement strand
AGCCGGTCAGAACGCCGATGGAAACCGCCACAAGGGTAGACCAATGGAACAGCCGGGTCGGCAGATCCCAGACCTTGACGATAGTCTTCGGTCGATGGGCGGTTCTCGGCCGGATGGCGCTCATTACATTCATGATTCGCGTTTTCGCCCGGTGATCATGGACCGCACCAGATTTTCGCCATGCTCAAAACTTGCGAAAACCACACCCAGTACATGCAGGCCGACCAGAACCAGGCCCAGATTTACGCTGCCTTCATGCAGTTCCTCGACCCACTCGACGCCCCAATAGGTATCGGTGGTCATCATCACCCCCGTGGCCGAGATCGCGCCGACGATGGCGAGAAGCGCCACAATCATGGCGCCGCCGGCCGGATTATGGCCGATATAGCGTTTCGCGCGGCGGCCGAGCATGTCTTTCACAAAGCCGATCACGGTCGCGGGGCGGTAAACGAAGTCGCTGAACCGGGCATGCCTGGTTCCGACCAATCCCCACAGAATTCGAAATGCAATGAGACCAAGCACCAGATAGCCCGCAAGAATATGGGCTGTCTTGGCCTCGTCGCCGGTCAGCCAGGCGACCGCAAAACCGGTTACGAGACTCCAGTGAAAAATCCGCACCAGCGGGTCCCAGACCCGGACCTCGGCCGGCCGCATCGCGCGGCCGGCCTCGATCATCGTGCTTTCGCCCGCAGACATCAGTCGGCCTTGCCGTTGACGATTCCGCCGGAGATCGGATCCATAAGGACTTCGACCTTCGCCTTGTCCTTGTCGAACCCGTAAATCTCGTAACAGCTACCCTCGATCTTGACGCGGCGGACCTGATACCCTTGATCCTCGGCTTTCGCCTTCACGTCGTCGGTGGTAATCCATTTATCCTGAGGTTCGGTGGTGCAGTTGGCATCCTCTTCCGCGAAGGCCGGTGCTGTCGCGCCAATGGCCAATATCATCGCGGTTACAGTGAGGGTCTTGCGCATTTAGGTTTTCTCCATCAGTTTTTAAAATTGTTGCCACGGTTGTCGGACAACCGAGGCGGCGGACATTAGCCCACCGCCGCTGACTGGCCGGTGACGTGCGACGTCAGGGGTTTGTCATCTTCGATCAGGCATGAAGGACCAATGTGTATCCTGCTACGGCATAGTGTTTTTGCGCTGGCGGCCATGCTGCTTCTCGCCCTGGCGCCGTTCGCATTTCCGATCGGCGCCCTGGCGGACAGCGATTGCGCCGAGCGTGAATTTGAAGATGAACATGACCATGAACGGGCCCGCCGCGCGCTGGAATGCGGTGAAGTGATGCCCCTGGCCGATGTGCTGGCGGCAGTGCGCCCCCAAATATCCGGCAAGATCATTGAGACCGAAATAGAGCGGGAAGATGGAATCTGGGTATATGAATTCAAATTCATCGATGCCGGAGGGCGTCTGGTCGAAGTCCATGTCGATGCGGGAACGGCCCGGATTTTGAAAATCAAAGGTGACGAATGAAATTGCTGCTGGCCGAGGACGACAGCCGCATCGCGCGCGATCTGAAGGCATCCCTGACGGCCGCCGGTTATCTCGTGGAACATGAGGGTGACGGCGAGGAAATCTGGTTCAAGGGCGATATCGAGGATTACGCCGCGGTCATACTCGACCTTGGCCTTCCGGGAATGGACGGGCTGTCGATCCTGAAACGCTGGCGCGCCAATGGCCGCACGTTCCCCGTCCTGATCCTGACCGCGCGCGGCAGTTGGACCGAACGCGTCGAAGGCATCGATGCCGGCGCAGACGATTACCTTGCCAAACCGTTCGAGATCGAGGAACTGCTGGCGCGATTGCGCGCCATTATCAGGCGCTCCGCGGGCCAGAGCGCCCCGATCCTGACGGCCGGGCCGGTAATGCTTGACCCGCGCCAGATGCGGATCACGGTTCAGGGCGTGCCCAAGAACCTGTCGCCGCAGGAATATCGCCTGCTCAGCTATCTCATGCTCCACGCCGGGCGGGTGGTTTCGCAAATGGAATTGACGGAGCATCTTTATGCCCAGGACTTCGAGCGCGACAGCAATGCCATAGAAGTTTTGGTTGGCAGGGTTCGGCGCAAGCTTGGCACCGATCTGATCGAGACGCGACGCGGCTTCGGCTATATCATCGAGAAGGCGGAAACCGGGCCGTCCAGTGGGCAGAAATGAGCGGCCGCTCGCTCCGCCTGCGTCTTTTCATTGTGTCGGTCATTTCCATCGGCCTGGCCCTGGTGATTGCCGACTTCGGTCTGGTGGAGCTGTTCGGGCGTCATGTCGAACGCCGCGCGCGGGCCGAGCTCACGACTTACATTCATCAACTGGCCGGCAGCCTGACCATCGCCGACGATGGCTTGGTCACGCTGCCGGTGGCGCTGGCGGACCCGCGCTTCGGCCGGGTCTTCGGGGGGCTTTACTGGCAAGTACAGGAAGAGGGCGGTGGCCTGATCCTGCGCTCCCGGTCGCTGTGGGATCATGTCCTGCCGGTACCGGCCGATCGTCTGGAGCCGGGCGACGTCCATAGCCATATACTGGCCGGTCCACAGGAGCCTGAACTCCTGGTTCAGGAACAGCAGGTCATATACAAGACACCTGGTGGAGCGCGGCCCATGCGCTTTGCGGTGGCCCTGGACAGGCGCGATATAGAGGCCGCGCGCGCGGAATTCGCCAGCGAGATATTCCCGGCGCTGTCGTTGCTGGGCCTGATCCTGATATCGGCGGCCTGGATACAGGTGAGCCTCGGTCTGCGGCCGCTGGAGGCGGTACGGCGGGGCGTCAATTCCATCCGTTCGCGCCAGCAGCGGCGGCTGGACGGCAGATTTCCCGATGAGGTCATGCCTCTGGTCGCCGAAGTCAACGACCTGCTGGAAGCCCAGGACTCGGCGATCGAGCACGCGCGCATGCGCGCCGGCGACCTGGCGCATGGCCTGAAGACTCCGCTTACAGTGCTGGCCGGCGATGCGCGAAAGCTTCGCGAAAAGGGCGATGTCGAAATGGCGGATGAAATAGAGGAACTCACCCGGTCCATGCAGCGTCATATCGACCATGAACTGGCGAGAACGCGCGTGGCCTTCGAATCGCGCCGGGGTGGCATTGAGGCCGACCTGGCGGCGATTACCAACCGGCTGGCCGGCGCCATGCGGAGAACACCCCGCGGCGAGGCGCTGGAATGGAAACTCGACCTTCCCGCCGCCTTGCCGGTGGCTGTCGATCCAGCCGATCTGACCGAGGTGATGGGAAACCTGCTCGATAATGCCGTGAAATGGGCCCAATCATGCGTAACCGTTATGATCGAGCGTGAGGATGGGGCCGTTACAGTAATCGTGTTCGACGATGGCGAGGGGGCGCCCGCGACGCAGATCGGTGAGCTTGGCCAGCGCGGCCGGCGCCTCGACGAACGGGTCCCCGGCACCGGCCTGGGGCTTGCCATCGTAAAGGAGATTCTCGAAGCTTATGGAGGCGATCTGGAATTGCAGAACCAACCCGGCGGCGGGTTTGCCGCGGCCGCAAGGATTCCGGTCCGGATCGGATAAATGCCCTGCCGGCCAAACCCCGGCAAATTTCCCACAAAAGGTAATCAGCATGCTGATTGCGTCTTGATGTTTTCGCGATCCGCCAATAACCTTCTCCCAGCCAACCAACGACGAAAAAAAGGATTCAGGGAATGGCGAACGAACCGGTCGACTGGCTGGGGTTCTTATTACACTCATTCAATCTGTTCACCGGAGTTATCGATAATTCATTGCCGGGCTGCGAGCTGGCCCGCGAGTAATCCGAGATCGCCCCGGTCTCGACCAAACAATTCTGGACGCGATGATCCACCAGGACCGTTCGTCAGGAAAACTGCCCGGACCTGCCGGGAAAAAAGCCCCGCAAGGGAACACCAACCGATGAGGAGGAATTCAATGAAAAAGAACAATGACAGGCGTTTCGCGCATCGCCGCACGTTCAATCGCCTGATGGCCGGCAGTGCTGCGGCCGCCGTTCTGGCCACCGGCCTGTGGACCGGCGGCCAGGCAATCGCCGCCGAGGATGTCAAGGTTGGCATCCTGTTGCCGCTCAGCGGTTCGGTGGCCCCGATCGGCATCAACAACCGGCGCGGCCATGAACTGGCGATCGATGAAATCAACGCCGCCGGCGGCATCAAGTCGATGGGCGGCGCCAAGCTGGTCATGGTCGACGGCGACACCCAGGGCAAGCCGGAAATTGGCATGTCCGAAGTCGAGAAGCTGGCGCGCAAGGGCGTTTCGGTCATCATGGGCGCCTACCAGTCGGGCGTGACCTTCCCCAGCACGCAGATCGCCGAAAAACTGAAGGTTCCTTTCATCGACCCGGTGGCGATCGCCGACAGCATCACCTCGCGCGGTTTCAAATATACCTTCAAGGTCGCACCGCAGGCTTCCTGGTATGCCCGCGACCAGATCCGCTTCCTGCAATATGCCAGCGCGAAAAGCGGCAAGCCGGCGAAATCGGCCGTTCTGCTCTATGAGGACACGCTGTTCGGGCAGTCCACCTCGAAGGGTCAGGAAGCTTCGGCGAAGGAGCTTGGTATCGAGATCCTGGCGAATATACCCTATCCCAAGGACACGCCGGACATGACGTCCACGATCGCCAAGATCAAACAGCTCAACCCGGATGCGATCCTGCTGGTATCCTATATTTCGGACGCGGTGCTGATCACCAAGACCATGCGCGAACTGGACGTCAATATTCCGATGATCGGCACGAGCGCCGGCCATATCGACCCGGCCTATGTCTCGAACCTCGGCAAATACGCCGACTTCACCTTTACGGTCGGCGAGTGGGCCACGGACCTGAAGGCGGCAGGCGTCGCCGAAATTTCGGCTCGTTTCGAGAAGAAGTTCGGCATCCCGATGAACGGGCATGCGGCCGAGACCTATATGAGCACCATGGCTCTGCGCGACGCGCTGGAGCGCACCGGATCGGCCGACCGCGAGAAGCTGCGGGCGGCGCTGGCTGAGACCAAGATCTGCGGTGACGCGAATATCCTGCCCTATGATTGCGTCATGTTCGACAAGACCGGTCAGAGCCCGCAGGCTCAGCTGATCGTGTTGCAGATCATCAATGGCAAGCACACCACCGTATGGCCGGCGGAAGTGGCCGCTACCGACCCGGTATGGCCGGTACCGACCTGGTCCAGCCGGTAACATAAACGTCGGGCCGGGCCGCCGTTCGTGGCGGCCCGGCTGACTGTTTATCCAACCCTCCCCTTACCGGCCCAGGCCGGTCCATCGCAAGCTGGAGCGTCCGTCCGCATGCTTGGCGTTTATATGCAATCCATAATCAGCGGCCTTCTGATAGGCGGCGTCTACGCGCTGATCGCCGTGGGGCTGACCCTGATATTCGGCGTCATGAAGATCATCAATTTCGCCCATGGCGAATTCCTGATGTTCGGCATGTATTTCGCCTTTTTCCTGTCCACCCTGTTCGGGATCGATCCCTATATTTCGGCGATCCTGGCCCTGCCCCTGTTCCTTATGTTCGGCTGGGGTATCCAGGCGCTGCTGGTACGGCCCGTTCTGGGTGCGCCGGATATGATCCAGATCCTGCTGACGGTGGGTATTTCGCTGGTGCTGCAGAACCTGGCGCTGTTCTTTTTCAGCGCCGACTTCCAGAGCCTGAACCTCGGCTATAGCGGCTTGACCTTCGAATTCGGCCCGGCACGCGTCAGCTATTCTCGGCTGTTTGCCTGCGTGGTCGCACTGTCGGTAGCCGGCGGGCTTTACCTCTTCCTGAAAAAGACCGATGTCGGCAAGGCGCTGAGAGCCTGCGCGGAAGAACGCGAAGGCGCGCTGGCCGTCGGGATCGATGTCGAAAAAATGTACAAGGTCGCCTTCGGCCTGGGCATAGCCTGCGTGGCGATCGCCGGAATCCTGATGACGCCCTTCTTCTATACCGCGCCCACCGTCGGCGTGCCGTTCACGCTGACCGCCTTCGTCGTGGTCGTGCTGGGCGGGCTGGGCAACATCCCGGGCGCGCTGGTCGGCGGCCTGATCGTCGGGCTGGTGGAAAGCCTCGGCGAGATCATGCTGCCCGTGGCTTCGCTGAAGTCGCTTGGCACCTTCATCATCTTCATCCTGATCCTGCTGCTAAGGCCGCAGGGCCTGTTCGGCCAGAAGCTGAGTTGAGGGGCGCGACGATGGATTACCTAAAAAACTTGCGGCCTCTGCATTTTTTCTACCTCGCGGCGCTGCTGGTCCTCTTCACCCTGCCGCTTTACGCCGAGTCCGGCTTCGTCACGGGGCTCATGCCGGAAGGCATGGACGGTTCGGCCCTGCTGCATGTGATGCTGATGATCTTCTTCTTCGGGTATCTCAGCCAGTCATGGAACATTTCCGGCGGCTTCGCGGGACAGCTTTCGTTGGGACATGCCGCCTTTTTCGGCCTGGGCGCCTATACCTCCAGCCTCCTTTACGTGAATTTCGGCATCTCGCCCTGGGTCGGCATGCTCGCGGGCATGGCCGTGGCAGGGACCTTCGGCCTCCTGATCGGGCTGGTCAGCTTCCATTACGGGCTGAAGGGGCCGTTCTTCGCCCTTGTCACGATCGCCTTTGCCGAGATCCTGCGCCTGATCATCCAGCATCTCGCCTTCACCGGCGGCCCGATGGGCATCCTGATTCCGCTGATGGGCGATTCATGGTGGGAATTCCAGTTCCTGGCCAAGGAACCCTATTACTATATCGCGCTTTTCATGATGCTGATTTCGATCGCGGTGGTCTGGGTCATCGCTAATTCGCGCTGGGGATTCTATTTCCGCGCGATCCGCGAAGACGAGGACGCCGCCGAAGCGATCGGCATCGATATCACCCGCTACAAGCTGCTCTCGGTGACGCTCAGCGCCGCCATGACGGGCGCGGCCGGTACCTTCTATGCGCAATATACCCAGTATATCGTGCCTGACGATCTGATCATCGTCGCCTTTTCGATCGAAATCGTCCTGCGGGCGATCATCGGAGGGGCCGGCACGGTGATGGGGCCGATCGTCGGCTCATTCATCATGACGCCGCTGGGCGAGGCGACGCGCATCATCTTCGAGGGCGGTGGCGCCGGCATCTCGCTGGTCAGCTTGCTGCAACAGGAAATCCCGGCGGGCGAGAAATTTTCGCAATATCTTGATTACCTGGCGGCCGGCGGAGGCGGCGGCCTTGCCATTATGCTGTATGGGGCGGTGCTGATCGTGGTTTGCATCGGCATGCCGCGTGGCGTGGTCCCATGGTTACGCCGCCGCTTCGGGAGGTACGCATGAGTATCCTCGAAGCCAAAGGCGTAACCAAGATTTTCGGCGGGTTGACTGCCGTGAAAGAGGTCGACTTTCGGGTCGAGAAGGGCGAAATCGTCGGCCTGATTGGCCCCAACGGCGCCGGCAAGACGACCTTCTTCAACATGATTTCCGGGTTTTACCGGCCGAACGAGGGAGACGTGCTGTTCAACGGCTCCAGTATCGTTGGCCTGAAGCCGAGCCGAATCTGCAAGCTGGGCATGACCCGCACCTTCCAGATCGTCAAACCCTTCCCGGAACTTACGGTGCTTGAAAACGTCATGATGGGGTCCTTCAACCATCATGCCAGATCGGCGGATTCGAGAGCCAAGGCAATGGAGGTTATGGAGCTTCTGGGGCTGGCGGAACGTGCCGGCGAGTTGGCCGGCAACCTGCCGGTCGCCGGGCGCAAGCGCGTCGAGGTCGCCAAGGCCCTGGCCACCGAGCCGGAAGTGATGTTGCTGGACGAAGTGATGGCCGGCCTGACTCCGGCGGAAATGCACCAGATGATCGACACCGTGCGTCGCATCCGCGATACCGGCGTTACCATGGTCATCGTCGAGCATGTCATGCCCGTCATCATGAGCCTGTGCGACCGGATCTATGTCCTGCATCACGGCGAGAAAATCGCCGATGGCACGCCGGAAGAGATCGTCTCGAACAAGAGCGTCATGGAGGCCTATCTGGGCGAGGATTTCATGATTGAGGCAGAGGGGAACGCCTGATGCTGAAGGTTGAAAACATCGTATCGGGCTATGGCGATATCCGCATCGTCCGGGGCATTTCCTTCGATGTGGAAGAAGGGGCCATCGCCACCATTGTCGGCGCAAACGGCGCCGGCAAAACGACCACATTGCGCACCATGGCCGGCATCAATCGTACGCTCGAAGGCAGCATCCTGCTTGACGGCGAGCCGATCCACGATATGGCGCCTCACAAGCGTGTCGAGCGCGGACTGGTGCTGGTGCCGGAAGGAAGGCGGCTTTTCCCGTCGCTGACGGTCATGGAAAACCTGGAAATGGGTGCGATTCAGCCGCGTGCCAAGGCGAAGCGTAAGGCGACGCTGGATGAGGTCTTCGACATTTTCCCCATCCTCAAGGAGCGCGAATCGCAACGGGCCGGCACCCTGTCGGGCGGCGAGCAGCAGATGGTAGCAATCGCCCGCGGGCTGATGGCCCTGCCGCGGGTGCTGATGCTGGACGAACCGTCCCTGGGGCTGGCGCCGATCGTCGTCGAGACAATTTTCAAGGTGGTCAAGCGGATCAACGCCTCGGGCGTAACCGTGCTGATGGTGGAGCAGAATGTGCGCCACTGCCTGAAGATTTCCACCCAGGCATGGGTGCTGGAGAACGGCGAGATCGTCCTCAGCGGGACCGGCGAGGAACTGCTTCAGGACGAGCATACCCGCAAGGCCTATCTCGGCATGTAAACGGAGGCTTCTGGCGTGACACGGCTCTGGTCGCTTACCGCAACGGAAATGGCGGCACACCTGCGCGCGGGCGAAGTGACTTCGGTCGCGCTGGTGGAATCAAGTCTGCACCGGATCGAGGCCCGCGAGGATGCGGTGCAGGCCTGGGAATGGCTCGACGCAACTCATGCGCTGGAGCAGGCATATCGCCTCGACCGCGAGGATATCCGGGGGCCGCTGCACGGTGTGCCCGTGGGCATAAAGGATATAATCGATACCGCCGATATGCCGACCTGTTACGGTTCGCCGATCTATGACGGACACCAGCCGGTGGCCGACGCGGACTGCGTGCGCCGGGTGCGCGAGGCCGGCGGCGTGATCTTGGGCAAGACGGTGACCACCGAGTTCGCGACCTTCCGCCCGGGCAAGACACGCAACCCTCATGATCCCGATCGTACGCCGGGCGGCTCCTCCAGCGGGACAGCCGCCGCGGTGGCGGATGGCATGGTTCCGTTGGCCTTCGGAAGCCAGACGGTCGGGTCTGTGGTGCGGCCGGCATCGTTCTGCGGTGTGGTGGGGTTCAAGGCCGATTTCGGGCGCTTCGACCTGACCGGTGTCAAGCCGCTGGCGAGCCGCCTGGACTCACTGGGGTTCTTTGCCCGCTCGGTGCGCGACGTGGCGCTGTTTGCGGATGCCGTTTCGGGCAAACCCGATGCCGGCATGATCGCCGTACCCAATCGGCCGCCGCGCGTGGCATTGGTCCGCACCGCACAATGGGACCAGGCCGAGTCCTCCAGCCGGGAAGCGGTCGAAGCGACGGCGGCGCTGTTGGCCGAGTCTGGCGCCGAAATTGGCGAACCGGATCTGCCGTCGGAATTCGCCGACCTGCCCTACATACAGAACCTGATTTTCACAGCCGGCGCGGTCGAGGCGCTGGCGGGCGAATGGCGCGATCACCGCGACCGGCTGAGCCCGCAGCTTCGAGCGGTTCTGGAGGAAGGCCAAGCGCATGGCCCCGCGGAGATTGCCAAGGCCGAGGCTGCCGCCGACCGATGCCGCGCTTTCATGGACGAACTGTTCGAGAGCTATGATTTCGTGCTGGCCCCGGCCGCCCCGGGCGAGGCGCCAATTGGCCTTGACCGTACCGGAGATCCGCTGTTCAGCCGCATGTGGACACTGCTGCATGGCCCCTGCCTGTCGCTGCCGGGTCACAGGGGCGAGAGCGGTATGCCGGTCGGCGTGCAACTGGCCGGACCGCGCGGCGGCGATGACAGGCTGCTCGCATGGTCCGACTGGCTGGCCGAGCGCCTGCCGGCGGCGGAATTCCCTTCGTGACGGGGCGCCGCGCTTCAGTCGCTTTCCAGCAGTTCCTCGATCCGCTCCTGCACAGAAAGGGCCGCGCGGAAGTCGGGCAGCGTATGCGGCCGGCCATCCAGCATTGCCGCCAGATTGTCGAGTTGAAGCATGTAGGCGTCAAGCGGCAGGTTATCGACGCCCTCGATCATGTCCCGCCAGTCGCCGCCGTCGCTGGCCGTCAGCCGGTACCAGTCGTTCAGGCGGAAGGATTTCCTCTCGCCCCAGACCGTGTATTCCACCAGGTCGGGCCCGATACCGCCGACCGTGCCGGCGAAGGTCACCGGTATGCCGCTACAGTCGAGCTGCGCCAGAACGTGGGTTTCGGCCGCGCCCTCGGGCGACGCCGGATAGGCGAGCGACGACGACACCAGTTCCGAGCCGCCGAAAAGTTTTTCGGTCAGGAACAGGTAGTGCGACAGAACCTCGCGAACGAATCCGCCCTGTTCGCGCTGGCCCAGCCAGGCCGCATTTTCCTGCCAGCCGCGCGGCCATTTGGCGAAATGAAGCCGGATGTCGACGCCGGCCACATCGCCCGCCTCGCCGGCGTCAATCGCGGCCTTCATCATTTCCGCCCCGCGCGCGGCGCCGAACACGAAATTGACCGCCTGTTTAAGCCCGCTCGCCTCCATCCGGTCGGTCAGTTCGCGGCTCTCTTCGACATCCACGCCAAGCGGTTTTTCACAGAATACGGCCTTTTCCGCCGCGATTGCGGCCAGCGCATAGCCGCGGTGAGCCATCGGCGGCACGCCGATATAGACCACATCGGTCTCCGGGTCCTGGATCAGTGCTTCCGCGCTTCCCGCGATGGTCAGCCAGGGAAACTTCTCTTTCGCGCTGGCGCACGCCTCGGCGCTCAGGTCCCATCCGCCGACGATTTCCAGACTTCCCTGGTTCGGCATGTTGGCCAGCATGCGTTGGCCGATGACTCCGAGCCCGATGATCGCTACGTTGTGCGGTGCCGTCATTTACGATGTTCCTTCCCCGGTGACTAATCGCCTGTTTCGGACCAAGGCGATAACCGGGACGGGAAGGGGCGTCAATGCCAATTGAAAAATAGAATCCCGACTTTGTGGAAATTGAGGAGCAAACAGTGAGCAGTGAAATCCCCCAGGAAATGAATTTTATCGACCTTCCCAAATTCGGCGGGCCGGAAGTGCTGGTTCCGGCAAAGGGCCCGGTGGTGCGCCCGCAGGCCGGCGAGGTGCTGGTCAAGGTGCATGCGGCCGGCGTCAACCGGCCCGACGTGCAGCAGCGCACCGGGGGGTACAATCCTCCGCCGGGCGCGTCGCCGGTCCCGGGACTGGAAATTTCCGGGACCGTTGTCGAGGTTGCGCCGGACGTTACCGGCTGGAAGGTCGGCGACCAGGTCTGCGCGCTGGTCTCCGGCGGCGGCTATGCGGAATATTGCGTCGCGCCCGCGCCGCAATGCCTGCCGGTGCCCAAGGGCCTGTCACTGCTGGAAGCCGGCGGTCTGCCCGAAACCTATTACACGGTCTGGACCAACGTGTTTCAGCGCGGCCGCCTGAAAGCCGGCGAGACCTTCCTGATCCATGGCGGGTCCAGCGGTATCGGCACCACGGCGATCCAGCTCGCCCGCGAGTTCGGCGCCCGGGTATTCACCACCGTCGGCAACGCGGAAAAGGCAATCGTCTGCCGCGACCTGGGGGCAGAGGCCGTCATCAACTATCATGACGAGGATTTTGTCGAAGTGGTCGGGGAACTGACCGACGGCAAGGGCGTCGATCTGATCCTCGACATGGTCGGCGGATCCTATATCGAGCGCAATATCGCGGCGCTGGCGCTGGAAGGCCGGCTGGTGCAGATCGCCTTCCTTGAGGCCAGCAAGGCCGAGGTGGACTTCCTGCCAATGATGCTCAAGCGCCTGACCATTACCGGCTCGACCCTGCGCCCGCGCACCGTGGCGCAAAAGGCGGAAATCGCCGCCGAACTGCGCGCCAAGGTCTGGCCGTTGATCGAAGCCGGCAAGGTAAAGCCGCTTATCCACAAGACTTTCCCCCTGGCGCAAGCGGCCGCCGCCCATGCGCTGATGGAGACCAGCGCCCATATCGGCAAGATCATGCTGACCTGCGAGTAGGGAAGGGGCCGGAGACTATCCCTCCGGTCGGGTACGCATGTTGTCGGGCAGCCAGGTGGCGAGGTCGGGGAAGACGACCAGGATCGCCACCATCAGGACCATCAGCGCGAACATGGGCAGCGCCGCCTTGGCGATATAGCCCATGTCGTGCTTGGTCATGCCCTGCATGACGAACAGGTTAAAGCCGATCGGCGGGGTGATCTGCGCCATCTCGACGACCACGACAATGAAGATGCCGAACCAGATGACGTCGATGCCGGCCTGGCGAATCATTGGCTCGACCACAGCCATGGTCAACACCACCGAGGAAATCCCGTCCAGGAAACAGCCGACAACGATATAGAATAAAGTCAGCGCCGCGATCAGCATGATCGGTGACAGGTTCAGGCCGGCGATGAACTCCGCCAAGGCGCGCGGCAGGCCGGTGAAGCCCATCGACAGCGACAGGAATGACGCGCCCATCAGGATAAAGGCCACCATGCAGGAGGTTCGCGTCGCGCCCATCAGGCTTTCCAGGAATGTCTTGCGGGTCAGTGACTTCTGGCCGGCCGCCAGAGCCAATGCGCCGATCACGCCAAAGGCCGCGGCCTCGGTCGCGGTGGCGAAACCCAGATACATCGATCCGATGACGAAAGTGACGAGCAGAATGACCGGGATCAGGAAGCGCGCTTCCGCGATCATCTTTCGCAGCGACATCGGCGGTTCCGGATGCGGTCGCTGACCGGGCCGCAGGAAATGCCAGCCGACCACATAGGCCATGAACAGGCTGGACAACACCAGCCCCGGCAGAACGCCGGCCATGAACAGCTTGGAAATCGACTCGTTGATCGTGACCCCATAGACGATCAGGGTCAGCGATGGGGGGATCATCAGTCCCAGCGTGGCCGCACCCGCAAGCGTGCCAATGGTCATGAATTCGGGATAGCCGCGTTTGCGCAGTTCCGGGATCGACATTTTCCCGACTGTGGTCAGGGTCGCGGCCGACGAGCCCGATACGGCGGCGAATATGGTACAGCCGATGATGTTGGTATGCAGCAACCCGCCGGGCAGTTTCGCCACCCATGGCGCCAGGCCGCGGAACATGTCCTCGCTGAGCCGCGTTCGAAACAGGATTTCACCCATCCAGATGAATAGCGGCAGGGCGGTCAGCGTCCAGCTTGACGACGAGGTCCAGATTGTCGTGATCATGGCGTCGCCGGCTGGCCGGTTGGTGAACATCTCCATGCCGACCAGCGCCACGCCGAGAAGCGCCAGCGCGACCCAGACGCCCGAGCCAAGCAGTACGAACAGGACGAAAAGAAATACGCCCGTCAGCAGAAATCCGTCTTCCATGCCCTTACTCCACCTTGGCCGCGTCGAGCGCTTCTTCGCGGAAGTTGGTCTCGCCGGTGAAGATCAGGCGGACCAGATTGTCCCACAATGCTATCGCCACCAGGATGGTGCCGAAGGCCATGGCGAGTTGGGGAATCCAGATCGGTGTGGCGTCCTGGCCCTGGCTGATATCGTTCAGCTTGTATGACCAGTACGCGCCCTTGACCGCGTAGCGCGCGAAATAGGTGGCCAGTCCGGCGCCTACCAGAAGGCACCAGCCCTCGCCCCAATGCCGCCAGCGGCCCAGATTGTTCAACAGCAGCCCGACCCGGATATGCGCCCCGTGGTTCAGCGCATAGGGCAGGGCAAAAAAGGAAGATGCCGCCATGCAGTAGCCCGCATAGCTGGTTGAGCCGGGGGCCTGGAAACCGAACCAGCGCGCCGCCATCTGCAGTATAATGTTGGAAATAATTGCGATCATGAACAGTGCGCCCAGCATGCCGGAGCCCAAATAGACCGCGTCGAGAATCTTTCGAATCTTTCCGCCGAAAGCCGTCATCGTTTATGTCCCGTTCGGAAGGAAGGGTGACGAACCTTGGTGTGGGGGAGGTGGGCGGCGCACGGATATGAATGCGCCGCCCGATTATTCCCGGACTACTTCATCGCCTTGTAGGCGTCGACTATGGCCTTGCCTTCGGCGCCGGCGGCTTCAGACCACTCCTTCGACATGGTCTCGCCCATCTTGGCCAGATCGGTGGCCAGTTGCTCACCCGGGGGCTGGACCTTCATGCCGTTGGCGGCAAGCTGGCTAAGGTACCAGCCGGTCAGCTCACGCGCGCGGGTCGTGCCCGCCGCCTCGGCCAGCATGGCCGAAGACTTCAGGCAGTTCTTCACCTGGTCGGAAAGGCCGTTATAGGCGTCCTTGTTGGCGAAGACATAGTTGCGCGGCAGCCATGCCTGGGCATCGTAGAAATAGGACAACTGCTCCCATACCTTGCGGTCGTAACCGGTGGAACCCGACGAGATGAACGCCTCGGCCACACCGGTGGCCAGCGCCTGGCTGAGCTCGGCGGCTTCGATCTGTACCGGCAGCATACCGGACAGTTCCGCCAGCCGGGCGGTTGCCGCGTTATAGGCACGGAATTTGATGCCCTTCATGTCGGCGGTGCTGTTGACCTCTTTCTTGAAATACAGGCCCTGGGGTGGCCAGGGAACGGCATAGAGCATGACGAGATTCTGCTCGCCCATCACCTTCTCCAGCGCCGGACGCGAAGCTTTCCAGAGCTTGTCCGAAGCATCGAAGGACGACGCCAGGAACGGCACGGAATCCACGCCGAAGAGTGGGTTTTCGTTCTGATGCGCCGACAGCAGGCGTTCGCCGATCGGGGCCTGGCCGGTCTGCACCGCGCGCTTGATCTCACCGCCCTTGAACAGCGATCCGCCGCCATGAACGACGATTTCCAGCTCCCCGCCGGTGCATACGCCGACAGCCTTGGCGAACAGCTTGCCGTTCTCTGTGTGATAGTTGGAATCGGCATAGGCCATGGGCATGTCCCACTTTTCCCCCGCCATGGCGAGGTTGGAGGCCAGTGCCACGCCGGCCAGCGCCGACAGACCGAGTAGCTTCTTCATGAGTAAATCTCCCTGTATTTGTGAAGCGGTTTCGGATGGTGAAACTTGTTAGTTGTCGAAACGTCCTACGTTGTAGGGGGTCATGTCAATATTTGGGCTTCGATCGCCGATCAGGTCGGCGATCAGCCTGCCGGTCTTCGGCCCCATGGTAAGGCCAAGATGCTGTGCGCCGAAGGCGAAGACCACGCCGGGCGCCTTGCGCGAGGGGCCGATCAGCGGCAGGCTGTCGATGGTCGATGGGCGATGACCCATCCAGGCATCCTCGTTCTCCCAGGTCAGCGCGGGATAGAGCTTGCGGATGCGGCGCTTGAACAGCCCGATCGGGGCTTTCGAGGCCGGCGCTTCCAGGCCGCCGAACTCGACCAGCCCGGCGCAGCGCAAGCCCGCCTCCATCGGCGTCGCCAGGAACTTGGCATCGGCCAGCATATAGGGGTGCGGCGGCACGATGCTGGGTCCGCGCAGCCAGAGATGATAGCCGCGCTCGGATTCCAGGGCGGGTTCATGGCCCAGCGCGCGCGCCAGCCTGGCCGACCAGGCGCCTGTGGCGATCACCACGCGGTCCGCCTCGATCCGTTCGCCATCGGCGACCACGGCGGCGCGGCCGCCTTCCAGCGGCAGAATTTCCGAAATTTCCGCCTGGCGCCGCCGGCCGCCCTGGCCTTCGAACCAGGCCGCGAGATCGGCCACATAGCGGCCGGGATCCGTGATCCAGCCGTAGTCCTTGAAGGTGGCGGCGAAGGAATAGTCCGGGCCGATATTGGGATCGATTTCCAGCAGGGTGTCGCGGTCCCGTTCCTCCCACTCGAGGCCATGGGACTTGCGCAGTGCGAAGCCGAAGGCATCGTCCTGGAAGGCCGCGCGGTCAGGATAGAAATAACTGTATTCGCCGATGTTGATCCAGCGTTCCGCCGGCGTGCCGCGGGCCAGCGCCTGATGCTGCTCCAGGGTGTCGTCGATCAACGGCAAAAGCGCTCTTGCGATGGCCTCAACCTTGTCGCGCCGGCCGTTGCGCAAATAGGGCAGCAGCCAGGGCAGCAATTTCGGCAGGTAAGACCAGCGCAGGAAAAGCGGCCCGTCCGGGTCCAGCAGCATCTTCGGCGCCTTCATCCAGACGCCGGGCGTCGGCACCGGCACCACCGCGCAGCGCGCCAGAAGCCCGGCATTGCCGTAAGAGGTCTGGCCCGAATCTCCGGGTGCGATGCGGTCGATCAGGGTGACGTCATGGCCGTCCCGGCGCAGCCATTCGGCTGTCGAAACACCGGTGATTCCGCCGCCGGCAACGATGATCTTCAACCTGTCCGTCATGGCGCTTTACGTTTCCATTTTATCGATAAATTGTCAACGTTTTCATTTTATGCGATCAGGCCACCCACTCGCTGACCGGCGCGGCGGCATCCTGCAGGGGCTGTGCGATGACATCCACCAATGTCGGGCCGTCGGTGGCGATGGCGGCCTTCAGCGCGGCCTCCAGCTCGCCCGGCTCTTCCACGCGCCAGCTTTTCAGCCCATAAGCCGCGGCCACCGCGGCATGGTCGGTGCGGGTGAAATCGACCGAGAAATAGCGCTCTTCGAAGCCGGACTTCTGGCCCGCCTTGATCCATCCATAGACGCTGTTGGAAAATACGATGAAGGTTATCGGCAGGCCGAGGCGCATCACGGTTTCGAACTCGCCGACGGAAAAGCCGAAGCTGCCGTCGCCCATGACGGAAACCACCTTGGCGTTGGGCCGGCCGATTTGCGCGCCGATCGCCCCGCCCATCGAATAGCCCAGCGCGCCATGGGCGCGGTTGGAAAAGAACTGCCGTCCCGGCCGCCGCAATTCGTAATAGGCGGAGAAATAGGGGCAGGGCGTGCCCGGATCGGCCACCACCACCGCATCGTCGGGCAGCAGCCGGTTGAGGGTCGCGACCACGCGCTCGGGCCGAATCGGCTTGTCGCCGCTTTCCGCCAGCGGCAGGAAGGCCTCCCACTTGGCCGCCTTGGCCTTGGCCGCGACCGCCGCGCCGCCGAAAGAACGGGACTCGCCGTTGTCTTCCAGGGCCTTGTTCAAGGCCGCCAGCGCCAGCCGCGCGTCGGCGCAGATCGCCGCCTCGGTCTGGTAGTTGGCGCCGATCGCCATCGGGTCGGCGTCGATATGCAGGATGCGCACCCCCGGCGGCGGGCTGCGCCAACGTTCCGTGGTCACCGACCCCGCCCGGCAGCCGATGAATAGCACCAGGTCGGCCGCGTCCACCACCGCGCGCGTCGCGGGCCGCCCGCCATTGGAGCCGATGACGGTGACGCAGTTCGGGTGGGTTTCCGCCAGACTCCCCTGGCCGCTGATCGTGGTGCAGACGGGCAGGTCCAGCGTTTCGGCCAGCCTCTGCAGTTCGGCTTCGCCGCCAGACAGCACCACGCCGCCGCCGCAAACGACCACCGGCTTGCTTGCCGACAGCAGGGCTTCGAGCAGCTCTTCCACATCCGCCGGGTCGGGCGCGGCGCGCAGCGACGGGAAATGGCCGAATCGGGGATCGGCCCAGATATCGTCTTCCGGCACCGGCGCCTTCTGCACGTCGAAGGGCAGGCCGAGATGCGCCGCGCCCATGCTGCCGCTGGTCATGGCGCGGAAGGCGGCGCGCACCATGCGCGGCACCAGGCCGGCCTGTGCGATGACGCCATTATATTTGGTGAGCGGCCGGAACAGGGCCTCCTGGTCGAGCTCGGTCAGCGGAAAGCGCCCGGCAGATGTGGTCGACACATCGGTGGTAATCGCCAGCACGGGCACCGAAGATTCGTTCGCCTCCACCACGCCCGGCAGGATATAGGTCGCGCCGCCGCCCGACGGCCCCTCGCAGACGCCGACCTTGCCGGTCACCCGCGCATAGCCGTCGGCCATATAGGCCGCATGGCGTTCGTCGCGGGTCAGGATATGGGTCATGCCGTGGTCGAGTCGCGCCAGCGCGTCGTAGAACGGCAGCGAGGTGTCGCCGCACAGCCCGAAGATATGCTTCACCTCATGGGCCGCCAGCAAGCGGACCATGGCTTCGGCGCCGGTGGAGGTGTTGGATCCCTGCGTCATGTTCTTTTTTATCTGTGGTTATCGCCCACGCGACTGCGCTATAGAATGGGCAGACGATGCAACTTGGAAAGCATCGCTGTCAAACGATTCGCACAGTTACGGAATGTCGCATGACGAATAGGAACGCGGATGACGGCCGGATCGCCCGGGGCGGCAAGGCGGTCTATGGCGCCAGCGTCGGGATCCTGATGCTGGAGGCGCGATTTCCCCGTATCCCGGGCGATATGGGCAACGCGCTGACCTGGCCCTTCCCGGTGCATTACCGCGTCGTGCGCGGGGCCTCGCCCGACCGGGTGGTGCGCCGCCAGGCCGAGGGGCTGCTGGACGATTTCATCGCCGCCGCGCGCGAACTGGTGGCCGACGGCGTCGACGGCATCACCACCAATTGCGGGTTCCTGTCGCTGTTCCAGGATGAACTGGCGGCGGCCGCCGGCGTGCCGGTGGCGACCTCGTCCCTGATGCAGGCCCCGCTGATCCAGGCCACCCTGCCGCCGGGCAAGCGCGTCGGCATCCTGACCATCTCCGCCGACACCCTGACGGACGAACATCTGCGCAAGGCCGGCGTGCCGGAAGGAACGCCGGTGGTCGGCACCGATGGCGGAAGGGAATTCTCCCGCGTCATCCTGGGCAACGAGGAAGAACTGGACGTGGAGCTGGCGCGCCAGGACCTGAACGATGCCGGTCGGGCGCTTGCCGAAGCCAACCCCGACCTCGGCGCCATCCTGCTGGAATGCACCAACATGGTCCCCTACGCCGCCGACATAAACTGCGCCACCGGCTTGCCGGTGTTTTCGGTCTACAGCTTCGTCACCTGGTTCCAGTCGGCGCTGCAGCCACGGGCGGAGTTCTGACGCAGCAAAGGGCGCCTCTTTGGAAACAGAAGGTGTCTCAGCT
>Ga0210122_1000208_pt1 | contig 19038 bp, 12 predicted proteins | sample Muzzi_CordB_D2_FD_185530 | JGI IMG/M metagenome (GOLD analysis project Ga0210122, IMG submission 185530) | Wetland microbial communities from San Francisco Bay, California, USA, that impact long-term carbon sequestration - Muzzi_CordB_D2 (SPAdes) | ecosystem: Environmental > Aquatic > Marine >... | reverse complement strand
ATTGTTACAGCTACTGCTGCGAGCTGTTCTCTTGTAGCGCCAAAATCGTGCAGGTATCTCTGAGCTGCAAGCGCATAGCCGCCTGGTGTGGTTAGTCCATAAGGAAACTCAAACTCACCGTGGCACATTTCCCTAATAAGAGCCAACATACCTGAGGAAGATATTCCAGAAAGCGTGTTATCGCCTCTAACACAGAGAACAACTTCGGCTTGTCCTGATGCTATAGCCATTGCAGCTTCAGCGACCATCCAAACTGCGGTGGCTCCTCCTACTGCAACGGATGAGAAGAATTTTGGTTTCATGCCGAAGTAATCGGCAAAAGTTGTGCAGTGCATAAAAGTATGCTCTACCAAAGAGAATGCCGTCACTAATCCGTCGACATCTGTTTTTTTAAGTCCTGCGTCTTCAATTGCTAATTTTGAAGCCTGTGATAAAAAATGAAATGAACTGCGGTCGGGAATCTTGCCCTGATCTGTCTCGCCGACACCGGCTATGACAATTTTGTGTTTCTTTAGGACTTCCCGTGCTTCTTGGGTACCTGGGATATTACTAGCCATATATATCTCCCCCTATGTTGTATTTTTGTGGACTGTTATATTAAATTGATACGGATAAAAGTCAACAGTTGCACTGCTTTAGTGCTTTTGTGAAACTATATCTAAAACAGATTCTGCGACCAGGTTGCAGATCGTAGCCGTGTAGAAGCTTCTTGCTTTGGTTTTGTTTTTTGGAAGTTTATTATAGGGGAACTTGTTTTTTATCAGATTAACTGCACTTGTTATATCTATTTCTATTCCAAGATCGTCCAGATCTTTTGCTCTGTTTATCATCAAATCCTTACACGCTCTTTGTGCTCCCTCTTCAACAAGTTCTTCTGTTGATTTTAGATCATGAAGGTTATCGTATATTTCAAATATTCTGTTTCTAAATATTCCCTCTCTAAAATCTTTACTAACCCCGTTTTTATTTTTTTTATTACCTTTTTCTAGATCATTTTTACTTCTATCATAGGTACTGTTTTGCACGGGGGTTCCTTTACTAATTATCTTATTATTATTTGTGTATTCTTTGGGTGACATTTTTGTCACCCCCCCCGGTGCTAATTCTGTCACCCCCCGGGTGACATTTTTGTCACCCTCCCCCATGACATTTCTGTCATCCCCTTTTGTTCTCTTCTTAGTTGTTACTTTTTTTTTTATATTCAGAGGGTTTTGGTTAGCTGTATAGCCAGTATTTATTGGGTATTCCGATAGTTCCTGGTCCCGGTTCATTTCTTCAATCAACTTTGTAACCAACGGTCTGAAATCAAATACCGTTGTCACTTGTGCTCCCGTATCATTGTCAAACCTTGGGGTTTTCACAAGCAATCCCAACTCTTCAAGATCCTGAGTGATGCGCTTAACGCTTCTCTCTTCAACACCCGATCTCTGGGACAAAGTGGCGTAGCTGGGAAACGGATATCCGGCGTCCCATTTGTACGACATAATGTCGATAATAAGCATTATATGTTTTGGTTTTAATCCTATCTTGGACCGGTATCTCAGGAGAATATTCGGGACGCTTGTAAACCCCTCATCAAGGATTTCGCCCCATATTTGGACTATCTTTGTTTTGTCTTGTTTTGGCCCAGACACATTGTTCCCCTAATAAAACTCCGGTTTGTGCTACACGAACATCAAAAAGCTTGACATTTAAAAGCCAGAAAGGGTATCATTAGAAATGTTCCACCTTCCGGTTGCCGCCGTTGTTTTAAGCAAAACGCTAAAGCTTCGGCGGCTTTTTTTATGCCATTGCCAGCATATTATATGATTTTTAAGCAGTTAAATCAATGTTAAGGGAATGTTAATAAAAACACCGCTCGGATTCAGTTGATTTTAATTTCCATATTTATAGACTTTTACCTTGATATAGGCCTCTTTAATTGATATAAATGTTACAGGGAGAGAGTTAAGAGTTGAAAGTTATAGCTATAGCAAACCATAAAGGCGGCGTAGGAAAAACAACAACAACTGTTAATTTGGCTGCTTGCCTTGCCGAGAAAGGATCTGAAGTTTTGGTTATAGATCTTGACCCCCAGGGTAACGCTACCTCCCATCTTGGCTTTAATCCAAACGACTTTGAGCTAACAATAAATGATCTGCTTACAGATACCTCAAACAAAGTAGATATCAATAATATGGTTGTAGAGCACGGCACAAAGGGGCTTTATCTTATACCGGCAAACTTGGCCATGAGCAGGGCGGATCTAAGCATGTCCGGTTTAATAGAAAAGGACCACAGGCTTAGAAAATCCATCAAAAAACTAAAGAAAAATTTTGATTTTGTTTTGATAGACTGTCCCCCTTCCCTGGCGACTCTTTCCATTAACGCTTTCTTTGCCGCGGACGATGTAATAATTGTGGTTCAAACCCAGCCAATGGCTTTGGATGCGGTAAGCATGATTGACGAGACGCTTTTTGAAATCTACTCCTCGAGGCCCGATTTCCCTATAGTTCCCTACGGTCTTCCAACCATGCACGACAAGCTGACAACAGTCAGCAAAACCGTTTTAAACGCTATAAATGAGAAGTTTAATCCTAATACCTTCTCCCCTATTCATAACAACGTAAAGCTTAAAGAAGCAAGCGGTTACGGCAAGCATATTCTGGAATATGACCCAGTATGCGCAGGCGCAACAGACTACAGAAGGCTTGCCAAGGACGTTTTAAAGGTCTACGAAAATGAAAAAAACGAAGGAAGACGCTACATCAGCAGGGACTCCTAAGAAGAAAAAGCCTGAAAACAAGGGGCGTTTGTCCAGCATGCTTGAATCCATGCAAAAGCGCTCTAGCCCTGTAAATGCGCATAAAGTAGCTACAAAGTACTTTGATGATTTCAAGAAGGATAGGAGTATTTCTCCCGCTAAAGAATCTTCTAAGGACACTACCGCGGTAACTACCGGAGTAAATACCGCGGAAAGTAATGCGATAGCTACCGGGATAAGTAATGCGGTAACTACCGCGGTAGACAAAAAACAAAAAAACCCCTCCCCTTCAAAAAGTGAAAATGTGAAATCCGGTTTTAAAATTCTTGATGATTCCCATTCAAATTCCGAATCCAAAGTCTATTTGTTTATGAAGGAGGAAACGGACAGGAAAAAATCTTCTCAACATAGATTTGGTTTGAAGGAGCTCAAGGAAAAAACGGGACTTTCTGACAAAACAATAAGAAATGCAATTCATTCTCTTGAAGAAAAAATGAGCATAAAAATTGTAGAGCCCTCATTGGGCGTTTATGGAAGAAAAATTCAGGTTTTCCACCCAGATGAAATAAAAGAAAGAAGAAAAAAAGCGGATTTAGTTATAGACTCTACAACGAAAAAAATAATAGCGTCGGGTGCCGGGGTAAATAGTGCGGTAGGTAGTGCGGTAACTACCGCAGTAGATAAACCTGCACAAAACAAAAAAGATGTTATATCTCTTTATGAAAATTATACGGACAACAAGTGGGGCGAAAAGGAAGAGAAGTTTTATAAAACCATAAGCAATATAAAGCCTGAAATTATAGAGGCAGCGTTAATTCTGGGAACAATGAAAGAAGGTGGCAAGAAGAGCGAGTTTTCTGATTTTGAAAGGCTAATAAAAGATGCCGGGGATTCTGTATCAAAGCCATATTTAGATCACTTGAGAGATATTTGGCTTGAGTATAGAAACAAGTAGGGGGATAAAATGAAAATATTAAAAACTCTATTTTCTATAATGGTAATATTAATAGTGGTTGTTGTTGTGGTCGGGCTTTTTCTTCCGACAAGTTATACGGTTGAAAGATCAATTGTCATAGACGGAAGTCCGTCACAGATACATAAATATGTTGGGGATTTAAACAATTGGAATTCTTGGGAGCCCTGGAGTGAGGGGGATCCGACTTTGGTAATAACGCACGGAAAGAAAACAAAAGGAGTCGGGGCAAGCCAGTCTTGGGTAGGGGATAGTGGTGATGGAGCTCTTACGTTTATAAAGGATTCTCCCACACAAGGAATAGAATACGATCTTGTTTTTGATGACGGCACATATGTGTGTCAGGGAACTATGACATATGACCCTTTGGAGGATGGAGAAACAAAAGTAACATGGACAATGACGGGAGATATGGCAACTCCGGTTTTGGGCGGCTATTTTGTGTTGATGATGGACTCTATGGTCGGTCAAACATTTGAAAAAGGGCTTACAAATCTAAAAAATGCAGTTGAAAACCAATCCTGATACTTACAGCCTGTAGTTGCCCGGTGCTTAATATTCCTTATTTTTAATATATGAGCTTTTCCAGAGAAAAACTGAAAACAGTTCCCAAATCTACTGGTGTCTATCTCCTTAAAAATGAAAAGGGGCGCTCTATATATATAGGTAAGGCAAAAGATTTAAGGAGCAGACTCGCATCGTATTTAAATGAAGGGGAGGGCGAGCAAAGACCGCAAATATTATTTCTCATGCGAGAGGTGGTTGATGTTGACTACTTTGTCACCCGCAGTGAGCGTGAGGCACTTGTGCTTGAAAATTCCCTAATCAAGCAGAAAAAGCCGAAATACAATATCCGCCTTAGAGACGATAAAAATTATCTTTCTCTCAGGCTCGACCCAAAGGAAAAATTCCCCAGACTGTCTTTAACGAGGAGAGTGCTTAAAGACGGAGCTCTGTATTACGGTCCGTTCGCGTCTGCCGACGCTCTTAAAAAATCAAAACGTCTTATTCACAAGATTTTCCCCTTGAGAGACTGCACGGATGAAAAATTCAGGCGCCATGCGGCAAGGCCGTGCCTTAACTACTACATGGGCCTTTGTCTCGGTCCGTGTGCAGGCAAATCCGAAGAAGATGGATACAGGGATGTAGTGGACCAGGTGCGGATGTTTTTAAGGGGAGAGAAAAAACAGATTACAAAGCTCTTGAAAAGCAGCATGCAAAAAGCATCAGACGAAATGAGGTACGAAGATGCTGCAGGCTATAGAGACCAGCTGCGGCTTTTGGACAAGAACATGGACGCGCAGATGTTTGTCACCCCAAACACTAAAGATAAAGATGTGGTGGGTTTTTACAGGGAAGAGCAGCGGGTTGAGTTTGCAGTGCTGTTTTTTAGAGGAGGAAGCCTGGTCGACAGAACAGCTTACTCATTTACAAATACAATAAGTGAGGACGAGGATGTTTTAGAAGAATTTTTATCACAGTTTTACGGCGGCAACAGGTTTGTGCCAGGGGAGATTGTGGTCCCCTTAAAAGTCCGGAACTCCCGTGATATAGGGGATTGGCTGACCGAAAAACAGGGACGCAAAGTACTGATAAATACACCGTCCCGAGGAACCAAGCTAAAAGAAGTCGATCTGGCAAGCAGAAATGCGCTTGAAAGTTTTCAGAGAAAATATTCAGCAGAGCTTAAAGAGATCGATATACTGGAAAGAATAAAATCATCCCTACAGTTAAGGGAAATCCCTCATTCTATTGAGTGTTTTGATATCTCAAATACCCAGGGAGCTACCGCGGTAGCTTCTATGGTAAGGTTCGAAAACGGAACGCCCGCAAAAGACGGGTACAGAAAGTTCAAAATAAAAAACGTCGAGGGACCAAACGACTATGCAAGCATGTACGAGGTGCTGTCCAGACGTTTAAACAGAGTCGATCAGGATGGATGGGATCTTCCCGATCTTATTCTGATTGACGGAGGGAAGGGCCAGTTAAACATCGCCCAGCAGGTGATGAGAGAGCTCGGCTTTATAGACAAGGTGGGTCTTGCCTCCATTGCCAAGGGGCGGGAGGAGGGTGAGAGCGACAAGATTTATATTTACGGCAGAAAAAACCCGATCGTCTTTTCAAAAAATTCTGACGCACTATTTCTTCTTATGCGGATAAGGGACGAGGCGCACAGGTTTGCTATTACGTTCCATAAAAAATTAAGGGGCAAGCGGGCGCTTGTTTCAAAGCTCGATGGAGTGCCCGGCATAGGAGTAAAAAGGAAAAAGGAATTAATAAAACATTTTGGTTCTATTTCTAAAATCAGGGAAGGGTCGGTCGACGAAATTGCGTCTGTCCCGGGATTGAATAAAAAACTGGCAGAAGATTTAAAAAAACATCTGACAGGTTAAACTCAGCTGTCGTCTTTTCCCAAATACTGAAGCTCAAGCTCTTTGAGCTTTTTTATTTTGTCCCTTTTCTTGGCGGCAGTTTCGTATTCCAGATTTTTTGCCGCATCTTTCATTTCCTTATTAAGCGTGTTTATTGTTTGCGAAATCTTCTCCGGAGCAATATCAAGATCTTCGTCGTTTTCTTCAAGCGGTACCGTATAGTAATCAGATTCGTATATAGTAGACAAAATATCGGTTACGGACTTCTTAATACTAACGGGCGTAATGCCATGCTCTTTGTTGTATTCCTCCTGAATTTTTCTCCTCCTGTTTGTCTCGGATATGGCCTTTTGCATAGAGCCCGTAATGCGGTCGGCATATAGAATTACTTTTCCCTCAACATTCCTTGCGGCTCTCCCAAAAATCTGTATCAATGAAGTCTCGGAGCGGAGATACCCTTCTTTGTCGGCGTCTAAAATCGCAACCAACGACACTTCGGGTATATCAAGCCCCTCTCTTAAAAGGTTAATTCCTACAAGCACGTCAAACTTCCCAAGCCTCAAGTCCCTTATAATTCCAATCCGCTCAAGCGTATCGATATCAGAGTGCAGATATCGCACATTTACTCCAAGCTCTCTGTAATAATCAGTCAGATCCTCAGCCATCCTCTTTGTAAGCGTAGTTACAAGGACCCTATCCCCACTTTGAACTCTTTTCTGTATTTCCTCAAGCAAATCGTCCACTTGATTATCCGCTGTTCTGACTTCAATCTCGGGGTCAGACAACCCTGTGGGGCGGATAATCTGCTCCACCACGACTCCGCCTGCTTTCTCTATCTCATAATCCCCCGGAGTGGCTGAAACATATATGGTCTGAGGCATCCGCTTTTCAAACTCGGCAAAGTTAAGCGGCCTGTTATCAAGCGCCGAAGGGAGGCGGAACCCGTGCTCGACCAGGCTCATCTTTCTACTCCTGTCCCCGGCATACATTCCCCTAAGTTGCGGTATCATCTGGTGGCTCTCGTCTAACACCAAAAGAAAGTCGTCCGGAAAATAATCGAGCAGTGTCCAGGGGGGCTGTCCCGGAAGCCGTCCCGACAGATGCCGGGAATAGTTCTCTATCCCCGAGCAAAACCCCATATTGGCAAGCAGCTCCAGGTCGAATCTGGTTTTTTCCTCAAGCCTCTGCTTCTCAACCACCATCCCGCGCTCCTCAAGCTGAGCGAGTCTTTCCTCAAGTTCAATTTTTATGTTCTCAATCGCCTTTTCATGCCTGTATTTAGGGGCGACATAATGAGACCCCGGATATATCGCTGCCTTCTTTACAGGCCTTATAGTCGTTCCTTTTAATGGGTCGATTTCTTTGAGCGAATCAACTTCGTCTCCAAAAAATTCGACCCTGATCGCCGTGTTGTCGTGGTGAGACGGAAATATGTCTACAACATCTCCTTTGACCCTGAAACTGCTTCTGTATAAATCGACCCCGGTTCTCTCGTACTGAACCTCTGAAATTTTTTCTAGAAATTTATCCCGCTCAAGCTCCATTCCTTCCTCAAGCATTGTCAGGAGCCCATAGTAGTGCTCGGGCGCCCCAATGCCGTAAATGCATGAAACGCTCGCTACCACAATCACGTCCCTTCTTTCAAAAAGAGAAGTGGTCGAGGCATGGCGGAGCCGGTCTATGTGCTCATTTATCTGCGCGTCTTTTTCTATATAAGTATCTGTTGTGGGAATATAGGCCTCAGGCTGATAGTAATCGTAATAGCTCACAAAATACCTGACCGAGTTTTCGGGGAACAAATCCTTTAGCTCACCGTAGAGCTGTGCGGCAAGGGTTTTATTGGGCGCGATAACAAGGGTAGGGCGCTCTGTTTCAGAGACTACGTTTGCGATTGTGAAAGTTTTCCCGCTCCCGGTGACTCCAAGAAGCACCTGATGCTTCTCCCCGCGCAAAAGCCCTTCCGAGAGCTGTTTTATAGCCTCAGGCTGATCCCCTTTTGGGGAGAAATCGCTATGAATTTTAAAAGAAATGCTCATATGTGAAAGTGTAGCACGGAGTAGTTTAAAAACCGTGATTAAAAATTGCGCTCCATACTTTATAATTAAGAGTATATGGTTTTAGATAAATTTCATCCGGCAGTCGCTTCATGGTTTAAGAATTCTTTTGACGGCCCTACCGAAATTCAGGAAAAAGCGTGGCCGGAAATCAAGAAAAAGAGCCATACTCTAATCTCTGCTCCTACCGGCTCGGGTAAAACACTCGCTGCATTCCTGGCTTCTATAGATGATCTTGTCAGAAGAAGCCTGGAGGAAGGCCTTCCCGACAAAACCCAGGTCGTTTACGTCTCTCCACTTAAAGCCCTTAGCAACGATATAGAAAATAATTTACAAATTCCTATGAAAGGGATAAATGAAGAGCTTCAGAAAATGGGGCTTTCAGAATCCGGAATAAGAGTTCAGGTCAGAACGGGGGATACGCCCACATCAGCCAGAACAAAGATGACAAAGACCCCGCCACATATACTGGTAACAACACCCGAGTCGCTCTACTTAATACTTACCAGCAAAAACGGCCGCTTAATGCTGTCCGATGTTCACACATTAATAGTGGACGAGATACACGCCCTTGTAGATAGCAAACGCGGGTCCCATATGTCTTTATCGGCCGAGAGATTAGAAGCTCTTACAAATAAGCCTCTTATGAGGATAGGGCTTTCGGCCACACAAAAGCCAATTGAATTGATAGCAAAGTTTCTGACCGGAGTTTCAAAAAATGGGGCTAACCCCTGCAAAATTATTAATGCTGGACACAAAAGAAAGCTCGATCTTTCAATCGAAGTCCCCAAATCCCCGCTTACGGCAATAATGTCCAATGAAGTCTGGGGAGAAATTTACGAGAGACTCGAAGATCTAATAAAACAGCATCAGACAACATTGATTTTCGTAAACACAAGAAGGCTTGCCGAGAGGATGACCCATAATCTGACTGAAAGATTCGGCACAGAGATTCTGGCCGCTCATCACGGGAGTATATCAAAGGAAATGCGGCTTGATGCGGAGAAGAGGCTCAAGTCGGGCGAGCTGAAAGCAATAGTCGCAACCGCGTCTCTTGAGCTGGGTATAGATATCGGCTCTGTAGATCTCGTCTGCCAGATCGGGTCTTCAAAATCCATTGCCACGTTTCTTCAAAGGGTAGGACGCTCAGGGCACACTGTAAAAGGAACCCCAAAGGGGAAAATATTTCCGCTCAGCCTGGATGAGCTAGTAGAGTGCGCCGCACTTTTAGATTCCATAAAACGAGGCGAGCTCGACAGCATTGTGATGCCTGAAAAACCGCTCGATGTACTGGCCCAGCAGATAGTGGCCGAAGTCAGCTGCAGTGATTACGAGGAAGAGAATTTGTATGATCTGTTTAAAAAGGCTTATCCGTACCGGGACCTTGAATTAAATGAATATGAAGATGTTCTGAAAATGCTGTCCGAAGGGTTTACGGTGCAAAGAGGGAGGCGCGGCGCCTATATTCACCACGACATAGTAAACGGGAGGTTAAGGGCAAGAAAAGGGGCTCGTTTGGCCGCGCTCATATCCGGCGGCACAATACCCGACAGCTTTGACTATGATGTGGTGCTTGAGCCGACAAATACGTTTATCGGCACAGTGAATGAAGATTTTGCAATTGAGAGCGTACCGGGAGACGTGTTCCTGCTTGGTAACCATTCCTGGAGAATCCTCAAGGTAAACGGAGGAAAAGTACGTGTTGAAGATGCCGGAGGGCTTCCTCCGACAATCCCGTTCTGGTTCGGCGAGGTCCCGGGAAGAAGCGTTGAGTTTTCAGAAGCGGTTTCCCGTCTCAGGGAAGAGCTTTCCCAAAAAATAGGGGATATCAAAGATTTTATAAAGGAAGACGACCTTGCAGATAGTTTCTCAAATGATTCATGGAAGAGGGAATCCCTCTCTTGGCTAATGGAGCATATTGGACTAACATTAGAGGCAGCTGATCAGCTGATTGTATATATGGCGACTGTAAAAGCGGCGCTCGGATTAATACCTACAAATAAAAAACTTGTAATAGAGAGATTTTTTGATGAAGCGGGGGCAATGCATCTGGTTGTTCATTCTCCCTATGGGAGCAGGCTCAACCGCGCCTGGGGGCTTGCGCTTAGGAAGCGTTTTTGCAGAAAGTTTAATTTTGAACTCCAGGCGGCAGCCGGTGAGGACTCTATTATATTAAGCCTCGGCGCGACACATAGCTTTCCCCTCGAAGAGGTTTATCAATATCTGCACCCAAACAGTGTGAGGGATGTTTTGACCCAGGCCCTTTTGGATGCCCCGATGTTTGAGGTGCGCTGGCGCTGGAACGCGAGCACGGCGCTTGCTGTATTAAGAAGGTGGACAAGTAAAAAGGTGCCTCCAGCAGTTCAGCGCATACATTCAGAAGATCTAATTGCCCAGGTTTTCCCTGATCAGATAGCGTGCCTTGAAAATGTGGTTGGAGAAAGAGAGATTCCTGATCATCCGCTTGTAAATCAGACCATTCATGACTGTCTTTATGAGGCGATGGATATTGAAAACCTTGAAAATTTGCTCGTTGACATCAATGCCGGCGAGATTGAGCTTAATACACGTGATTTGACCGAGCCTTCACCGCTGTCTCAGCAGATATTAAACGCTAGACCTTACGCTTTTTTAGACAATGTCCCCCTTGAAGAGAGAAGGACCCATGCAGTTCAGAACCGAAGATGGCTCGACCCCTCAGAGGCCGCGGAATTGGGGCAATTGGACCTTGCCGCTATTAAAATAGTTAAAGATGAGGCATGGCCGGAAGCTGAAAATGCGGACGATTTGCACGACGCGCTGGTTTTATGCGGATTTTTGACTGCGGAAGAGGGGAATTTGAACGGATGGGCCGCATTTTTTGATGAACTGATTACAGAAAATAGGGCTACTTTAATTAAAGCAGGTGAAAAAGAATACTTGGTCGCCGTCGAAAGACTGGTTGAGATGCTCTCTATTTATAATAAAGCCATTTTAAAACCTGAGATTGAAATTCCGGCGAGATTGAATGAAAAACCCATAACTAGAGAAGAGGCAGTTGTTGAGATTGTGAGAAGCCGGCTTGAAGCGCTCGGACCTGTGACGGCCGATCAACTTTCAGAGACCCTGGGAATTTCGGTTTCTGATGTTGAACTTGCGCTGATAAAATTAGAAGGGGAGGGGTTTGTTTTCAGAGGGAGCTTCACTCCGGGTCTTAATGAAGTTGAGTGGTGTGAGAGAAGACTCCTTGCCCGGATAAATAAATACACTCTTACGAAGCTCAGAAGAGAGATCGAACCTGTCTCCGCTTCAGACTTTATGCGTTTTCTTTTTTCATGGCAGGGAGTCGGTTTGAATGAACAGCCGGAAGGAGTCGAAGCTCTAAGAAAAGTTCTCGATCAGCTGGAAGGATTTGAGGCTCCCGCTGCATCTTGGGAGGGAGACATTTTTTCTTCCCGTCTTAAAAATTATGATCACACCTGGATGGACACATTGTGTCTTTCCGGATCCGCGGTGTGGGGAAGATTCCGGACGGGAAACACAAACGGAAGAAAAAAATCTTCTCCGATAAAAACCACTCCAATCACAATTGTCAAAAGAAGCAATTTAGATATATGGAAAAATATCGGAAGGACCTCAGAAAATAATTTAGAGAATTTATCTCACAGCGGAAAAAAAGTTTTTGATTTTATCTTTTCAAAAGGAGCATCATTTTTTGAAGAAATTATTTCCGGATCAAAGTGCCTCAGAACAGAAACAGAAACTGCCTTGGCCGAGCTTGTTGCAAAAGGAGTTGTCACCTCCGACAGCTACACCGGTTTGAGAGCGCTCCTTGTCAGATCAAAATATAAAACTGAAAAAGGAAGGAGAAAAAAAAGAATCAGTTTCGACATGGAGGGTGCCGGTAGGTGGTCACTGATTCAAAATGTAGAACTTAAAAATGAGGGCAAGAACTTGTCCGAAGAAATGCGAGCACTCGCTCGGATATTTTTAAACAGGTACGGAGTCGTGTTCAGAAAACTTCTCGAGAAAGAGAGCTTTGCCCCGCCCTGGAGAGATCTTGTCCGGGCGCTCAGACTGCTTGAACTTAGAGGAGAGGTTAGGGGAGGAAGGTTTGTCTCAGGGGCGACCGGTGAGCAGTTCGCGTTACCTGAAGCTGTGGCTTCGCTCAGGGATACGAGAAGGAAAAAGAGTACGGGCGAGCTGGTCTCGTTGAGCGCTTCTGACCCCCTTAATCTGATGGGGATAATAACTCCTGGAAAGAGGGTTTCTTCGCATTATAAAAACAGAGTTCTTTACAGAGACGGGGTACCAGCAGCATACAAAGAGGGAGCCGAAATCAGGCTCTTGTCGGAGTTTGATAACGGAGAAGAATGGAGCATAAAGCAGAAGCTTATTAAGAGAAACTTCTCGCCAAAATTAAAACCCTATTTGGGCAAGGGAGCTGCCTGATCTTAGCAAAGTTGCCGCAATAATTAGTGTCAGATAATATTCAATTATGTAAACTCACAATTCTCAAATTATTCAATAATAATAGTGGGTTAAAAAGCCCTTTTTTATAAACGCTAAAATAGCTGATTTTTGCTATTTTTAATATTCAATAATAACAGCATATTACAATCAACACTTAAAGTGATAAATTGGCTCAATTTTGATGCATAATTTAAGTTTTAAAATTCCAGAGAATCTCCGATGATTCTCCGGTGCCTCATTTGTGAAACCATATGGGGAAAATGTTAATAATTGAGCGACCTCAACTGGGAAAATTTGATGCATAATTATAGGTTTGAATCATAATACTCTGAAATACTGCAATTTATTACATAAATTGTTTTCAGGCTGCAATGACAAATATTCTTCATAGGTCTTAAACGCTTGCCGTAATGATATTTTTATATTAAATGATAGGTTTGCTAAAGAGAGTGTAGTGGATTTACTACATCTGTTTTAATTTTAGAATTCCCCACATCTTAAAGTTTGGTATTAAAGTTCTGGGCTTTATCCCCACCTCTTAATGCGTTGGTTGAAAGCCTTAGTTTAACTGTCTGTTATTAGTAGAAATGACGGGCGAAGGGTGGCTCAAAATTACTTTTTTAAAATAGATCCCAGTATACCTCTCATGAGTTGAGTTGCGATCTGTCTTCCAACGCTGCGTGCAGCGCTTTTAGCCAGGGTTTCCACTATCCCTTGTCTTGGTCTTCCGGGTTTTTTCTTTGGCGCAGGAGCTGCCTTCGGAGCCTGCTCGGCTTTCTTTTTGAGCATTTCATATGCCGATTCTCTATCAATAGATTTTTCGTAAAAACCATAAACTAAAGAACTCCGAATTATCCTTTTACGCTCTTCAGAATCTATGGGGCCTATCTGGCTAAAAGGAGGTCTGATAAGTCCTTGCTCCACCATATTGGGCCGTCCTTTTTCGTCCAAAAATGATATCAATGCCTCTCCGACTCCAAGCTCGGTAATTGCCTTTTCGGTATCTAGTTTTGGGTTGGTTCTGAAAGTTTGAGCGGCAGCTCTGACGGCTTTTTGATCACGTGGTGTATAAGCTCTTAGTGCGTGCTGAATTCTGTTGCCTAGCTGTCCTAAAACTTCATCCGGAATGTCTAAAGGGTTCTGACTTACAAAATACACACCCACTCCTTTGGACCGAATTAGCCTTGCAACTTGTTCAATTTTTTCCAAGAGGGCTTTCGGTGCGTTGTCAAAAAGAAGATGAGCTTCATCAAAAAAGAAAACTAGTTTTGGTTTTTCTGGATCTCCTACTTCAGGTAATTGTTCAAACAATTCTGACAGAAGCCATAGTAAAAAGGTTGCATAAATTCTTGGCGAGCCCATCAACTTGTTAGCCGCCAAAATATTAATAATCCCGTTTCCGTTTTCATCTGTTTGTAAAAAATCGTCCAGGTTTAGTGCAGGTTCTCCAAAAAATATATCTCCTCCCTGGTCTTCAAGGGAAAGAAGTTTTCTTTGTATTGCTCCAACGCTTGCTCTGGAAATTCTTCCATACTCAGTTGTAAACTCCGCAGCATTTTCTCCTGCGTATTGTAAAATTGAGCGGAGATCTTTTATGTCTAAAAGTAAAAGTCCATCGTCATCAGCGATTCTAAAAATCAAACTCAGCACACCGGCTTGAGTATCGTTCAGATCTAAAAGGCGACTTAAAAGTAGTGGCCCCATTTCAGAAATTGTAGTGCGAACAGGATGTCCCTGTTTTCCAAACAAATCCCAAAAAGTGACAGGGTTGCCGGTAAAAGTAAAATCCGATATTCCAATTGTGTTTAAGCGCTCGGTAATTTTTGGATGTTCTTTTCCAGGTTTACTTATTCCAGAGAGGTCTCCTTTGACGTCTGACAAAAAAACCGGCACTCCGATTTTGCTGAAATTTTCAGCCAACACTTGAAGTGTCACTGTCTTTCCAGTTCCAGTTGCGCCAGCTATAAGCCCGTGGCGGTTTGCCATCTTAGGAAGAATAAACAGCTCATTTTCACTTTTTCCAACAAGTAAGTTTTGTGTCATGAATTTATAATTCCCACTATGGTGCGAATTGTAAAGGAGATTGTTTATCTCTCAGTTTTTTTAAAACTTTTATATCCCCAGCAACTTTATCAGGAGGGGTTTCTACAATCATATTTATGTTTTTAAAAACAGGGTGCTGGATAATATTTTTAAATCCTTCTAGTCCGATTTTTCCTTTTCCGATGTGCTCATGTCGGTCTTTTCTCTCGCCCAGTCCAACTTTTGAATCATTGCCATGAAATAATTTAATACTTTCTATTCCAAAAGTGTCTTTAATTCTAGTTAAAGTATTTTTAAATTCATCTTTGTTTTTAATATCGTAACCGGCGGCGAATGTATGAGCAGTGTCTATACAAATGCCTATGCCATAACCTCTAACACCTTCAAGTATCTCTGCCAACTCTTCAAAACTATCTCCCACCGTTGCTCCTTGTCCTGCGGTATTTTCCAAAAGAAGTTTTGTTTTGAAACTTGAATCATCAATAATCTTTTTAAGCCCCTCTATAATCAATTTTACTGCAACACTTTTGCCTGTATCTTTTGAGCTGCCAAGATGGGTCATGACATATTCAACGCCAAGCAGGCTGCCTCTATCTAGATCTTCTCTTATTATGGCTATAGATGAATCTCTAAGCTCTTTCTTTTCGGAGCAGAGATTTATGTAGTAGGGGGTATGAATATAATATTCCGGAATGTTGTATTTGGAGCACTCATTCAGGAATAATTCAACAAGTTCTCTTTTTAACTCGGGAGCTTTCCCTCCCCTGGGCGATCTAGAGAAGAACTGAAAACACTCACAGCCTAAATCGTGAGCTCGTTTGGGAGCTTTGTCTATGCCACCAGCTATTGATACATGAGCGCCGAATTTCATAAGCATAATATTTTACCGGATTATGATTAGTATAAACAAAGAACACTCTTTTATTACCGCTATTGCAACTAAATGCCAACTACCAAACCACAAATATAAATAAATGATTTGCCGGAAAAACCCAACCTGGAGTAATGCAATAGCGGTATTAGAATGTGATTAGAGTTTCCAGAGCTTCACTTCTGATAAGCTATCTTATGTCTACTAATGAATTTATCAAAAATAAATCGGCTCTATCCCACTAATAAAATTACAAATTTTTTGTTATCTAAAATTACTGCTTCAAAATTATTGATATAACTGGCTATCACGTGATAGAATAGAAAAGCAATCTTTCTCAGAGACGAGATCCGAGAGTGGATTTTTCACTTATACTCTCGTCTCACATAACCAGACTTGCAAGGAATTTTAATTGACTACTGAGAATGCTCATATACATCCACGTGAAATTGTATCCGCTTATGCCGACCTGCTAGCTACTATAAATGAAAAGAAAGAGCCAGAACCTTTAAAGCTCATACCTTTAGCGCTTCCCGAATCACTACTGCCGTTTCCATCACAAACTATCCGGCACGCGCTAGCAATTTATCTACTTCACCACAACTACTCTAAGCAAAGAGATATCATAGAAGATGCCTATCTATATTTGGATAATTTTATACCTGATGAGGAATACAATCTTTTTCATGCATTGCAGTCTTCAATGGGTACCAGAGCTGAGTTAAATAAAAGCTCAGACAATAATGTAGTTCACATGCTGGATATCATGAAAAGGCTGAGAATAAGAACCGAAGGCATAAGAACAAGAAAAGAAGAGTCATTAGAAGAGTTAAACGCGCTCAGGCGCATTATGGATCTACCTGACGATTTGGTAGATACAGATAACGAAGAAGCCTCGAGCTATGGAGAAGTGCAAGAACTCGGATTGAACCTGTAAAACCCCGCCACCGCCCTATTCTATTTCTAAATTTAAACATAAAAAAAAGAGCAAGGCTCCCGTAAGGAAGCCCTGCTCTCGTTTTTGAAATCTTTGTTTCTTAATTGAAACAGTATTCCACTTAACCCTGTGAGTACTGTGGAACCATGAAACGATGACGCATTGTATATTTGAACGGTGTTGAATAAAGAAGTGGTCCAAAATCGTCTTCGGTTCTTGTTACTGTTTTTGTCCAAAGGGTCTGAGCCGGTGGAATAATGAGGTTAAATGTGAAGGATATAAGTCCTACAACCTCAGTTGCCGGAATCTGACCGCCCATGTAATCAAATGGGGTTCCAGACATGTACCATGAACGGATATCGTCGCCGGTAGCGGTTCTGATACTTTCAGGGTTTAGCTGGAAGCGATGGCCTGTTCCAAAACCAGGTGGTAACTCTGAAGGTAGATATGTAACTTCATGAATACTTGTTGTTACGTCTGGTCTTGTTGTGATTCTGTAGTTCATACGGCCCCAATCTGTCTTTCCATAAAATGTTGGTCTTGTGGAAAGAGGTTTGTCGGAATAACGACCGTTAGCTGTGTGAAGAATATATCCTCTTCTTTCCATAAGCATGTTGAAATAGTTGTTATTTGTTCCATGCTCAAAAGCAGCGATGTAAGCAGCTTTTTTAGGGAAACCAAAAGGCTCTTTACCAGCAAAAATTGGGGAATCGTTAGAAAGATACATATATGGATAGTAACCAGCTTTGTAGATTGCGCCGTCTCCGGTGTCTACTGTAGCTGAGAATGTTACACCAAACTCCATGTATGGTCCTAACATTGTGTTTCTGTGAATTACATACCAGAACTCAATAACGTCATCCTGGATAACGATTGGCTCAGGTGTAATTCCCTGCATTGCAGAGTGATCAGCGCGGATAACATATGCCATCCAGCGGCTTTCTGTATATGTTAGTGGAACAATATCATAGTCAAAAACTGGGTCAGCCACACCTTGTGAAATGATGTGGATTCTGTCTCTATCCAGCGGTAAAGGTGGTACTTCACCTTCAGCCAGCCATGGATAGCTATATTCATTTGCTTGTAAACCCATTGCTAATACCTCCTAATTAAATTTTAAGATTCGTTTTCTTCTTTTAACTAAATAAAACATTAAGGCTCAATGAACCTTATGATCCCTGTGAAATTGGGAACTGCTGACGAAGTCCATATTTGTACGGAGTAGCATATCCTCTGTAGCTAGCAGGACGCTCATATGTTTCTGTCCAGAGAACAACTGCTGGAGGAATAATGAGGTCAAATACAAAGGAAATACAACCTGTAATTTCCTGAACTTTAAACTCAGCACCCAAGTTATCAAATGGGGTAGCCTGCTGGAACCAGTTAATAGCATCGCTAGAAGCGGTTCTTGTGTGCTCAGGCTTGATCTGGAAACGATGGCCTTTAATGTTGAATGCAGCAGGTAACTCTGAAGGTAGATATGTAAGCTGCCACTCAGAACTGGAAACGTCAGGTCTGGTGATAACTTTCATATTAAATTTACCCCAATCTGTTTTACCATAGAAGTATGGAGGTTTAACTGGTTTATCGTCAAACTGTCCTGTTGCGCTGTGAATAAGGTAACCATTACGTGACATAGCAAAACCAAAGAAATCGGTTCCTTTTTCTCCGCCGTGTGTGGTTATTCTGATGTATGACATCTTTTTAGGAAAACCAAGAACACGACCAGCATCAACTGGGGCATCTCCGGTTAGGTACATGTATGGATAGTAACCAGCTTTCCAAACATTACCTTTAGGGTCTTTGTAGGTAGCAGAGATTGTTAGTCCCCATTCTAGATATGGTCCTAACATTGTGTTTTTATGCTCTACATACCAGTATTCGCATAGGTCTGCATCTTCTCCATCCCACGGCTCTAGCGGTGGGTTTGGTAAAAGACGACGCCTTGTAGCCTCATCTGCTCTTACAACAAAAGCAGACCAACGGCTGTCGGTATAGGTTAGAGGAAGAACATCAATATCCCATAGTGGATCTGATGGATTAGCAATAATCCATGTGTTGATGTCTCTCTCTATTGGAGGAGGTGGAACCTCCGATGTGAGTTCCCAATACTTCGTTGGGACATTAAGATGACTTGGCATATATACAAACCTCCTAATATAGATTTTAACCGGATTGTTGCCAACCCTAGAGGAGAAGCGCAACGGCATCGTCACTTATTTAAATAATTTATTTAAATACTGTCTAGATCCCAGTTACGTCCAATACCCCATCTCCATTATTTATATCAAAGGTAAGGGTCACTTGTCAATACTTTTTTTTGAATTTGCAAAAAAAAATTAAGTTAGACGCTTAATTTTGAAAAAATGCTTAATTAGTAAGCATTTTATACGTTTTGGGAGGCCAAAAGTTTCGTAACTGACGATGAAAACTCGCCAATTTTATGATTGATTAATATTTGGGCATCCAAATCAAATGGGGTCGGCATAAAATTTACAACAATCAGCTTGGCGCCGGCCCGGATTGCGATGTCCGGAAGCGAATTTGCGGGTGAAACCTGAAGCGAGGAGCCAATTGCTATAAAGAGGTCGGC
>Ga0210122_1000205_pt1 | contig 19119 bp, 15 predicted proteins | sample Muzzi_CordB_D2_FD_185530 | JGI IMG/M metagenome (GOLD analysis project Ga0210122, IMG submission 185530) | Wetland microbial communities from San Francisco Bay, California, USA, that impact long-term carbon sequestration - Muzzi_CordB_D2 (SPAdes) | ecosystem: Environmental > Aquatic > Marine >... | reverse complement strand
GGTTCAGCAAGCTGGTGCGCGCCGGCCTGCAACGCGAGATCGCGAATGTCTCTCTGGACGAACTGTTGTCAAACAAGCGCAAGGACATCATGGAAAAAATCGGGCTGGAGGTCGACGGCCAGGCCCGGTCGTTCGGAATCGAGGTGGTGGACGTCCGCATCGGCCGCACCGACCTGCCGCCGGAGATCAGCCAGAACGTCTATAACCGGATGAGCACCGACCAGGAGCGAAAGGCGCGCGAAACCAGGGCGCTCGGCGGCGAACAGGCCAAGATCATCCGCGCCAAGGCCGACCGGGACCGCACGGTGCTGCTGGCCACGGCCAAGCGCACGGCGGAAATCCTGCGCGGCGAGGGCGAAGGCGAGCGCAACCGGATCCTCGCCGAAGCCTATGGCAAGGACGCCGCATTCTTCGACTTCTACAAGTCGATGCAGGAATACCGGAAGGGCCTGGGCGGCGATAGCACCACGATGGTGCTGACCCCGGACAGCGACTTCTTCCGCTTCTTCGGTCAGGAAGCAACGAAATAGGGCAAACCGGCATCGGGGGGCGGACGTGGATAACAGCGGCGAAATCGTTCTTACCGCGCTCGCCCTCCTGCTGGTGATCGAGGGCATGGCCTATGCCCTGTTCCCCGACGGCCTCAAGAAGATAATGGCCGCCATGCAGGAAATGCCGGCTTCGACATTGCGTTCCTTCGGGCTGGCGGCGGCCACGACCGGCGTGGTTATCGTCTGGCTTATGCGCCGGTAGCGCATTGCCCGGCATCGCGATAATATTGTTTTTTCGCGACATCGCCGTATTGTGACCACAAATTGTTAAGCATTTGACGGATAGTATCCGTTGGATCACCGGTATTGAAACCGGCCGGGCCGTGCACCAGATTCGGCTGAAGACGGTTTTTGCCGCGCCGCGGGCGCCATTTCGCCTGTTGCGCCGCATTCTTGGACATGATGGAGAAATTGCGGTGACGCGTATGCTAGAAAATCTTCGCCAGGGCGTGACGGTCCGATCCTTCGGCTGGCTGCTGGCGCTTCCCTTCGCGGCCTCGCTGGCATGGCTTCCCGCCGACGCCCAGGCCCGCGGCGCCCCGGAAAGTTTCGCCGACCTGGTCGAGACCCTGCAGCCGGCGGTGGTCAACGTGGCGACGACCCAGACCATGGACGGCGGCGGCGGCGGCGAGGGGCTGGAATTCGATTTCCCGCCAGGCTCGCCATTCAAGGATTTCTTCGACCAGTTCAACCGCAAGCGCGGCGAAAAGGAAGACCAGCCGCGCCGCGCCCAATCGCTGGGATCGGGCTTCATCATCGCCGCCGAGGGCCTGGTGGTCACCAACAACCATGTCATCGAAGGCGCCGACAAGATTACGGTGACCCTGATCGACGACACCACCTACGATGCCGAACTGGTCGGGCGCGACACCAAGACCGACCTGGCGCTGCTGAAGATCCAGGCCGACCGGCAATTCCCGTTCGTCGCCTGGGGCAATTCCGACAAAATGCGCGTAGGCGACTGGGTGATTGCGATCGGCAACCCGCTGGGGCTTGGCGGTACGGTTACGGCCGGCATCGTCTCGGCCCGCCAGCGCGATATCAACTCCGGCCCCTATGACGACTTCATCCAGACCGACGCGCCGATCAACCGCGGCAACTCCGGCGGCCCGCTGTTCGACATGAACGGCCACGTCATCGGCATCAATACCGCGATCTATTCGCAGAGCGGCGGCAGCATCGGCATCGGCTTTGCCATTCCGTCCAATCTGGCGGACGGCGTGATCGACCAGCTGCGCAATTTCGGCACCACGCGGCGCGGTTGGCTGGGCGTGCAGATCCAGCAGGTGACAGAGGAAATCGCCGAGAGCCTGGGGCTGAACGAAGCGCATGGCGCACTGGTTGCCGGGGTGCTGGACGGCAGCCCGGCCAAGGCCGCGAAAGTCGAGGCGGGCGATGTGATCCTCAAATTCGATGGGCGCGAAGTCAACGAATCGCGCAAGCTGCCGCGCATCGTGGCCGACACGCCCGTCGGCAAGACGGTCAAGGTGGTACTCTGGCGCGCCGGCAAGGAAGTCACGGTCAATGTGACCCTGGGCGAGCTGGAGAAATTCGACGAGGCGAATCTGCCGGGGAACGCGCCCAGCGATGAGCCCGCCAAGGCGGTGGAGCGTTCGTTCGACGAGCTGGGCCTGTCGCTGTCGACGATTACGCCGCAAGTCGCCGAGGAACTGGGTCTGGACAAGGGCATAGAGGGCGTGGTCATCACCGATGTCGACGCCTCCAGCGCGGCCGCCGAGAACGGGCTGCGCGAGGGCGACGTGATCACCGAGGTCTTCCAGGAGAAAGTGCTGACGCCCGACGCTGTCGAGGCGAAGATCAAGGATGCCCGCTCGCGGGGCCTGCGCTCGATCCTGTTGACGGTGAAAACCGGCGACGACCAGCGTTTTGTCGGCCTGCGCATCGACGGAGGCTGACAAACAATCGACTTCAAGGCATAAAGGCGGCGCCGGGATATTCCCGGCGCCGTTTTTTCATGGAGCAGGGGTCCGCATGCAATCGGAACAGGCCGTAACCGAACCGTCGCGCTTGGCGACACAGGGCCCGATCTTCCTCGTCGGGCTGGGCCATGGCGCGACCCACTGGGTGGCCGCCACTTTCTATATCCTGTTGCCCTTCATCAATCGCGATCTGGGGTTCAGCTACGCGCAGGCGGGACTACTGGTGTCGATCTTCCATGTCGCATCGGTCAGCGCGAATTTCGGCAGCGGGCCGCTGGTCGACGTTACCGGACGCAGGGTCCTGTTCCAGATACTGGCGCTGGTTCTGGGCGGCGGCGCACTGATGGCCTTTGCCGCCGGGGCCGGATTCGTGTGGTTGGCTGTAATGGTCGTGCTGATAGGCGCCACCAACAATCTTTGGCATCCCGCGGCGATCGCCTACCTGTCGTCGCGTTATCCGAAAAAACGCGGTTATGCGCTGTCGATCCACGCTCTGGGCGCCAATCTTGGCGACGCGGTGGCGCCGCTGGCGGCGGGCCTGCTGCTGGCATCGATGGCCTGGCCGGCGGCCGCGGCGGTCAATTCCCTGCCGGTCTTCGCCGTGGCCCTGGCGCTGCTGCTGTTGTGGCGGGGTGACCGGGCGGGTGCGGCGAACGGCAAGCCGGGCATGGGGCTGGGCGATTACTTCGCTGGCATGGGACGGCTCGTGCGCGATCGCGCGGTGCTGGGTCTCTGTCTGATGGCGGGCCTGCGCACCATGGCCCAGAACGGCCTCTTGATGTTCCTGCCGCTCTATCTGGTGGATGTGCTCAAGGCGGACCCGGTGGAAACCGGATCGATTATGATGGCGATGCAGGTCGGCGGCATCCTGGCCGTGGTGATCGCCGGCACCCTGTCGGACCGGATCGGGCGGCGGCCCATCGTGCTTGCCGGGCTGGGCGCCAGCACGGTGGTAATCGCCGGGCTTACATTGCTGGGCGGCGGGCCGCTTTACGTGGCCGGCGTGGCCTTGCTGGGCTTCGTGCTGTTCGCGGTGCGCCCGGTGGTGCATAGCTGGATGATGGATTTGACACCCGGCGAAATGGGCGGGTCGGCCACCAGCCTGATGTTCGGGACCCAGGCCGGCCTGTCGACGGCCGTACCGGTCGTCGGCGGCATCGTCGCCGACATCTGGGGTCTGCCTTCGGTGTTCTACATGCTGGCCGCCCTGATGCTGATGGCCAACATGACGGCCGCCCTGCTGCCGGGCAAGGCGGCCCCGGCGGAATAGATCTCATCGAACTCGGCCGCCGGAGGTTCGGCGCACCTACTTGCTTTTCGCTTCGGCGACGCCGTCCCAGTCCGGGCCGGGCGGGTTGGTGCGCAGTTCCGCGATGCGGCCGTCCATCAGGTCGTAATATTTTTTCATGCCGAGCTTATCCTGAAGCCTGGACCGGCATTCGGCGACCAGTTCGGCGGCGCGATCCCATTCCTGGGCGCGGAAGGCCTGAAGCATCGCGTTGTGGCATTCCTGGTCTGCCTGGAATCCGGGATCCTGCGCCATGGTTTCATCGCCAAGCAGGGTGTGGACGGTTACCGGGACGGTTTTGCCGATGACCCTGATGCGGTCCAGTTCCAGCGCCGCGAACTCCGGCAGTTTCTTGCGGGTGCTGCCGCTTATCACGATATCCACGCCATACTGCTTGGACATGCCTTCCAGCCGCGAGGCCAGATTGACCTCGTCGCCAAGCGCCGAATAGTCGAAGCGCTGCTCGGATCCCATATTGCCGACGCAGGCATCGCCCGTGTTGACGCCGATACCGATCTTCAGGGGGGTGAACTCCCTGTTTTGCTCCATGGCCTCCGCCTCAAGTTCGGCATTCAGGGGAGCCAGGCATACCCGCAATTCCAGGGCCGCCAGCGCCGAATGCCGGGCATGGTCCGCGTCGTCCAACGGCGCGTTCCAGAAGGCCATCATCGCGTCGCCCATATATTTATCGACGGTGCCGCCATGGTTCAGCGTGACTTCGGTCATCGGGGTCAGGAACCGGTTAACCAGGCTGGTCAACTGTTCGGCGTTGTATTTTTCCGATATCGAGGTGAAGCCGCGCAGGTCCGAGAACAGCAGCGTCAATTCGCGGGTCTCGCCGCCGAGGCGGAGCTGGTCTGGATCGTCGGCCAGCCGTTTCACCATGACCGGCGACATATAATGGCTGAAGGCCTCGCGGATGTGTTTCCGTTCATGCTCGGTGCGCAGATAGGCCATCAGGCTTGCGCCGAGATAAACCATCACACTGGTTACCGCCGGATAGATGGGATCGAGCAGAAATCCTTCCTTGACGAAGAGATACCATGACAATCCCAGCGCCCCCACCAGCATGCCGAGGGTGACGGTCGCGCTCATCCCCGCGCCCAGCCGGGCGGTGGCGATCGTCACCACCAGGCCGATCAGCAGCAGCATGACCAGTTCCGCGCCCTTGGCCCAGTCCGGCCGCTGCAGGAATTCGCCGGTCAGCATCTGCTCGATCAGCTGAAGCTGTACTTCCGTTCCGGACATTGTGTCGGCCAGGGGAGTCGAGTGCAGGTCCAGCAATCCGGCCGCGCTGGTGCCCACAACGACGATATTCCCGGCAATCAGGCCGGGCTCGAATTTGCCCTCCATTATGCGCCAGGCCGCCACTGTGCGTTCGGGCACCGCGCCCGTGTCATAGAGCCAGAGCCTGCCCTCATTGTCGGTCGGCACGGTAAAACGCCCGATCCGCAGGGCAATGATGCCGGTCCGCGTATCGCCATAGGTTTTGGCGCCGCTGGCCCCGGAAGATTTGACCAGGTAATTCGCCGCGCCCTGTGCGACGCGCAACGATTCGGCGGGCAATGTCGGGTAAAGGGTTCCGCCGTAACTGATCAGCAAGGGAAGGCGGCGAAGAATACCGTCATGTTCCGGCTTCATGCCGATTCCGGCCGTCCCGGCCCCCGCGGCATCGATTCCGGGCAGGCCCACGACGGCGCCAACGTAATCATGCAGGAATTCGAGCGGGTCGTGGCCCGCCCAGGACATTCCCGCCTTCAGGGTCGGCATGGCGCCGGCGCCAGCCTTGCCGGTCGCTGCGAAACTGACTATTACATTTCCCGCCCTGCCTATCGTTTGCGCCAGAATCTCGTCATGGTCCGGCAAGGCGGATACGGTCTGGCGCAGCGATTCGGTCTCCGGCGTGACAGGCCAGAGCTCGACGATCTGGCGTGGCGACGTGCGGTCGGGCTCGGAGAACACGATATCGAGCGCAATCGCCGCGGCGCCGGCCTGCTTCAGTCGTTCCACCAGGTCGGCGACGCGGGTGCGTGGCCACGGCCACTGACCCAGCCTGGCCAGGCTCTCGTCGTCGATGTCGACGAATCTCACCGGGACAGGCTTGTATTCGCGCGGCTTCAGTTCCTGGTATAGATCGAAACTCTTCAGGCGCAGGTTCTGAAGGAAATCGGGATTGAGAAAGCGAGCCTCGAGCGCCACTACGATGATAAGGCCCGACAGGATAAGTTGCAGCCAGCGACTACGCATTTATGGCTCCCTCAATAAATTCATTGCGCATAATTCGGACGGGTGCGGCAGACAATCGTCCCGTAAAATAACATCGCGTTGAAAACAAACGGGTTTCGGGTATTTCTCGCGCACACAACCCGCCCGGCGCGGCAGCGGCTCATGTCGGGAAAGGGCCTTATTAGTAGAATTATCTTTATTTTAACGCGAATTTATTGTTTAATCAAAGGTTAACAGGTGGGTGTCGTGAAGGGGCTGCGTTTTACGACTTATTATTGTGGGGAAGTCTGAGTATGGATGGCAGAGAGAAAAGTCTCCGGATGAGTATCATTCGGGGCATGGCGCTGGCCTTGGTGGCGGCCAGTGTGGCGGCGCCGGCGATGGCGGCCAAACCGTCGGGTATCGGCATTACCTCGCTTGTCGTGAGGGATGTCGAGGGTAAATCCGAAGAGGAAATCCGGCGGCTGTCCCTGCAGGACAGCGTGTACCAGAACGAAATCGTCAAGACCGGGCTGGAAAGTGCGTCCGAGCTGAAATTCGCCGACGAAACGCGCATATCGGTCGGCCCCAACTCGTCCATCGTGCTGGATGAATTCGTTTACGATCCCGATCCGGGCGAGGGCACCTTTGCGCTGAAGGTTACCGAAGGGGTCTTCCGGTTTTTCTCGGGCAACATGGCCAGCTCCAATTACAAGATCGAAACCCCGACCGTTACCGTCGGTGTGCGCGGTACCGTGCTGGTCATGGTTACCCGCGGCGATGGCGCGGTGGCCGTAATCATGGAATCGGACGATGGCGTGGAAGTCACCAACCGCGCCGGCGACATGGTTCTGCTGGATAAGCCCGGCAAGGCGACAGTCACCTTCGCAAACGGCGACATGACCCCGCCCGGCGACCCGCCGTCCTGGGCTTTGTGGCGCATTCGCGAAATGGACAATGTGCTGGCCACCGCCGGCCTGCCCGTACCGCCGCCCCCAGCCGGGGCGCCTGAGTCGACCGAGACCCAGACCGCGGCGGCGCCTCCGCCTTCACCTCCACCTCCACCGCTTCCGTCTCAGGTAGAGCCGGAGCCGGTCGAAGAGCCGGTAGAAGAAGACCCCATGCGTGGCCAGCCCCGCGCGGAAGTGGCTAGCGGAAAGGTTCCGCCTGGCGGGACCAATGCGAACGATATAGCAAAGTTGCCCGATCCTCCGGGCCATGATTCCGATATATCCGGTGCTGATAGTGGCAGTAACGGTACTGGAAAAGGCAACGGAAATGCTGGCGGCAACGGCAACGGCAACGGCAACAGCAGCGGCAACGGCAACGGCAACGGAAAGAGTTGAACTCGCAAGCCGCCGCATGCGCCGGTTGTTGAGGTGTGTACGGGCCATTGGCACCATGCTGGCCGTGCCGTTTCTCTTCACCGCCATTGCGGCGGCCAAAACCAGTGTCGGAGAGTCGGCCGTCGTCATCCGGGACGTATAGGAAACGCTCCAGGAAAACGTTTGCAAGCTGGATGCAGCCGGCCACGTGTTCCAGGATGAACTCGTGGCCACGGCGGAAAGAAGTGCGTCGGAAATCCGTTTCCTGGATCAGGCCAGCCTGACCGTGGGCCCGGGATCCAGCATCGTGACCGACAGTTTCCTTTGCGACCCGGGGGCCGTAAGCGGAACGCTCGTCGTCGGCGCGGCCGAGGGCGTTTTCCGGTTTGTGACGGGAAATATGCCAAGTGAATCATACACGATCAGAATCCCGGAAGTGACCGTCGGGGTGCGCGGGACGGTGGTCGATTTCGTTATCGCCGGCGGCGCCACCGCGGTCGTGTTGCAGTCGCAGGGGTCGCAGGCAACAGTTACTTCGAAGTCCGGCAAGAAGGTCACACTGGAACGGGCCGGGCAGGCCGCCGTCGCCTTCGACGACGGTTCGCTTACCCCGGTGGGCCCGCCACCGGTATGGGCGCTGTGGAAGATCCAGGCAATGCGCTCGCTGATCGCCTCGGTCAGACCCTGGGCGCCCATGCCGCGCAACAGGGCGGCGGCAAGGCGATCTGCGTAACGTTCTGCTGATCCGGTCACCCCGGTCCGCCGATAATCTCGTCTTCCCGGTATCCCTGGGCGTAAAGCAGCGCCGTCAGGTCGCCGTTATCGATGCGCATGGTGGCGGCTTCCGCCAGGATCGGCTTGCCATGGTAGGCGATGCCCAGTCCCGCGGCGAGGATCATGGACAGATCGTTGGCGCCGTCGCCGACAGCGATGGAGGCGCGAGGCGAGATAGACAGTTCCCGGGCCAGCCGCAACAGGCACGCCTGTTTGGCGTGCCGATCCAGGATCGGCTTGACGACGCGGCCAGTCAGTTTGCCATCGACGATTTCGAGCTGGTTCGCCTGATCGTAATCGAACCCCACCAGGCCGCGGACATGCTCGCTGTAGACCGAGAAGCCGCCCGAAACCAGCGCACAGAAGGCCCCGTTGGCCCGCATTGTCGCCACCAGTTCGGCCGCACCCGAATTGATCCGGATGTTGGACCGCAGCCCTTCCAGGGTCGTCTCGGTCAGTCCTTCAAGCATCCTCACGCGCTCGACCAGCGATTCCACGAAGTCCAGCTCGCCGCGCATGGTCCGCGCGGTAAGATCGGCAATCCGGTCAGCCAAGCCAAGCTCCGCCGCCAGTTCGTCGATCATTTCGTTGTCGATGATCGTGGACTCCATGTCCGCGACCAGCAGCTTCTTGCGCCGGCCGTCGGTCGCCTGGGCAACGAAATCGACATTCTGCCCGCCCAGCGCATCCGAGAGATCCGCCGACGCCTCAAGCGGGGCCAAACGATCGAAGGGTATGTCGCAGGCGCGGCCGGGGGCGAGCCAAACCGCCTCACCGGTCCTGGCGCCGGCCGCCGCCAGCGCATCGCGGGCCGCCGCCACCAGCCTATGGCCTAGCGGTGCGGTTCCGGCTATCAGTGTCAGGACGTTATCCATGAGGCGCATTAAGGCGGCGCAGCAGAGTAAAGGCAAATTATTCCGGCATGAGCGACAAAAAACAATCCGTTCTGATCGTAGCGGGCCCGACGGCCAGCGGTAAGTCGGGCCTGGCGCTGGCGGCGGCCCGGGAATTCGATGGTGTCGTCATCAACGCCGACAGCATGCAGATCTATCGCGAGTTGCGCGTCCTTACCGCAAGGCCGACGGAGGAAGACGAGGCGCGTGCGCCGCACCGGCTTTATGGAGTGTTGTCGGCGTCGGAAGTCTGTTCGGCGGGGCGTTGGCGCGACATGGCGCTGGAGGAAATCGAGAGCGCCGCGAAGGCCGGCAAGCTGCCGATCCTGTGCGGCGGTACCGGGCTCTATATCAAGGCGCTTACGCAAGGGCTGTCGCCGATGCCCGAGGTGCCCGACGATATCAGGGCGGCAATGCGCGCCCGCCTGAAGGACGAGGGCGCCGGGGGGCTGTATCGCGAACTGACGGCGCGCGATCCGGTCATGGCAGCCCGGCTGGATCCCGCCGACAGCCAGCGCATCGTCCGGGCGCTGGAGGTGCTGGAGGCGACCGGGCGGTCGCTGGCCGAGTGGCAGGCGACCCCGCCCGAGGGACCGCCGGAAGGCTTGCGTTTTCAGACCATCCTGCTGGCGCCGCCTCGCGAGGAACTCTATGCCAATTGCGACCGCCGCCTTGAGGCCATGATCAAGCAGGGCGGCGCGCTCGACGAGGTGCGGCGATTGACCGCAATGGGGCTGGCGCCCGACCTGCCGGCGATGAAGGCGCTGGGGGTGAAGGAGTTTGCGGAATATCTGGCGGAAAATATAGGGTTTGACGAGGCGCTTGCGGCCGCGCAGCAGGCCACGCGGAACTATGCGAAGCGACAGATGACCTGGTTTCGGCATCAGATTATTGCGGATAAGCTTATTTCAGAGCAATTTTCCGAAAGTTTGCAGGCTGAAATCTTTGCGTTTATTCGTCATTTTCTGTTGACCGGCAAGGGCTGACCGCCTATGGTCCGGCGGCTGCGGGCCGGAGGGCCCGCGGCATCGTTGTGAAATGGCGGAAAATTGCGGTATTGCGGCTCGCCTCAAACCGGCGAGACGGGTAAGTTTGCGACTGCCGTTGGAATCTGAATGGAGTAGAGATATGGCAAGCGAGCCAATGAACGGAGCCCAGGTCGTCATCAAATCCCTGCTGGACCAGGGTGTCGATGTCGTATTCGGTTATCCGGGCGGCGCGGTATTGCCGATCTATGACGAGCTTTTCAAACAGAACCAGCTGCGCCATATCCTGGTCCGCCACGAACAGGGCGCGGTGCATGCGGCCGAGGGCTATGCGCGCTCCACCGGCAAGGTGGGTGTTGTGCTGGTAACCAGCGGCCCGGGCGCCACCAACGCGGTGACCGGCCTGACCGATGCGCTGATGGACAGCGTGCCGATCGTTTGCCTGACCGGCCAGGTGCCGACGCATCTGATCGGCAACGACGCCTTCCAGGAATGCGACACGACGGGCATCACGCGGCCCTGCACCAAGCATAATTACCTGGTGAAGGACGCCGACAGGCTGGCCAAGACGCTGCATGAGGCCTTCTATGTGGCGCGCAGCGGCCGGCCCGGCCCGGTGGTGGTCGACATCCCCAAGGATATCCAGTTCGCCACCTGCCCCTATTCCGGGCCCGGCAACGTGAAGCACAAGACCTACCGCCCGCAGATCAAGGGCGACGCCGGCAAGATCGCGAAGGCGGTCGACATGATCGCCAAGGCGAAGCGTCCGGTGATCTATGGCGGCGGCGGCATCATCAATTCCGGCCCCAAGGCGGTTGAGCTGTTCACGAAATTCGTGAAGACGACCGGCGCGCCGACGACGCTGACCCTGATGGGGCTGGGCGCCCTGCCGGCCGCCGATCAGCGCTACCTGGGCATGGTCGGCATGCACGGCACCTACGAGGCCAACATGGCGATGCATGATTGCGACCTGATGATTTGCGTCGGCGCCCGTTTCGACGACCGGGTGACGGGGCGGCTGGACGCCTTCTCGCCGGGCTCGAAGAAGATCCATATCGATATCGATCCGACCTCGATCAACAAGAATATCGCGGTCGATCTCGGCATCGTGGGCGATGTCGCCAGCGTGCTGGAAGACCTGCTGAAGGTCTGGAAGGCCGAACAGAAAACGACCGACAAGAAGGCGGTGGCTTCCTGGTGGAAGACCGTCGATGGCTGGCGCGAACGGGATTGCCTGAAATTCGCCACCAACAAGAAGGTGATCAAGCCGCAGGAAGCGATCAAGCGGCTTTACGAGCTGACGCTGGACCGCGAGGTATTCATCACCACCGAGGTCGGCCAGCACCAGATGTGGGCGGCCCAGCATTTCCGTTTCGAAAAGCCGAACCACTGGATGACGTCGGGCGGGCTGGGCACCATGGGCTACGGGCTTCCCGCAGCGGTCGGCGTGCAGCTGGGTCATCCCGACGCGCTGGTGGTAGATATCGCCGGCGAGGCCTCGACCATGATGAATATCCAGGAGCTGGCGACCGCAATCCAGTACCGGCTGCCGATCAAGATCTTCATCATCAACAACGAGTATATGGGCATGGTGCGCCAATGGCAGGAACTGCTGCATGGCGGGCGCTATTCGGAAAGCTATTCCAATGCCCTGCCGGATTTCGTGAAACTGGCGGAGGCCTTCGGGGCCAAGGGGCTGCGGGCGACCAAGCCGTCGGAGCTCGACGACACGATCAAGGCGATGATCGCGCATGACGGACCCGTCGTGGTGGATATCGCGGTCGATCCCAAGGAAAACTGCTTCCCGATGATCCCGTCGGGCGCGGCCCACAACGACATGCTGTTTGGGCCCGACGACGAGGCCGGCAAGCCGGTTTCCGAGGACGGCATGGTGCTGGTGTGACAACCGCCCCCGCAACTTTCGATCAGGCATATGGATTATGAGTGAGATAGAACGACATACGATCGCCGTCCTGGTGGACAACGAACCCGGCGTGCTGGCCCGCGTGGTCGGCCTGTTTTCGGGCCGCGGCTACAATATCGAGAGCCTTACCGTATCGTCGGTCTCGGTGGACGCGTCGCTGTCGCGCATGACGATCGTGACCAGCGGCACCCCGATGATCATCGAGCAGATCAAGGCGCAGGTGAACAAGCTGGTGCCGATCCATGAGGTCCATGACCTGACAGCCGAAGGCCCGCATCTGGAGCGCGAAATCGCCCTGATCAAGGTGGTGGCCAGCGGTGCGGAGCGACGCGAATCCCTGCGTATCGCCGATATCTTCAATGCGAAGGTGGCGGATACGACGACCGGATCCTTCGTCTTCTCGCTGACCGGCAAACCGGAAAAGATTGAAGCCTTCATCGAGCTGATGCGCTCGCTGGGCAAGACCGAGATCGCGCGCAGCGGCGTCGTAGGCATTGCCCGCGGCGCCAAGGCGCTGTAAAAGGCCGCATCAGCGACCACACCCGAACAGATATAACTGGACAGCAAGAGAGATTACCATGCGCGTTTATTACGATCGTGACGCCGATGTAAACCTGATCAAGGCCAAGAAGGTCGTGATCGTCGGTTACGGCAGCCAGGGACATGCACATGCCGCGAACCTGCGGGACAGCGGCGTCAAGGAGGTCGGGGTCGCGCTGCGCGAAGGTTCCGCCTCCGCGGCCAAGGCCAAGGAAGCCGGCTTCAAGGTCATGACTGTCGCCGAGGCCGCGGCCTGGGGCGACGTCATCATGATGGCGGCGCCGGACGAACTGCAGCGCCATATCTGGGCCGACCACCTGCGCGACAATATGAAGGAAGGTGCAGCGATCGCCTTCGCCCACGGGCTGAACGTGCACTTCAACCTGATCGAGGCGCGCAAGGATCTGGACGTGATCATGATCGCCCCGAAAGGCCCCGGCCACACGGTACGCTCGGAATACGAAAAGGGCGGCGGCGTCCCCTGCCTGCTGGCGGTCGACCAGAACCCCACCGGCAATGCGCACGAAATCGGCCTGTCCTATGCCTGCGCCATCGGCGGCGGGCGCTCGGGCATCATCGAGACGACCTTCAAGGAAGAATGCGAAACCGACCTGTTCGGTGAGCAGGTGGTACTCTGCGGCGGCCTGACCTCGCTGATCCAGGCCGGCTACGAGACCCTGGTCGAGGCCGGTTACGCGCCGGAGATGGCCTATTTCGAGTGTTTGCATGAAGTGAAGCTGATCGTTGACCTGATCTATGAGGGCGGCATCGCCAACATGCGCTATTCGATCTCCAACACGGCCGAATATGGCGACTATGTCACCGGCCCGCGCATCGTCACCGACGAGACCAAAAAGGAAATGAAGCGCGTTCTGGAGGATATTCAGTCGGGCAAGTTCACCCGCGACTGGATGTTGGAGAACGAGGTCGGCCAGACCAGCTTCAAGGCGACCCGCCGCCGCGAAGCCGCACATCCCATCGAGGAAGTCGGCGAGCGCCTGCGCGGCATGATGCCCTGGATCACTGCAAACCGGCTGGTCGACAAGACCAAGAACTAGGCAGCATCGGTTTCTTTCCGATTGTGCGGGGCGCGGCCGAAAGGTCGCGCCCCGTTTCTTTTTTCCGCCGGCGCCACGAACGGGCATAACGGAAAATCGTTGCACCAGCCTGTGGAAAAGTCGTAAGAATTAACCAATGGTCCGATCGGGTGAGCTGTGAAATATTAATGTGCATCTGCACATTTTAATTCTGACTTGTCGCGGTGGAGTTTAGGGATTATTTAACTAAACTGGTCGTATCAAGACGTTGCGGCGAAACAGCAGTTTGACGAGTGAGTTACGGGTATATGCACGGAACCGATAAAAATATCGCCTTCCGGACCGGTGTGGATAACACCGGCGCTTACGCATGCTTGCTCGGCCGTACACGACGCCCGGACCCGTTCGGGCGTTTTGTGGTTTTTGATCTGCCCGGCAGTGGGCTTCTTCCGCGACTTACACGCCCCTGAGCGTGGGGCCCCGCCTGTACCTTGGCGGTGTGCGTTCAGGGGAATTGTTGCGCAGAACCCAACCACTGACCGAAGCAGAGGACTCTGAAAGATGACCACGACGACCGGAACCATGCAGCCAGACCAGAATCGCGACGAAGCGAACCACGTCAGGATTTTCGACACTACCTTGCGCGACGGCGAGCAGTCGCCGGGCTGTTCGATGAATCTCGAAGAAAAGCTGCGTGTCGCCACCGCACTGGAAGCCATGGGCGTGGATATTATCGAGGCCGGTTTCCCGATCGCATCCAACGGCGATTTCGAGGCGGTGAGCGAAATCGCCCGCCACATAAAGGATTCAACGGTGGCCGGCCTGTCCCGCGCCAACCGCAAGGATATCGACCGCGCCTGGGAAGCCCTGAAACATGCGGCCCGCCCGCGCATCCATAATTTCATCTCCACCAGCCCGCTGCATATGAAATACAAGCTGCAGATGGAGCCCGATGCGGTGCATGACCGCATGGTGGAGTCCATTTCCTACGCCCGGAACCTGTGCGACGACGTGGAATGGAGTCCCGAGGACGGCACCCGCACCGAGCATGATTTCCTGTGCCGCTGCGTCGAATCGGCCATCAAGGCAGGTGCGGGCACGATCAATATTCCCGATACCGTCGGCTACACCACGCCGGAGGAATTCCATGCCTTGATTTCGATGCTGATGAACCGGGTCCCCAATATCGACAAGGCGATCATCTCGGTCCATTGCCATAACGATCTGGGACTGGCGGTGGCCAATTCGCTGGCCGCGGTCCGCGCCGGCGCCCGTCAGGTCGAATGCACCATCAACGGCATCGGCGAGCGCGCCGGCAACGCCGCGATGGAGGAAATCGTCATGGCGCTGAAGGTGCGCGGCGATATTATGCCGTATTACACCAATGTGGTGACGGAGCAGATCACGCCAGCCAGCCATCTGGTCTCGACGATTACCGGCTTTCAGGTGCAGCCGAACAAGGCGATCGTCGGCGCCAACGCCTTCGCCCATGAATCCGGCATCCATCAGGACGGCATGCTGAAACATGCCGGCACCTACGAGATCATGACGCCGGAGTCGGTGGGGCTGAACAAGTCGACCCTGGTGATGGGCAAGCATTCCGGACGCCACGCCTTCAAGGCCAAGCTGGCCGAACTGGGCTACGAACTGGGCGACAACGAAATGCAGGACGCCTTCGTGCGGTTCAAGGACCTGGCCGACAGGAAGAAGGACGTGTACGACGAGGATATCGTCGCGCTGGTCGACGATCAGATGATGCACGCCAACGACCGCATCCAGTTCGTCTCGTTGCAGGTGATCGCCGGATCCAAGGGCCCGCAGTCGGCCGACCTGGAACTGACCATAGACGGCGAGTTGAAATCGACCAAGTCGACCGGCGACGGTCCGGTGGACGCTACCTTCAACGCCATCAAGGCGCTGTTCCCCCACGAGGTGAAACTGCAACTCTACCAGGTGCATGCGGTAACCGAGGGGACCGATGCCCAGGCCCAGGTAACGGTGCGCCTGGAAGAGGATGGCAAGACCGTCAACGGCCAGGGCGCACATACCGATACGCTGGTGGCCTCGGCCAAGGCGTATATACACGCATTGAACAAACTCCTGGTCAAACGGGAAAAATCGGCTCCGGCGGCATTGTCCGCCTGAGTCTCCTGACGCGATAGATATAAGGACGCAAATATGATCATCATCCGGCAAGACAGCTCGCGGAGGCTTGGATAAAGACATGCTCGGTCGACTTCTGGGAATGCTCTCCAACGATATGGCAATCGATCTGGGGACCGCGAATACTCTGGTCTATGTAAAGGGTCGAGGCATCGTCCTTAACGAACCGTCGGTGGTGGCGATCGCCCATGTGAAAGGGCGCAAGCAGGTGCTGGCGGTCGGCGACGAGGCCAAAATGATGCTCGGCCGCACGCCGGGCAACATTCAGGCGATCCGCCCGTTGCGCGACGGCGTCATCGCCGATTTCGACGTCGCCGAAGAGATGATCAAGCATTTTATCCGAAAGGTGCATAACCGCCGTTTCGGCGCCAGCCCGCAGGTAATCGTCTGTGTGCCTTCCGGTTCCACCGCGGTCGAACGCCGCGCGATCCAGGAATCGGCCGAAGCCGCGGGTGCGCGCCGGGTATTCCTGATCGAGGAGCCGATGGCGGCCGCGATCGGCGCCGGCCTGCCGGTGACCGAACCGACCGGATCGATGGTGGTCGACATCGGCGGCGGCACCACCGAGGTCGCGGTACTGTCGCTGGGCGGCATCGTCTATGCCCGTTCGGTGCGTGTCGGCGGCGACAAGATGGACGAGGCGATCATTTCCTACATTCGCCGCAACTTCAACCTGCTGGTCGGCGAAAGCAGCGCCGAGCGGATCAAGAAGGAAATCGGCACCGCCTGCGCACCGGAAGACGGCGAGGGCCGGACCATGGAGATCAAGGGCCGCGACCTGATGAACGGCGTGCCGAAGGAACTGGTGATCAGCCAGCGCCAGATTGCCGAAGCCCTGGCCGAACCGGTCAGTTCGATCATCGAGGGCGTCAAGACCGCGCTTGAGCATACCGCGCCGGAACTGGCGGCCGATATCGTCGACAAGGGCCTGGTGCTGACCGGCGGCGGCGCGTTGCTGGGCAATCTCGATTTCGTGCTGCGGCACGCGACCGGGCTTCCCGTGTCGATCGCCGACGACCCGCTGTCCTGCGTGGCGCTGGGCACCGGGCGCTGTCTTGAGGAAATGCGGACCCTTAAGGACGTTTTAATCAGTTGAGGTATATGGTTAACCAGGCACGCGCGACGAACGAAAGTTAAGGTAATAAAAGGATGTTGAGACAGAGGCCAGGCCGATTGATGCGTGCGTCGGTGTCGATCAGACACGGCGCGCAACGATCGACCTTTGCGCTTTTCCTTCTGCTGGCGGTCGGCATAATGCTGATCGGCAAGGCCGACCCGACGCTTTACGAGCGCACCCGCATGATGATCGCCGATATCGCAACGCCGGTTATCGGTGCGCTGTCCAGCCCGGTTGCGGCTGGCGCGGAACTTATCGAGGAAGCCAAGCATCTGCTCGTCGCCTATGACGAAAACACGGCGCTGCGCGAGGAAAACGAGCGACTGCGGCACTGGCACGCCGTGGCGCAAGGGCTGGAAAGCGAGAACGCGCGGCTGCGCAGCCTGCTGAACTTCGCACCCGAGGCCGAGGCCGCCTTCATTACAGGCAGGATCATCGGCGATTCCGGCGGCGCCTTTCTGCGCAGCGTACTGGTCGATGTCGGCGCGCGCGAGGGCGTACGCAAGGGCGTCGCGGCAGTCGACAACAACGGTCTCGTCGGCCGGGTCGCCGAGGTTGGCCAGCGGTCCGCGCGTATCCTTCTGATTACCGACCTGAACAGCCGTATACCCGTCTTTGTAGGCGACAACCGGGAACGCGCGATCCTGGCGGGCGACAACAGCGACCTGGCAAGGCTGGTCTATCTTCCCCCGGAACGCAGCGTCGGACCGGGCGACCTGGTGATTACATCCGGCCATGGCGGCGCGTTCCCGGCGGGCCTGCCGGTCGGTGTCATCGTAGCCACCGGCGCGGACGGCGGCGGCGAGTTGCGGGTACAACCCTTCCTGTCGCCGGACCGGCTGGAGTTCGTGCGACTGATGGATTTCGGCCTGACGGGCGTTCTGCAGGACCAGGATCTCGGTCTGGTCAGCCAGTAACGTTTTCGGACCATGAGCGGATCGCCCTGGAGCAGCTTCGATAATATCGCGCGGAGCAGTACGCCAACGCTGCTGTTGCTGTTTCTGGTCGTGCTCGGACAGCTGCCTTTCTCGCTGCCCGGCGATTCCGCCGTAACCCCCTATTTCGTGCTGATGGCCGTGTTTTACTGGGGCCTGCACCGATCCGACCTGCTGCCCGCGGGTGTCGTGTTTCTGATCGGGCTGTTGCAGGATGCGCTGGAGGGCGAGCCGTTCGGCGTGAACGCCTTCGTGCTGATCGCGGTATACTGGTTCGTGGCATCGCAGCAGCGCCATTTCGCGGGACGGCCATTCATGGTCGTATGGCTGGTCTTCGCGCTGGTTGCGATGTCCGCCGAATCCCTGCGATGGCTGCTGGTTTCCGTTCTGACGACCACGCTGATCGGGCCCTGGTCGGTCACCTTCGAATATCTGATGACCGTGGCGCTGTATCCGGTGCTGACGCTCGCCTTCGTGTTGGCGCAAAAGACCCTGCCGCGCGGCGGCGGCAACTTTATGGACTGATCCATATGGCCGAGAAAAGCAGAGCCGAAGTTTTTACCCGCCGCGCCGCGTTGCTGGCCGGCGGCAAGCTGTTGCTGCTGGCCGGCCTGGGCGGGCGGCTCTATTCGCTCCAGGTTCTGGAAGGCGACCGTTATCGCCTGATGGCCGAGGACAACCGCGTCAATCTCCGCCTGTTGCCGCCGCCCCGCGGCTATATCGTCGACCGTTTCGGTGAGCCGCTGGCGGTCAACACACTGAACTACCAGCTTAATCTGGTGCCGGAACAGGTCGGCGATATCGAAGCGACGCTGGATGCGCTGTCGCGGGTCATCGAGATATCGCCCGAGGAACGCCAGCGGGTCTTGCGCAAGGTCAAGAAGAACCGCCGAAAATTCCTGCCCGTCCCGATCCGCCAGGAACTGAGTTGGGCAGAGGTAAGCCGTATCGAGGTCAATTCGCCCGATCTGCCCGGCATCGCGATCGAGCCGGAACAGGGGCGCTATTATCCGCAGGGCGACGTGACGGCGCATGTGGTGGGTTATGTCGGCGCGGTCAATGAGGCGGAACTGCAGAAGGATAACGACCCGGCGCTGGAGCTGCCGTCCTACCGGATCGGCAAGACCGGCATCGAGGACAGGTTCGAAAAGGCCCTGCGCGGCAAGACCGGCACCAAGGAAATCGTGGTCAACAGCCGCGGCCGCGAAATCCAGGAAGTGACCGAGCGGCGGATAGAGGCGGAACCGGGCCACGATATCGTGATGACCCTGGATGTGGGATTGCAGCGTTTCATCATCGACCGGCTGGCCGACCAGCACGCTGCCGCGGCGGCCGTGATGGAGGTCAATACGGGCGAGGTACTGGCGCTGGTGTCCACGCCCGGCTATGACGCCAACCTGTTTCCCAACGGCATCGGCGTTGCGGACTGGGAAAAGATTCG
>Ga0210122_1000202_pt1 | contig 19287 bp, 20 predicted proteins | sample Muzzi_CordB_D2_FD_185530 | JGI IMG/M metagenome (GOLD analysis project Ga0210122, IMG submission 185530) | Wetland microbial communities from San Francisco Bay, California, USA, that impact long-term carbon sequestration - Muzzi_CordB_D2 (SPAdes) | ecosystem: Environmental > Aquatic > Marine >... | reverse complement strand
AAGATCCGGGTATGCGAGATGGTCCCTGGCATATGGGAAAACAGCATCCAGCGTAACCTGACCGGTGATACGATGATCACGATGCCAGATATAGTGCCGATATGGGTCCGCTGTTACGATGGTATCGGGCCGATATTGTCTGATCAGACGCACGAGCAACTTCCTGAATTCCGGTGTGTCCTCCAGCCCTTGATCCGGCAGACCAAAAAATATTACTTCGCTGACCCCCAGGATATCCGCTGCGGCTTGCTGCTCGTTTCTTCTGATTTCAGCCAGTTTTTCCGGCTTCATATTGATATCTGAAGTACCTTTATCACCGTTGGTGCATACCACATAAACCACGCTTTTACCCTCTTTTACCCAACGCGCTACCGTGCCGGCGACACCAAATTCAGCGTCATCCGGGTGAGGGGTTACCACCATTACATCAGCTGTTTCAGTCACCAAAGTCCTCCTGTCCGCTCCAAGCTATGCCGCGCCGACACTAAGCAGAGCAAAATATATTCTACCATCAACCAAAATTCCATAGGTTTAATAATAATATCGAAAACCCAAAATGGAAGACAGTTGACCCTTTTTGCATTAATGTTTGTTGAAACTGATACCATATAGACTTATGTTTAGGGGCGTTCAGCGGTACAGGGTTCAGAGGTTCGTCGTAATCTGGCCTCCGGACCCATAAAACCAATGAGCCGGCATCAAAGTAATTCCATGGTGAGAGTCCGCATTACCGGATAGCGAATCTCTCGGATGAATATAAAAATGAGCGAAAAATCCTGGACAATTCGAAATTACCAGCGAAGTGATTTTGAAAACTATCTTCAACTGCTCATGGTAACTGAAAAACAGGATCAATCCGGTCGCCTCGTTTCAAGGCAGCTGTTGGCAGAAGCTCTGGAACATCCAAGTTTTCACCCTGAAAATGATCTGTTTCTGGCCGAAGCGGATCAGAATCTGATCGGTTATGTCAGTGTATTCCTTGAGCCGGGAATCGGACGGGCGCTATTGGACGGCCTGGTTCATCCCCTGCACCGTAGAAAAGGTGTTGCCGCCGACCTGTTTGGGCATGCCGCCGGGCAGGCGCGAGCCGCCGGGATTGGCGTGGTCCAAATCAGTGTCCCGGAAACCAATCAGGCGGCCAAAAAATTTCTGTCTGGCGTGGGCCTAAGATTTTTTCGACACTTTATTGGATATAAGCTGGATCTTACTGCCCGCCAACTACCGGATATCTCGCCGGGTAAATATGTCTTTCGCAGCCTTCAACCCGGAGAAGAGGAAGATTTAACCGCTATTCAAAATCGTTCTTTTGCCGACACCTGGGGTTTTAATGCCAATACGCGCGAAGAAATAACCTACCGCATTAATTCAAGCAGTTGTAGGCCGGAAAATGTAATCATGGTTTATCTGGGGGATAGGCCGATTGCGTATTGCTGGACGAGGGTTCTTCAAGCCCGCGACTCTGCGCTAGGCGAAAAAAAGGGCGAGATCCATATGCTGGGCGTCGACCCTGATTTTCGAAAACAATCGATCGGCACAAAAGTTTTAATAGCTGGTTTAGCCTATCTTAAGCATCAAGGTATTGGAATTGTCGAATTAATGGCTGACGGTGAGATGCCGGCCGCCCTGGCGCTCTATGAATCTGCCGGATTTGAAAGACACCTGAGAATCGAATGGTACGAGAAGAAACTGTAAAAAAGGTTTCAGGAACGATAGGCCACATAATCATCAACTCTCCGTTTGTACCCACGGTCAACATAAACCAGTCGCAGATCTCACAACCTGATCCTGCAATGATACAGCGGCATTTCCCTGCCGCCCAGACGATACTTATAGGTTTCAGGTCCTTTTAAAAAGTCGTATTTTTTCCTGCCCCTTTTGATGCCGTCTTTGACGCTGAGCACGTTGCACAATAATCCAACGGCTAATGCACGGAAGTCTGGATCAAAGCCGCTGTTGTACAAATGAAGCGTATCATTAAAATCAAAGCACATTGATACGGCCACCGGGATGGCATTCAGTTCGAGTATATAAAGTTTCAATAACTTCAATTTTGCCATTGCAGTTGCCAGGCTCTGGAAAAACGACATCATTTGATCGGTCATGAAGGCTGCTTTCTCGTTGCTGCTCTTTTCAAACAAATCAAAAAAGACAGTCATTTGCTCCGGGATTTCCTGGGCATCTTCGACGATCCGCAAATTGATGTCGCCGGCCTCGTCCAATCGTCTGAGTTTGCGTTTAACTTCATGGCGCTGTTTGCCGGTCAACAGATCCAGGTAATCTTCCCAGGTCGCCGGCAGTTCCAGCTCCAGCGAGATATCCTCAGAGGTGATGGAAACCTCGTATCCCCGATTTTCGGCCACCTTGACAAGACTGGCAAGCACGGTTGAATCCGGTCGTAAAAGTCCCAATTCCAGGTACTTTAGGCCCTGTTGGGCCAAGTGATCGAGTAGGACATCGAAAAACACCCCTTCCTTGCCGGCAGCCACAATAAAATCGAGGTAGTCGCACACATTGGTGCCGCCAACAAATGAGGCGCTATCCGCTTTTATTTGAAGAGGAGCCAATCCGAGAATTTCTTCCTGTTGACTGACAGAAAGGATGTTGAGTTGGGCGTCAATGCAAAGCTCCGTCCACCAGATCCTCAGCCACTCCGGCAAAACGAAAAGGCAATCCCATACTAAAGAGTGCCTTGATTCATGCCGATACGCAGTGAGCGTGTCAAAATTCTCCGGTTTAACGATATATTTTTGATTGGCAGTCGGCAGCGTAGCTTCCCCCCAAATTGAATTTAAATCCGGACACCCTTATTGAAAATGGCAACATAGGATATACACTTTTGGGTGTCAAGGGAATGATGATTTAAAGAGATCTAATGATAACGTCAATTATAGCGGGTAATTTTTATTGGATACTGTTTTTCGCGGATTTATCGGATAAAGGAATTAAATGCTGATCATTACTCAATTCAAAAGAATCATCGCGATTGTCTCCGCACCGATTTTGAAGAGAAAATATTCCCATAACTGATAGATACTCACATCTGCATTGAGCACAAAGATAATGTTTGCTCCCGGGTGCCAGCCGCATCCAGAATTTACGGTGTATCCTGGTTCTGACGTGCGATTTGCAGGCCGGGCACTTTTTACCTCAGCTAGCTCTGCGGCATTAGCCAGATTGAAACTACCTGATCAACCGCGTCATCCGCCCAACGGTGCAATTTTGAGGTCTCTGTTGCGGCGATGGGATGCGGGATGACGACGAACGGATAATCCGGTATGCCATGTGACACAGCCATGGCTTTACCGGAGCTTATAAACGGTTGCGTGGCCACCACTACGGTGGGTACGCCCAATTTTTCCATGACAATGCCGTCGAGCAAACTGCCCGAACTGCACGATCCTCAGTCACCAATCCCGGCTATCACAAAATTGCATTTCTGCGCCAGCATCCGGGCCGCATTATCTTCAATTGCATGTGATGCGGAATGTTTTTTTACGGTGACCACGTCTTTCAGGGAGTAACGCTCGGTCAGGTTGCTGACAATACGATTTAAAACCGTATCCGAGTTTGTCTTACCGTTGTCAATTACGCCCAAGACACCATTTTGCAAGTTTTCAATACGTGGCGCCATTCCCATTTTTTCAGCGGTGGGCCCGCTGGTCGGATTATAGACGACGAAACTCATTTTGCCTGATCTCCTTTTTGTTCAGAAAAATTATTCCCCTTCGCCTGAATTCCCCGACCCGCTGTGTCGAGACTGCAGGAAGCTTCATCTTCATAAGGGTTATGCCGGATGACGTACTCTCGGCCAATTCACGATTGGCTGTTACCACCCTCAGTTACCGCAGCTGGCCTCTCGCAGTGCCCGGGTGACCGAATGGCAGGCTTTCAAATTGGCCCATCCCGGGATACAGGCAGAAAAGCGTCCGGCAATCCCGCCGGCCACCACCAGCAGGATGTCGTCGGGGGACTGTACCGCTCGGACCCAACTGATCTCATCACCATCTTCAATCGGTTTTTCAATGTAACCGCCTCTTTTCAGATCAGCCAGCGGACGGACTGCCTTTTCGAATAGAAATTGCTGAACCCTGGCTTTGTCCCACCCCTGCTGGTTCAGCGTGTTATAATGCTCCGGGCAGATTATGACTGCCATCTCCGTTTGTCCGCCCATGTTAAATGTGCCCAGAGCGGACATCCGATCTGCCAGGGTAAGAAGAATATTTTCGGCCTTCAAGGCCGTGTGGTTGTTCATTTGGTTGGGGCTTTCGGCCGCAAAAACCGTTACCGCGCTAACGGATGGCTCAAACCCCCTCTGAACATGAAGCGGCTGCCAATCAGTGGATTCGTTTTCGGCGATGCAATAGGAAAATTTGCCGGGGTGCCCTAATGTGGCGCGGTCAAATTCATGGGCTCCACCGGCATTGATTAGAACCAGCCGCAGCGTCCGTCCAATGGTCGCGTTGGCTCGGTTGCCGGGCCCGAACACATTTTGGCCTGAGTTCAGACCAATGGCTTCTATAATCGGACCGTTTACAATCATCAGGATGGCGGCCCCGTGCGTGGTGGCAGTAGGTCCATGGAGTCCGAAGGCGGGGTCGCTGATGGCGGAGACACCAGCCACCACCACTGGAAAATACTCCGGCAAACAACCGGCCATCACCGCGTTAATGGCAACAATCTCGGCCGTAAAGATACGGCTGCGTTCAGGGATCGAACCGATGATCATATCCGGTTCCATGTGCACCATATCTAACATGGCCTGGATGCGACGTTCTGTCGGCGGGATGATCGGAAGCCCGTCAGTCCAACCTTTCTGATAAAAAAGTTCTATGGCATCCAGGGCATCCTTCGTCTCAATTGTGGCTGATTGAAGTGCCATGTGGTTGGTCCTTTCTTATAAATAAAAGATAAGAAGTTGCAATATTTTCAAAGCAGTTGAATCGAAAATGGTGAAGTGTGTATCAGTTTCAGCTGCTGCCCAATATATTGAGGCGTCATTTAAACGGAATCATTATTAGTTTTTCGGCTTTAAAGCTTCAATAACTGTTTCTTAACTATTATCTGAATTCCGGACTTAAATCCAGCCAGTAATTGAATAAGATTGTATTTCTATAATCGATCCGACTGGTTAGATAGTTTAAGCAAAAATTTTTTGAAAAAAATAGATGCCTAAATTTTAGAGCACCAATCACCGCTCCCCGGTAATCGTGGTGCCTTGAACCAAATCTTCACCGATGGTGTTTGCGTGCAAAATTCAAGAATTATCACCGTAGTGGGAAATGTGTCGAATTGAAAATTATCAGCTTTTCACTGAAATATTTTCAGCACCATGATGACAAAATAACTTTATTAGCTTACTTTACGGATAAAGTTATTCAGGAGATCGGTTGAGTAGGCCGCAATAATTCTGCTCGATTCCGACTGTCCCGAACAAACCTGTATTTTCCAAACTTCCAGTTCAATGCGAAGAGGGCATTGGCACCAGAAGCGCTGAAGCCTGAGCAGAGGCGCCGCAACATGATGGCCGGTCCTTGAACTCTGAATTCTTGCGCTGCGGTTTAATTGCTTTCTGATCTTCTTCACCTATCACTTATAAAAATCAAAAGAAAAGGAGGTCCGCTATGAACAGAATATTAAAAATTTTCTGCAGCGGTGCCGAACAAGATCGACTGGCTGAGGTTTATCGGATTATCGAAAGGTATCAGGGTTTTGTGCTGGTTGAAGTCGGCGAGGATAAAATCAATGATCTCGCACAGCATTATCCGGTTGAAGACATCACGGAACACTATACGATTCGGGTCGGTGAGCGAACCATCGATACCTCACAACCGCGCGTCGACGTCAAAGGGAAAGTGCGCGCCCATCCCGCTTACAAAGGGGTGAAACGCCTTTCCCCCGGCCCGCATCACCATCTGGTGCAATTCGTCGGTCCCATCAAAGAAGAGTGGTTAAAAGAAATCAAAAAGGTCGGCGGCGACCCCCGCGCGCCCCAGGAAGGCTTTACCTATATCGTCAGTGCGGATCCCGCATCCCTTGCGCGCATTACCGCGCTGCCGTATGTTCGCTGGGTCGGACATTTACCCCATGCGGATCGTATCGATCCCGTGGCATTGGCCAGGGCCGGCCGCAAACCGGTTGATGAGAGTGCAACCTTGCCGCGGACCAAGTTCATCACGGATTTTTTCACGGTTGAATTTTTTGCCGCCCAAGATCTCAAGGCGGCGCTGCCTGCCATCAAAAAGCTCGGCTTTGAAGTCGCCCAACAGGACACCCAAGCTGCCCTTGTCGTGATCAAAGATTCCAAAGGCGGCGTGGCGGCACCGAAACGCCTGCAGGAATTATCGGCGATTCACGGTGTACGATTTATCCGGGACCGGGTTTTTAAAAGAACTTCCAATGATGTGGCGGCACGGATCATGGGAACCCGGGCCGCCTTAAGCACCACAGGCCTGAACCTTAGCGGCGAAGGCGAATTGATCGGCATCTGCGATACGGGAATCGACACGGCGGATTTAAATACGATCCATCCGGATTTTGCCGGCCGCATCAAGAAGATCATGAGTTATCCCATCACAAAGGATTTTGCCTCCCTGGTGAAGAACCCGGGCGGGGACGACGGCGCCGCGGATCTGGACAGTGGACACGGCACCCATGTGAGCGGATCGGTGCTGAGCAATGGATTGGCAAGTTTGCAAATTGCCGGCAATACAACTCCCGTGCGAGGATTGGCTAACAAAGCCAAATTAGTATTTCAGGCCGTCGAACAGGAAATGCAGTGGAAAAATCCCGCCTATTTTCAAACCTACGGCCGATATCTGCTGGCCGGAATACCGCTCGACCTCAACAATTTGTTTGCAGATGCCTACGAGCAGGGCGCGCGCGTGCACTCGAATTCCTGGGGCGGCGGCAATCCCGGTGAATATGACAGCCAGTGCGAGCAGTTGGACCGTTTTGTCTGGGAGCACAAGGATTTTTGTGTGGTTGTGGCCGCCGGCAATGACGGGACGGATCGCGACGGTGACGGAAAGATCAACCCGATGAGCGTCACGTCACCCGGCACCGCAAAAAATTGCATTACTGTCGGCGCTTGCGAAAATGAACGCCCGACCTTTAATGCAAACACCTATGGTGCCTGGTGGCCTTCTGATTATCCGGTGGCACCCTATCGCAGCGATCCCATGGCCAACAATTCCGATCAGGTTGTCGCCTTCAGCAGTCGCGGGCCCACCCGCGATGGTCGCGTCAAACCGGATGTTGTGGCCCCGGGAACTTTTATCCTGTCAACCCGCTCGACCATGATTGCACCGAATAATACGGCGTGGGCCGCTTATCCGCCGAGCAAGCTGTATTTCTACATGGGGGGCACCAGTATGGCAACGCCCTTGACGGCCGGCGCCCTGGCGGTGGTACGCGAATTTTTACGCAAGAAAAAAGCGGTTCAGAACCCTTCGGCTGCTTTGCTGAAAGCCACCCTTGTTGCGGGCGCTGATAGATTGGCCGGCTACGGTGAGCCGGGTGCGGCGCTGGACAATGACCAGGGATATGGTCGGGTCGATCTTGATTCGGTTCTGGCGCTGCAATTGCCGGCCGAGGCCGCATTTATCGAAATATCGCCCGGCTTGAGCACCGGCGAAGTGCATACGGCCCAAATCGACATTCAAAGCGCGGAGGTTCCGCTGCGGGTGGTGGTGGCTTACAGTGACTATCCCGGAGCGTCGCTGGTAAACAATCTCAACCTTATTCTCATCGCGCCCGACGGCCGGCGCTACACCGGCAACCAGGGAGCCGGCGCCACCCTGGCCACGGACGTGAAAAACAACGTGGAAGTGGTGCATGTCCCGAACCCGGCACCGGGCAGCTGGACACTTCAGGTGGTGGGTTCAAACATCCCCCATGGCCCGCAGGATTTTGCGCTGGTTTACTTGGCTGATTTAGGTCAGGCATCGGAAGCCGATGCCATCCACCAGGAAGCAGCCCCAAATTTAGCCATTCCTGATTACAATACCCAAGGCGTAGACAGCATTATCAACGTATCCCAAGGGGGAATCATCGGCGGCGTTAAAGTCGGTGTCGACATCTCGCACACCTATATCGGGGATCTGCACGTGGTTTTGACCGCGCCCGATCAGACCCAAATCGTGCTGCACAATCGCACGGGCGCCAGCACACATGATCTGATCAAGACATACGATGTTCAGACCACCCCGGATCTGGGTCAATTAACAGGCAAGTCCGTAACCGGCGGCTGGAAGCTTACCGTATCCGACCACGCCCGGATTGATACAGGAACTCTGCGGCGTTGGGATCTTGAATTTCGTCTCGCATCCACCCGGCAGGTCGAAAAGGAAAGCACACCCGCGTTTGCAATCCCGGACAATGATGCGACCGGCATCTCCGACAGTATGAATATCACGGCGGCCGGCACCGTGCGCGGGGTCCAAGTATGGCTGGACATTACCCACACCTGGATCGGCGATTTGCGCGTGCTGCTGACGGCGCCTGCCGGAGATGAGATCGTGTTGCATGATCGCAGCGGCGGCGGTCAGGACAATCTAATTAAAACGTACTCGGCGGACACCTTGCCCGCGCTGACAACGCTGGCCGGCAAACCGGCCCAGGGAACCTGGACATTGCGCGTCATGGATCTGGCGGGCCGCGACGTGGGCAAACTCAACCGCTGGGGCTTGCAGCTGCTGTTATAATTGACACGGTTGTTCATAATAAAGGCTTTGCTTGAATTAGTGCCTAGGCCGGCGTCATCAATGCGTCAAGGCATTTTCATACTTATTTGAATTTAGATCTACGGCTTTACAGCTTCTATATACGCCGATACAACATAGTCTCCGGCGTTTTTGCTTTCTCCGGGTACCCATTGTGAGATCAGCTTGCGGCTTTCATCTTTGGCCTTGATGCTGATGTCGCCAAAGCCGGCCTCCTGCAGCATTGCTTTCGTATCGTCAATGGTTGCGGCCCCTCCGATACAGGCGGACACCAGCGCCAGATTTTGCTGAATGTCGGGAGGCAGGGGCGCCGTGGCGACAATGTCGGCAATGGCCAAACGTCCGCCGGGTTTTAGTATGCGAAAGGCTTCGCGATATACTTTTAATTTGTCCGGCGAGAGGTTAATGACACAGTTGGACATGATGATATCGGCTGTATTGTCGGCCAGCGGTAGGTTTTCGATCTCGCCCAGGCGAAATTCGACATTCGTGGTTTTCATTTTTTCCGAGTTCATTCTGGCTCTGCTGAGCATGTCGGGGGTCATGTCGACGCCGATAACCTGCCCGGTATCTCCCACCTGTTTGGCCGCCAGGAAGCAGTCAAATCCCCCGCCACTGCCAAGATCCACCACGGTCTCTCCCGGTTTTAGCGAGGCTAAAGCGACCGGGTTGCCGCAACCCAGGCCCAGGTTGGCTCCATCTATGACACCTTGGATGTCTTCTTTCGAATACCCCATCAGTGCGGAGATCTGTCCCGGGGTGACTTCCGGTCCACCACAGCAAGAAGCTGTCGAGCTATTAGGAGTAGCTGTTTGCGATTGACCGCAACAGGATGGTGTGGGACTTATGCTGCTAAAATCGGTTACCGTTTTTGCAATATTGCCATAGCGCTCTCTGACCACTTGCCGGATGATTTCTTTGTTTTGCATGATTTCCTCCCTAAATTATTGATTAAAAAAAAGGCTACTGAAAACTTTCACAATGCTTCAATTTTTCGACAACTATCGAATATACGGTTTAAAAAAAAGCCGGACCCTATCACCTAAAAAAAGTCGCGCAAGGCGGTCAGGGTTTCCGGATCAATCCAGCATTCCATTTTTTGCCCGCGCCGTTCCATACGGATCAGACCTGCCTGGCGCAACTCTTTGATATGATGAGAAATCGTTGAAGTCACGATTCCTAAATCCTGTCCAAGTTCACCGACACAGGCGCAACCCACCTCCCCGGTGGAACTGTTAATACTGGCAACCGTTCCCGGCTGACAGCAGGAAGTCAGGCGCATAAATATTTTGAGCCGATTCGGGTTGGAAAGGGCCTTGAACATTTCGGCAAATTTATCAATGTTTTTATCACGATATTTCGACATATGTCGAAATTTAATTTTTAAACCCTCTTTTGTCAAGGCATTTTTTAATAATCCGCAAATAATTATGCCAGAGTTCGAAGTGCTTTAATGATTTGCCGATTTTCCTCGTTTTGGGGAAGGGCGAGGCGTGCGCTAACGGCTGCAACAAAGTCCTCCAGAGATAGTGAGCGGTGATATTGCTTCATGGTGATAATCACCCGGTTGTCTCTGAGCTCAAGACCGGGTGGGTCTTTTTTTTCTTGTACGGCAAATGCAGAAAATTGAAACCGCCACAACTGTCTTTGCATCTGCGCGTCGGACGGCACCTCCACACCCAGGTCATCGGCGTGGGTGGCATACTCTGAGGTGATATGCCAGATTTGCGACCGGAGCGGGTACAGTCCAACGATTGTTGTGATTTTAGTGTTGAGACCCAGCTTTTCCCAGTCCTTACGTACCCGAGACTGCCGGGTGCGCCATTGTTTTAAGATTTCCTCATTTGACAGATGGGCCCGATTTTGAACTTGTCGTTGATTAAACTCATCTATGCTGGAGAAACCTGCTGTCAGAGCTTCAAGTGTGTTATCAAGACAGGCTTCGTTGTACGCCTCGTCACTGTCGAAATGAGCCACCATATCGCGAATGTTCCATCCTTCGCAACGTGTTGATGCTTCCCAATCCCTTGGACTCAGCGAAGTGAGAAATGCATTCAACCTGTCAATCTCGTCATCCAGCGTGGTAAATGGATCGGCTTCAGGTAAACTAAATTTTTGCTGTTCCATATTTATTACTTCCTTTTATTTTTTGTTACAGATCGGACTCCTTACTATACTTCAATCGTCTATACTTCAGTCGCCTCCGAAGCAATAACCTGGCCCGTTCCGAATGAAATTGAGGCTTCCGGTCGGGTTGCTGATGCGATCATGTTATAGCTCTGCAGCAGGCGATTGCCGAGAACCATGGAGAGACGTTTGAAAAAAATCAGCCCACTGTCGGAATCTTTTTCCAAAATCTTTTGCAGGTTTTCACCGTTCAGTTTAAGCAGATTCGTTGGGCTCATACATTCGGCGGTCGCTGAATATACATCCCGACCGATCAGGCTTGACCAGCCAAAAGCCTCGCCGGTCTTGCTTACGATGTAAACGGCATGTCCGGTTTCACCAATACTCAGTTTAATCTGGCCTTTAGTCATAATAAAAAAGTGATCTGCAGAATCTCCTGAGCGAAAAAGGATGTCGCCCCTGTTATATGTCTCAGTAACCGCTAATTTCATGATTTCACCGACAAATTCTTTGTTCATCCCCCAAAAAATGTCTCCTTGTTTGAAGTACATGATTTACCTCCTTTTTTTGTTGGTTGATTCGCTGATTAGTTGACGAATTGAATGGTTGGTCAGCGGATAAAGCTTTTTCGAGAGATATTGCCGTGGGAGGTCAGATTGAAAATCATAACAGGGTGTTGGTTCATTATCAACTCCAGCCTTAAACCAGACTGGTTGGACAGGCATCGAAGTTGAATTAAGATGAAAATCAGTGGCAAAAAGAGATCAGAGTGCTTTAAAGCTTTATGGGCCTAAAGTAATGTTGCACAGATTAATGTCAAGTAACGAGGAAAGGAATAAATTTTGGATAAATGTTGAGGATATGGACTGGTGTTTATGCGATCATAGCAGACAGAAAAAGGTGAATTAGTCCCCTTTTCCTATCTGATATGTACTTTCGGCAAAGGGCTTCCGTTATGCGCGCCTCCCCGTAAAAGGCGACGGGATTTTCGACAAGAAAATCGATCCTGCGGTTACACCCCAGCAACTTCTTTACCGCAATGCTTGCATATGTTGGCCCGCTTCTTAATGATTTCGGCACAAAATGGACATTCGCGGGTAAAGTGCCTGGCATGTATTTTTGATATGGCCGCATCAACTTCTTCCTGGACCAGTTTATTACCAAATTTTGCGTTTCTCAATGGCTCAACGGCTTCTGCTTCGCCGATGTCGCCAATCATTTCAGCAGCTTTTTTTCGGACGCGGTTCGGATGCGACGGGTCCATCAGGATGGTGAGAACGGACGGGCCGTCTTTTCTGACATAACATTCGGCCAGCATGGCAAATCCGTTTTTGATGGCTTCTTTTATCGCTTCCTGCTCGGCTAAAATTTGATCGTCAATGATTTGCCCCCGGCCGCCCTGGTCGCTGAAGACCGGAATCAGCTCGAATTGTTTGGTGCCGGGATAGTTCATACAGCGATAAGAGGCGTGATGGGAATAGTTTTCTTTCATATTGTCCCAGCCTTGCTTATACAACGAACATTCATCGTTGAAGCACAAATACAGGTAAGGGGTGCCCCAGCCGAGTCCGTCGCCCACCGTGATCGGCGGGACTTCCCAGAGGTTCATTTCATCTCCGCAATGCGGGCATTTGGGTTTTTTTTGCTCGAGAATTCGTTCTAATACTTGTTCGCGGGTTTCAAACATTAAATGGTCTCCATTTCTAATCGACGATGGTTCACAGGCCCATCGGAATGCTGATAATCTAAGGCCCTCCAATACTATTGTCAACAAATGTCGCGCAATTATCGATCTGATATATCTTCATTCCTGGAATAACTATGCCGCCCTGAAAAATAGCACATTCAGGGTTGTAAATTGTTCATTGAGTTTTCGGATGGGCACTAATTAGTTTTTCCGAACGGATTCGATTTTTTTAGGACAGCCGATTACAGTTGCCGTGAATAATTTAGTATGAAGACCTGCGCTTTCTCGGATCTTGACATACTATGCCAACTTAGCGATACTGACACCAAGCAAGGTGCCCATTATATGCCCTTAAATCTTAACTATTATGTGCTATGAAAATTAAGCAAATCAGACTGTCGAGGATGGCCAATTTTTGTTACCTGATCGGTGATGAAGATTCAAAAACCTGTGCTCTCTTGGATCCGGCATTTGAAACCGACCGGATTTTGGCGGTGGCAGGCGATCTGGGATACCGGGTGACTCACATTATCAACACTCATGGACATTCGGATCACACGGCCGGCAATGAGGCAATAAAAACAGCCACCGGTGCCAAACTGCTGATCCATGCTGATGATGCCGGGCGTCTGGGCAAGGTGTTGCACCGCACTTTTTCCCGGGTGTTGGGTGGTAAAGGCTCTCCACCCACTGATGTGTTGCTGCATGACGATGAAATTATCCAAATCGGAAAGGTAAGCTTGAAGGTGATTCACACACCCGGACACACTGCGGGGGGTATTTGCCTTTACAGCAAGGGGCATGTTTTTACCGGAGATTCTCTGTTTGTGGGAGCAGTCGGAAGGACCGATCTGCCGGGCGGATCCATGAAGCAGCTGCTAAAATCCATTCATGAGAAGATTTATACGCTTCCCGGTGATACCCTCGTCTGGCCGGGACACGATTACGGCCCGACTCCGTCATCGACGGTTCAGCAGGAAAAAGATACAAACCCATTTACCCGTCGGTATAAACGCTGAATCGGGTGAATCTAACCAGAAAACGATTAGAATGGATTGCTGAAAATTGCCGGTCTTTGGCAGGTAAAGGCGAAGATGCCCTGGAGGTGGGTTATCAAGTTTTCCTGAAAAAGCTTGGAATTACGGCGGATCAAGCGCCCTTGGTTCGTCGTGATGAAAAATTTTTGTGCCACCCTTGAAGCTTGTAAAATACTTGCTCTTGATACCCGCTTTGTATGTCGGCATTTGACCGAACAACCGACAACCGAGCTGCTCCGTCAAGTCCATCCAAAGCTAAGATTTACAAGAAACTATGATAAATTGAGACCTCGCTCCAACTACTGCGAGGAGATGATAATTTTTGATGACTAAATTCCCATACAGGGGAATTTATTGTGTAAAGGAGAATATTAATGAACTATCAAAATGCAACGCTGCCGGAAGGGGCAGTAAAAGCGGGGTCCACCCCGAGTATGACCGAAGAAACGGCGGTTCCTGGAATATTAAAAAAGCATCTCGCTCCGAAGGGCAAATTCGGCTACCTTGTCGTTGAAGAAGGCTCCCTGCAATTCGTCTGGGAAGATGACGCGGATAATGTTCTGGATGCCGATCCGGAACATCCGATTGTCATTTTCCCGGAACGATATCACCATGTATCTATAACCGGAAAGGTGCAATTTCGTGTTGAGTTTTATGACGTCGGCGGTATTGATATTGGCGACAGATTAACAAAGCCGGGTGAACGGCCAGGGGAAGACTTTATTTCCTAAATTGAACGATTTAAAACAATGAAGAAATCAGAGTTGGAAAAAGCAGGGGAAGATCTGCTGGATTTTGTCGTGGACCGGGAAGATGTCAACTGGCTGATGGATCGGTTGCCGCAGGAAGCTGATATCAAGCGGGTCACAGTTGAATACGAGCTGCAGATACTGAAAATTATCGGGGTCGGATGGAGCCTGTCCTACTATCTGGGCAACAGCCCCCGGAAGACAGCCCTGTTAGAACTATACTGGAATTCGATTAATGAAATTTCCCAGGGCATCGCGACGACCACCGAGTATCTGATCGGTCAGAATATAGATTATTTTCAGATATTAAAAGACCGGCTGGAAAATTATGTTGCTGCCCTGGAGAAACATCCGGACGCAGCAGAACCGGCGCTAGTGATCGGACCGGAATTTGCCAGAATTTGCGGCAATGTGGATGATGTATTCACGTTTATGACTGGATCCAAGATGTTTATCTCAACAATCAACCGGGTTAAAGCATACCTTGATGCGATTAAGTTGAGATGATTTTTCAAATTTTGATTAAACCTTTTTCTAAAAGTTGCCAAAGTGGGCGCGATATCCTTGTATGTTATGTCCCTGATCATCCATCCCTAAAAATCAGGAGAACCGCGTATGAATGAAATTTCATCCAGACAATACAGTAAAGAAGAAGTCGATCGCATTATCCGGCGTGCCCTGAAACTGAAAAAGGAGGATTCAATTAATCATCAGGAATTGGTTGATACGGCAAGGGAATTCGGGATCGATCCGCAGACGCTATCGGCCGCAATTGAGGAGGACAAAGAAGTTTTCGAAAAAGAAAGAACTCGAAGAATACGGCTGCAGCGCCGCAAGGCCCGTTTTCACCGCCACCTTTGGAGCTATATAATCGTCATCGGCGCATTACTGTTGATTAATACAGTGACTGCAGGACCGTGGTGGTTTCAATGGCCCGCCCTCGGTTGGGGTATCGGATTGGCTTTCAATTTTAAGGCCGCTTACTTTCCGGTGCAAAAATATATGGCAAGCGAAAACAGTATTATCATACCGTAAAGTACTAGATTAGCTGTTTTGGAGCATAGCCGCCCGGCTAAATCTGATCTGCGGCCGATCGCAGCATCCTAAACCGTTATCTTGTGCTATTTTAATCGTATTATCCAGCATTCCAGCGGAAACATGCATCTTCGGCTCGGCAATTAAAATTTTTCCATTTGGTGCCAGGATCGATCGCAATTCTTGGAAAAAATAATTTTTATCACTTACCTCGTGGACCATCCAAAAAGCCAGAATAAAATCTACCGGCTCCCGTATTCCGATCGTGTCCGCTTCACAGCGATGGGGAATGATTCTATCCGCAACCCCCGACCGCCGGGCCCGCTTGAGCATGACATCCAGCATTTTTTGTTGCAGATCCACCGCAATGACCTTGCCCCTGGCACCGACCAACTTGGCCAGTCCAATTGAAAAGTAACCCATGCCGCAACCTACATCCATGGCCGTCATTCCCTCCATGATCCAGTCACCAAAGATTTTGTGAGGGTTATGAAATAGTTTGCGAACGGGGTTGTCAAAAGTATAAGCGATCCACCAGGTGCATACATGATGATGTCTGCAAGATACTTGGGTTTGAGACGTCATTGCCGGGGCCTCCCGTCTTAAATTGAAGAATGAAAATTGAAGATTGATCCGCCGGAGGCGGAGTGGAATACTACCATTTAAATTTTTACTCATCTGGAAACTATCTGAAAACTAAAAAGATGATAGATGATTCCGACAATGGATGCTTTTCTGAGATGTAAATATGTGTAACAGTTTGTAACAACTTGAGATCAGGTAATGGTAGGATATAGTTCAAGCAACCGATTCCCCAGCATTTCGGCCAGGCGTTTGAAAAGCAGGGCTTCATTTGCAGCGTTTTTTTGCAGCATTTCAAGAAAGCGATCCCGATCCAATTTGAGTAATTTAGCGGATTTTCTGCATTTTGCCGATGCTGAAAAAACATTGCGGCCGACCAGGCTCGACCAGCCGATGACTTCTCCCGGATTTCTTGCCATATATACCACCGGTCCGGTTTTGCCCAGACTTAGCTCCACGCGCCCTTTGACTAAAACGTAGAAATGATGGGCGGGATCTCCCGCGTTAAACAGGGTATCCCCTTCATTCAGGGATATTTTTTCTGAAATCTCCATGGCTTCCAGGGCAAATTCTTTGCCCATGCCCATGATAAAGTCACCCATTTTAATAACCATGGTGGCATCCCCTTTCTTGTGCTGGTTTAAAAATAGTGCCGAAACCAATTTTGTAAATTGCCTAGCGGGCATGACACTAGCTTCCGACCCTTTGTTTATGCAACCCCGGGGTTATTTTCGATAGGAGTCTGCCATCGATGAGAATCAGTCCCAGAAAAATACATCCCATCCCGGTGTATTCCCAAACATGTATCACTTCACCGAGCACCCCGACGCCTAAAAGAAGCGCGCTGATCGGTATCAGAAATGTGACCAGCAATACATTGGTTGCCCCGGCTGTCGCCAGAATTCGAAAATATAGCAGATAAGCCATGGCGGTGCTGATGACGGCAATGCCGATGATCGCTGCAATGGCGTCCATCGAAGGGTTTAATGTCGCAAACGGCGTTGTGAGGATAAACAGCGGCAACATCATGCTGCTGGAGCAGATCAGCATACCGGCGGAGGTGACTACGGGAGACCGGTCTTTAAAGCGCTTCCCGAATATACCGGCCAAACTGTAAGAAACAGCCGCCCCGAGAACTGCGATCTGGCCCAGGCCACGCCAGCTGAAGCCATCCTTTAGTTCCGGAGCCAGCATTATATACACTCCGAGAAATCCGGTTAAGACACCCGACATTTTGCGGATGGACAGATGCTCGTCGGATGTCAGCAAATGAGCCAGAATTACCGTGAATATAGGGGTGGTTGCATTCAATATAGAGGCGACTCCGCTGTCAATACGTGTTTGGCCCCAGACGATCAGACTGAACGGAATGGCATTGTTTAAAGCACCCATGACCAGATAGGCACACCAAGTTCTTAAATCCGCGGGCATTCGCTGACCACGAAGATAAACAACACCCAACAAAATAGCGGCTGCGATCGTAACCCGCAGAAAAACGACGGTAAAGGGTTGAAAACCGCGCAGGGCAATTTCTATAAAAAAGAAGGATCCGCCCCAAAAAATTGAAAGCAGTATGAGCATCCCCCATTCGTTTAATTTCATTGAACTCATTATAATCCTCTCGATGGTATATTGGAGGCTAATTCAAAAATTGGATTTTTGAGATAGCGTCTTTTAATGTTCCGGGAACTCTATAACAATAGAGGAGTATGAGTCCACCCGATTCTTGCGCTAATTAAATTTCGGGTAAAATGCGGCGGGCCGTCCAGTAATATTTGCCCCAGTAGTGGGCATCGATTTTGGAAACCGTAACACCTTTTTTTTTGGAGGCATGGACAAATTCGGATTGACTTAAAAAAATGCCGACATGTCGGGCATAGGTCGGGGGTTTAAAAAATACGAGGTCGCCGGGTTGAAGCTCTTTAAGTGTCACGGGTTTTCCCCACTTTACCTGCTCCATTGTCGTCCGCGGCAAATTGATATTGAAAACATCCCGATAGACTTCTTTCACAAATCCGGAGCAATCGATTCCCTTGCCGTCGTTTCCGCCCAATTTGTGGCGGGTTCCCTGCCATTGCTTATATTCATCGAGAATGCGCTTTTCTCTGTCGTCTGTATCGGCATACTTTCGGGCTTGCTGGGTGACATCGGAATCACTGGAGACCGGTATTTTTTTGGCGGTGCAAGATAATGTATTCAATATCATCGTCACGAAAATTAAAATGAGCAAAAATGGGAATGCCGGGCGGGGGGTTGCTATCAAAAAAGGTTTCATTAGCATATATTCAGATTCCTTTATCTCATCATCCTTTTTCTATGCTTCGGCCTGTTGATTATGCAACTTTAGGGAAAACTGCGCATTCACCCACAGCCAAAAAGCCAAAGACTGCGTCATAAGATGGAACCGGCAACCGCCTGGATTTCTCAGACCTGATTGTTGCTTTTAAGTTGTCCGGCATGCTAGAATTATCTTTGCATAATATAAATTAATAAAAAAATTAAATAGTTAAGAGATGGTTCTTGAAATTTTGTCATTTGGTGTTATAATATACCTACCGTTCGGTAGGATAGTGCTTGACAATAAGGGCACATTTATCTAAAAAGTGCGTTTCTTATAATTATGGGATTATCTATTTATGCAAAATACAGTCGAGATTAACACTCTGGAAGTCAATGCCCGGGAGCGTTTACTGCAAACCGCCACCGTACTTTTTGCTGAAAAAGGCTATGCCGGGGCTTCAGTCCGTGAAATCGTTGAAAAAGCCGGTGTCAGCAAACCGGTACTTTACTACTATTTCAAGAGCAAAGAGGGGCTGTTTTATGCCATTCTGAAATGGGCTACTGTTGTCCAACGGGAGATCCTGGATGAGATTTTTGAAGCCGGAGGCACTGTCCTGGAACGATTTATTTTTCTGTATCGCCGGGTATACGAGGGAATTCAAGAATACCAGAGCCTGTACATAATGATCCATGGGCTGATCTTCGGTCCCCCCCAGGGAGTTCCCGAATATGATTTCGCCAGCTACCAGCGTTGCATGTTGGAGGCGGTTAAGCGGCTTTATGCTGAAGGGGTAGTAGCCGGAGAGATCCGCAACGTCGATGCTGAAGATGTCGCTTTTCTGGTGCTCAGTCTGCTGGACTTCAGTTTAAACATGGATGTGGTTCTGCCCGAACTGGCGGACTCACAGCGACCGGAAAGATTGTTGCGGCTGGCGTTTGAAGGGTTTAACAAAGGGTAGAAGCACAAAATGAAAACCTTAAATTCTTTTATACCAGTGGTTCTGGCATTTCTGATTGCAGCCTTGACGCTGACAGGTTGTAAAGACCAGGAAAGTATCGCCAATACCGAA
>Ga0210122_1000200_pt1 | contig 19296 bp, 11 predicted proteins | sample Muzzi_CordB_D2_FD_185530 | JGI IMG/M metagenome (GOLD analysis project Ga0210122, IMG submission 185530) | Wetland microbial communities from San Francisco Bay, California, USA, that impact long-term carbon sequestration - Muzzi_CordB_D2 (SPAdes) | ecosystem: Environmental > Aquatic > Marine >... | reverse complement strand
GGGTTGGGTGGGGGGCTGAGAAGGGGGAGGGGCGGAGAACGGGGGATGGGGAGTGGGGGCATGGCCCCATGGCGAGGAACGGTTCGGGACCTCGGCCGAAGCGACCGGCCTCCGTGCCGGCCGACTGTTCCAGGGACGATGTCTTGGGAGAAGACGCCCCGGGAGGCCGCGCCGGCCATCTCCGGCAATTCGACGACCTTCGATCGACCCTGCTGCCCTGTCCTTCTATACTTCGGCTTCCATGGGCGAACAAGGAACTCTTCTCGACGGGCGGTCGTTGTCGCTCCAGGATGTGGCGGCGGCGGCTTTGGGGCGGCGCGGGTTCGCCCTTTCGGAGGAGGCGCGGGCACGGATGGCGGCGTCCCGTGCGGTGATCGAGCGGTGTGCGGGCGGGGATACGGCGGTGTATGGGGTCAATACCGGCTTCGGGGATCTGGCGAACGTGCGGATCGAGGCGGGGAAGCTGGCTCTGCTCCAGGAGCGTCTCCTCCTCTCCCATGCCGCCGGCGTCGGCGATCCTCTTCCGGATCGGGTGGTGCGGGTGATGCTCGTGCTGCGGGCCAACGCCCTGGCCCGGGGGCATTCGGGGATTCGGCCGGAGGTGGTCGAGCGCCTACTCGTTCTTCTGGAGCACGATTGCCTGCCGGTGGTGCCGAGCCGGGGCTCGGTCGGCGCGAGCGGTGATCTCGCGCCTCTGGCGCACCTGGCGCTGCCGGTGATCGGCCGGGGACGGGTGCGGCTGGGCGGGGAGGAGATGGCCGCCGGAGAGGCTCTCGATCGGCTCGATCTCGAGCCGATCGTGCTCGGTCCGAAGGAGGGGCTGGCGCTGATCAACGGCACGCAGGCGATCACGGCGCTGCTGGCGCTCGCGGTGCTCGAGGGGCGCCGGCTGGTGCGCCTGGCCGACCTGGCGGGGGCGTTTTCGACTGATGCCCTCCGCGGCACCGACGCCGCGTTCGATCCCCGTCTCCATGCGCTCCGGCCCCACGAAGGACAGGGCCGGAGCGCGGCGAACCTCCTCGGCCTGCTCGCCGGGTCGGCGATCCGCGAGTCCCACCGTGTGGATGACGTCCGCGTGCAAGACCCGTACTGTGTGCGCTGCATGCCCCAGGTGCACGGGGCCGCCCGCGATCTGCTGGCGGACGTGGAGCGGAAGGTGGCGATCGAGATCAACAGTGTGACTGACAACCCTCTGGTCTTCCCGGAGGGCGAGGAGGGCGACGGGGACGTGATCTCCGGCGGCAACTTCCACGGCGAGCCCATGGCTCTGGCCGCGGACGTCCTGGCCATTGCGGTCTCCGAGCTCGGGGCGATCGCCGAGCGGCGGATCGAGAAGCTCACCAACTCCGCGTTCTCCGGCCTCTCTCCGTTCCTGGTCGAGGACGCGGGCCTCAACTCCGGGTTCATGATCGCCCAGGTGACGGCCGCCGCCCTCGCGAGCGAGAACAAGACCCTCTGCCATCCGGCGTCGGTCGACTCGATCCCCACCTCCGCGGACAAGGAGGACCATGTGTCGATGGGCATGTGGGCGGCGATCAAGCTGGGACAGGTGGTGGAGAACGTGCGCTGCATCCTCTCGATCGAGCTCCTCGCCGCCGCCCAGGGGATCGATCTCCTCCGGCCGTTGCGCTCGAGCGAGCCTCTGGAGGTGCTCCACCGGGCGATCCGGCAGCGGGTCGCGCCGTGGAGCGTGGACCGGGAGATGGCACCGGATCTGGCCGCCGCCGGGCGGTTCCTGGACGACGGCCTGGACCGACACTTGGCGGGACTGGAGTAGAGCAAGGCCGTGCTGCGCTTGGTCGCTTACGCCCCCGACGGGGTCCGCCGCTTTCCGATCCACCGGCGCGAGCTGGTGATCGGCAGCCAGGAGCAGTGCGACATCGTGCTGCCCTATAGCGGCGTGGCGCGGCAGCACGCGCGGCTTATCTATGAGGAAGGGGCCCTGCAGATCGAGGACCTGGGGAGCCGGCGGGGTCTGCTGGTGGACGGCCGGCGGGTCAAAGAGGCGCGGCTCGAGGTGCTCGACGAGGTGCGGATGGGAGGGGTGACGTTGCTGATCGAGGACGTGGCGCCGGAGAGCGACGAGGGCTGGGTGGTGAGCGTGCCGGTGGCCGAGGGGCCGCCGAAGGGGGTGTCGGTGATGACCTCGGCGCTCATGGTCGAGCACCTCGCCCGGGTGAGCAACTGGGTGCTGGCGGACGCCGAGAGCCGGACGACGCTCGAGTCGCTGATGGAGCATCTGCTGGCCGACTTCGGCGGCGGCGCGCTCTTCCTCTTCGTCGGTGAGCTCGAGGGCGCGGGGATCAAGTTCGTGAGCTCCACCGAGCCGGATTGGTTGGCGGCCGGCGACGGCCTGCTGGAGCAGGTCCGGGCGGCGCGCGACGAACGGCCCGGGCCGCTCACCAGAGGGCTGTTCTTCCACGGCTCGCTGGGCGACGAGGGCGCGTGGATCTTCCATCGCGTGTTCAGCGCTCTGGACCGCCCGTACTTCATGGTCTGCGCCCTGGCCGGATTCGATCCGCAGGAGTGGTCGCCGGAGGAGGCACTCTTCATCCTCGGCGATCTCCTGTCGCTCGGCCTGGTCCACCACGTCGGACGCTATGAGCCGATCCTGCCCGGCAACCGGGGCGTCCAGGAGCTGACCCTCGACCCGCGGCTGGTGGTCGGGGAGTCGGAGGCGATGAAGGCGGTCGTCCAGCGCTTGCGCGCGGCGGTCGACACCGGTGTCCACGTGCTGCTCCGCGGCGAGCCGGGCGTGGGCAAGGAGCTCCTGGCCCGCTCGATCCACCTCTCCAGCCCGCGGCGCGAAGGCCCGTTCGTGGTCGCCTCGGGCTCCGGCACGAACCCGGTGCAGATCGAAGCGGACCTGTTCGGCTCGGTGGTCCAGGGCAAGGGGAGCACGATGGAGCGCAAGGGCAAGCTCAGCCTTGCCGGCGGCGGCACCCTGTTCCTCGATCACGTAGACCGGTTACCCCTCGACCTCCAGGCACGACTGGCCCGGTTCCTGCGCTCGGGGGAGGTGGAGCCCGCCGGCGGGCAGGACGTGGAGCGCTCCGACGTGCGACTGGTGGCGGCGAGCTCGGGGCCGCTCGAGCCCGCCGTGGCGCGGGACGAGTTCCGGGTCGACGTGGCGTACCGCCTCTCCCGGTTCGCCATCGACATCCCGCCGTTGCGCAAGCGGCGGGCCGACCTGCCGCTCCTGATCCAGTCGTGCATCAACCGCTTCTGCCACGAGACCGGGAAGCGGGTGGCCGGCATCACCACCAAGGCGATGACCGCTCTGCTCGCCTACGACTACCCCGGCAACCTCGAGGAGCTCGAGAACATCTCCCGCCAGATGGTCTACCTCTGTCCCCACGGGCGGCCGGTCGACATCAACCTGCTGCCGGAGGCGGTGAAGGAGAGCCCGATCCAGGCGGCGGCACGGGTCGAGGCGACGTCGGACCTCCAGCTCGATCGCCTGGTGGCCGGCTGCGAGGAGTCGGCGATCCGCGAGGCCCTGCGGCGCACGAGCGGCAACAAGTCCCAGGCGGCCCGGCTGCTGGAGATTTCGAGGAACACGCTCGCGGCCAAGATGGAGAAGTACGGAGTGGCTTGAGTCACTCGATCTCCCTTCGAACTCCTCTCCTCCCGGCCCTTTGCTGCGCAGAGGTGGGATGACCCCCGGCTCGCCCCGGGTGCCACCCGATCCCATACAATCGACCCCATGAGCACCACCACCGCACCGACTCGACGGACGATCCGCGCGCCCCGTGGCACCACGCTCTCGTGTAAGGGCTGGCAGCAGGAGGCGGCGCTCAGGATGTTGATGAACAACCTCGACCCGGAGGTCGCCGAGCACCCGGAAGAGCTGATCGTGTACGGCGGCTCCGGCAAGGCGGCCAGGAACTGGGAGTGCTTCGAAGCGATCGTCGCGACGCTCCGGCGTCTGGAGAGCGACGAGACCCTGCTGGTCCAGTCCGGCAAGCCGGTGGCCGTCTTCCGCACCCACGCCGACGCGCCGCGGGTGCTGATCGCCAACGCGCTCCTGGTGCCCAAGTGGGCGACTGACGACGAGTTCCGCCGTCTCGAGGCGCTGGGGCTCACCATGTACGGCCAGATGACGGCGGGCTCCTGGATCTATATCGGCACCCAGGGGATTCTCCAGGGCACGTTCGAGACCCTGGCCGAAGCCGCACGCAGGCACTTCGGCGGCAGCTTGCGGGGACGCCTGACGGTGACCGCCGGCCTCGGCGGCATGGGCGGCGCCCAGCCGCTCGCCGTGACCATGAACGACGGCGTCTGCCTGGTGGCCGAGGTGGACCGGAGCCGCATCGAGCGCCGGCTCGAGACCCGCTACCTGGACCGCATCCTCCCCAGCCTGGACGCCGGCATCGACACGGCCCTCGCCGCCCAGGAGCGGGGTGAAGCGCTGTCGATCGCGGTCGAGGCCAACGCGGTCGACCTGCTGGCCCGGCTGCTCGAGCGGGGCGTGGTGCCCGATGCCCTGACCGACCAGACCTCGGCCCACGACAACCTGCACGGCTACGTGCCCCACGGCCTGTCATTCGCGGACGCGCTGGTGCTCCGGAAGGAGGACCCGAAGCGCTACGTGGAGCGGGCAATGGCCTCCATGGCCGAGCACGTGCGGCTCATGCTGGCGCTCCAGGAACGGGGCGCGGTGACCTTCGATTACGGCAACAACCTCCGGGGCCAGGCCCAGACGGCCGGGGTCGAGAACGCCTTCGACTTCCAGGGCTTCGTGCCACTCTTCATCCGCCCGCTCTTCTGCGAGGGCAAGGGCCCGTTCCGGTGGGCGGTCCTGTCCGGCGATCCGGACGACCTGGCGGCGACCGACGAGGCGATCCTCGAGACCTTCCCCGACGATCCGAACCTGGCACGCTGGATCCCCATGGCCCAGGAGCGGGTCGCCTTCCAGGGGTTGCCGGCGCGCATCTGCTGGCTCGGCTACGGCGAGCGCGCGCTGGCGGGCAAGGTGTTCAACGACCTCGTGGCCTCCGGCCGGGTGAAGGCGCCGATCGTCATCGGGCGCGACCACCTGGACACCGGCTCGGTAGCGTCGCCCAACCGGGAGACCGAAGGCATGGCCGACGGCTCGGACGCGATCGCCGACTGGCCGGTGCTCAACGCCATGCTCAACGCGGTCAACGGAGCCACCTGGGTGTCGGTCCATCATGGCGGTGGCGTCGGCATCGGCTACAGTCTGCACGCCGGAATGGTGGTGGTGGCCGACGGCACCGAAGCCGCGGCACGCCGCCTCGAACGGGTGCTGACCGGCGACCCCGGCACCGGCGTCGCGCGCCATGCCGACGCCGGCTACGACAAGGCCGTCTCCTTCGCCCGCGAGCACGGCCTCGACCTGCCGATGATCTGACCCGGTGCGGGCCGGGCCTCGCCGAGCGCGGGCGCCCCGCCCCCCAGCGATTCATGCCCTCCTTGCGCCACACGCCAGCTCACATCGCTTCCGGAGCACCCGGCCGGCCGTGGTGACGCACCGGGACCGGGCGACCTCGGGGTCGCCGGGCCCGCGGGGCCCGGCCGGGGGCTCGACGCTCGTCAACTCGCTCCTCCTGGTCCTCCTGCCTGCCGCCCCGTTCCTCGGGGCGCCCTGGAACGGTCTCGCCGTGGCGTTGCTGGGCGGCGTTTGGCTGCGCCTCGGAGCGTTCTCCTCGGTCCGAGCCAGGGCTTCCCGGGAGGGAGGTCCCCCGCCCGACGAGGCGACCCGTCGCGCCGGCCGGGAGCGCGTGCTCGCGGCCATCCTCGTCGGGGCGGCGGTCCTCTGTCTCCTGGCGCCGTGGGGGATCGAGCGCGCGGTGGCCCAACAAGAGGAGATGGCCCTGGCCGGCGCCCTCGAAGAGGGGTGGACGCGACTCTGGGCGGAGCTCGACGCCGAGGCGAAGAGTGCCGCCGAGCTGATCGAGGTCCCGGCCCGGGACGACCCGGCACGCCTCCAGGCGTTCCACGAGCTCGCCAGTCTCGCGACGAAGACGCGGGGGAGCGAGGGACGGCGGTCATGGGGGCGTCCCACGCTGCTCTTGGCCGATCCGGATGGCGAGGCGGTGGCCTGGGCGGGGGAGGGGTTGCTGCACGAGCCCGAGGCCCCCGAGCTGATCTCCGAGGGCCACGACGTCTCGGCTAGCTTCGGCTCGGTGACCCTGATCGCCGTCGAGCCCCTCGGGGAAGGCCGGCGGCGGTGGCGCGTGGTGGCGGGGAGGAGCTTCCGCACCGACCGTCTGCCCTTCGCCCTGCCGGCCGTGGTCCGGGTGCGCCTCGATGCGGAGGGTGTGCGCTGGTCGGCGGCACGCCCGGGCACGCCGTTGCCGCCGGGCGCCCAGGCGACCGCTCCCGAAGGCCTGCCAATGTTGGTCTGGTACCCGCCGGAGGAGATCGAGGAAGCGGTCTGGCCCTGGGAGCGCACCGAGCGGCGGGCCGCCTGGGCCGTGCTGGCGATCCTGATCCTGGGAGCGACGGTGGTCCGGGGAGTACGGATTCTCCTGCCGCGGACCGGTAGCCCCGGGGGCGAGCGGGTGCGGTGGCCCGCCTTGACCTTGGTGGTGGGGGCGGGGCTGGCGTCGGCGGCGCTCGCCGGAGGCGCGGCCGTGGCAGCCGCCGGAACCCTGTTCGGAGGGTTCACCCTCGTCGCCGCCGCGGTGGCCGGTGCTCGGTCGCCCGGGCGCGAAGGCGGCACCGGTCAGGACGCGGAGGGCGATGGCGAGGACGCGTGGTGGCGCCTCGCGGCCTCGTTCGTCCTCGGTGCGCTCGGAACGCTCGCCCTGATCGCGGGGCAGAAGCTCCTGCTCGACGCGCTCGGTCCCACCGACCTGGCTTCCAGGATGTGGGCCGGCGTGGCCGGCGCGGCACTGCGCACCGGGGTCGGCGCCGGGGCGCTCGCCGTTCTGCTGGCGGCGCGGCGGCCCCTGGCGGCCGGTGACGGCGCGGAACGCCGCGGCGTCCCGGGCCGCTGGCTGGGAGCGGCGCTCGCGTTGCTCCTGGCCGGGGCGGCGGCCCACGACCTCGGCTGGCCGGCGGTGGCGCTGCTCGCCGCCGCGGGCGGTGCGGGCGCGGTGTGGGCAGGGCGGCGGAGCCTCTTGCCGGTGAGCGCCGCAGCCATGATCGTGGTCCTGGCCGCGGGCCTCGGAGCCGCCGGCTGGGAGACGGTCGACCGGCTCGAGCTGGCGCGCACCCTGGGCGGGGCGACCCTGGAGGGGATGGCGCCGCCGGAGCAGCCCGAGCTCGACGCGCTGGCCGAGGCGCTCCGGCACCACTTCGCCGGCGTCGACCTCGCCGACCTGGTACCTCGGGACCCGGAGGGTTTGGAGCGCGAGGACCTGGCGTTCACCCTCTGGCGCCAATCGCCCCTGGTCCGGCCCAACTCCTTGTCGGCCCTGGTGATCGAGCCGTTGAGCGGTGCCCCGTCGGTGTTCGCCTTCGGTCCCCCGGTGGCCCCTGGTGCCGGTGCCGACCCGGAGGACTGGGTGATCGCCCAGTGGGGCGAGCTGTCGCTGCCGGCCTGGGACGAAACCCAGATCGCCGGCGAGACGACGGTGCGCTACGCGGGATTGCCCTGGGGGATCGCGCGCTACTGGCTGCTGCCGCGGCCCGGCTTCTCGCTCGGGGTTCGGGGAGGCCTCGACGCCCTGGAGCTCGGGCTGCTCCGCAGGCGCTCGGTGACGGAGCTCGACGTCGTCGGCCTGCCCGAGCCCGCGGCCTACGGCCTCTACGGCAGAAGCGGCAGGGCGGTGATCTCCCCCTGGCCGGAGGCGCCGCCGTTGCCGGCAGCCCTGCGTGATGGCTCCGCCACGGTGCGGGCGGTGGTGGACACGCCCGACGGCGGGCGCTCCTGGGCCTGGAACCGGTCGGACGTGGACGGCGTCGAGGTGCTCTACCTGCCGGTGCTCGAGCCCCTCGCCGCGCTCGAGCGCGTGGGTGCCCACGCGGTGGGCAATCTGCTGGTGCTGGCGGCGGCGGCCGGGCTGATGGTGCTGATCGCCCTGCCGCGCCCCGCGTTCCGCGATCTGCTGCGGCGGACGCTCCGCTCGTACTCGAAGCGGCTGATGGTGGTGCTCACCCTGCTCGTGCTGCTGCCGCTCTTCCTGTTCAACCTGGTGGTGCTCTCCGACGCCGAAGAGCGCATGCGCCGGGAGCAGCGTGCCTCCGGCGAAGCGGCCCTGGCGTCGGCCCAGCGGGTGATCGGCGACTACGTCGCGTCGCTCGAACCGGGCTTCGGCTTCACCACACTGGTGGACGACGAGCTCCTCATGTGGCTTTCCCGGGTGGTCCACCATCAGGTGAACCTCTACTGGGGGAGCTCCATCTGGGCGTCGAGCAAGCCGGAGCTGTTCGCCGCCGGCCTGCTGCCCGAGCGCATCCCGGGCGAGATCTACTCGCGCCTGACGCTGCTGCGCTACGACCGGGCCGTGCGCACCAACCGCACCGGAAGTGCGGCCTATCTCGAGATCTACGCCCCGCTCCGGATTCCCGGAGGCCCGGCGGACCAGGAGCGTCTGCTCCTCTCCATGCCGCTCCTCGCCCAGCAGCAAGAGGTGAGCGAGGAGCTCGGGTTACTGCGGCGCCGGGCGGTCCTGGTGTCGACGGTGCTCTTCGGCCTGCTGATCGCCGTCGGCATGGCGCTCGCCCGCCGCTTCACCGAGCCGATCGAGGAGCTGGTCGAGGGCACGCGGAGGATCGCCGCCGGCGCGCCGTCGCTCGAGCTGGCGCCCCGTGAGCTCGAGCTGGCGGCGCTGGTCGAGGCGGTCGACGCCATGGCACGGCGCATCGCCGAGAGCCGCGAGCGGCTGGTGCGCGAGAAGCAGGTGGTCGAGCGCATGGTGGAGAACATCACCTCGGGCGTCGTCTCCCTCGATCGGGACCGGCGGGTGCTGATGCACAACCGGGTGGCGCGGGACCTCCTCGGGGTGCGGGTGGGGGAGCGGATCGACGCCGCCCTCGCAGCCCAGGACGCCGCCCAAGACGCCGCTGCCCAGGACGCCGGAGGGACCAGCGGCGGGGCGGCGGGGGAGCCCGGGCGCCCGCGACGGGGCCGCCTCGAGCCGCTCACCGAGTTCCTCGCGGGCGTCGGCGCCGCGCCGGAGCGGCCGGCCCGGGCGACCGTCCGGCTGCCCGGCCTCGACGACGGAGAAGAGCGCGAGTGGTCCCTGGTCTGGGTGCCGGTGCCGGGGGCCGGCGAGCCGACCGCGCTGCTCGTGGTCGAGGACGCCACCGAGGTCTTGAGGAGCCAGCGCCTCCAGGCCTGGGCCGAGATGGCCCGGATCATCGCCCACGAGATCAAGAACCCGCTGACGCCGCTCCGCCTCTCGACCGAGCACATGCGCGAGGTCTACCGCGACGGCGGGAGCGAGTTCGAGGAGGTCTTCGAGCGCTGCACCCGGAACATCCTCTCCCAGGTGGAGGAGCTCCGCGCGATCGCCTCCGAGTTCTCGACCTTCAGCTCGATTCCTCGCATCGAGCCCCGGGCCGGAGATCTCGTGCCCTCGATGGCGGCCCTGGTGGACGCCTACCGGAGCGCCGCGCGCACCGGGGTGGACGTCGTCCTCGAACGTGGGGAAGAGCCGGTCGAGACGCGCTTCGACGAGCGCCTTCTGGGGCGGGCGGTGCGAAACCTGATCGAGAACGCGCTCCGGGCGAGCGGCGACCGAGGACGGGTCGTCGTCCGGGTGGCGCGCGAGGGGGACATGGCGGCGGTCGCGGTGCGCGACGAGGGACCGGGCGTGGCTCCCGAGCTCTTGCCGCGGATCTTCGATCCCAACTTCTCGACCCACGACACCGGCACCGGGCTCGGCCTGCCGATCGCCCGCAGAATCGCGGAAGAGCACGGCGGATCGATCACCGCGCGCAACCGCCCTGGCGGTGGGCTCGAGGTGACCATTAGAATTCCCCTGTGAACCGAACTCTCGTCGAGTGGTCTCTGGTGCTCCTGCTCCTGCTCGTGGGATGCGGACCGCGGGGCGGCGACCGGCCCGGCCGGCCCGCCGGCTCGGCGATCTGGGTCGATCCCCGGGAGGCGAGCCTGAGCGCGGACGCGGCACGGGCGCTCCGGGCGAGCGGCTGCGACGAGGTCTTCCTCTCGGTCGGCGCGCTGTCGACGGCGGGGGGGACGGTCGCGCTCGACCGCTGGGACGTCGATCTCCGGAGCGCCGTCCCGGAACGCACGCCGGCCACGCTCGCAATCGTCGGCGCATGGCCGCCGGAGACGGATGTGTCCCCGGGGCGGGCCGCGGAAGCGCTCCTCCCGGCGTTGACCGCGCTTCGGACGGACGCCGAGGCCGCCGGGCTCTGGCCGGTGGGGATCCACCTGCACCTGGCGCCGCGGACCGGCTTCGGTGGCGAGTCCCTCGAGAGCCTCGCCGAGCTGACGAGAGAGCTGCGGGACGCCCTGGCCGGAGACCTCTTCCTCTCGGTCAGCATCCATCGGGACTGGCTCGGGTGGCCCGAGCTCGAGCCGCTCCTCCGGTCGGCCGACTTCGTGGTGCCCTTCCTCTACGGCGACAGCCCGGGCGCGCCGGACCGTCAGGAGGCGTGGGACCCGGAGCGCGTGGCCGAAGACGTCACCCGCGTCGAGGCGCTCGGCGTGGACTACCTGATCGGCACACGAATCCTCGGTAGCGCGAGCCACCGGGCAGCGGGGGGAGAGGTGCTCGACGTCACCACCCGCGTCTCCCTCGGCGCGCTCGCCTCCAACCAGGACCTGCGGCGGTCGATCGGAGACGCGTTCGGAGGCGTGGGCCGCCTGGTCTACGTCTTCCAGGCCCAGCGCCGGACCCGGGCCGCCGGCTGGCAGCTCGCTCCGGGAGACGCGATCCGGGTGGTCGGCACGGCGCCGGCCTTGCTTCATGGGCTCCGGAGCCGGCTCGCCGAGGGCGCCTCGGAGCACCAGCTCGGCCTGCTCTTCGACCGGGCCCCCGGTCCCGAGGAGCGCTTCACCCCCGCTCCCGCCGCCCTGGCGGCGGTGCTCGGCCCGGATGCGCCGACTCCTGATTTGCAGGGCGAGCTCGTGGTAGACTCGACAGGTCAGCGAACAGTGATTCTCGGGATCGCACTTGAGAATCTCAGTACCTTGAGTACCGACTTGGCGCTTGGCGAAGGCAACTACGTGTCACTCACGACGCGGGATGCATTCGTCGAGCGGGTAGAGCCCGGGGACTTCGCCCGCTATAGCCTGTGGCGTGGCGGTCGGGAAGTCCGTCCCGGCCTCGGATGGCGTGAGCCGGACGAGGTTCGCCTCTACACCCCGATGGTCGCGGGCGGGGCACGAGTCGGCGGAGCGCGGGTCGAGCTCGGCTTGCGCGGGGAGGACGCCGCGGCGTTTCTGGCTGGCCGGTTCTACCTGCCCGACGGGCAGGAATTGGACCTCGAGCCGACCGGAGGCGAGTTGTCACGGATCGCGGGCCCTGGTGCGAGGAGCGAGTAGACAGGGCAATACAGGAATGATATCCTGAAGAGACTTCCCATGGCCCTTGAACAGACAGACCCACAAACGCAGGAGGCTGAGGGGGACTGGTCGCTCGACGAGCTCCTCCGACGGCTCCAAGGTCGCCTAGAGCGGATCCTGTATCGGTACCAGATTCCGCCTGAGGACTCGGAAGACGTCCTCCAGGAAGCGGTTCTGACGCTGATCTACAAGCGCAAGAAGATCAGGGATCCGGAGGCGTGGCTGGTCGCGACGCTGAGAAACCGCTGCCTCATGTACTGGCGGAGCAAGCGCTCGCGCCTGTACGACGCGGTCGACACGAACATTCTCGAGCTGGTCGCCAAGCCGGGAGGAACGCCGCAGCTCAACGGCGAGCTGCGCGCTGATCTCGAGCGGGCGATCGCCGAGTTGCCGGACCGCTGCCGGTCGCTGCTCAGGCTCCGCTACGGCCTCGGGTACAAACCGGCCGAGGTGGCCGAGCGCATGGGCTACCAAGCTTCCAGCATTCGGAAGATCACCAGCCGCTGCCTGGCGGCCTTGACCAAGCAGCTCACCGAAACCGGGTTCTACAAGGAGCCCGAGGAGAGATGACGCCCTTGCGGGGCCCGCTTCAGGCTGCCAGCCATCGCGGTCCACTCCGGTCCTTCTCCGAAGGCCGGCCGTGGGCCGTGGAGCGGGTCTCCTGCGCCCCTGACCGCGAGTCCGTGGGCTCGGCCGCGCGGCTCCCGCGTGGAGAGCCTCTCGAACGGAACGGGGCGATCTTCCGGTGACTGCAATGAGAGCGACGCAGGCTTCCGAGCCGGACCGGCCTTTCGAGGCGCTCCTCCGCGAATGCAGGGAAGAGATGGTTCAGCTGCTCGGCCATTTCCGCATTCCCCAAGAGGATGCCGAGGATCTCCTGCAAGAGACCTTCGTCGCCCTGGTCTTCAAGTGGAAGAGCATCCGCAACCCGCGGGCATGGCTGCTTTCCACCCTGCGCAACCGCTGTTCCATCTACTGGCGCAAGCGCCGGCAGGACCTGTTCGAAGCGGTCGACGCGGCGATCCTCGAAGCGCTGGCCGAGCCCCAGGCTCCGCCCCAGGACCGAGCCGACCTGCGGCACGACCTCAACCTGGCCATCGCGCGCCTTCCGGAGCGCTGCCAGGATCTGCTCCGCCTGCGCTACGGCCTCGGCTGCGAAAGCTCGGAGCTCGCCCAGAGGATGGGGGAGGGCTCCGAGGAGATTCGCAAGCTCATGACGAGCTGCCTCGTGGCCCTGACGCGCGAGCTCCGGAGCATGGGCCTGACGCGCGAGCTCCTGCGCTACTGACGATCCCCAACGCCGTTCCCGAGACGCCATCCCTTCAGGCGTTTCCTCCACCTCGCAGCACCCCCTGCCACGGCCCGCTCTCCGCTTCCTGCGGCTCACGGCCCCTCCTCCTGACGAAATCTTCAGGGCCCCCTGGGGCGTGCTCTGGTAGACCCTCCGTCGGCCCTCTCCACGAGTCCTGGTGGCCGGTGCAACCTGGTCTCGGATTTGCACGTATCTTCTCTCGAGCTTGGCTGGGGCGGCTCGTGTGCTAGCTGTCGTCCAAGAAGTTCTGGACGTTGTCTAGAAAATAGATGGACAAAGCTCTTCGAGCATGCTACAGTCCAGCAGGAGTCAGAGAGATGCGGAGTCCCACATACGATTGGTCCTGCCAGAAATGTCAGAGCCATGACCAGAATGACAGGCTTACAGCCGACCTGCCCCAGTAGATCCCGCCCCGGCGGGGGGGTGCGCTCCTCCCGTACGGCTTTCTTCAGCGGTTCTTTCTCCCCCGCGCACCGCTCCGAGTCTCTTCCCGGTCATTGACGACGGGCGCTCGGGGAGGCGGCAGTTCCGACCTCCCCGAGCCTGGCACCTCATCCCCTCGAGCGGCACCCGTGGCCGCCCCGTTCCGAAGCACCTCGAGACAGGCCTTCCCTGTGCGTCACTGGACAGCGTGTCCTCGTGGGTAGGCGAGCGGTTTCCGATCTCGCGCGCGCCGCGCTGGCAGGTCAGGTACGAACACCCAGGAACAGGTAGACAGCGTAGAGGGAGAAGACCGCGTTCGGGCTCCAGACCGCGATCTTGGGCGGTAAGGCCCCGGCTTCGCCCATCGTGGTGAAGAAGGCGTAGATCGCCAGGAACACCATCCCCAGAACGATCGACAGCCCCACGCCGTAGAGCGCCCCCTGGCGCCCCAGACGGAATGCGAAGGGAAGCGCCACGAGCGCCATCACGAAGCTGATGGCGGGGTAGGCGATCTTGCTCTGGAGCTTCACTTTGAGCTCCGGCACGGACAGGCCGCTCCCTTCTGCCTCCTCGATGTACTCCCTCAGCTCGCCGAAGCTCATCTGCTCGGGCGGGCGAATCTCGGCATCGAAGTACTCCGGTTCCTCGGGGAAACGGCCGAGGACGTCGTCCGGGAAGCGGCGGAACTCGGACACTCGCGCCCCCGAGAAGGCCCGCGACCAGCCGTCCTCGAACCTCCACCAGCCCTCCCGCTGGTAGGTGGCCCGTTGTGCCACCAGTCGGCCGGTGAGGCGCCTGGTCCCCGGATCGAACTCGAACACCTGGAGCCGCTGGAGCGACTCGTCCTCCGGGTCGTAGCGGATGTAGTTGTAGATGTAGCGATCCTGACCGAACAACCACTGGCGGTCGGCCCGGCGATAGGTGCGCACACGGTCCCGGCCCCGGATGGCATCCTCCAGCCGTGCCGCTTTCTCGTTCGAGGCGGGGAGCACCTCGGACTCGAAGAAGGCCGTCATCGCGGTGATCAGCAGCGCGGCCGCGACCGCCGGCACCGCCAGGCGGAACAGGCTGATGCCGAGTGCCTTGAAGGCCATGACCTCGTTCGACTTCGAGAGCAGGCTGAAGGTGATCAGGCAGGCGACGAGCACGAGGATCGGGGAGATCTCGTAGAACATCTGCGGCAGAGCGTAGAGGTAGTAGGAGATCACCGTCGAGCCGCCGACGTGGTTCTTCATGATCTCGTCCGCCTTACCGGTGAGATCGCCCACCAGGTAGATGGAGAGGCTCGACAGGAGCACGAGACCGAACACCCCCGTGAACACTCGGAGGACGTAGCGATCGATCAGGGTGGGGAAGCCGAGCCGCACCCGGGGCAGGCGGATGACCACGTGGGCGCCGGCCCGCTCCCGCTCCCGTTCACGCTCCTGGCGCTGCCTCCGGCGTGCCGCGGCCCGCTCCGCTCGCTGGATCTGGATGAAGCGCAGGCGTCCCCAGACGTCCCTCCGGATCCATCGGTCGATCTTGGTGAGCAACAGGCTCTTGTCCCGGTTTCGCCGGGCGAGGAGGAAGAGGCCGATGACCGAGAGCACGATGTTCGGGGCCCACATGGCGAGCCAGGGGGGCAAGTTGCCGGCCTCGGCCGACTTCTCGCCGGCGTCGAGAGCCAGCCAGTAGACGACGATCACGAGGATCGAGAGCGCGAACCCGGAGGCCTTTCCGCCACGGCGGGTGTTGAACCCGAAGGGAAGGGCGAAGATCCCGAACACGACGCAGGCGAACGGAATGGAGAACTTCTTGTGGATCTCCACCCATGCCAGGCGGCGCAGGTCCGGAGAGCGTGCGGGATCACGGGTCCAGCTCCGGAGCTCGTCGAGACCGAGCTCGCGCACGCTCTTCGACGCCGAGATCTGCGCTCGCTGCTCGCTGGCGAAGTGATCCTCCAGGACCACCTCCAGCTTCGAGTGTTTGCTGATCTGGTAGGCGTCCGGGTTCGACAGGTCCATCTCGTGGACCTCGGCGTCGGCCAGCTCGAGGACCACCCGCTCGCCGTCCCGGTCGACCCGCACGCGTCCCCGATCGGCGACCGTCACCTTGTTCTGCCTGGTAGAGGGGATCGACTCCGCCAGGAACACACCGTGCCACGCCTCGCCCCGGTCTCCGACGTCGAACACGTACAGAACCTGGTCCTCCCATTCGTCCCAGAAGATCCTGGGCTGAACTTGGGTGGAGATGCTCTGGGTCAGGACCTCCAGGCGTTTGAGCTGGAGGCGATGGTTGCCCCAGGGAAGCACCCAGACCATCAGCGCCGTGTTGATCAGGAAGAGGACGGTGGAGATGAGGAGGATCGGCCGGTAGAGGCTGAGCAGGCTGACGCCGGTCGCACGCAGAGCCACGAGCTCGCTGTCCGAGGAGAGCCGGCCGATGGCGATCAGCACCCCGAAGAGCAGCGACATCGGGATGGTCAACACCACGATGTTCGGGAGCGACAGGGCCAGCAGCTCGCCGACCGTCGAGACCGGCAGGCCCCGCCGGATGATCATCTCCGCCGACCGGAACAGGGCCTGGAGCAGCAGGATGAACGTATAGACTAGGAAACCCAGTCCCAGGGGGCCCGTGATCTCTCGCAGAAGATACCGGTCGAGTAAGCGCACGGGGCCCGATTATAGACCCACCCGAGGGCCCGGTGGGGCTCCGAACGATCTCGCCGACGCCGACCCCGTTCCGGGCCGTGCCGAAGGCCTCGTCCTGGCCCTTGGTCCCTGGGGTTCCAGAGGGCGCCTTCATCCATCATGACCGTCCGACTCGAGCGCCGTTACCGTTTCAGCGCGAGCCATCTGTATCGCCGGCCGGAGTGGTCGGACGAGACGAACCGCCAACGGTTCGGCAAGTGCGCGAACCTCCCGGGCCACGGTCACAACTACCGGCTCTACGTCACGGTCCTCGGCTCGCCGGATCCGGAGACGGGCTTCGCCGTCGACCTGCCGGCCCTCGACCGTGCGGTGGAGCGACAGGTCCTCGAACCGCTCGACCACCAGCACATCAACGAGGCGATCCCGGAGTTCGGTCCCGGGCGCCGCATCCCGTCGAGCGAGAACCTCGTCCTGTGGATCCGGGATCGGTTGACCGGCGCGCTGCCGGAGGGCGCCGAGCTGGTGCGGCTCCGGCTCGAGGAGGACGAGGACCTGGCCGCCGAGTGGACGGCCGCGGACTGACGGCCAGGAGGGCCGCAAGAGACAGGGCGGGGCTCTCGGGAACGTCCTGAAAGGGCGCGGGACGGTCGGTAACGGCGACGATCTAGGGCGGTTCCTGGCCCGAATCAATGTCCGATAAGATACATTATGTAAAGTTCGCGGGCGGGCACCAGTTGGACGCCAGCAGCATCAGCGGACGCCACGGGTCCAGGGCTCGCCCTGAATGGGCTCCTCGTTACACCGCCCCTCTGACGTCCGCTGCGCCACCCAGCATGGGCTCCCAGCGCTCAGGCGCGGCCCCGAGATCTACTTCGCGGGCCCTCTGCCTCCGGGACCTTCGCCGCCGCGCCCAGAGCGCTCTCCGGCCATCTCTCGCTGTCGCGCTCATCGCCCGCATCCTCTCGCCGTCCGGGCCATTTCCGGGCGGGCAACCGCCGACGCAAAGGCGCATCTCGAGACGGACCAGAGGTTGACGACCAGCGCGCACGGGCGACAGCGCTGTCGACGCCCTGTGGACCGCCTGTGGAAATGTGTCGTAGCCATATGTCGGCACCCCATCCGGGCACAGGGAATGTGGTTGCGCCATACTCCGCTTTGCGCGCCGTTCTTGTTCCGCTTAGCCTGCACGTTGGACAGTACGTTGAGGAGCAAAGAGCGAGTACGCCCTGAGATTGCATGCAATTGAGGCTCGCAGTAGGTGACTCATGAATCGCGCAGGCTAGGAGAAACCTGCCGACCGGCTTCCTCGATCGATGCCGTCCATGTCCCCGGCAAGCTTCCGCTGGCGACTCGCCCCATCGACGCTCTGGAGACACGACACTCGAAAGGCACTCGCCTGGAGGCCACCAGCTCCGATGCTCCAGGCTCGCGCCTGCCGCATGCCTCTCCCGGCTGCGCGGACAGCGGGTCCGCCGACGGCGCTCCTGGTTGCCCCCTCCCCCGCTCGAGGCGGGGAAGGAGGCACGCCAACGAAGGGCAGGGCGCCAACACACCCTCGGGTAGCCGCGAGGAGCCCGTGCGGCCAGCTCGCGGCGCGAGGTCTCTGGATCAGCTCAGGCTGGGATGTGCTTCAGGAAGCCGCGGCCTTCTGGCGCAGCTCGGAGAGGATCTGCTCGAGGGCCGCGATGAGGTCGTCGCGGTCGACCTCACTCTGGCGGAAGGTGAGGTTGAGGGTGTAGCTCTTGTCGGGGGCCCGGAACTTGAAGGCGTAGGGCTTGCGGCGCTTGTTGCTCGCGCTGCTGTCTCGGCGGCGCAGGCGCTGGCGCAGGTCGTCCCGGTTGAGGCCGTGGCTCGCCACCTCTTCGAGGAGGCGGATCATCTCCTCCTCGGTGCCGGCCTTGAGCACCTCGAGCAGGAGCGACTTGGTCGTGATGCCGAGGGCCTGGACGGCGTCGCGGACCCGGGGCGGCATCTGCAGCAGGGCGAGGCTCTCGGTGATCACGGTGCGGGACTTCCCCACCGCGTCGGCGATCTCCTCGTGGGTGTAGCCGTGGGTCTCGGCGAGGGAGTGGTAGCCCTCCGCCTCCTCGAACGGCGTCAGGTCCTTGCGCTGGAGGTTCTCGATCAGGGCGATCTCGAGCGCTTCCTGCTCGGTCACGTCCATCTCGATGACCGGGATCTCGTAGAGCCCGGCCTGCTGGGCGGCGCGGTAACGGCGCTCGCCGGAGATGATGCGGAACGCCTCGGCGCGCTCCGGGTCATCGGCATCGTCCGACGGCAGACGCCGGACCAGGATCGGCTCCAGGACGCCCCGCTCCTTGATGGAGCCGACGAGATCGTCCAGGTCGCCCATCATCGTCCTGGGCTGGTTCGGGTCCGGCTCGACCGCCGACAGGGCGACCATGCGGCCGACCGTGACTTCGTGGCGCGTGGTGAGCTCCTCCACGAAGTGGTTGTCGTGTCGCATCTTTACGCGAACCGGTAGACCGCGCCTCTTCGCTGCCATTCGCGAATCTCCTCTGTCATGACGTCAAGGTCGCACTCGGGGTCGCTCGCTTGGCTCACCCTCCGGCCGGCACGAAGCCGGGCCGGTCAGACGCGGCTCAGAACCTCCTCGGAGAGCTGGTAGTACTCGGCGGCGCCGCTCGAGGTCGGCGCGAAGGTGAAGATCGACTCGTGGTACGCGGGGCTCTCCTCCAGGCGGACGCTCTTGGAGATCAAGGTGGTGAAGACCTTGTCTCCGAACACCTCGTTGATCTGGTCCTGGATGTCCCGTGAGAGCAGGGTCCGCTTGTCGTAGAGCGTGATCAGAGCGCCCAGGATCTGGAGCTCCGGGTTCGCTCTTTGCTTGATCTTGTCGATCGTCTCGAGCAGGTCATCGGTGCCCTCCAGCGCAAAGTAGCTGGACTGGATCGGGATGAGCACGTGGGTCGCGGCCACGAGGGCGTTGACCGTGATGATGCCGAGGGTCGGCGGCGTGTCGATGATGATGTTGTCGTACTCTTCGCGAGCCGCCGCGAGCTCGTCTTTGAGACGGAAGTGACTGTCGAGCTCCCCGAGGAGCTTCGACTCGATCTTGGCGAGGGCAATGGTGGCCGGGGCCAGGTCCAGGTTGGGGATCTGGCCCACGGGCCGGGCGATGCTGCGCACGTCGACGTCCGGTTCGGTCAACGCCTCGTAGATGGAATGCCCGAGGTCGTGGACGTCCATGAAGGACATCGAGCTGTTTGCCTGGGGGTCCAGGTCTACCAACAGGGTCTTGAGGCCCTTGTTGGCGAGCGCAGCAGAGAGATTGATTGCGGTGGTCGTCTTACCGACGCCGCCCTTTTGGTTGGTGATCGCGATGATCATAGGTCGGCGGGAATGTACAAAATGGACCCGGATCGGTCAACCCTCCGGAGCACGGACGCCCGAGTTCGCACGGTTGTCGTCCCGCGCTCCGGATGCATTCCCGGAGCGGCGGGTCAGGGAATGGAGCGACA
>Ga0210122_1000198_pt1 | contig 19440 bp, 8 predicted proteins | sample Muzzi_CordB_D2_FD_185530 | JGI IMG/M metagenome (GOLD analysis project Ga0210122, IMG submission 185530) | Wetland microbial communities from San Francisco Bay, California, USA, that impact long-term carbon sequestration - Muzzi_CordB_D2 (SPAdes) | ecosystem: Environmental > Aquatic > Marine >... | reverse complement strand
TTGCCGCCCACCCGGTTCCCACCCCGATACACTACCCCTGCGGGTATTTGTGATCGGCGCGGTCACTTGACACTATTCGCGTAGGTCGAAATCGGTCCCTCCGCCGGTTTCGACGACAGGATGACGACGAGCACTCCCACTCCCCCCGTCGTCCCGGGCTCGACCTATGCCGGGGACCAGGCGTACCCTTGTCGGGGCGCCGGGCGTGGAACACCGAACAGGAGATAGGACATGGCGAACCGACCGGGTCGGACTCCGTCCCATGGCAACCCCGTTGCGGCAAGCCCGACGCAGATCGCCGAGGAGCATCGGCGTCTGCGCGAGCTCCTGGCGCGCATCGAGACCACCCGCGAGCTCAAGCCGCTGCTCGAGCTGCTGGGCGAGCTGCACGCGGAGCTCGAAGAGCATTTCGCCCACGAAGAGGCGGCGGGCGGGCTCGAGGACGTGGTCGACGACGCGGCGCCCCATCTTCTCGAGCAGGTCGAGGGCCTGTTCGAGGAGCACCGCTACTGCCTCCGGGAGCTGGACCGGCTGCGCGAGCTGGCGCGGTCGACGCTCGAAGGACCGGTGGCGGAGGTGATCGAAGGGGTCGCGGGCCTCTGTCATACCCTCCACGAGCACGAGGCCGTGGAGACGGAGCTCCTCTCGAGCGCCCTGTACGACGAGATCGGGGGCAGTGGTTGAGAACGGCCGGGAACCCCCAACGGCCTACGAGCCTCTCAAACGGAAGGTGAGCAACAACGCTGGAGACGTGATGACCAAGAAGAAAGCAACGACCCAACCGGAGGCCGCGGAAGCCGCCGAAGGTGGTGCCTCCGCGGATGCCGCGGGAGGCCGTCGAGTCCTCGAGCAGAGCATCGTAGAGATCGTCAGCGACTCGGGCGAGGGCGCCCAGAAGGCTGGCCAGACCTTCGGCACCGTCAGCGCCAAGATGGGCAACGGCGTGTGGACGGTCGAGATCATTCCGGCCGAGATCAAGCCGCCCGCCCGCTCCCGCGCCGGTGCCTCGGGCATCCGCGTGCGGATCGGCTCCAAGGCGGTCACCAACATGGGTGACGAGGCCGACCTGGTGGTCGCCTTCAACGAGCAGGTGCTCTACGGCCGGATCGCCCAGGGGGCGTACCGCCCCGGCACCGTGGTGCTGCTCGAGAACAAGTGGAAGGACGACCCTCAGGAAGACATCCGCCAGCAGTACGCCGAGGCGCTCGAGGAGTTCCGCGCCAAGGGCCTGGACGTCCGCGAGCTACCGCTCGAAGAGGCCTGCAAGCAGGTCGTCGAGAACCCCCGCCTGGGGAAGAACATGTTCGTCCTCGGCATGCTCTGCCAGATCTACGGCCGTGACCTCCAGAAGGCCCTGGACGAGATCCAGGTCGTCTTCGGCCGCAAGGGCGAGAAGGTCGTCGGGATGAACCAGAGCCTGATCCGGGCTGGCTGGGACTATGCGGCCGAGAACCTCGGCTTGGCGTTCGAGGTGCCGCCCTGGGAGAACGACAAGCCGTTGGTGGTGATGAACGGCAACCAGGCGACCGGCCTGGGGGTGATGGCCGCGGGCATGGAGCTCGTCTCCATGTACCCGATCACGCCGGCCACCTCGGTCTCCCACTACCTGGCCCGGGGCTTCCCGCGCGTGGGCGGCGTCGTCCATCAGGCCGAGGACGAGATCGCCGCGATCGGCTTCGCCATCGGCGCGAGCTACGCCGGCAAGACCGCCTGCACCGTGACCTCCGGTCCGGGTCTGGCGCTCAAGACCGAGTTCCTGGGGCTCGCGGTCATGGCCGAGGTGCCGCTGGTGGTGATCCTGGTCCAGCGGGGCGGCCCGTCGACCGGCCTGCCCACCAAGGTGGAGCAGGGCGACCTCCTGGCCGTCCTCTACGGTCAGCCCGGTGACGCCCCGAAGGTGGTGGTGGCGCCGGCGACGATCGAGGAGTGTTACCACTTCGTGCCCATGGCCCGGAAGCTGGCGGAGGACTTCCGCACGCCGGTCATCATGCTGACGGACACCAACCTGGCGACCGGCGTGGCGCCCTTCCCGCGTCCGACCATCGACACCGACGTGATGGCTCCGCCGCTCGACCTGTCGCCGTGGCCTGAAGGGCTTCGGCCCTACGACTGGGACCCGGAGACGGGCCTCTCGCCACGGCCGATCCCGGGACAGCGGGGCGGCGAGTACTGCCTGACCGGCCTCGCCCACACCCAGCTCTCCAAGGTCGCCTACGACCCGATTTCGAACCAGACCGGGTGCGCCATGCGCAGCCGCAAGATGGCGGCCCTCGCCAAGACCCTGGTGCCGCCGGAGATTCACGGCGACGACGAGGGCGACCTCCTGGTGGTCGGCTGGGGCTCGACCCTGGGTGCCATCGACGAGGCGGTCGACCGGCTGCAGGCCAAGGGCCGCAAGGTCTCTTCGGTCCATCTGCGGTTCCTGTCGCCGCTCGAGCCCGGGCTCACCGAGATGTTCGCGCGCTTCAAGCAGGTGATGACCGTGGAAATCAACTACAGTGACCGGCCCGGCGATCCATTGATCGACGGGGAGACGCGGCGCCAGGCGCAGCTCGCCGCGCTGTTGAGACAGAAGACTCTGATGGACGTCGACTCCTGGAGCGTCGTCGAGGGACAGCCCCTGGCGCCGCGGGTGGTCGAAGAGGTCCTGCTCGCGCGCCTCGAAGGACGGCCGGATCCCCGGACCGAGGCGGTGGCGACGGCGCAGGTGACCTCTGAGCAGCAGGAAGCAGAAGGAGAGCTGGCATGTTCGGTCTGAAGGAAGACTGGTCCCTCGAGGTTCCGGAGCGGTACTTCACCCTGGAGAACTACGCCGGCGGCGTGGCTCGCTGGTGCCCGTCCTGCGGCGACCACGCGGTCCTCTCGGCGGTCCAGAAGATCTGCCGCGACGAGCAGCTTCCGCCGGAGAAGGTGGTGGCGGTCTCGGGCATCGGGTGCTCCAGCCGCTTCCCGCACTACATGCACACCTACGGCTTCCACGGCCTCCACGGCCGGGCGTTGCCGGTGGCCTGTGGCGTCAAGAGCCGCCGCCCCGACCTCCACGTCTGGGTGGCCACGGGCGACGGAGACTGTTGCTCGATCGGCGCCGGCCACTGGGTGCACGCGCTGCGCTACAACATGGACATCACCGTGATGCTGTTCGACAACAACGTCTACGGCCTGACCAAGAAGCAGACCTCGCCCACGACACCCCAGGGCCTGGTCACCAACACGCACCCCGGCGGCGCGTGGCTGCCGCCGCTCAACGTGCTTCAGACGACCCTCGGTTTCACCAACATCTCGTTCGTCGCCAGGACCGTCGACTGGAACCCCCTGCACCTCTACCAGACGCTCAAGCGCGCCTACGAGCACAAGGGGCTGTCGTTCGTACACATCCTCCAGCGGTGTCCCACCTACACGGAGGGGATCTTCGAGCAGTTCCGGAACAACCCGGAAAACGTTCTGCTCCTGACCCACGAGAACGGCGTGCCGGCCGACCCGGCGGTGGCCAAGATGTACAAGAACCAGATGGAGCACGACCCCGCCGACCTGAATCGGGCCCGGGAGCTGGCCGACGAGAGCGGCCGTCTGCCGATCGGCCTGTTCTACTGGAACCCGAACGCTCCTCTCTATGACGAGTACCTGAAGGTGGGCATGGGTATGACCCAGGAAGAGAAGAAGGCCGGCCTCGAGAAGGAGCTCGATCGCTTCGCGATCTAGCCTGCCAACTTCACCGACCAGCTTGGACACATAGACGATGACGGTCAAAACCGACTCGAACACACAACGGACGAAGCCCCCAACGGGCGACGAGGCCCAGAAGGCGCTCCGGCGCTTCTTCGTCTTCGGTCCCGAGACCCCCGACCAGGCGGCTCAGGGCCCCGCCGCCGGCGTGCTGCCGGCTCATCTCGCCCCGTTCCGGAACGTCGCCCGGGTGCGAACCGAGTACCCGCTCTTCCTCGGGCCCCGATACCTGGCCCGACATCTGGGAGCTTCCCTGGGCGAGGCCGAGGCCGGCACCGGGGCGCTCTGTCTCGGCTTCGACGAGCTGATGGCGCGGGTGCGCCGGACGCTCGAGGGCGAGGCCCCGGGCGGATCGCTCGGGCAGATTCTGCGCGACAACCTGAAGCGCCTCGAAGGCCACATCCTCGATCTGCTCGCGGACGAGGACGGCGCCACGGCCGACGCCCGGGAGACCCTGGCCGCCGCCGGCGCCGCCATGGTCGAGGCCCTGGCCAAGGAGTCCGGGCTCTCCGGCGCCGACCGCGAGGCGCTGGAGAAGGAGGTGGCGCGCATGGCCTCCGCCCTGCCGCCCGCGCCGGAGGGCACCGCCCGCCTGGTGGGGCCGCGGCGTGGGCTCGCCCTGGAGCTTCTTCGCCATGCGCTCCTCGACGGCCACGGCACCACGCGTGAGTCGTTCGTCCTCGAGACCCGGGACCTGGCGGCCAAGGGCCGCGCCATGCTCGATGCCGACCGGCGCAAGAGCCCCGACGCGCGTGCGGCGGAGACCGCCGGCGGCGCCATGGGGGAGATGGGCAAGCGCTTCGTCAACCCGGCCGCCATGGCCTCCGTCCTCGGCGACCGCCGGGGGAGCGCGGCCATGGGTGCCAAGCGTCGCGAGCGCCTGGAGAAGGCGGTGGCGGCGCTCGAGGAGGCGCTGGAGCGGTTCCACACGCCCGAGGTCCACCTGATCCACGACGGCTCCCTCCCCTGGCTGGTGCGGAGCCTCGAACAGTCTGGCGACGGCTGGCTGGCCGAGGAGAGCGCCGATCCGTGCGCGGCGGCGACCGAGGTTTTCGACCGCGCCGCCGAGCGCCTGGCCGCGGCTCTCCGCGCCCGGGAGCGCGTGCTCCTCGAGACCGCGGGCGAGTACGAGGCCGAGCGCCACGAGCCCTGGCTCGAGCGGCTGGCCGGGCTCGACTGGCGCTCGTTCGCCGCGGCCGACGCCGGGCTGATCGAGCCGGTGATCGTCGTCGAGTCGGCCGGCGCCCTGGCCGACCGCGGCGTCGTGAGCCTGTCGAAGCTGCTGCGCTCCGGCCGTCCGGTGCAGGTGCTGGTCGACATCGACCCGGCGGTCGATCCGGGCGCTGGCGACGGCGCCGCCCCGGGAGCCGAGTCCCGGTTCGAGCCGGCCTACCTCGGCATGAGCCATCGGGAAGCCTTCGTCCAGCAGTCCTCCGAGTCGCGGCCCCTCCATTTGATGGAAGGCTTCCTGCGGGCCGCCTCGTCGAGCCGCACGGGGCTCCATGTGGTGGCGCCCTGGCCGGAGGCGGAGAAGAAGACCGGGGAGGCGCTCCATCCTGCGCTCCTCGCCGGAGCCGCCATCGACGGCCGTGCCCATCCCCTGTTCCGCTACGATCCCGACACCGGTCCCTCCTGGGCCCACCGTCTCGACTTCGGCGGCAACGCCGAGCCCGCGGAGGACTGGCCGGGCACCGAGGGTGGCGAGGCCGGAGGGCAGCCGTTCACCTTCGCCGACTTCGCCCTGCTCGACCCGGCTCTCAGGCGTTATCTGCGACCGGTCGCCGGCCCGGCCGGCGAGGACCTCGTGCCGCTCGCCGAGTGGCTCGACCTGCCGGCCGACGAGGCGCTCCACCAGATTCCGACGATCGACGCCGTCGACGCCGGTGGCCGCTCCGTACGGCTCGCGGTCTCCCGTCCCCTGGCGCTCGAGTGTCGCGACCGGCTCGGCTTCTGGCGTACTCTCCAGGAGCTCGCCGGGGTCAAGAGCGAGTACGTTCGCCGGGCGGCGGAAGCGGTACGCGAGGAGCTGGAGCAGGCCGCCCGCGAAGAGCGGGAGCGCATGGCGGCGGCCCACGCGGCCGAGCTCGAGATGATGCGCGAGCGGGCCTCGCGCGAAGCGGTGGACCGGCTGACCGCGGCGCTGCTCGACGTCGACCTGGGTCTCTTCGCCGAGCCGGCACCCGCCGCGCCCTCGTTCGTCGGCAAGACGGTCGACGAGGTGGCCGAGAGCCTGCTGGCGGCCGTCGGCGGCCTGGGTGACGACGCACTGGCCGCCGGTGACGGCTCACCGTCTACGAGCGGAGCGGTCTCGGAGGCCGCCGACCGCCTGCTGGCATTGATCGATACGCCCGAGCTGGATCGGGTCCTGGAGTAGCGTCAGGAAATCACCGAGTCAATACACCGCGGCGCCCGCCTTCCGTCCCCTGGCGGAGGCGGGGCGGCCGCGAGGAGTCATTCTGATGAAGGCCACGGAAGCACGTGAACGAGCCGCCAAGACCGCCCGGTACCCCGGAGTCCCGGCGGCCATGGACGGGACCTCGGCGGTGGTTGCCATGGAGACCGCGGCCGGCGAGGCTGCGGGCGCCTACCCGATCACGCCGTCGACCCAGATGGGCGAAGGTTGGGCTCTCGTCGCCGCCCAGGGCCGCCCGAACGTCAACGGCCGGCCGCTGATCTTCTTCGAGCCCGAGGGCGAGCACGCGGCCGCCGGCGTCACGGCGGGTCTGTCGATGATGGGTCTGCGCTCGACCAACTTCTCGTCGGGCCAGGGCATCGCCTACATGCACGAGTCGCTCTACGCGGCGGTCGGCAAGCGCCTCACCTACGTGCTGAACATGGCGTGCCGGGCGATGACCAAGCACGCGCTCAACGTGCATGCCGGGCATGACGACTACCACGCGATCGACGACACCGGCTTCTTCCAGCTCTTCGCCAAGGACGCCCAGGAGGCGGCCGACCTCAACCTGATCTCCCATCGCATCGCCGAGCTGGCCTTGAACCCGGGCGTCTGCGCCCAGGACGGCTTCCTCACCAGCCACGTCATCGAGTCGTTGCTGCTGCCGGAGCGCGAGCTGGTCAAGGAGTACCTGGGCGACCCGAGCGACCTCATCGAGTCGCCGACGCCGGCCCAGCGCCTGGTCTTCGGTGACAAGCGGCGCCGCATCCCGGAGATGATCGACCACGACAGCCCGGCGATGATCGGCGTGGTCCAGAACCAGGACAGCTACGCCCAGGGTGTCGCGTCCCAGCGTCCGTTCTTCTTCGGCCACATCGCCGAGATCGCCGACCGGGCGATGGCCGAGTACGCCGAGCTGACCGGGCGGCGCTACCGCCGGGCCATGGGCTACAAGACCGAGGACGCGGACGTCGTGCTGGTGGGCCAGGGCTCGGTCGTCGGCAACGCCGAGGAGGTGGCGGACTACCTGCGCACCACCCGCGACCTCAAGGTGGGCGTGGTCAACGCGACCATGTTCCGGCCGTTCCCGGCCGACGTCATCGCCGAGCTCCTGGGTGGCAAGCGCGCGGTGCTGGTGCTCGAGCGCCTCGACCAGCCGCTCGCGGCCGATCCGCCGCTGCTCCGCGAGATCCGCACCGCGCTCTCGAAGGCGGTCGAGAACCACCGGGTCGAGGCGGGCAAGCGCCCCTACCCGGACGTGCCGGCGCTCTCGCCGGACCAGGTGCCCGACTTCTACTCGGGCTGCTTCGGCCTGGGCAGCCGGGACCTCCAGCCGGGCGACCTGGTGGCCGCGGTCGAGAACATGCTCCCCGGCCGGCCCGGAGGGGGCCGGCGCCAGTTCTACCTGGGCGTCGAGTTCATCCGGAAGAGCGAAAACGGCAAGCTGCCGGCGAAGCTCGCCGCCTGGCAGGAGCAGGTGCTCGAGGCCTATCCGGACGTGGCAGACCTGGCCCTCGAGCCCTCCGGCAACCTGAACCTCCTGCCGGAGGACTCGATGGCGGTCCGCATCCACTCGGTGGGTGGCTGGGGCGCCATCACCATGGGCAAGAACCTGACCATGACGCTCTTCGACCTGGTCGGGCTCAACGTCAAGTCGAACCCCAAGTACGGCTCGGAGAAGAAGGGGCAGCCGACCACCTTCTACAGCGTCTTCTCCCACAGCCCGATCCGGGTCAACTGCGAGCTCAAGCACGTCGACGTGGTGCTCTCGCCCGACCCCAACGTGTTCCGCCATTCGAACCCGCTGTCGGGTCTGGCCGAGGGCGGCACGTTCGTCATCCAGTCGAACCTCTCTCCGGAGGAGCTCTGGGCGAGCTTCCCGGTCTGGGCCCAGAGGATCGTCCGCGACCAGAAGCTCCGGGTCTTCCACCTGGACGCTTTCGCCATCGCTCGGGCCGAGACCGATGCCAAGGACCTCCAGTTCCGCATGCAGGGCAACGCCTTCCAGGGCGCCTTCTTCAAGGCCTCGCCGCTGATGGAGAGCGAGGGTCTCGAGGAGGGGACGCTCTTCGAGGCGGTCCGCGCCCAGCTCCAGAAGAAGTTCGGGCACCGGGGCAAGACCATCGTCGAGGACAACTTCCGGGTGCTGCGCCGGGGCTTCGACGAGGTCCGGGAGCTCGACTGGAAGGAGCTCGAGCTGGGCAAGGAGGCGACCGAGGAGAAGAGCGAGATCACCCCACCCTGGTACCTGGACCGGGTGCCCGAGGGGGGCGAGGAGCTGACCGGTATCGCCGACCCCTACCGCTTCATGCACCAGGTCTGCTCGGTCTACCAGGACGGCGCCGACCCGATCGCCGATCCCTACTCCGCGATCTCGGCGATCCCGGCGGCGACCGGCATCTTCCGGGACATGACCAACATCCGGTTCGAGGTTCCGGAGTTCATCGCCGAGCGCTGCACCGGCTGCGGCCAGTGCTGGACCCAGTGCCCGGACGCCGCGATCCCCGGCCTGGTGGTCGAGGTCGACAAGGTGCTCCGCGCCGCAGTCTCCGACTGGGCCACGGACGGTGCCGCCAGCGACCGGATGCTGCGGTTGATCGAGCCTCTCGGGCGGGAGGTACGCCGCCTGATCAAGGAGGAGGACTACTCGAGCTTCACCGCGGTGGTTACCCGCGCCTGGCCCAAGGTGGCCGGCGGCCTCGACCTCTCCGAGGACGAGCGCGCCGCCCTCGACGAGGAGCTCGACCAGGTGACCGCGCGGCTCGCCGAGTTCCCGCTCGCCAAGACGGTGCCCTTCTTCACGGTGCCCGAGCGCCAGCAGGAGGGCAGCGGCGGCCTCCTCGCCGTGACCATCAACCCGAACGCCTGCAAGGGCTGCAACCTGTGCGTCGAGGTCTGCCCGGACGAGGCCCTCTACGCCGCGCCCCAGGACGAGGACCTGGTGGCCAAGCTCCGCCGCAACTGGCGCCGGTGGGAGCAGCTCCCGGACACCGCGGACCGCTTCCTCCAGGTGAGCAGCCTGGACGAGGGGATCGGCGTGCTCCACACGCTGCTGCTCAAGAAGAAGACCTACCACTCCATGGTTGGCGGTGACGGTTCGTGCATGGGCTGCGGCGAGAAGACCGGCATGCACCTGATCGTCTCGACGATCGAAGCCGCGATCGCGCCGCGGGTGGCCGACTTCGTCTCCAAGCTCGAGGGCCTGATCGGCAAGCTCGAGGACAAGGGGAACCATCTCTTGACCCTCTCGGCCGACCTCGAAGGGGTGGCCGAGCTGGGAGAGCTTCACGTGGATCTCGAAGTCACCGGCGAGAACCGCGCCCGCCTGGCTCGGATCTCGAAGACCCTCAAGGAGCTCAAGGACCTCCACTGGCGCTACACCTCCGGTCCGTCGGGCCGCGGACGGGCCTCCCTGGCGATCTCGAACGCCACCGGCTGCTCGTCGGTCTGGGGCTCGACCTACCCGTACAACCCGTACCCGTACCCGTGGGTCAACCAGCTCTTCCAGGACGCCCCGTCGGTGGCGATCGGCATCTTCGAGGGGCTGATGCGCAAGATGGCCGACGGCTTCGCCGCGGTGCGGAAGGCCGAGGTGGAGGTCGAAGACGCCTACGAGCCCGAGGTCCACGACGGCTTCTTCCAGCGGTTCGACTGGCGCCACTTCACGGATGACGAGCTGCGTCTGTGCCCGCCGGTGGTGGTGGTGGGCGGCGACGGCGCCATGCTCGACATCGGCTTCCAGAACGTGTCGCGCCTGTTGGCCTCGGGCAAGCCGCTCCGGGTGATCGTGCTCGACACCCAGGTCTACTCGAACACGGGCGGCCAGGCGTGCACCAGCGGCTTCCACGGCCAGGTCTCCGACATGGCCGAGTACGGCGCGTCGCGCCACGGCAAGGAGGAGAACCGCAAGGAGATGGGCCTCATCGCCATGGCCCATCGGGGCGCCTACGTGCTCCAGACCTCCCAGGCTCTGCCTGCCCACATGGTGGCCGGCGTGCTCAAGGGGCTCGGCAAGCGGCGGCCGGCGGTGTTCAACGTCTACACTCCCTGCCAGGCCGAGCACGGCCTGCCGGACTCGGCATCTCTCCACGCCGCCAAGCTCGCGCTCGAAGGCCGTGCCTTCCCATACCTGGAGTACGACCCGGATGCCGGCTCGACGACCGCCGACCGGCTGAACCTGGAAGGCAACCCGGCGCTCGAGGATACGTGGCCCACCTACGACCTCGAGTACGTGGACGAGCAGGGAGAGAAGCGTTCCATGACCCTGCCGCTGACCACCGCGGACTGGGCGGCGACCGAGCCACGGTTCGGCAAGCACTTCCGGAAGGTTGAGCGCGTCGACTGGACGGACTCCATGGTGCCGTTCGCCGACTACCTGGAGCAGGGCGCGGCCGAGCGGGAGGGCAAGACCCCGTACATCTGGATCAAAGACGGTGAGGAGCGCCTGGGCCGCCTGGCGGTGGCCCGGGAGATGGTCGAGCTCGCGGAGGAGCGGCTCGACCTCTGGGACGAGCTCCGTGAGCTCGCCGGCGTCAAGCTCCCGGAGAAGGTGAGGGCCCGGGTCACCCGGCCCATGGAGGAGCGGATGCAGGGCGAGCTCGCCGCGCTCAAGGAGGAGTACGAGATGAAGATTGCACGGCTCAAGGAACGCTACCCGGCGGCGATCACCCGGAAGATCGCCGAGGCTCTCGTCGGAGGCAAGGGCGCGAGCGCGCTCGCCGGCCTGTTCGGTGGCACCGCGCCCGCCGCGGTCCCCTCTCCGGGACCGGCCCCGGCGGCGCCCCGTCCGCAGGCGGTCCCCGAGCCGCGGGAGGAAGAGGTCGTCACCACGGAGGCGAGCGTCGCCCCGGCGGAGGAGGCCGCGCCGGTCGAGGAGGAGATGGGTCTCGAGCCGTACATCGACACCGAGCTCTGTACCTCCTGCAACGAGTGCATCCAGATCAACAAGAAGATCTTCGTCTACAACGAGAACAAGCAGGCCTACATCGACGACCCGAAGGGCGGTCCCTTTGCCGACATCGTCAAGGCCGCCGAACGCTGCACGGCGAAGATCATCCACCCCGGGACCCCGCTCGATCCGAACGAGCCCGATCTCGACAAGTGGAAGAAGCGGGCAGAGCCGTTCAATTGAAGAGACTAGACAGGCGCGGGGGGACGAGCCCCCCGCCTACACCGTCTTCAACCGTGTGGCAGCGGGGCTCGTTCCTCCGCCCCACGGCGTCGTCCACCGTGTGGCAGCGGGGCTCGTTCCTCCGCCCCACGGCGTCGTCCACCGTGTGGCAGCGGGGCTCGTTCCTCCGCCCCACGGCGTCTTCAACCGTGTGGCAGCGGGGCTCGTCCCCCCGACCCACGGCGTCGTCCACCGTGTGGCAGCGGGGCTCGTTCCTCCGCCCCACGGCGTCGTCCACCGTGTGGGGGCGGGGCTCGTCCCCGCCCGCCTCCTGGCCAAGCTGAAGCGTCGAGGTCGTACCGATGACCGAAATCCTGAGCGCCGCCGCCATCATGGCCGGCCTGGGGCTGCTGTTCGGCACCATCCTGGCCCTGTCCTACAGGTTCTTGAAGGTCCAGGAAGATCCGCGGATCGACGAGGTCGAGGAGATGCTCCCCGGCTCGAACTGCGGTGCCTGTGGTGAGCCCGGCTGCCGGGCCCTGGCCGAGAAGCTGGTCGGCGGAGTCACCACGCCGTCGAAGTGCACCGTCTCGTCCCGCGACAAGATCGAGATGATCGCCGAATACCTCGGTGTCGAGGCCGGCGAGGGCGTCAAGCTGGTGGCCCGTCTTCACTGCGGCGGCGGCCTGGGCCGTGCCTTCCGCGTGGCCTCCTACGAGGGCACCTCGAGCTGCCGGGCGGCCCACATGGTGGGCGGCGGGGGTCTCGAGTGCTCCTGGGGCTGCCTGGGGCTGGCCGACTGTGTCGACGCCTGCACCTTCGACGCGATGGAGATGAACGTTCTCCTCCTGCCGGAGGTCGACGTCGACAAGTGCACCGCCTGTGGCGACTGCGTCGACGCCTGCCCGCGGGACCTGATCGACCTGATGCCGGTCACCCACAAGCTGATCGTCCAGTGCAAGGCGCCGCTCGCCGCCGAGGAGGCGCACCGGGTCTGCCAGGTGGTCTGCGACGCCTGCGGGCGGTGTGCGGCCGACGCCGCCCCCGGGCTGATCCGCATGGAGAACAACCTGCCGGTGGTCGACTACGCGGCTGCCGAAGGGCTGGCCGAGCCGTCCGCCACCTGGCGCTGCCCGACCGGTGCCATCCGCTGGGTCGACGGCGAGCAGTTCCAGGAGATCGAGCCCGAAGAGCCGCGCAAACGGAAGGTGGCAGGAGAATGAGCTACCCGATTCGACCGGCAGCAACAGGAGCATCATCCAATGCCTGACCTGGACGACGTCAAGAGCTCGGCCCGCGAGCTCTACAAGAAGGTACTCGGAGTTCCGTCCGGGGAGATCGATCCGGGCCGTCCGGCCGCGGCCGACGGCATCACCGCCGTGGCCCAGGTCGAGGCGGCGATCGTCGACGGCGCCGGTCTCGGCTCGACCTATCCCGCCGACGGTGCCGACCGGGCGTTCGCCTCGTCCGCCGCCCCGGCGGCGGCACGGCTCGCCAGCGGCTCCGGCCGCGCTTCCCTGGCCTCGGCCATCGGCCTGGCCTCGGCCGGCGCGCGGGCGACGGCGTTCCTCTCCGGCCCGGACCTCCTCCATGCGGTCGACCTCCTCGCCGCCGCCGCCGGCCGGCGCCTGCCCCTGGTCGTCCACCTGGCGGACCGGGAGCCCGGCGCGGTGGGCGGTGGCCACGGAGCGCTGCACGCGGCGGCGGCCGCCGGTGCGGTGGTGCTGGTGGCGTCCTCGGTCCAGGAGGCGGTCGACCTGACCCTCGCCGGCCGGCGTCTCGCCGAGGACGCCCTGGTGCCCGTGGTCGTCGCCATGGATGGGGTGGAGACGGCGTCGTCGGTCCAGGACGTGCTCCTGCCATCGGCCGCGCTCCTCGTCGCCTATCTCGGCGCGCCCACCGACACGGTGCACCCGCCGGTTCCCTCCCAGGAGATGCTCTTCGGCCGGCACCGCCCGCGGGTGCCCCGCTGGCACGATCCGGCTCGGCCGATGACCGCCGGGGCGCTCCATGGCCCCGAGGCGGCGCCGCTCGCCGCCGCCGGCCGTGCCGCCTACCTGGACGCTGAGGTGCCCGCCCTGCTCGAGGTGGCGCTCGCCGATCTCGGCCGCCGGACCGGCCGCCCGCTGGCGACGCTCGTCACCCACAAGCCGTCGAAGGGCAAGATCCTGCTGGTGGCGCTGGGTGCCGCCGTCGGCACCGCCCAGGCGACCGCCGAGGCGCTCGAGTCGCGGGGCCTCAAGGTGGGAGTCGTCGGCATCCGGAGCTTTGCGCCTCTGCCCGATGCCGCCCTGGCCGAGCTCCTCGACGGCAAGCGGCCGGTCGTGGTGCTGGAGCGCGCCGGGCGCTCGTTCGAGGGGGAGGCGCCGCTCGCTGGGCGTCTCCGGGCCCTCGTCGGTCGTCATCAGGCCGCCGCCTCCGACCGGTCGGGGCGCTCGGCTTCGAAGGCCGTGCCCACACCGATCGTCTCTGCTCTCTACGGCCTGGGAGGGGCACCGCTCGTGGCGGTCGACCTGGCGGCGCTCTGCCGAGAGGTGGCCGACGAGTCGGGGCAGCCGTCGCCTCAGGTGCCGGTCGAGCCCCGTTCGACGGTCTACCTGGGGGTCTCCTTCGAAGCGGACGCCATGTTCCCCAAGCGGGAGGTGCTGCTCGACGCCCTCGATCAGAGCTACCCGGCGGCGCGGCGGCTGGGTCTCAAGGCGGACCGGACCGCCGAGCCCGGGGTAGCGGGGAAGGCGCCCAAGTCGAAGTCCGGCGCCATCGATCCCAGGCCCGAGGGCTCGACCGCCGTCGCTCTCCACCGGCTCGCCGGTCGGGGCGGCGAGCGGCTCGCCGCCGACGCGGCGCGCATCCTCCACGCCGTGGCCGGCGGTCGCCTGGCAACCCGCCCCGGCCTCACCTGGGAGCGCTGGGCGACCTCGGTGACCGACCGGCTGCTCTACGTGCCGGGCCAGGCCACCGGCGCGGGCGGTCCTCTCGACCCCGGAGCGGCCGGCCCGGTCGATCTCGCGGTCTGGTGCACGCCGGCCGCGCCGCCTCCGGCCGCTCTGGCCGAGGGCCTGTCCGAAGGTGGCGCCCTGGTGGTGCCGCGCACGGCGCGCCAGGGGGACGACCTGACCGACTGGTGGACCGATCTGCCGGCGCCGGTGCGCCGGGCGGTCGAAGAGCGGGGAGCGACGCTCCATGTGATCGACGTCGGCACGGAGACCGACCCGGGCTCTGACCTCATGCTCGGCGCCCTGTTCTCGGCGCTCCGGGCCGAGGGGCGGATCGAGGTGCGGGAGCGCAAGCTCCTGGCCGCCTATCGGGAGGTGGGGGACCTGGACGGTATCGAGGGCTCTGCCTCCGCCGAGCGGCGGACCGCCCGCTTCCAGACCGGCCTCGACCGGGTGCGCGCCATCACCGCGGGCGACCTCTCGCTCCGCCGCCGGCCGCCCGCGGAGCCCGACCCGGTTCCCGCGGCCGTGCGCCGCCTGGCCGGCAGCCGGACCACCGAGACGGTGGACAGCCTGCCTCGATTCTGGGACCAGGTGGGTGTCCTCTACCGGCGGGGTGAAGAGGCTCGCTTGACGCCCGACCCGTACATCGCCTCCGGTGCGGTCCCGGCTCTCTCCGGCTCGCTGCGCCGGGCGGAGTTGGGGCGGACCCTGCTGCCGGCATTCGACCCGTCGCTCTGCACCGGCTGCGGCGACTGCTGGACGGCCTGCCCGGACGGCGCCCTCGGCCCGGCGGTTCTCGGCGCGGCGGACCTCATGAAGCACGCCATGGGCCGGGCGCGCAAGGCCGGCCACTCGGTCGACGCTCTCAACATGGTGGTCTCCAAGGTGGCCGCCGTGGTCCACCAGGAGCTGTCCGGCCGTCCGGACGGTGAGACCGGCGGGGACGCCGCGGAGATCTTCGCCGCCGCCTTCGACAAGGCGATGGCGAAGATGCCGCTGCCGGAGGCGAAGAAGGCCTCCCTGGGGGAGGCGTTCGTTCCGGTGCGAGAGGAGCTGGCCGGCATCCCGGTGGCCCGTACCGCCCCGTTCTTCGACGCCGCCGGCGCCGACTCGGGAGCGGCCGACGCCGAGCTCTTCCTGCTCGCCGTCGACCCGGATGCCTGCAAGGGGTGCGGGGGCTGCGTCGCCCAGTGCGAGGCCGGGGCGCTCCGCTCCGAGCCGGACACCGCCTCCCGAACCCGCGAAGCGCGCTCCCTGTGGCACCTGGTCGAGGCCCTGCCCGACCCGGCACCCGCCTCGGTCGAGCGGGCACGGACCGACCCCGGCGTCGGCAGCCTGGCCGGGGCCATGATGCCCAAGGCCTCCCGCGAGACGGTGGCGGCGGCCGACGGCGCGGACCGCGGCTCGGGCTCGTCCCTGGCCGTCCGCCAGGCCCTGGCCTCGGCGGCCTACCACCTGGCGGTGAAGCCGGGGGCGGGGCGGCCGGAGCGGCTCGCCGCCCTCGACGCCCTTCGCGAGGAGTTGGCCTCGGAGATCCACGACGGCCTCGCCCGTGCCCTCCCGGATCGGGATCTCGACGCCCTGGCGGAGGGCCTCAACGCCCTCCAGCGGCCGGAGGCCGACCTGGCGGAGCTCACCGGCCGGGTGGAGCGGGCGCTGGAGGGTGAGCGGGTCGACGTGGCCCGGCTCCGGCGTCTGGTCGAGGTGGCCCGACGGCTGGCCGACCTGCGGCTCCACGTCGGCGGCTCCCCGGACGGCGCGGCCGGCGGCAAGACCACGCCGACGCCGGCGCCCTTCGGGCTGGTTCTGGCGGGGCGCGCCTCCTCGTGGGCCGGGGCGTTCCCCTACACCCCCTTCGCCGTGCCGGTGACGGTCGACTCGACCGGCGACGCGGCGTCGATCGCCCGGGGCATCCTGGAGGGTTCGCTCCGCGACGCGATCGAGGTGGCGCGGGTGGCCCGCAGGGCGCGGATCGAGATCGAGGCGAAGAGCCCGTCCGAGGCGGCCCGGGCCGCCGTCGAGGTGAGCGCCCTGGACGACCTCACCTGGCGGGACCTGGATGAGGCGGAGCGGGCGGTCTGCCCGCCGGTCCTCCTGATCGCGTCCGAGGACGAGCTCCTCGGGGACGACCTCGGTGGCGTGGCGTCTCTTCTGGCGGACGACCTGCCGGTCAGGGTGCTGCTCCTCTCGGACGGTTGGCTTGGATCCGGGCTCGGCCCGGTCGGCCGCTCGCTCGAACACCACCCGGACGGCCGCTCCGCGCGACCGGTCGGGGACGCCGTCCTGTCGTGGGCCGGCCAGTCGGCGGCGTTCGGCGCTCTGGTCGCCCAGAGCTCGGTCGGAGCCCGCGACCATCTGGAGCGGAGCCTGGAAGCGGCCCTCGCCTTCGACGGCCCGGCCCTCCTGCGGGTCCATGCGCCGGAGCCGGTCCGCCACGGGTACGACCCGGCGGCGACGGTCGAGCGGGCTCGGGGCGCGGTCGCCTCGCGGGCGTTTCCGCTCTACGTGAGCCGCCCGGGTGACGGCGATGGCGCGGCCGACCTGCCGGTGGTCGACCTCGCCGGCAACCCGGAGCCTGAGGCCGGTTGGGTGCAGGCGTCCGGAGGCGGTCCGGTCACCCCGGCCCACTGGGCCCTCGGGGAGGCGCGGTTCGCCGACGGCTTCGGCGCACCGGTGGACCCGGCCACTTTCCGGGGCGAGACGGTGCCCCTGGCAGAGCTTCTCGACCTGCCCGCCGACGAGCGGGCGGGCAAGGTGGCGGTGGTGGAGGACCCGGCGGCGGAGTCCCGGCTCCGGCCGGTGAAGCCGGCCCTCGTCGACGCCGTCCGGGCGCGCCTCGGCGCGTGGCGCATTCTCCAGCGGTGGGCCGCGGCGGACGAAGCGTTCGCCAGGGCGGCCGGTGCCGCCGAGCAGGAGGAGCGGAGCCGCCTGGCCGCGGAGCAGCACCAGCGGGAGATGGCGGCCCTCCGCGCCGACTACGAGCAGCGCCTGGCCGAGGCCCGGGCGACCACCCAGGCCGAGATGGCCCGCCGCGTCCGTGAGAAGCTGTTGGCACTCGCCGCGCACAAGGCGGCCACCACGGCCGGCAACGGGACCGACACGTCGGCCTCAGACGGAACCGAACAGGAAGCGGAGCGACCGGAGTGAACGTCCTCAAACCCAGTTTCCGCCACGGCATCCATCCGCGGGAGCACAAGGAGGCGACCGAGCACCTGCCGATCGTCCGGATGCCGTTCGTGGAGCGGTACGTGCTGCCGCTCTCCCAGCATACGGGCGCCCCGTGCAAGCCGGTGGTCAAGGCGGGCGACCGGGTGGTGCGCGGCCAGGTGGTGGCAGAGCCGGGGGCCTACGTCTCCCAGACCCTCCACGCGCCGGTCACCGGCACGGTCGTCGGCGTCGGTCCGCGGAGCCACCCGGCGGGCAAGCTCTCACCGGCGATCGAGATCGAAGCCGATCCGTTCTCGACCCAGGAGATCGTGCCGCAACGGCTGAGCGTGGCCGAAGGGGGCAAGGCCCCCGAGGACCTTTCGCAGGACGAGTTCGTGGGGGAGATCCAGCGGGCCGGCCTGGTCGGCATGGGCGGGGCGGCCTTCCCCTCCCACGTCAAGTACAAGCCGCCGGAGGGCAAAGAGGTCACGCGGCTGGTGGTCAACGGCTGCGAGTGCGAGCCCTTCCTCACCAGCGATCACCGGACCATGGTCGAGCGGCCGGAGGCGATCCTCCGCGGCGCCGACATCGTCGCGCGGCAGCTCGGCGTCAACGAAGTGGTGATCGGCGTCGAGCTCAACAAGCCGGACGCGATCGAGATCCTCGGCAAGGCGATCGAGGAGCGGTATCAGGGCGAGGGTGTCGGGAACGACGGCCGGCCGGTACCGAAGGTGGTACCGCTCCGGGTCAAGTACCCCCAGGGCGCCGAAAAGATGCTGATTCGCGCCATCTACGGCGAAGAGGTCCCGTCGGGCGGCCTGCCCCTCGACGTGGGCGCGGTGGTCAACAACGTGGGCACCATGGCGGCGGTGGCCGACTGGTTCGACCGGGGCATCCCGCTGATCGAGCGGATCGTCACCGTGGCCGGGCCGGGCGTCGAGCGGCCGGCCAACATGCTCGTGCCGGTGGGTACGCCGGTGCGCGCGGTGCTCGACCAGTGCGGCCTCGACCACGAGACCCGCGAGGTGGTCATGGGCGGGCCGATGATGGGCCAGCCTCTGGCGAGCCTCGACGTGCCGGTGCTCAAGGGCACCTCGGGCCTGCTCGCGTTCACCGAGACCGATACCCGCATGCCGCGGGAGTACAGTTGCATCAAGTGCGGTCGCTGTGTCGAGGCCTGCCCGCAGCTCCTCAACCCGTCGCGCCTGGCCAAGCTCGCCCGCGCCGGCCGCTGGGAGGAGCTCCAGTCGTACTCGGTCATGGACTGCGTGGAGTGCGGGTCGTGCAGCTACTCCTGCCCTTCCGGCATCCCCATCGTCCAGCTCATCCGCGTCTCCAAGTCGAACCTGCGCGAGCAGGCGGTGAAAGCGAAGCGGGTGCAGGCGGAGAAGGCGAAAGCCGAGGAGGCCCAAGCCGCCCAACCCGCCGAAGCCGCCGAGGCCGCCCGCGAGAAGGCCTCCTGAGGCCGTTCGAAGCAACCGAAGTCGATCGAAAACCAGCCAACCAAGCATTTGGGAATCGGGAGTCGATGAGCCGGCTACGAAGGTGTGTGACGAAGGCGGTGGGTGGTGAGACCTGGGGTGGGGAGGGTGCCTCGTGAGCACCCGTGACCTCCGCCTCCTGGTCCAGTCCTCCCCCTTCCTGCGCGAGGGGGTCACGACCCCCGGTCTGATGGGGGACGTGCTGGTCGCGGTCATCCCCGTGTTCTGCGTCTCGCTCTGGGTGTTCGGGCTGTCGTCGCTCCTGGTGGTGGCGGCGGCGGTGGCGGGCGCCGTCGGCACGGAATGGCTGTTCGTCAAGGGCCCGGACGGGCGCCGTGGCGAGAGCCTGCTGAACGGCAGCGCCCTGCTGACCGGAGTCTTGCTCGGCCTCACACTGCCGCCGGCCTTCCCGCTCTGGATGGCGTTTCTGGGCGGCGTGATCGGCATCGCCCTCGGCAAGATCATCTGGGGCGGCCTGGGCAACAACCTGTTCAACCCGGCCCTCGTGGGGCGCGCCTTCCTCCAGGCGGCGTTTCCCATCGCCATCACCACCTGGGCGCCGCCGGCCGGCTTCCTGACCATCCGCTCCGCCAACCTCACCCTGCCGCTCATGCATCCGGTGGCGGACGCGGTGACCACGGCGAC
>Ga0210122_1000197_pt1 | contig 19466 bp, 19 predicted proteins | sample Muzzi_CordB_D2_FD_185530 | JGI IMG/M metagenome (GOLD analysis project Ga0210122, IMG submission 185530) | Wetland microbial communities from San Francisco Bay, California, USA, that impact long-term carbon sequestration - Muzzi_CordB_D2 (SPAdes) | ecosystem: Environmental > Aquatic > Marine >... | reverse complement strand
TGACGGAACCGCCGGTCGGCGCCTCGACATGGGCGTCGGGCAACCACGTGTGCACCGGCCACATCGGCACCTTGACCGCAAAAGCCGCCAGGAAGCCGAGGAACAGCCATTTCTGCACCCCCAGGGCCAACGGCAACTTGTGCCAGGCCAGGATGTCCCAGCTGCCCGAATGGATATAAAGGTAGATCAGCCCGATCAACATGAAAACGGAGCCGATAAAGGTGTACAGGAAAAACTTGATGGTGGCATAAACACGCCGCGGCCCGCCCCAAATACCGATGACGAGGAACATCGGGATCAGCATCGCCTCGAAGAATACATAAAAGAGCAAGCCGTCGAGCGCTGAAAAGGTACCGATCATCAGGCCTTCCATCACCAGGAACGAAGCCATGTACTGGTTGACGTTCTTCTGGATCGAGCGCCACCCGGCGATCACGACGACGACACCGAAAAACAGCGTCAGCAGGATCAATGGCGTCGAAAAGCCGTCCACGCCAAGGTAATAACGCACGTTGAAGGTCTCGATCCAGGGCCGCAGTTCGACAAACTGCATCGCCGCGGTGGATGTGTCGAACGACAGCAGCAGCGGCAGGCCCAGCAACAGCGTAATCACGGAAACCAGAAGGGCCAGCCCCTTGGCCATACCGGGCCGCTGGTTGCCGGCCAGCGTAACGATGAGAGCGCCGAGTATGGGCAACCAGATCAATATGCTAAGAAGAAATCCGTTCATTGTCCCGTTCATCATCAAAGGGCGATCGTCACCCACACGGCCAGGATACCGATCAGGCCGATAATCATGGCAAATGCGTAGTCATACAAAAATCCGGTCTGCACACTCCGCACCCGCCGGGCCAGCCAGGCGACGAGGTTGGCGGAGCCGTTGACCAGTCCGTTGTCGATAAAGCCCGCGTCCGCCTTGCGCCACAGAACGCCGCCCAGACGAATGCTGCCGCGCACGAACAGCTTCTGGTACAACTCATCGACATAGAATTTGTTCAGCAGCCAGCGGTAAACGAGCGGCAGACGATTGCGCAGCTTGTCGGCCAACGATGGGTGCAGCAGGTAGATGTAGGTGGATATCGCGAAACCGGCCAGCATCATCCAGAACGGCAGCGTGTGGAATGCGTGCGCGGCCATCGCCGTGGCGCCCTCGAAATGCCTGCCGAGTTCGTTCACCACGTCGTTTTCCGGCAACACGAAAATGGAGTCTGCCAGCCAACCGCCGAACAACACCGGCCGGATCGTCAGCCAACCGATGACGACCGAAGGTATGGCCAGAAGCACCAACGGTGCCGTCACCACCAGCGGCGATTCTTTCGGTGCATGCGGCAACTGCCCTTCGGGCGGGTGCTCGGCGTCCGTATGGACGACCATAAAGCGTTCATTGCCGTGGAATGTCAGGTACAACAGCCTGAAACTGTAAAGTGCCGTGACCACGACACCGAGCAGTACGGCCAGGTAGGCGACCCCGCTGCCCCAGCGGTGGGATTCGGCCACGGCCTCGATGATGGCATCCTTCGAATAAAAGCCGGCAAAGAACGGAAAACCGATCAGCGCCAGCGTGCCCACCCACGCGGTCAGCCAGGTCACCGGCATGTATTTCCTCAGACCGCCCATGTGGCGCATGTCCTGCCCGTGGTGCATGGCGATGATGACCGAACCGGCACCGAGGAACAGCAGTGCCTTGAAGAAGGCGTGCGTCATCAGGTGAAAAATTGCCGCCGAATAGGCCGATACACCCAGGGCCACGGTCATGTATCCCAGTTGGGACAGCGTCGAATAGGCGATGACGCGCTTGATATCGTTCTGCGCGATACCCACCAACCCCATGAAAAATGCCGTGACCGCGCCGATCAGCATCACGAAACTCAGGGCCGCTTCACTCAGTTCGAACAGCGGCGACATCCTGGCGACCATGAAGATACCGGCCGTCACCATCGTCGCGGCGTGGATCAGGGCGGAAATCGGTGTCGGGCCCTCCATCGAGTCCGGCAGCCACACGTGCAACGGGGCCTGTGCCGACTTGCCCATGGCGCCGATGAACAGGCAGACGCAGATGAACGTCAGGACGCTCCAGTCCATCCCGCCAAAAATCGAGATGGTCTGGCCGATCGCCTCGTCGGCGTGGCTGAAGACCTCGTAATAGTCGAGGCTGCCGAACGTCATCAGGACCGCGGCGATACCCAGCAAAAAGCCGAAATCGCCGACCCGGTTGACGAGGAATGCCTTGAGACCCGCCGCAATCGCCGTTTCCTTTTTGAACCAGAAACCGATCAGCAGATAGGAAACCAGGCCCACGGCCTCCCAGCCGAAAAACAATTGCAGGAAGTTGTTCGACATCACCAGCATCAGCATCGAGAACGTAAACAGGGCGATGTAGCTGAAAAAGCGCTGGTAGCCCGGGTCGTCGCGCATGTAACCAATGGTGTAGACATGCACCATGAACGAGACGAAGGTCACCACGGTCATCATCAGTGAAGTCAGGTGGTCGACCAGGAAGCCGACTTCAAAGTGAATACCGTCGGCCACCATCCAGGTATAGATGCTCATGTTGACCGTATCGAGCGCGCCATTCACCTGCTGCAGAAGCACCCAGCCCGACAGAACGAAGGACAGCGCCACACCCAGTATGGTGACCGAGTGCGCACCCACGCGGCCGATCTGGTTACGGAAGAAGCCGGCCAGCACCGCGCCGCCCAGCGGCAACAACGGAATCAGCAGCAATGTGGTTTGCAGTGACATGTTCATCCCTTCAGATCATCCAGTTCGGCCACGTTGATCGTGCTGCGGTTGCGGAACAGAACCACCAGGATCGCCAGGCCGATGGCAGCCTCAGCGGCCGCGACGGTAAGAATGAAAAACACGAATATCTGGCCATCCAGGTTGCCGAGGAAACGCGAGAAAGCGACAAAATTCATGTTGACCGACAACAGCATCAACTCGATGCACATCAGCAGGATGATAACGTTCTTGCGGTTGATGAAGATCCCCGCGACGCTGAGACTGAACAGTATCGCGCTCAAGGTCAGAAAGTGGGCCAATGTCAGCATGCTTCTTTCAACCCCTCTGTGGTTTCTCGGATTTCATTTTGACCAGCCTGACGCTCTCATCGCGGCGCGCGCGAACCTGCAGACTCGGATCCTGGGTCTTGATGCCCGTGCGTTTGCGCAGCGTCAGCGCCACGGCTGCGATAATCGCGACCAGCAGGATCACGCCGGCGGCCTCGAACGGCAGCAGGTAATGGCTGTAGAGCAGGTCGCCCAGCGCACGGGTATTGCTGTAATCGGCCCCGTGCGGCTGAGGTATCGGGAACGCATCGGAGCCGAATCGGCCCTTGCTCCAGATCAGCAGCAACAGTTCGGCGGCCATGACGACCGCGACCGCGATGGCGGCCGGCAGATGCCTGATGAACCCCTCCTTGAGTGGCACGAGGTTGATATCCAGCATCATGACCACGAACAGGAACAGTACGATCACCGCGCCGACGTAGACGACGATGAGAATGATGGCGAGAAACTCCGCCTCCATCAGCATCCAGACGGCGGCCGCGCTGAAGAAGGTCAGCACCAGGTACAGGGCGGCGTAAACCGGGTTGCGTACGCTGATCACCATGGCGGCGGCCATTACCATGACGGCCGCGAACGCGTAAAAGATCAATTCCTGGATAGAAGCCATCTCAAATACCCCCGTGCGTCGCGCTGCCAAATGATTTTTCGAGCCGGTGATGCCAGCGCGACGCCGATGTACCTTGACGGTACTTCAAGGAGCGATGGTGGTGCTCGGGCGGAAAATCATTGGCAGCCCATAGGGTTATGGCCAGTTGGCCCGATTGCGGCGTTTTCGCGCGGCCCCCGTAGACCGTGCTACTGTGACCCGCGCGCCGCCTTGCACTCGAACCAACTGGCCGATAACGCGGCATACGAGGGTATTTGAGATGGCTTCTAATCATCGGTAAGCTGCGTCCTGTTTACGTTTCTCTGCGATTTGCGACTCGAAGCGGTCACCAATGGCCAGCAGTTTCTGCTTGTCCAGGATTTTTTCTTCCGGGCTCTCGAAATGGTATTCGAGAAAACCGGTCAGGACGATGGAATCGACCGGACAGGACTCTTCGCAAAAGCCGCAATAAATACATTTGAACAGGTCGATCTCATAGGCGGTGGTGCGGCGGCTGCCGTCCTCGCGCCGCGATGAGTCGATCTTGATCGCCAGCGCCGGGCAGACCGCCTCGCACAATTTGCAGGCGATGCAGCGCTCTTCGCCGTTGGGATAACGGCGCAGTGCGTGCAAGCCGCGGAACCGCGGCGACTTGGGTGTTTTTTCTTCCGGATAGTTAATGGTGAACTTGGGCCGGAAAAAGTATCGCATGGTCACGCCCAGACCCGCCATCAGCTCGAGCAACATCAGGCTGCGCAAATATTCGATGACTCGTTTCATCATCAGCTACCTTTAACCACGAGGCCGAATACGCTCATCAGGGCCGCCAACATGACCCACACCAGCGTGATCGGGATAAACACTTTCCAGCCCAGCCGCATGATCTGGTCGTACCGGTAACGCGGGAACGTGGCCCGGTACCACAGGAACATGAACATGAAGACCACGGTTTTGGCCAGGAACCAGACGATGCTTCCCTCGCCCAGGAAGGTATCGCCCAGCACCGGCACGCCCTCGAACGGCGACAACCAGCCGCCGGCGAACATGATCGTCGTCAGACCCGAAATCAGGATCATATTGGCGTATTCGGCGAGGAAGAACACCGCGAAGGCGGCGCCCGAGTACTCGACGTGAAAACCCGCTACGATCTCGGACTCGCCCTCGGCGACGTCGAACGGAGCGCGGTTGGTTTCGGCCAGGCCGGATACCATGTAGATGACGAAAAGCGGCAGCAGCGGCAGCCAGAACCAGTCGAATATGCCGCCGCGCTGAGCCAGCACGATCTCGCGCAGGTTCAGGGACCCGCCCAGGATCAGCACCCCGACCAGCGCAAAACCCATTGCAATCTCGTATGAAACCGATTGCGCCGCCGACCGTATCGAGCCGAGGAACGCGTACTTCGAATTGGAGGCCCAGCCGGCGATGATGATGCCGTACACGCTGAGCGAAGTCAGCGCGAGGACGTAAATCAGACCGGCATCGACGTCCGCCAGCACCAGGAAATCGTTGAAGGGCACGACCGCCCACGCGGCCAGCGCGGGCGCCAGCGCGATCACCGGCGCCAGCACGAACAGGAAGCGGTTGGCATTGGTCGGCTGGATGATCTCTTTCAGCAAGAGTTTGAAAACATCCGCGAACGGCTGCAACAGACCCAGCGGCCCGACGCGGTTCGGCCCGATGCGTATCTGCATCGCACCGATCACCTTGCGCTCAAAATACGTGTAGAACGCAACCGCCGTGATGAGCGGAAGGACGATCACCACGATCTTGAGCAATGTCCAGATCAGGTACTGTGATTTCACCCAGTCAAAGACCGCAATTAATGTATCCAGCATCAGGCTGCCTCCACGCTCACGGGACCAAAACTGTCACCCAGCCCGCTCACCGCGGGCCCGGCGCTCTTCAGCCACGCACCGCCTGCCGGCACCCTGTCGGTCTGCCTGAGCGGCAGGATGACTTCCGCGCCGCCCTGGCGGATACGCACACGCTGACCGTCGACCAGGCCGAGGCGGGATGCATCCGCGCTGTTCAACGCTACGAAGTCGTTGTCGGCGTGAACCGTACGCTGCAAGTGCTCGGAACGACGGCAGAGGCTGTCGACGCCATACATTGCGACTTCGCCGATCCGGTAGAGATCGTCCGGTGCCGGGCCATCGACCGGTGGCAGATTCACTTCTGCGCGTTCGCCAGCATCGGCCGCGTCCTGCATTTCCGTATCCATCTCGCCGCGCAATGCGCCGATATCGGCCTGCGAGAAACCCTCCAGTTCGAGTTCCGTGCCGAGACGGCGCAGAATCTTCCAGCCAGGCTTCGCCTCACCGGGCGACGGCGCGGCCGCCTCGACGACCTTGCGCCGGCCATCCAGCGTATATACCACCCCGCCTGCCTCGGCAAACGGCGCCAATGGCAGGATTACATCGGCAATGGCCTTGAGGCTCTCGCCCGCAAAAGCCGACACCGCGACGACCTCGGCCGCCTCACCCAGGGCAGCCATTGCCATCGCGGGGTTGGCGATATCGTAGTCGGGCTCCGCGTCCCATAACAGGTAGGCCTTCAGCGGCGTTTGCAGCATGGCCCGCGCATTCAGCCCAGCGGCGACCTCACGGCCGCCCGCCCCCTGACCCGGCACGGCACCGGTCATGACCGCGCCGGCCGTATTGCCGCCGTGCGGCAGCAGGTCGAGCGTGGCGCCTGTGGCGGCGGCGATCCAGCGTGCCAGTCGCCGCAGCCAGGCCGACTGGCCATGGGCCATGGCCGCCTGTCCCAGGATCAACACCCTGTTGCCCTCACCGGCCAGCATGCCGGCGATCGCGGTGTGTGCTTCGTCCGGCGCCGCGGCTTCGGTCAGCGGAAGCATTGCCGCGGGAATCTCTTTGCCGGTGACGTTTGCAACCGCGCGAGCGAGTGCCGCCAGTTCCGCCGGCATCTGCTGCGGCGGGCTGATGCGCTTCCGGCTCAGCGTGAAATGAAAATTCCAGTCGACCGGGTTCAGCGCCGCGACTTGCGCGCCCCGGCGCCAGGCCTTGCGAACCCGCTGGCCCAGTATCGGCGCTTCCTGGCGGATATTGCAGCCCAGCAAAACGATCGCGCCGGCGTCATCGAGAGCCGCCATCGGGGCAGCAAACGGCGTGGAGCCGATGCCCGCGGGATCGTCACTGAAGTCCTGTTCGCGCAGGCGGTGATCGATATTCGGGCAATCCAGGCCGCGCGCAAGGCGTTGCGCCAGGAAGTATTCCTCGCAGGAGACGCTCGGCGACATCAATACGCCCAGTTGCCCGGCGCCGTATTCGCCGACGCTGTTGCGCAACGCCCTGGCAACCAACTGGATCGCTTCATCCCAGCCGGTCGTACGCCACTCGCCATCGGTCTTGACCATCGGCGCAGACACGCGGTCCCGCGCGTACAGACCAAAATGCGAATACCGGTCGCGGTCGGCCAGCCAGGTTTCGTTGCTGGCCTCGTTGTCCTTTGGCACGGCGCGCATGATCCGGTCACGGCGCAGGTGATACCAGAGTTCGGATCCGACACTATCGTGTACGGCCGTGGAAGGCCGCGCGATCAGTTCCCAGGCCCGTGCGGAAAACCTGAAGGGTTTGTTGGTCAGCGCCCCGACCGGGCACAGGTCGATCACGTTGCCGGACAATTCGGAGTCCAGGCCCTGCTCGAGCGCGGTGCCGATCGAGGAGCGGTCGCCGCGCCCGAACATTCCCAGTTCGTCGGTGCCGGCGATCTCGTCGAGGAACCGCACGCAACGGGTGCACTGGATACAACGCGTCAGGTCGGTTTGCACCAGCGGCCCGATATCGTGGTCCTCGACCACGCGCTTGCGCTCGCTGAAACGCGACACGGAACGGCCGTAGCCCATCGCCAGGTCCTGCAGTTCGCATTCACCGCCCTGGTCGCAGATCGGACAGTCCAGCGGGTGGTTGATGAGCAGAAATTCCATCACGCCGTGCTGTGCGTCGATGGCCCGGCGCGACTGCGTGTAAACCTTCATGCCCTCCGCCACCGGGGTGGCGCAGGCCGGCATCGGCTTGGGCGCTTTTTCGATATCCACCAGGCACATGCGGCAATTGGCCGCCACGCTCAGTTTGCTGTGGTAACAAAAACGCGGAATGCTGATGCCCGCCTTGTCTGTGGCCTCGATGATCATCGAGTCGCGGGGCACCTGCATGGCGATGCCGTCAACCTCGATATTGACCGTTTCAACCCTGTCCTGCGGCTGCGCGCTCATGCCGCTTTCCCCTGCCGGTCCTCGATCATCGAATGGCCGTGCTCCACGTAGTATTCAAATTCGTCCCAGAAGTGCCGCAGCATGCCCTGCACCGGCCAGGCCGCCGCCTCGCCGAAGGCGCAAATCGTATGGCCTTCGATCTGTCCGGCCGCCGAACGCAGCAACGGCAGGTCCGCCGGAACGCCGCGGCCATCGACGATGCGCTGCAACAGGCGGTGCATCCAGCCCGTTCCTTCCCGGCAAGGCGTGCACTGCCCGCACGATTCGAGGTGATAGAAACGGGCGATTCGCGTGCAGGCCCGGACCATGCAGGTGGTTTCGTCCATCACGATTACCGCGCCGGAACCAAGCCCGGAGCCTGCTTTCGCCAGTGCATCGTAGTCCATGGTGATATCCAGCATGACATCGGCCGGCAGCACCGGCATGGACGAGCCGCCCGGGATCACACCCTTGAGTTGGTTGCCGTCGCGGACACCGCCGGCCATCTCCAGCAATTCGCTGAACGGCGTCCCCAGCGGGACCTCGTAATTGCCGGGCTTGTTGACGTGCCCGGACACAGAGAACACCTTCGGCCCGCCATTGTTCGGTTTGCCGATATTCAGAAACCAGTCCGCCCCGTGGCGCATGATATGCGGCACCGAAGCCAGCGTTTCGGTGTTGTTGATCGTCGACGGCTTGCCGTAGAGACCGAAATTGGCCGGGAACGGCGGTTTGAACCGCGGCTGGCCTTTCTTGCCCTCCAGCGACTCCATCAGGGCGGTCTCCTCGCCGCAGATATAGGCGCCCGCGCCGAGTACCGCGTGGATATCCATGTCGATGCCGCTACCGAGGATGTTCTTGCCCAGCAAGCCGGCGGCGTAGGCCTCTTTCAGGGCCGCTTCGAAGCGCTCGAAAGGCTCGTGGTGGAACTCGCCGCGCAGGTAGTTGTATCCGACCGTGGCGCCCATCGCGTAGCCTGCGATCGCCATGCCTTCGATCACGGCGTGCGGGTTGTAACGAAGAATGTCGCGGTCATGGCAGGTGCCGGGCTCGGATTCGTCCGAATTGCACAGGATGTATTTTTGTCCGGGCGCCGAGCGCGGCATGAAACTCCATTTCAGACCGGTCGGAAAGCCCGCGCCGCCGCGTCCGCGCAGGGCGGAGGCCTTGACCGTATCGATGACCGCGCCTGGATCGGTTTTCTCAGCCAGGATTTTCTTCCAGGCCTGGTAGCCGTCGATACCCAGGTAGGTATCCAGCGACCATGGCTGATCCGCGTCAAGCGTCGTAAAAACAACATTGTATTTCGAACTACTCATTGCCAGCACCTTGAGTGAGCATCAGTCCAGCCCGTCCAGGATTTCATCGATTTTCTGCTTGTCGAGGTTTTCATGGTAGTGGCCGTCGACCACCATCATCGGCGCACCGCAGCAGGCGGCCAGGCACTCTTCCTCGACCACCAGCGTGATGCGCTGGTCGGGCGTGGTTTCGCCCTGTTTGATACCCAGTTTGCCCTCCACGTGCTCGAGCAGGTCCTCGGCGCCATTGAGCCAGCAGGAGATATTGGTGCAGATGTTCACCTTGTGGTGACCGACCGGTTCACGGTCGAACATGGAATAGAAGCTGGTCACCTCGTAGGCCCAGACCGGCGGCAGTTCCATGTAATCGGCGACCGCCTCGATCAGGTCCTTGTCGATCCAGCCGCCGTTCTGTTTTTGCGCGGCCAGGAGCGCCTGTATCAGCGCTGAGCGCTTGTGCTCCTGCGGAAACTTGGCGATCCAGTGATCAATCGTCGCGCGGGTTTCAGCCGTCAGCAGGGCTTTCTTGCCGGCAACGTATTCTGCTTCGTGTCCCATCAGCGGTCGACCTCACCAAATACGATGTCCAGGGTGCCCATGATCGCGACCACGTCGGCCAGCATGTGCCCCTGCGCCAGTTCTTTCATGGCGGAAAGGTGTGCGAATCCCGGTGCCCGGAAATGCGCACGGAACGGTTTGTTGGCGCCGTCGGAAACCAGGTAGCAGCCCAGTTCGCCCTTGGGGGCCTCGACGGCCGCGTAGGTTTCTCCTTGCGGAACGCTGTATCCCTCGGTAAACAGCTTGAAGTGATGGATCAGCGCTTCCATGTCGTCCTTCATTTCTTCACGCGTGGGCGGGATCACCTTGAAGTTTTTCAACATCACGTGACCCGGGTTGGCGCGCAACCAATCCACGCATTGCAGGATGATCCGCGCCGACTGGCGCATTTCCTCGATACGGACCAGGTAACGGTCGTAGCAGTCGCCGTTGACGCCGACCGGGATATCGAATTCCACCTCCGGATACATTGCGTAGGGCTGCTTCCTGCGCAGGTCCCACTCGATCCCCGATCCGCGCAGCATGGGACCGGTAAAACCGAGTTGCATCGCCCGCTCGGGCGGCACCACGGCGATACCGACGGTGCGCTGTTTCCAGATCCGGTTATCGGTCAGCAACGTTTCGTATTCATCGACCTTGGACGGGAAGTCCCGCGCAAACGCTTCGATGAAATCGAGCAGCGTGCCCTCGCGCCATTCGTTCTTGCGCTTCAGGTCCTTGCCCTTGGTCCACGGCGTTTCCGTGTACAGGGGCACGGTGTCCGGGAGGTCGCGGTAAACCCCGCCGGGGCGGTAGTAATTTGCGTGCATGCGCGCGCCCGACACGGCCTCGTACATGTCCATCGTCATCTCGCGTTCGCGGAACGCGTACAAGAACAGCGTCATGGCGCCGAGATCGAGCGCGCTGGAGCCGATCCACAGCATGTGGTTGCCGATACGCGTGATCTCGTCGAACATCGTGCGGATATACTGCGCGCGTATGGGTGGCTCAATTCCCAGCAATTGCTCGATCGCACGCACGTAGACGTGCTCGTTGCACATCATGGACACATAATCCATGCGGTCGAGGTAACCGATGGACTGGTTGAACGGCTTGCTCTCCGCCAGCTTTTCCGTGCCGCGGTGCAGCAAACCGATATGCGGGTCCGCCCGCACCACCGTTTCACCATCCAGTTCCAGAACCAGCCGCAGCACGCCGTGGGCTGCCGGGTGCTGAGGCCCGAAGTTCATCGTGTAGTTGCGAATTTCAGCCATCGTCATTCTGCTCCGCGTGCCTGCGCTTCGGCTGCCTCATCTGCGGCACGGTCGATCTCATCGGTTTTGTAGCGTGCATCCTCCCGGATGACGCGCGGCACCAGGACCCGAGGTTCGATTTCGACCGGCACATATACGACACGGGCCTTTTCCTCGTCGTAGCGCACGGTGACATTGCCGATCAGCGGGAAATCCTTGCGGAACGGATGACCGGTAAAGCCGTAATCGGTGAGTATGCGACGCAGGTCGGGGTGGCCGTCGAAGAGGATGCCGAACAGGTCGAAGGTCTCGCGCTCGTACCAATTGGCGGAATTCCAGATATCGACCAGCGAGGGCACGATGGGCAGGCTCTCGTCGCCGGCGAAGGTCTTCATCCGCACGCGGCGGTTGTGCGTCAGCGAAAGCAGGTGCACGACGACGCAGAAGCGGCCTTCGACGTCGGCGGCCTCAGGGCGGTGCTCCCAGTCGAAACGCCCGGGCCCGAGGCCTTCCACGCCGCGGCTGAATCCGTCGTGCGTGGCCTCTTCCGTCTGCCATTCGGTTTGCCCGAAACTGAGGAAATCGACACCGCACAGGTCACTCAACTGGCAGAAATCGAAACCGGGTTCATCGCGCAGGGCCTGCGCAACGAACAGCCACTCGTCGACGGGCACCTGTATCGTGGTCATGCCGCCCGTGTCCGGCAACACGCTGATGCGGTCGCCAAAGTGTTGCTCGAGTTGATTGGCTAATGTATCGGAGGTACTGATCATTCTGAAACCCTAGCGCGCGATGGTTTTGGTGCGGCGAATCTTTTTCTGCAGCTGCAAAATCGCGTAGACCAGGGCCTCCGCGGTAGGCGGGCAGCCCGGCACATAGATATCCACGGGAATGACGCGGTCGCAACCGCGTGTCACCGAATAGGAATAATGGTAGTAGCCGCCGCCGTTGGCGCAGGAACCCATGGAAATCACCCATTTGGGTTCCGCCATCTGGTCGTAGACCTTGCGCAGCGCGGGGGCCATCTTGTTCACCAGGGTGCCCGCCACGATCATGACGTCCGACTGGCGCGGGCTGGGTCTGAATATGACCCCGAAACGGTCGAGGTCGTAACGGGCGGCGCCAGCCTGCATCATCTCCACCGCGCAACATGCCAGGCCGAACGTGACCGGCCACATGGAACCGGTTTGCGCCCAGTTGACCAGCGCATCCAGCGTGGTCGTGACCACGCCGCGGGAAATCAGCGGATTGCTGTCGGCGCCCGGTCGGAGGATATCGTCGACTTCGCCCAGTTCCGCGGACCTGTCGGGATACATTATTTGCATCATTCCCACTCCAGCGCCCCCCTCTTCCAAACCACGACATAGCCGACGACCAATTCGATTACGAAGATGAACATGGCTGCGAGACCCACGGCGCCGAGGTGGTCCAGGGCCAGGGCCCATGGCAGAAAAAAGGCAATTTCGAGGTCAAATATGATGAAAAGAATCGCTACCAGGTAATAGCGCACGTCGAACTTCATCCGGGAGTCTTCAAAAGCCTCGAAGCCGCACTCGTAAGGGGATAATTTCTCACTATCGGGATTGTTGGGCCCGAGCAGGCTGCCAAGGACGACCAGGGCCGCGCCAATGACGGTCGAGATAATGAGAAATATCAATATCGGCAGGTATTGTGCAAGCATGCTCCTATCTCTTTTTGGTAACAGTCAGGCGACTGCTTTATACAAGTACAATGGTGCCCAAGGCCGGACTCGAACCGGCACGGCTCTCGCCACTACCCCCTCAAGATAGCGTGTCTACCAATTCCACCACTTGGGCAATTAATTACCGCTACCTCAGGAACCGTCACCGGGCTTGGTTTTTTCATCTTTACCTGCCGGCGCCGCCTGCCCCGACCCCGCGGCGGGCAGGTCGCCCGTCCCGTCGGCTGTCGATGCGGCCTCGGTTGAATTCTCAATAGCAGGCAAATCTGAGGTCACCGCTTGTTCGGCGCTTACGGAATTTTCGGTAGCCGGTGCGGGCGCTGCCTGCTTCTCGCCGGCGTCCTCGGCGGGCGCGGTAGCCACGACACCCAGGTCCGTTTCCGGTTCGAGGCTGGTGCGTGAAACGATTACGGCCATGCTCAGGCTGATCAGGCAAAACAGGGCCGCCAGCACCCAGGTGCTGCGTGACAGGAAATTACCCGCACCCCTGGCGCCGAACACGGTACCGGACGCACCGCTGCCGAAAGCCGCGCCGGCGGTGGCGCCCGCACCTTTTTGGACGAGTATAAATGCAATCATCGCGATCGCGATAAGCACATGAAATATATTCAAAATCTGCATGTTTATTCCGTTTTGTCCAGCGCTCTTCAGCTTGCAGCCCTGTAGATGGCGAGAAAATCTTCGGCCGTCAGCGAGGCGCCTCCAACCAGTCCGCCATCGATATCATCCTGGGCAAACAATTCGGCGGCGTTGGAACCTTTCACACTGCCGCCGTAAAGAATCTGTATTTGGCCGGCTATTATATCATCCAGTGGCGTCAGTTTGTCACGAATAAATGCGTGGACCGCCTGCGCCTGCCCGGGCGTTGCCGTCAATCCGGTACCGATCGCCCAGACCGGTTCGTAGGCGATGAGCGCGTTTGCAAACGCGGCCACGCCACAGTGTCCGAGCACCGCGTCCAGCTGGCGGCCCACGACCGCCTCGGTCTGCCCCTGCCGCCGCTCCTGCTCGGTCTCGCCGACACACAATACGGGTATGAGCCCGGCTTCCAGCGCAGCGGCGAACCTCAGGGCCACGTCTTCATCGCTCTCGCCGAACAGCGCCCGCCGCTCGGAATGCCCGGTCAGGACGTAATGGCAGCCCAGGTCCGCCAGCATCGGACCGCTGATCTCACCGGTGAACGCGCCCTTAGGGTTCGGGTTCAGCGTCTGCCCGCCCCAGCGGATGTGACTGCCGCGCAGCAGGGACTCGGCCTGCGCCAGATAAGTGAATGGCGGAAATACGGCCAGATCGACACCCGCGCTCGCGGAACTGCCTGCCAGCAAGGTCTCGAGCAAGCCCCCGGTCATGGCCGTGGAGCCGTGCATCTTCCAGTTTCCCGCTACCAGCGTCTTTCTCATGTTCCCGACCTGTCCTCGATTTCTGGCGCGCAAGCATACCATGACCCGATCCGACCGCAATCCTGAGCTTGTCGGCGATGCGGGTCGCGGCGGCTGCCGGGTCAATGTCCAATTGTAGTAGCATGGTTTCCGGTTCAATTGATACAGGTCAAGAAATGACCCCGAAAAAAGAGACGTCGGAGGGGCAGCCGGGCTGGGCACTGGTTACCGGCGCGTCCGCCGGCATCGGCCGTGAATTCTGCCGGCAGTTGGCCGCCCGCGGTTACAGTCTGGTCCTGGTGGCCCGCAGGGCGGAACGGCTGCGGGCACTGGCCGAGGAATTGCGGGACAGACACGGCACGCAGAGCCTGGTCGTCACGGCGGACCTGTCGACCACCGGCGCCGCAGCCGCCATCGCGGCGCGCGTGAACGAAGAGGGGATCGAGATAGACTTCCTGGTCAACAATGCCGGCTATGGGCAGCCGGGCAGCTACCACGTATCGGACTGGCCGACCCATGCCGGGTTTATCCAGCTGATGGTGACCGTCGTGTGCGAGTTGACCTGGCGCCTGCTGCCGGGCATGCAGGCGCGCGGCCGCGGCTGCATTATCAACGTCGCCTCGGTGGCCGCTCTGGCGCCCGCGAGCGCCGGCCACACGCTGTATGGGGCCAGTAAGGCCTTCCTGGTGAAATTCACCGAGTCGCTGGCCCTGGAAAACGCGCCCAAGGGCGTCCGCGTCAGCGTTTTGTGTCCGGGGTTCACCTACAGCGAATTCCACGATGTCAACGGCACCCGCGCGATGATCAGCAAGTTGCCTGCCTACATGTGGCAGCAAGCGAGTGATGTGGTCCGCTGCGCGCTCGATAACGCGAGTAGCAGGTCGCCCCGGACCGTACTTGTACCGGGAGCGTATTACCGGTTTGTCGTTTTCATGAACCGCCACCTGCCCTGGCTGGTGAGCCGGGTCACCGCGCGCAACGCCAGGCATTACCGGGTTACGGAGTGAGCGAGCCGCCGGCCGGTGCAGTCTGCGGGTTACAGCCAGCCGATTTCAGCCGCCGTTTTCGGGCCGATCACGCACTCCCCCAGACCGAAGGGATTGCGCCAGCGATGGGCTGAAACCGCGATCCGGCCGCCCATGATCTCCGCGCGTTTCTGCGGATACAATGGAACCTGCCGCGGCATGGACAGTCCGTCCGGGTTGTCCGGCTGTCCGGTGCGCAGGTCATACTTGTCGGTCGCACCGAGGATATGCATCAATTCGTGCGCGATCACGATCCGGTTGTGGGCCGCCATGTATGGACTGGCCACCGCGTTGACGATCCCGTAGCTCCCCTTCCTGACCCCGACAGAGCGTTCCAGCGGACCCTTCGCCGGCTTCTCCTGATAGAGCACGAACATCCGCACGTCGGGGGGCGCCAGACCTTCCTGCCTGCCGTTCCTCCAGATCCACCAGCGCATCCTTAAACTCCACAGCGCCACCGCCAAACCCGAGTGATCGGAAGGCAGCGGCGGCGGCAGGCGCTGCAGCGGCCGGGCCACCTGGACGATCAGCGGTGTATCCAGGTGACGCGCATAGCGTGCCGCCTGCTGCCGCACGAAGTCGGATATGTCCCGGAAGGACTCGGCCCGCAAAGCCTCCACGTAGTACCGCACGCCGGGGCCAGGCTCCGCCGCGATCGGATAAATGGTCATCCACAGGGGCTTTTCCCAGCTGTCCAGCCGGTTCTCGGTCAGCCACTGGCCACCGGCGACGATCACGAGGATCGTCAACAGAATTGCGATCCGGATGTAGCGAACCAAGCGCGATTCCTCCCTCAGTTCAGCCCTGCCAGCAGCCGCGCCTGGCCCGCGTGTACTTCCGCGATACCGGTGCAGCATACGGGCTAGGAACCTGCAACGGTCATCCGGCCGACGAGGATGGAACCACTCTGCACGCCCGCTCGCTCATCGACGTCGTTGCCTACCGCTTCGATACCGCGGAATATGTCTTTCAGATTACCGGCGATCGTGACTTCATCGACCGGATGCTGGATTTCCCCGCGCTCGACCCAGAAACCGCTTGCGCCGCGCGAATAGTCACCCGTCACGAGGCTGACACCCTGGCCCATGAGCTCGGTGACCAGCAGGCCCGTTCCCATCTGCTCCAGCAACTCCTGTTGCGAACTGCTGCCGGCCCGCACGCACAGGTTGTGTACGCCGCCTGCGTTGCCGGTCGTCTCCAGCCCAAGCCTGCGGGCGGAATAGCTTCCGAGAACGTACCCGGTGAGCACGCCCGCATCGACGAGGCGGCGCTCGCGTGTTGCAACGCCTTCGGCATCGAATGCCGCGCTGGCGGGACCGCGCACCAGGTGCGGGCGCTCCGTCATCTCCATCCAGTCCGGAAACAGCTGCTGGCCGGCCTGGTCCTTCAGGAAGGATGCGTTGCGATAAAGCACACGGCCAGAAACCGCGGCCAGCAAGTGCCCCACCAAGCCGCGCGCCACCGGCGCCGCAAACAACACCGGCACCTCGCGGGTCGGAATATTCCTGGCGCCCAGCCGCATGACGGTTCTGCGGGCCGCCTCGCGACCGGTCTCGGCGGCGCTTTCGAGATCGGAACAGGCGCGCCGGGAATCGTACCAGTAGTCGCGTTGCATGCCTTCCCTCGCCCCCGCAAGAAGCGCACAGCTCTGGCTGAAATGGGTGCCGTCGCTGCGGCCTATAAAACCCAGTGAATTGGCGTAGACGCCCAAACCGTAGTTGCTCGAGAACGCGGCGCCCTCGGAGTTGGTAATGGCGTTGTTTTCCAGCCCTGCCGCCTCGCATTCCAGCGCCCGTTCGATAGCGGCGTTGACATCCAGCGGCTGCGGGTGCCACAAGTCCAGATCCGGAAACTCGCTTGCCAGCCGGTCCGCCGGCGCCAGCCCATTGCACTTGTCGGCCTGCGTGAAGCGTGCAATATCGACGGCCTTGGCAACGCAATCGCGGATGGTCCGCGGCCGCAGGTCCGCACTACTGGCATGGCCTTTGCTGTGATCGATGTAGACGCTGATACCCAGTCCGCGGTCGCGGGAATGCTCCAGCGTTTCGACCTCGCCCATGCGCACGCTGGCGCTGAGACCAAGATGGATACTGGCTGAAACCTCGGCGCTGTCGGCCCCCAGGCGCCTGGCCTGATCGAGGGCCGCCGCCGCGGCCTCTTCCAGCAGGCCCAATTCCAGATCGCGGTCAGGCACATCCTGGGCTACCATGGGTTTTTCCAACGTGGAATCCGTCATCCGCTAACTCCTTCGGTCACACACTACGATGAACGACACTAAAACTGATCGACAGCCGGCTCCGGCCAGCAAGAGCCAGCTCAGACGCGAGGCGCTCGCGTGGCTCGCTCTGGCGAGAAAAATCGTGGCGCTGCCCGCAAGCCAATGCGCAAAACTGCCGCTGGACGAAGAGCTTGGGTCCGCTGTCGGGTTCGCCCGCACGATTACCAAACACGGGGCGCGCAAGCGGCAGCTGCAGACCATCGCCGGCATGTTGCGCAGACTGGATGCCCAAGAGATCGCGCAAGCCGTCGACCAGCTCGCTGCGCAACAGCGGCAATCGATCGCGCGGCATCATCTGCTGGAGGCCTGGCGCGACCGGCTGCTCGCCGGCACGGATCGCGACTTGGCGGCGCTGCTCGAGCATTGTCCGGAGATCAACCGCCAGACCCTGCGCCAGTTGGTGCGCAACGCCGGCAGGGAAGCCAGCCGCGGCAAACCCCCGGCTGCCGCGCGCAAACTGTTCCAACTGCTGCGCGAAACCGACGCCCGCTCGCCGCTGCCGCCATTGCCGCCATTGCCGCCGGAGTGACCGCCGCCACGCTCATGTCTGCGTTCCACCCACGGTCAGCGCATCGATCCGCAGCGTTGGCTGGCCCACGCCCACCGGCACGCTCTGCCCATCCTTGCCGCAGACGCCCACACCGGGATCCAATTGCAGGTCGTTACCCACCATGCTGACACGCGTCATCACTTCGGGTCCGTTTCCGATCAGCGTGGCGCCCTTGACCGGGCGGGTCACTTTGCCCTTCTCTATCAGGTAGGCTTCACTGGCGGAAAACACGAACTTCCCGGACGTGATGTCGACCTGGCCGCCGGCGAAATTGACGGCGTAAAGCCCCTTGTCGACCGAGGCGATAATCTCAGCGGGGTCGTTCTTGCCCGGCAACATGAAAGTGTTTGTCATGCGCGGCATCGGCAGCTGCGTAAATGACTCGCGTCTGCCGTTGCCGGTCGGTTTCATCTTCATCAGGCGCGCGTTCAGACGGTCCTGCATGTAGCCGACCAGAATACCGTTTTCGATCAGGACGGTACGTTCCGTGGCGGTGCCCTCGTCGTCAACGTTCAGCGAGCCGCGCCTTTCCGGCAAGGTGCCGTCGTCGACGACGGTGACCCCTTCGGCTGCGACTTTTTCACCCATTCTGCCGCTGAAGGCCGAGGTGCCCTTGCGATTGAAGTCGCCTTCCAGGCCGTGGCCCACGGCTTCATGCAACAGGACGCCGGGCCAGCCCGGGCCAAGCACCACGGTCATACAGCCCGCCGGCGCATCCCCGGCACCGAGGTTCACCAGTGCCTGCCTGGCGGCCTCGTCGGCAAATTGCTGCCAGTTATTGTCGCTGACCAGATGCCGGTAATCGAAACGGCCGCCGCCGCCGGCGGCCCCCTGTTCACGGCGCCCGTTCTGTTCCGCGATGAGCGTGATGTTCAAGTGCACCAGCGGGCGCACGTCCGCCGCCAGCGTGCCATCGGTCGCGGCCACCAGTATCGTGTCGTGGATCGCGGACAGACTGACCACCACCTGCTGGATGCGGGGGTCCAGCGAACGCGTATAGGCGTCGATTTGCCGCAGCAGGTCGACCTTTTCATCCGCGGCCAGAGCCGCCATCGGGTCCACCGGCCGGTAGAGACCGCCGGCGCCCTGCCGGCGCCAGGCCTGCACGGCGCCCTGCGAACCCTGCCGCGCGATCGCCCGCGCGGCGCCGGATGCTTCCAGCAGGGAAGGCATGATCATCTCGTCGGCGTAAGCGAATCCGGTCTTCTCGCCGCTGATGGCGCGGATACCGACGCCCTGCTCCAGCGCATGCGAAGCGCTGCGGACCAGGCCGTCCTCCAGCGACCACGCTTCGTGGCTGCTGCTCTGGAAGTACAGGTCCCCTGCGTCGACCGACGGCACCATCAGGTGATCGAGCACCTTCTGCAAATCGGTGTAGTCGAGCCCGCCCGGGTCCAGAAGCTTCCGTTCAGCGATTGTCAGTGCGTCCGTCATTACCATCCTCGTTCGTCGATTGAGCCAGACCCGGGTGTGGGGCCGCCACAGCCGGTTTTTCGTCGTTTTTCACGGCGTTCTTTTCGCCATCGTGTTTCTCACCGGTGCTTTTGTGCCCGTTGCTCCTGTGGCCATTCTTCTTG
>Ga0210122_1000196_pt1 | contig 19476 bp, 19 predicted proteins | sample Muzzi_CordB_D2_FD_185530 | JGI IMG/M metagenome (GOLD analysis project Ga0210122, IMG submission 185530) | Wetland microbial communities from San Francisco Bay, California, USA, that impact long-term carbon sequestration - Muzzi_CordB_D2 (SPAdes) | ecosystem: Environmental > Aquatic > Marine >... | reverse complement strand
CAATGCACTACCTGCCCATCGGCGTCCAACAAACGAATTGACCGTCAACGCCAAATTGAACTCCCATAACTCTAGGCCATATCTGTTTGCAAACTTCTTCGCCTGTTTCATTGCGAGGTAGTTACCAACTGTCTTTGCAATATTGCGACGCGTTGAGAGGGAGTGCGCAATAGCTTTCAGGCTTCCTCTGGCCCCTACGTAGAGGTAATTCAACGCCCCAAAGACTGCATTACCTTGTGCTACCACACTCGCCCCAGCTCGAGCGATAGCATCAATGGCATTCGTTCCATAAGGATTTGCGCCAGCTCCAATCCCACCAGCCACAGCACCAAGCATCGCGCCGCGGACAGCACCTCTCAACGAACCCGACGTAATTGCCCCGCCTACAAAACCAGCTGATGCTCCAGCAATTACAGCCGCCGTCGTTTTAACAACTGACAATCCATATGCAAATGACCCGTTTGCAGCGGCATTTGCCAAACTTGTCGCAGCCCATGAATATACGGCGGAGAATGTGTACCAAGTAGCAACAGAAGTAACAACAAGCCGAGCAAATTTCTTGAAACTGAAATACCCCGTCGGGTCCGTATAACTCAACGGATTGTTGAGCACATAGGAATAGCGGTTCAGATTCTGGCTGTTCTTCGGTGCCTGAACAACCGGGTCGGCCTGCAGGAACCGCCCCAGCTTCGGATCATAAATCCGCCCGTTCATGTGGATGATGCCCATCGCATCCACCTGCTCGTGGCCGGTGTAGCCGCGCGTGGTGATGCCATTCAGGTTGGCGAAGTAGGTCAGCGGGCTCTGCCAGTCGATATCCTGGCGCCGGCCGAAGGCATCGAAGTGCATCCTTGCGGTGATGGCGCCGTTTGCATCCAGCACCGTGTGGATCGAGCCGAGATGGTCTTTGAGCAGATAAGCGAGCTGCTGGATACCGGTCGTGGGGTAATAGGTCGCAATCGCGACCCCGCCCAGGTAGCGCTTGTAATAGGTACTGCCGTTTTCGGTAATACGCTCGACGGAACCCAGATACAGGGTCGTCTTTTGCAGTACCCCGCCTTCGATATCTAAGAAAGCTGATTACTTTTCGCAGTCTGCAGGCAGGTGCTGTAACAGTGTCTTCAATTTGACATAGTCCAGTGTCGTCGTACGCGAACCATTCCGTTCCTTCTTGATAACTCCATATTTCTCGGCGCAACGATCACTAAAAATACTCATGGGATATGCGGCACGCAGTACTCTATTGCCCCCGGCTTCTTCATATTGGTATATTCCATCACCTCCGCCGACAATTCCAAAGCGACATTCGGTATTTCTCATTTGCTGAAGTCTCGTCTTAACTTTCATTAGCTCGAAAGAATTTAGGCTAACAAAGAGTAAATAGCTTGAGCCCTGCTCCAGGTTAAAAGTACTACAAAGTGTGCCTATTTCGTCGTCCCCTATTAGGTTTTCTTGAATAGAGACTGAATACGTATACATCAAGGTATTTGAGTCTACCAGCACCGTTCCCTTCTTATCTATGCGGAGTAGCGTTACATCATCTGCGTTTTCAACGAGCCACCTGAGTGAATGCTGTATGGGCGAAGCCGCATAGGAATTCAAAAAGAAGGTACTCAGCAAAAAACACACTACCCCCTTGCTCAAAGCAGTCATTTCCCTGCTTCCTTCATTGAGTTTTCCATTTTCTATAGAATTCCAATGCTTTGACATTAGCATCAATTTCCCTATTGAGCCCAAATGGGTTTTGTTCGAAAGTATCCAAACCGTAATTATACGGCGTCGTATGAATTCTCTCATGAAGTGTTGTAAATACCGCTCGATCTAATCCCGTCTCAAACTCTTTTGTAATTGGCACATTTCCTCTACCTACAATAGTTGCAGACCCGGGACTTGCAGCACCACGTCCATATTCAATCTTGCTGGTGTAAGTCTTTTTGCCTCGATAGCCTTCTGTTACCGTGACATGGGTACATGCAAAAGTTGCCACCCCGTCGCAATCAATTTCATCTACACCCGAATAATTCCAACTCGCGTCTGCACCAGGAGCTCCAAGTGCATTAGCTATTTTACTAGCCTCAACAAGCAAAGCTTTCTCTGTAACTTTGTCATTCATCTTTGTGAACGTGACATCTCCGTCGAAACCGCTTTCCATACTCAAAAGTTCTTCTGCTCTACCCAAAGCCGCCGAAGCATAGGCCATCCCAGCACTAATCGCCCCAAACTCATACTCGACTGAGAACCCATTGGTAAAGCCAGCCCCAAAGTTTCCATCATTGACCTCCGCTTGAAGTCCCCCGGCCAATGCCCGTGCACCGCTCCTTACCATGCCATTAAAAAGCCAGGACACCCATTAATTTTCACACATCGGAGCCAAAAGAGCTTGAGAAGAGCTTGGACATATATGGACGCCTCCCTCCCGTCAAGGGCGTCTGGTTTAAATTGTTTGCGATAAAGAAACGGTCTACGGACATATATTCGGGCTCTTGGTGGAGCTTTTCGTTTGCACTCCGGCCCAGGATGAGTTTCGAGATGCCCCGGGGCCTAAACACCCACTCGGTTTCTGAACCATGTCCAGTTCCAGGCTCTCCCAGGGCGTTGGACCTGTTGCTTCATCGGCTTGGTAGACTCACGCGGCAGGCTTAAAGGCCCGCTTCAAGTCAAAGGGTTCACCGCTGCTAACGATGACCCAGGCAATACGCGCCAGCTTGTTGGCCAGCGCCACCACGGCTTTGTTATGTCCTCTGCGGGCAATAATCGGTTGCACCCATTGCGCCAGTTCAGGACGGTTCTTCAGTCCACGGGTGATCACGGCTCTGGCGCCATGGACCAGCAAGGCACGCAGGTAGCGATCACCGTTCTTGCTCATGCCTTTGAGTTGGACTGGACGGCCACTGCCGAACTGCCGCGGTACCAGGCCGAGCCAGGCGCCGACCTGACGGCCGCAGCGGAACTGGCGGCCATCACCGACAGCGGCAATAAAAGCGGAAGCCGTCAGAGGACCTATACCGGGTAAGGCCTGTAGCTGAGCAAAGGCCGGGTGCGCTGCCAACAGCTGTTCGATCTGCTGTTGCAGTTGCTTGATGGTCACACGGACCGAGCACAAGTGCCGGTGCTGATCGGCCAGGGCATGGCGGGCTACCGGTGAAAGCTCATTGCCGCCATCTTCAAGCACCTCAGGTAATCGGGCGATGAGGGTTCGCACGCCGGCAGGAAAAACCACGCCGTACTCGCGCCCCAGACTGCGGATCTGATTGGCCAGTGCAGTGCTCAGCTGCACCTGGCCTTGCCGCAGCCGATGTAAGAGCAAGATGTCCTGTTGCGCGACCGACTTGATCGGCACCGGGTGCAGACCGGGTCGCTGGGCCGCTTCGCAGATGGCAAGCGCATCGCGGGCGTCACTCTTGCCACCACGGACAAAAGGCTTGACGTGCTGTGCTGGCACCAACACCACCTGATGCCCCACGGCTTCGAATGCCCAGCCCCAGTAATGGGCACTGGAGCAAGACTCCATCGCCAGGATACTGGGCGGCAACTGCGAAATCGTCTTACGCAGTTGCGGCCGGCGAACCGCTCGATTGAAAAGGACCTTGTTGGCCTGGTTTAATGCACAAACCTGAAACACATTTTTTGCCAAATCGACACCAATCAGTTTAATCTTCATGTGGACGCCTCCTACGCTATGACTGATTAAATTGCAGTACATGCAAAATGACATATATCAGTGTGGCGCATTGTGATGCCGGAGCGAATGATGGAGGCGTCCATCTCATCACCCATCACTTTTGGCATTGAGAGACATGGGTGTCCGCGTTTTTGCGCTTCCGCGCTTTTGCGCTTTTTTTTTCGCCGCCGGTGACGGTTAGTTCCAACTCTTTGTGCCCAGTTTGTGCCGCAGTTCAAGCCGAGGTTGAAACCGCAGCCATTACCAGTTCCCAATTATCGGGGAGGAGCCATACCCCTCCCTTTGACCTTTTCCCAAAAACACTCAAATAGTCCTATCCTTAAGTTACTTGGAATATTATGCAGGGAGAGTCGTCATGACCATTCAAGATTGGGGCGCACTTGGCGAGATGATTAGCGGCTTCGCGATTATCGTTTCTTTAATTTATGTTGCTGCTCAGATCAGGCAGAACACAAAAGCCATAACAGTTTCAACGAGCCACGCCTGTCTAGATCTGCACGTCGGAATTATTTCCCCAATTATGGTGGAAAAGGAATTCAGAGATATTTACTGGCGTGGGCTCAAGGGATTGTCGCGCCTGCAGGGAGCCGAAACTGCTGCATTTGCAGTTTGGGCCATAAATACCTTTCGGATATGGGAGACCTTTTGGTTCCAGTGGCAAGACGGTGTCTTCGACAGTCACACCTGGAAGGGCTGGGAGAGGCAGTTTGCGGATCTGTTCGCATACCCAGGAATAAAGGAAGTCTGGCTAATCCGAAAGCATCAATTAAGTGACGAGTACTGCAATTGGGTAGAACAGCACGTTGCTGGTGCCAGTTCAAAGCCTTTGTATGTCACTCAGGAGGGGATTGAGTCTTGAGGCGTGGGCCTTGAAAGTCTAAGCCAGCTGCGCCTTGGTCACCCTGAGGCTGGGAGTACTGTTCAGTACGTGGAAGAAGGTCGATTTGAATTGCCGCCTCTGGCCGAAGGCGGAAGTTCAGAGAATAGAATTTTCGTTTATTCGACTGTGCTAATTCTGCGCCACACCAGCCGTCATTTACCGGCATTTACTGGCGTTTACTGGCACATTGAGGAAAGGGAAAACACCGCAAGTAGCTGATTATTAACACTAAAAAGTGTTCACATATTGATCTCTTAATCCGATGGTGGAAGGTTCGAATCCTTCACGGCCCGCCAATAGAATCAAGGTGCATTCCGGTCACAGGGTCAACACTTTATCCGCTTCCGGCCAGAATCGGCGGGCCAGTATTCAACACCGACCGGCTAAATTGTTGGGCACGTCCTACAGGAAAGGAACGTCATCGAGGTCGGTTTCGGTCTCGACGTTGGCACCTGGGGGAAGTTTTGCCATTTGCTCGCGCAGCATCTCGACGTGTTCGGACTCCTCGTCCCGGAGTTCGGTGAACAGTTTCTTGACGTCGGGATCGGTGATGCCGGCCAAGGCCATGTCGTAAAAATCATAAGCCTTCTTCTCGGCGGCGAGCCCAACCTCGAACGCCTGCAGCGCGGACATGCCGCGGTGCGGCGCTCCCACGTCCGGCGCCTCGACGTCGTAGAGATCGGTCAGTTTCAGTTTCATCGGGGCCTTGCCGAACAGGGCCATGCGGCGTTTGAGCAACTCATTGCCGTGTTTGGCCTCGTTGTCGACCATCGAGGCGAAGAAAGCGCCGGCGTCATAACCACCGAGCTGCGAGGCGAACATCTTGTAACGCTGGAGCGCTTCCTCTTCGATCAGGATCGCGAGGTCGAGGGCATCCATCAGGCTGAGCTCGGACAGGTCTAGATTGGTGGACATTGAATGGGACTCCTGTTGGTTTGGACGTTCCGAAGCGGCCCGTTTGCTGTGCCACAAGCGATTTGCACCAGCCGGGTCCCCTCCGCGGGGCCAACGGCGCTTAAGACCGCACAATTATAACATCGCGGTCTGAATTGGTACGACATCGCGGGGCAGGATTTTCGGAACAAATCCCATGCGGTCCACCGTTGTCCAAATGGTCGTTTACCGATTAATCAGTTTCTGCAGGTGCCCGGGGTAGCGCGCTCCTTGCACGTCGATACTGGCCAACGCCGCATCGATCGCGGCAAGGTCTTGCTCGCCAAGCTGAATCTCCAGGGCGCCGATATTTTCCTCGAGCCGTGCGAGCTTGGTCGTGCCGGGGATCGGCACGACCCACGGCTTTTGCGCCAGCAGCCACGCCAGCGCGATTTGTGCCGGGGTCGCCTGCTTGTCGGCCGCGATCTGCGCCAGTCGATCGACGAGGCCCTGGTTCGCCTCGCGAGCCTCTGCGCTGAAGCGCGGCACGATGCTGCGGATGTCGTTGTCGGCGAACCCGGTGCCGGCGTCGATGCGGCCGGTGAGAAAGCCCCTGCCGAGCGGGGCGTAGGGCACAAAACCGATATCGAGTTCTTCGAGCAGCGGCAGGATTGCGGCCTCCGGCTCACGCCACCACAGCGAATATTCGCTCTGTAGCGCGGTCACGGGTTGCACGGCATGCGCGCGCCGAATGGTTGTCACGCCCGCTTCGGAGAGCCCGAAATGCCTGACCTTGCCTTGCCCGATCAGGTCTTTCACCGTGCCGGCCACATCCTCGATCGGCACCTCCGGGTCGACCCGGTGCTGGTAGAACAGATCGATGGCTTCGACACCGAGGCGTCGCAGCGATGCTTCGGCCACCTCCCTGATGTGCGCCGGCCGGCTGTCCACTCCCGCCGGGCGCTCGCTGTCCTGGCCGATTTTAAAGCCGAACTTGGTCGCGATGACCACCTCGTCCCTGAACGGCGCCAACGCCTCGCCCACCAGTTCCTCGTTGACAAAGGGCCCGTAGACCTCGGCTGTGTCGAAGAATGTCACACCGCGCTCGACCGCCCCGCGGATGACGCCGATCGCCGCGTCCTTGTCCGCGGGCGGCCCGTAGCCGGAACTCATGCCCATGCAGCCGAGCCCCAGCGCCGACACCTCGAGCCCGCTCTTTCCCAACTTGCGTTTTTCCATTTGGACCTCTCTGTCGTGAATACCGAATGATACCCGCCCCCTTGGGTTATACACCGAGCAACAGCGGTTGTATCACTCGTTGTCCAGATCCGGAAGTCAGCTGTGTTCGTCGAGGTGAGTTTAACCGGCGCAGTATGCTGCGCTTGGTGAGACAGCGGGCAGTCCCGGGTCCTCCATGTGGACCGAGACGGCCACCCTGCGACTGGAATTCGGCTACCTGTGAACTGCGATTCTACGTTCGCGAGTGAACTCCCGCAGGCCGATGCCAGGACGAATTACCGCCCTTCTTCCTCACCCGTTGGCTCTTTGGACGTTCTGATATCACCTTCACCGTACTCAAAATCTCCGGGTGTTCCCACCTTGGCGAGAATGGAGACCCACACCGGCTTTTCGTTTCTCAACAAATCGATGATGTCGCGATACTGACTTTCAAAGAAATTGAGATAGATGATGTGACCCCTGCTTTGAATATACAGGGCATCCGCCGGCAGCGGTGAAAAACCGTCGGGGTAAAAATGCAGTGTTCCCACGTGGGAAATGCCGTAGTACAGCTCAACGGTTATTGAGTATTCCAGCCTCGCGGCCTTTTTGGGGGTCCAGTGGTAGACCTTGTATGCATCTACCATTGATGTCGTAGTCGCCATATCTCCTCCTTGAGATGAGTTCAAGCTGCCCGAGCATTACGATTTGAGCCGGAGAACACAATGATCCAGATCAAGTCGCAGCCGGATTCAACGCCGTTGATCGTCGAAGATACGGCCGGGGCAATGAGGCTATTTCTCCGGACCGACCTCATCCGGATGGCGATAGGTGCCGTCGAAGCTGGTCACCCATGTTTTGCCGTCCTCCGAATCCTCGATGAACTGGCGCACGCTGCCGTCGGGGTTCGGCGTGAACGTCATCCGCCGGAAGGCCGTCTTGCCGTCCCTGTCGCCAAAACCATTGGCTTCGAAGCGCATGGCCCCGTCGCGGAACTCGCCTTCGTAGTGCGTGACCGTGCCGTTGTCGGAGGTCCACACCTGGTGCCAGTGGCCCGATGTCGGGTCGAAGAAGTTGACGCTGGTGCCGCGGTCCCCGTACACATTGGTCCAGGATTCCCTGACGACGCAATTGGCAAGGTCGTGGCGTATGTGGTTTTCGCCGACGAGCTGTCCCTGCGGGTTGGTGACCTGCCAGTCACCCAGCCAGAAGTCGAACTGCGCGGCTTCCCCGCGGCCCCTGCAGGGGTGTTTTGCCAGATCCGCCTGGGCCAGCAGTGACTTGAATTCGGCGTTGTCCGCCAGTTGCGGGATGCCGCCGATTTTTGGCAACAACGCGACCGCCTTTGGATTGAAGGCATAGGCGCGCCGCAGAAACCCCAGGGCATCGTCGGTCCGGCCCTGGATAGCGGCGATCTGGGCCATCCGCATCATGGCGCCGGCCGGCTGGAACTTCATATCGGCGGCATGCCGGAAGGCGTCCAAAGCCGCGTCGTAGTGTCCCGCGTCCTGCTGTGCCCGGCCCTCGGCGTACCAGCCCATACCGGTTTGCGGTTCGGCAGCCGCCAGGTCGGCGGTTGCCATTAGTGCCGTTAAAAATATCGCGGTGATCTTCATGCTCTCGACCTTTGTGCTGTGTTCATCCGCACAGGATGCCACGAAACCAAAGGCCGGGTTCACGTCGGCGCGGCGAGCAGAGGCATAAACAGGACGGAGTATTCACGACCCCGCTTCCAGGGCGCTGACGAATTCAGGAATCCAGTATCTGCTTCCTGACGCGTTTCCTCTGCTCGCGTCCATCGAGGCGGTAAATCTTGACGATGTTGGCCGGGATGTTGATGCCCCAGCGGTCGAGAACACGCACGCGGTCGAAACGCGAGTAAATCGTCGAGCCCGTCGACGAAACGGTGATTTTCTCGGCGAAAGGCAATTCCGGCAGACGTCGGTCCAGGATCAGGAGATATGACCTGGACGGCGATGTATAAACGATCAGGGAGCGTTGGTCGATCACGTTCCAGCCGTCGATGCTCCAGTTCTGGAAGCGGTCGACGGTGGGCAGGTTGTCGAAGCGGTACTTGGCGTCGAGCGCCTTCGCGTCCTTGGCGAACGCGGTGCCGCCGACGAGACCCAATGTCAGCAATACTACGATAATGTTCTTCATGGCCGTGTCCATTTCCGAGTCCCTCACAGGGTCATTCTGAAATGCACATCCTTAATACAGACTGAATGGCAGCCTGTTCGTTTGGACAGCCATGGCATATTTTAATTCAGGGTAAAATGCATTGTCAGCAGATGACCCGGCGATTATTCGTGTCATTTTCAAGCCGTTACCAGGGAGTCCCGGCGATGAACAAAACGAAGATTTTTTACGGATTCAGCAGCATGCTGCTGCTGCTCGCTTTTCTGATGCCTTCAACTCGTGGAGATCAGGCCATGTCTCTTGTCATTACATCCCCGGAGTTTTCAAGCATGGGTGACATACCCGCGCGGTTCACCTGTGAAGGCCGCGATCTTTCCCCGCCGCTCGTGTTTGCCGGCGCACCGGATGGCACTCGCAGCCTCGCGCTGATCGCCGACGATCCGGACGCGCCCGACCCGGCGGCCCCGCGCATGACCTGGGTGCACTGGATACTCTACAACCTGCCGGCCGGTGCCGGCGGTCTCGAAGAGGCGGTCAAGGATCTGCCGGATGGGACACTGGAGGGGCTCAACGACTGGAAGCGCACCGGTTACGGCGGCCCTTGCCCGCCGATTGGCAGGCACCGGTATTTTTTCAAGCTTTACGCGCTGGACGTGGTGCTGCCCGACCTCGGCCGGCCTTCAAAGGCCGACCTCGAGCAGGCCATGCGCGGCCACGTACTGGCTCAAGCGCAACTGGTGGGCAATTACGAGAAGCGGCAATAGCCAATTACCAAACCGGGCCGGGTTACCGGCCGTGCGGCGGGACATCGACTCGACGGCACGACATCGGCAAGATGAAAGAATGTGGTGAGCAGCGGGGTCCTTTTGAGTGCAGAGACCCTGGAACGAGGCCCGGTACGCCCACTCGGCGGCGTACAGCTTGAATTGCCCGCGGGACGGTTCGCAAGACGAGGGAAAATGAAAATGTATCGAGCATGGTCGTTGGCTTGGTTGTGTCTCCTTGGCGGCGGTTGCGGCGGTGGGGACCCGGACTTTTGCACGTTATTGACCATCGAGGAGGTGACGAAACTGGACGCCGGTGTCGCAACGAGTAAAACCAGCGTGCGCGGCAAGACGGCGCCGACGCGCTATTGCGTCTACACGAACCGCAATGGTGAGGAAGTGTTCATGCTGTCCATGGGCACGGCTACCAAGAATCCACCCACCAGCATACTCCAGGTTTACGCCAGGTATATGGACGGGAGCAAAAGCGTCCGCACCGTCCCCGATGTCGGTAATTCCGCCGCGGCTTTGTTCTCCGACGATTACGAAGAAGACAGATTCCGCATACTCATCGCCAACAACGACAAGTGGTCCGTCACCATCCGGGCGAAGGGAATCCGGGATGAAAGTTCGCCGAGGTTCGATGTCGTCAAAGAACTCGCCGATAAAGCCCTGTCGAGGTTCTAGTGGCTTCCGTTGCGTACGGAAAGGGTCCCTCCCTGTTGGTGCCAGTGGTCAACCGTTGCTATGATCGGCCTTGAGAATTTGCATCCGCTTCACGCAGACAGGAGGTCAGTGTCATGTCGGGCAACCGCAATACTTTCACAGCCTGGCTTATCGGAGCCGTATTTCTGATCGTCGGCACCGCCCAGGCGGGTTCCGGCAAGAGCAAGGGCGCACACGGAAACGCCCCGAAGGTACTGAAGTCCGGATCTGGAGCCAGCATGTCGGTCACGGTAAGTGCTGGCATCAGTATCGGCGATGCGCGCGCCTTGGCCACCACTTACAAGCTCACGGGTGTAAAGCCGCTGCCGCCCGGCATCCGCAAGAACCTCGCCCGCGGAAAGCCGCTGCCGCCGGGTATCCAAAAGACACGCATGCCGGCCGCTTTTGTGGAACGGCTGCCCCGTCACGATGGCTACGAATGGCGCCGGGCGGGCGCCGACCTGGTGCTGGTCGTATCTGGCACCCTCGTCATCACCGACGTGTTGCGCGGCGTCTTCGACTGATCGGGCGATTCAGCCCAGGGCGACGAATTTCTGCTCTTTCATGGCGTCGACATAGCCCTGGAACGGCGCGTTAACGTCGGCCCAGTGGCGCAGGCGCTTGACGTTGCCGAGCCAGCGCTGGATGTTCGGGTAGGCCGAGAAATCGATGTGCACGATTTCACCGACGGTCACCAGCGCGGCGCCGAAATAATCGGCGATCGTGATCTCATTGCCGCACAGGTACGGTTTGTCCGGCCCGAGCCAGTGGTCGTTCAGTAAGCTCAGCCAGCGTCTGGCTTTGTCCTTGCCCCATTCGATCGTCGCCGCGTGAGCCTCGTCGCTGCGGCGCTTGTGGTGGGGGAACAGCTGCGGATAGCAGAAGTTATAGCCGAAATCACGGTAAAAGTTGGTGTTCAGCCAGTCCATGACCTCATTGACCTTGGCGCGCTTTTTCAGGTCCTTCGGATAGGCCGGAGAATCGACTTTGTCGGCGAGGTACTTGAGGATGGCGGAACCCTCGGTCAGTTGCAGGTCGCCATCGACCAGCATCGGCACGAGGCAATTGGGGTTCAGGTTGGAGTAAGGGGGCTGCAGTTGCGCACCGCTCATCAGATCCACCGCTTCCTTTTCGATCGGAATGTCGTTTTCCGCCGCGAACAACAGGATCGGCCGGCAAACGGTCGATACAGGGTGCATGTAGAGTTTCATCAATTCGTTTCCCGGGTCGTGGGTCAATGACCGATTCTAACAGGCTGGCCGGCGTTGCCGGGGCGATCACCCATCTTCTGACCCACGCGCCATGTCGGAGTTCAGCCACGGGTGTGCCGGTGTCAGCCGGCGCTGCCACGCTGCGGGACTTGCAAGACGGCGCAGCGTGTCGCGGCGCAAAATCAGCATGGGCCGCCGGGTTGATTGATACGCGATCAACACCATGTCTGTTTACGGTGAGCGAAGAATTCAGTTTGATATCAAAGTAAATATCTAAATTAATCAATAACTTGAATAATTCATTGGTTTGACGTAGTATTAGCGATTCGAAATAACCCCGCCGTGTGATGCTTTACACCCGCCATCGTCTTTCGAGCTGCCATCCACAGTTCAGAGCAAGCGGTACGGGCGCTATTTGACCCGGCACGGGGTTGCGCGGCGCGGGTTCGGTGCAAACAAAAAAGGAGATTCCAGGCAGCGATGTGCGGTATATGTGGTGAGATTCGATTTGACGCGAAGCACGTGAGGCCCGGCCGGTTGGAGGCGATGAACGCAAGCATGGCCTCGCGCGGTCCGGATGACCATGGCATCAATCTGCAGGGGAGCAGGGGTTTTGGTCACCGCCGTCTTCGGATCATGGATCTCAGTTCGGCCTCGCAACAGCCGATGGTGGATCCGGCGCTCGGTCTCGGGATCGTCTTCAACGGGGCAGTCTACAACTACCCGGCTTTGAGGGAAGCGTTGCGGCAGGAAGGCTATTCGTTTTTCTCTGCCGGCGACACCGAGGTGGTTTTGAAAGCCTACCACGCCTGGGGACCCGACTGCGTCGACCGCTTCGAGGGCATGTTTGCCTTCGCCGTTTGGGAACGCGACAGCGGTCGCACTTTCCTGGCGCGCGACCGGCTCGGTATCAAGCCGCTGTATTACACCGTCGATAGCAATCGCTTTCGCTTCGCATCCAGCCTGCCAGCGCTGCTGGCCGGCGGTGACGTGGACAAGACCCTCGACCCCAAGGCGCTCAATTTCTACATGAGTTTTCACGCCGTCGTGCCGCCGGACCAGACGATGCTGAAGGCCGTCAGGAAAATGGCGCCAGGCACGACCCTGCTGGTGGAGCAGGACGGCGGCACGACTTCGAAACGATATTGGGAACTGAGCTATGCACGCTCAGAAGATGACGAGAAACGCAGCTTCGACGACTGGCGTGAAGGCTTGCTGGACGAGCTGAGGTTGGCGGTGCACAAGCGTCAGCTGGCGGCGGTCGATGTCGGTGTCCTGCTCTCGGGCGGGGTGGACTCGAGCCTGCTCGTGGGTCTGCTCGCCGAGGCCGGCACCGCGGGTTTGCACACGTTTTCGGTCGGATTCGAAGCCGTCAATGGCGAGCAGGGCGACGAATTTCAATACTCGGACATCGTCGCCGCGGAGTTCGGCACCGCTCACCACAAGATTCACGTGGCCTCGAGCGAGCTGCTGCAGGAATTGCCGGCGGCGATCGCCGCCATGTCGGAGCCGATGGTCAGCCACGACTGCATTGGCTTCTACCTGCTGTCGCGCGAAGTCGCCAAGCATTGCAGGGCCGTCCAGAGCGGTCAGGGGGCGGACGAGGTCTTCGGCGGCTACCACTGGTACCCGCCGTTGGCGCACAGCACCGAGCCATTTGACGCCTACCGCGAGGCCTTTTTCGACCGTGACTACGCCGAGTATTGCGAAACCGTGCGCGATGGTTTCCAGGTGGGCGATTGCGCCGGTGATTTCGTGCGTGCCCATTTCGGACAGCCGGGCGCGGACGACCCTGTCGACAAGGCCCTGCGCCTCGATACCGGTGTGATGCTGGTGGACGACCCGGTCAAGCGCGTGGACAACATGACGATGGCCTGGGGCCTGGAAGCCAGGGTTCCTTTTTTGGACCACAGGCTGGTCGAATACGCCGCCCGCATACCGTCGCGGCACAAGCTCGGTGACGGCGGCAAGAAGATACTCAAGGAGGCCGCGCGCTCGGTGATTCCCGCTGCCGTGATCGACCGGCCCAAGGGCTATTTCCCCGTGCCCGCGCTGAAATACCTCAGGGGTCAGTTGCTCGATTATGTGCGCGACGCGTTGCTCAGTGACACGGCAAAACGGAGAAACCTCTACAACACCGATTACCTCGAGCTGTTGCTGGATGCACCGGAAGACCACATCACCCCGCTGCGCGGGTCCAAGCTGTGGCAAGTGGGCCTGCTCGAACTGTGGCTGCAGAGCCAGGGAGTATGAACATGAACTACCCGGAAGAAAAAGACACGATGCGCTTCACCGACCAGCCGCCGTCGTACCAGCACCTGGACGCGGTGCGAAAGAAGGAGCAGCCTCACAGCACGCTGCACGAGGATGTCAGCATCCAGTGCGGCTGGGGGCGCGTCATCATGGGCCACACTTTCAAGAACCCGGACGACATCGCCGCGCAATTGCTCAAGGAGTCGCCCGGCAAGCGCGATATCGCCCTGTACGTGGCAGATCCTCACGTCGTCCTTGCGGCTGCCCCGCAGATACTGTTTTTGGACCCCTCCGACACTTACCGGCTCGACCTGGTAAGCCCGTTGCTCGAACCCGCCATGATGAAAGGACTGGACTGTGGACGGGTTGTGTCCCGGGATGAGGCGCGCGCCGTCAACAAGCTCTACCTGAAACGGGACATGGTGCCGACGGACCCGGATTACATCTGGGACCATCGGGATTCGGACGAACTCGTTTACCTGGTGATCCGCGACGACGCTTCCGGCGCCGTCGTCGGCACGGTGATGGGCATCAATCACCTGGCCCTGTTCGACGATCCGTCACGCGGTTCCAGCCTGTGGTGCCTGGCCGTCGATCCGCAGGCCAGCCGCCCGGGAATCGGCGAACTGCTGGTGCGCCTGCTCGCCGATTATTTTCTCGATCACGGTTGCGCCTACATGGACCTCAGCGTCCTGCACAACAACGAGCAGGCCAAGGCCCTTTACAAGAAACTCGGGTTTCGCCAGGTGCACACCTTTGCGGTCAAGAACAAGAACGCCTTCAATGAAACGCTTTTCCTGGGACCCGAACTCGACGAGCAGCTCAACCCTTACGCCCGCATCATTGTCGACGAGGCCCGCTCGCGCGGCATCAGCGTGGAGATACTGGACGCCGAAGAAGGCTATTTTCGCCTCAGCCGCGGCGGCAAGCAGATCGACTGCAGGGAATCACTGTCCGAGCTGACATCCGCGGTAGCGATGAGCCGCTGCCAGGACAAGCTCGTGACCCACCGCTGGCTGCGCCGTGCCGGTTTGAAGACACCGGAGTACCGCGTCGCCGGACGGACCGACGCCAACGTCGCGTTCCTGGAAAAGCACAGCCGCATCGTGGTCAAACCGGCCGTCGGCGAGCAGGGCAAGGGCATCACCGTCGGCGTCGGCAGCCCTCCCGCGCTGGAAGATGCGCTGGCGGAGGCCCGGCGATACCATGACCGGGTCCTGCTGGAGTGCTGTTATCCCGGCCAGGACTTGCGCGTGGTCGTGATCGGTTTCAAGGTGGTGGCGGCTGCCGTGCGCAAGCCGCCGGAAGTCGTCGGCGACGGCAAGCTGAAGATACAGCAGTTGATCGAGAAACTCAGCCGGCGGCGGCGTGCATCGACCCGCGGCGAAAGCGCGATTCCGATCGATACCGATACGCGTCAATGCCTGGCGGAGCAGGACCTGGCGCTCGGCACGGTATTGCCGGCGGGCCAGCGCGTGACGGTGCGAAAGACCGCAAATTTCCACACCGGGGGCACGATACACGATGTCACCGACGAATTGCATCCCGCACTGATCGAGGCTGCGGAGAAGGCGGCGCGTCAACTGGACATCCCGGTGGTGGGGTTGGACTTTATCGTCGACTCCCCGCAGCAACCGGAGCACGTCATCATCGAGGCCAATGAGCGAGTCGGCTTGGCCAACCACGAACCCCAGCCGACGGCCCAACGTTTTATCGACCTGCTTTTCCCGCTTTCGGTGAGTATCCGCGGCGGCAAGGACGATGAGGTGAAACATGGTTGACCGCCAACTATTGCAATCGACGTTGCTCGACCTGCTGGCCATTCCCAGCCCCAGCGGCCTCACCAACGAAGTGGTCCGTTATATCGCCACGCAACTGGAATCGATGGGTGTCATTTACGATATGACCCGCCGCGGCACGATAAGGGCCCGCTTGCCCGGTGCCGGAACGGGAGACCCGGCACAGGCCATCGTCAACCATGTCGACACCATCGGCGCCATGGTGCGGCAGATCAAGCCTGACGGGCGCCTGGGAGTCGCGCCGATCGGTTACTGGAGCAGCCGGTTTGCGGAAGGTGCCCGGGTAACGCTGTTTTCAGGGCAGAAGGCGCATCGGGGTACGCTGCTGCCGACGGTATGCTGGGGCGTGTCGCACGACAAGGGTGTCAACGACATCCCGCTGGACTGGGATCACGTCGAGCTGCGGCTGGATGCGCCGGCGCAGGACGAGGCAGCTGTCGCCGCCCTGGGCATCGACGTCGGTGATTTCATCGCCCTCGACAGCTCGCCCGAGGTGCTGGAGCACGGTTTCGTCGTCGGCCGCAATCTCGATAACAAGGCCGGGGCGGCGGCGGTTCTGGCAACCATCCGCCATGTCGTGGACAACGGCGTGGAACTGCCGCGGGACACGTATTTCCTGTTTACGGTCACCGAGACGGTGGGCTCCGGTGCGGGCAGTGCGATTCTGCCCGAGGTCAGCGAGTTGGTGACGGTGGATTTTGCCTCCGTTCCCGCCGGCGAGGCATCGGCCTTTGAGCGGGTGACGATCGCCTCGGGCGATGCGGCCGGTCCGTATGACTACCACCTTACCGCGCACCTGCACCGGCTTGCCGTGGATAACCAGATTCCGTGCCGACGGCGTGTGCTGGCGGCATCGCACAACGACGCTGCCTCGGCGCTGGCCGCCGGTCACGACGTCAGGACCGCGGTGATCACCTACGCCGGCGATGCGTCCCACAGTATCGAGCGCACCCATTTCAAGAGCCTCGAGAATATCGTCAAACTTCTGCTGGCCTATATGCGCAGCGCGCCGACGTTCAAGCGCGACACCTCGACGACCACCGTGTCGGATTTCAGTCACCAGATCGATAGCGAGAGCCTGCCCGAGCAGAGCGTGGAAATCCCTGACGCGGCCGAAGTGATCCGGCGCAACCAATGAGTGTGACCGCCCGCGACCTGCCTGTGGACGAGGCCTACCTGCACGAGTGTCTGCGTGAACTCCTGGCCATTCCCAGCCCGACCGGATTGACCGACGAGGTCGTCCGCTACGTATGCCGTCAATTGGACCGGTTGGATATCGACCATACGCTGAGCCGGCGCGGAACCATCAGGGCGGTGTTGCCCGGCCGCGCCCGGGACCGGGCGCGCGCAGTGGCCAACCACCTCGACACGATTGGCGCAGTCGTGACCGGGATCGGTGTCAACGGTCGCCTGTCGATCATACCCATCGGGCTTTGGTCCAGCCGTTTCGCCGAGGGGGGCAGGGTAACCGTCTTTGCGGACAGCGGCGCATTCCGGGGTCAGGTCCTGCCGCTGCTGGCCTCCGGTCACGCCTTCAACGAGCAAATCGACCAGTTGCCGGTGGGCTGGGATCAGGTCGAGGTGCGGCTGAACGAGCGCGTGAACAGTGCGGCAGGCGTCTACGCCCTCGGCATACGCCCCGGGGATTTCGTCGCTTTCGATGCGGACCCCGAGTGGGATGCCTCGGGCTATATTACTGCGCGGCACCTCGACAACAAGGCCGGTGCGGCCGCTAACCTGTGCGCCCTGAAAGCACTGGTCGACTCCGCGGTAATGCCCGCGGCCGATCTGCACCTCATGTTCACCGTGACGGAGGAAGTCGGTACCGGCGCCGGCGCGTCCCTGGATCAGCGCGTTGCGGAGTTTGTCGGCATCGACATCGGACCCGTCGCGCCGGGCCAGAACGCGCGGGAAACCGGGGTTACGCTGTGCGCCCAGGACACCAGCGGGCCATTCGACCGTGACCTGACGGGGTATTTGCGGCGCCTGTGCCGCGGCCACGGCATCGCTTGCCAGACCGATGTCTTTCGCTACTACTACTCCGATGCCAACTCCGCGATCATCGCCGGTCATGACGTGCGCCACGCCCTGGTGACGTTTGGCACCGACGCGACCCACGGATACGAGCGCACGCACAGCGACAGCCTCGCCAGCGTCGCCCGGCTGCTCGCGGTCTACGCGCAGTCGCCGCTGCTGGACGACCCCGACTGTTGCCACCGATAAGAGCATAATGGCCGCAACGGCCGGGGATCGGCGGATCGAGATTTCTTTCCCGTACGCACGCGGTTAAAATACCCTTGTGAACCATTCCGGTTTTCACAGTCGACCGGCAAAAATCCCGACAGACGAACAGGGATTCGCAGCATTCCATTCCCTGCAAAAGCGTTCCGTTGCGGTCAACGTCATCCTGCGATCCGCCTCCCTTGGCAGCGGGCGACGAGCCGTCGATGTTCCGACACCCATTTTGGCAGCGCGGCGTATTGCCGTGCCCGCCCGGTTTCCAACATCGCGAGCTGGCATTTCACATGGAACCACATTAACGGACGGGCTTGCTGAACGGGCGCCGGGGAAAGGGCGGCCGGAAGTCGGGAATGATTGATCGGTGGCGGCGGCAAGCGTACTTGACGGCGGGGATAAATCTGGACCGTGGGAATTACGCGGCGGGAGTGAACGATGGCTAGCAAGAGGGCGATCAGCCTTGTATTGGTTTTCCTGCTCGTGGCCATCGGCGCCGCAGCGTTCTGGCTGAGCAGGCAGGAGCAACAGGTCCAAACCGAACTGGTGCTGTACGGCAACGTGGATATCCGTGAAGTCGACCTGGCGTTCAACAACAGCGAACACATCCATAAGTTGCTGGTCCAGGAAGGCGACCGCGTGCGTGGGGGACAACTCTTGGCAACCTTGCATCGTGAGCGTGCGCAGGCGGAGGTTGCCAATGCCCGTGCCCGGGTTGCCGCGTGGCGCGCGGCAGTCGCCCGCTTGCAGAACGGCAGCCGCCCGCAAGAAGTTCTACAGGCGCGGGCGAATGTCGCTGCCGCCACGGCGAGACTGAATGACGCACAACTCATATTCGAGCGCGCGCGGGACCTGTCCAGGAAGCAGGACATATCCGAGCAGGCACTGGATAACGCGCGGGCCAATCTCGAGGTGGCCCGGGCCGACCTGAAAGTGGCAGAAGAGGCCCTGGGGTTGTCCATCGAAGGGCCGAGAACCGAGGACATTGACGAGGCAAAGGCTCAGCTGGAGTCGGTTGAGGCGCAGTTGGCCCTGGCGCTGGAAGTGTTGAAGGATACCGGATTGTACGCTCCCGCTGACGGCGTCATTCGCAACCGCATACTTGAGCCGGGTGACATGGCGACACCCCGGACGCCGGTGTTTACCCTGGCGCTGGGCGACCCCGTGTGGGTGCGCGCCTATGCGTCGGAGTTCGATTTGGGCAAGCTGTCGCCGGGGATGCTGGCCGACGTGTCGACTGACAGTTATCCCGGCAAGGCCTACCGGGGCTGGGTCGGATATATTTCGCCGACGGCCGAATTCACACCCAAAAACGTGCAAACGCCCGAGTTGCGCACCCGCCTGGTCTACCAGGTCAGGATTTATGTGTGCAATCCGCAGGATGAACTTCGCCTTGGAATGCCGGCGACTGTTTCCATCGATCTTGACCAGGCCAAACCGAAACCCGGGCAGACCGTTCCTGCTTGTACACGACCCGGGGACGGTTGACGTGGGCGAGGCGGCGGCCCTCGTTTTCGACGGGGTCAGCAAGACATTCCCGGCTGGCGGGACGGTGGTCACCGCATTAAATTCGGTCGATATCAGCATCGGGGCCGGCAAGGTGACCGGGCTGATCGGGCCAGACGGCTCCGGCAAAACGACGCTGATACGGCTCGCGGCCGGGCTGTTGTGGCCGGATGCGGGCGGAATTTCCGTCTTGGGCATCGATGCGGTCGAG
>Ga0210122_1000194_pt1 | contig 19533 bp, 15 predicted proteins | sample Muzzi_CordB_D2_FD_185530 | JGI IMG/M metagenome (GOLD analysis project Ga0210122, IMG submission 185530) | Wetland microbial communities from San Francisco Bay, California, USA, that impact long-term carbon sequestration - Muzzi_CordB_D2 (SPAdes) | ecosystem: Environmental > Aquatic > Marine >... | reverse complement strand
AGCGGGTAACCCGCCGGACCCGTAACCCTACCTGATCGGCACCAGGCGGCGGCGGGCGATGGCCAGAACCGCTTCGCGATGGACGATGTAAAGGCCGCTGGCGATCACGATGGCGACCCCGACCACCACATGCAGAGCGGGCAGGTCGCCCCAGATCACATAGCCGAACAGCACCACCCAGATCATCGAACTGTACTTGAGGGGGCTGATCACTCCCGCCTCGCCAAGCCGGAAGGCCTTGGTCATGAAAAGCTGTGCGATGCCGCCGATGATGCCCACCATGGCTAACATCAGAAATCCTCCCACCGTGGTTTCGGTCCAGCCGAACAGCACCAGCAGCACCGCCCCGGTAACGGTCCCGAACAGCGAGAAATAGAAAGTAATGGCTGCCGAGCTTTCGGTCGTGCCCAGCCGGCTGACCAGGACCATCGCCAGCGCGTACATGCCGGCCGCTGCCAATGCCCCGAAGGCCGCCGGCTGCATTGCGGAACCGCCGGGCTGGATAATGATCAGGACGCCGGCAAAACCGATGGCGACGGCACCCCAGCGCCGGACACCTACCTTCTCGCCAAGCGCCGGCCCTGCCAGCGCGGTCAGGAAAAGCGGCCCCGCAAACAGGATTGCGGCGGCATCCGCGAGCTTCATGACGGAGTAGGCATGAAAGATCAGCGCCATCGACAGCACGCCGACCAGCCCACGCAGGAAATGCGCCCCCGGCCGGCGGGTCCGCAGCGTCGCAAGCCCGCCGGAAAAATGTGCGAGCAACAGGCACGGTATCAGCGCAAAAGCCGAGCGGAAGAAGACGATCTGGTGGACGGGATAGTCGGCCGACAGCCACTTGATCATCGCATCCATGATCGCGAACAGGAACAGGCTCGCCATAAGATGCGCCGCGGCCATCAGATTCTGCCGCACCGGTGCTCCGGTGAGGGTGCTGTCGATCATCCGCGGATACTGCCTGAATACTGTACTACCGACCTATTACGCGCGAACGCCACAAACAAGCAACGCGAATATTGCAGGCTTGCCATGCCGCTGGGGAGCATCCTCGCCGGCCACTCCGGCGTCTTGCGCTACCGAAGCGGCAGGTCGCGGCGGCGTTCGACGATGGCAAGGCGGGTTTCGCGGTGCAGGATATAGAGGCCGCTTGATATCACGATGGCCAGGCCGCCGACCACCATCATGTCCGGCAGCGCGCCCCAGAAGAGATAGCCGAACAGCACCGACCAGATAATCGAGCTATAGCGCAGCGGGCTGATCACCGCCGCCTCGCCCAAACGCAGCGCCTGGGTGAGGAACAGCTGCGCCGTGCCGCCGATCAGTCCGATCATCGCCAGCGCCAGAAAGTCGACCGGCGTGGGCGTCACCCATCCGAACATGGCGATCAGTACGAGACTGACCAGCGTGATGAAGACAGACAGGTAAAATGTAATTGTCGCCGCACTTTCCGTAGAGCCCAGGCGGCGCATCAGGGTCATGGCGACCGCGAAAAGGAAAGCGGCGGCCAGCACGCCAATGGCCGCGGGCTGTAGCGCGGTCGTTCCCGGCTTGACGATCAGAAGAACCCCTACGAAGCCTATCATTACCGCGGTCCATCGGCGCGCCCCCACGGCTTCGCCCAGCACCGGCCCGGCCAGCGCGGTCAGGAACAAGGGCGCGGCGAACAGGATGGCGCCCACATCGGCCAGATTCATGGTTTCATAGGCGCTGAAGACCAGCCACATCGCGCTTAACCCCACCGCGGACCGCAGGAGATGTTCAAGGGGCCGCGTCGTCTTGAGCGAGGATATGCCGCCCGCCTGCCAGACCAGGACCAGACAGGGAATCAGACCGAAAATGGCGCGGAAGAAAACAAGCTGGTGTACCGGATAATCCGCCACTTGCCACTTGATCAGCACTTCCATCACGCCGAACAGGAAAAGCCCGATCACCATATGGATCGCGCCCAGCACATTATGCCGCGCGCTAACCGCGACCGCCGGGCCCGGTATTGTCAAAGCAGACGGCCCAGGGCATCGAAGAACCGCTCGATATCCCTGTCGTTATTGTAGAGGTGCGGGGTGACGCGCACCGACGCGCCGCGGACACTGACATGGATGTTTTCCGCCGCCAGCCGCGTGCCCAGCCCTTCCGGCACGCCGCCCTCGAAACGCAGGCCCAGAAAATGCCCGGCGCGCAGCCCCTGGGATACGGAGTCGATGCCCATCGCGCGCGCCCGTGCGGCCATCGCCTCGTTGCGGGCCGACAGGGTCGCCTGGATGTTCCCGACGCCCCAGTCCAGGATCTGGCGCATCGCAGCGATCGCCTGCGGCATCAGCCCGAAATTCGCCCGCTCGCCCATATCGAAACGGCGGGCGCCGAGCTGGAAGTCGTCGCGGTAACTGACCAGTCCCGAGAAGTCCTCCGATCCCGCCCGCACGATCCAGTTCTGCTCGATCGGCCGTCCCGCATGGTGCTTTGGGTCGACATAGAGGAAGCCGAGGCTGTACGGCCCGAGCATCCATTTGTAGGAAGCCGCAACCAGAAAATCCGGACGCACCCTGCGAACATCCAGCGGCATGGCGCCAAGCGATTGCGTTGCATCCACGGCCAGGGCCGCACCGACGTCGCGCAAGGCCACGCCCACCCGCTCCAGATCGATCAGGCCGCCATCGGTCCAGTGGTTATTGGGAAGGGCCGCGACGGCGACATCCGGGCCGATCCGGGTCAATATGGCGGCGGTCCAGTCGTCGTCGGCGGGCCGCGGTACCGTATCGATACGCGCGCCGGTCCGTTCCGCAAACTCCCGCCAGGCATACAGGTTCGAGGGGAATTGTTCGTCCAGCACCAGGATCCGGTTTTCCGGGCCCGCCGTCAGGTTTTTCGAAGCGATCGCCATGCCATAGCTGGCCGACGGCACGATCGCGACCTCGTCCGGGCCGGCATTGACGATGTCCGCGAAGAGGCCGCGGGCGATCTCGGAATCGGTGAAAAAATCAACCGGGGATATGGTCCAGGGATGCACCTTGCGGCGGATTGCCGCTTCGCCGGCCTCGGCGGCTGACAACAAGGTCGGCGACATCTGGGCGCAGTTCAGCCAGGCCACATCGTCGGGAATGTCGAAGAGTTCCCGCTGGCAGGGTATTGGTGCGGTCATGAAGTGCTTTCTTCGTTCGTGCGGCAGTCGGGGCACAGGCCGGTTATTTCGACGGTCTGGCGCAATGCCTGAAACCCGAGGCGGCTGGCCCCGCGCGCCACGGCGGCAATGATTTTCTCGTCCTGCAGTTCCACCGTGGCGCCACAGCCCTGGCAGATCAGGAACTGCCCCGCATGGGGATGGTCCGGTCGCACGCAGCCGATATAGGCATTCAGAGATTCTATCCGGTGAATGAGGCCATGCGCATTCAGGAATTCCAGGGCCCGGTACACGGTCGGCGGAGCCGCCTTGCGGTTCTCCGCCCGCAGCGCATCGAGAATGGCATAAGCGCCCGTCGCCTGATGGCTGCCCCAGATCAACTCCAGCACACGGCGCCTCAGTGCCGTCAGCTTGACGCCGCGGCGCGCGCACAGCGCCGCCGCGCCGTCCAGCGCGGTGTCGATGCAGTGCTGATGGTCGTGCGGTTCGGCCGAAAAAGGGATGGCGTTGTCCATGCCCACTATATAACATCCGTTCCGGCGCTTGTCGCAGGGATTGCGCCCGGAAAACGGACCCGATGGCCCGTTGTCGATGATCGAAATGCTATCGCCAGAAATTCTGTAACCGTGAGCGCATTTATTTGGTTTACGCAGTACGGTGTTGAACGGAAATCGTGGGGATTTATGCTTTACGTGTATGGTTAATGGAAATTACAGCTAACTAATTTAAAAAATTATGGAATTTTAGTGTATGATCCTCAGTTATTATGAGGTGGCACGATCCGTCCTGCGGGTTGTGTGGGGAAGTAACAGACCGGTATTAATATGGAACAGGGTGGGCGCAGGCAGGCAGAGCAAGCCCCCGAAAACGGCGACTATTACACGCGAACCGGAGCGGCCAGATGGCCGGCCCCGGAAGCGATCCGCAGGTATCTGCAGATCGCGCTGGGGCTGGTCGCCGGATTCATAATCGGTGCGATGGCTGTTCAGGAATGGCTGGACGGCCGCGAGGCCGAAAGGATTGCTCGCGAAGAAGTTGGCGCTACCCTGGATCAGGGCAGCGTTCCCCTGAATCTGTTCTTCTCCGAAACAGCAGCGCGGCTTATCGCGCTGGAAGCGGTCGCCGACGATGCGCCGGGTAACGCATTGCGACTCGATCCCGGATACCGCCGCTACGACAAGCAGGGCGCCCCGGTGAGTGGTGGCCCGGCCCTTCCCGCCATTGCCGAGGCCGCTACAACGGCCACGAACACCGGCTATCCGGCCCTGTCCATGCCTTTCGAGGCCGGCGGCCTCTGGTACAGCGCGATCGTCAAGGAACGACGCGACTCGCGCGGACAGCACACCGGTTATGAGGGCCTCCAGTTTCCTGTCTCCCGCATCCTCGACTGGTGGTCGCACAATCGCCTGCCCACCGGTTCCTCATCGACACTGCTGAGCCGCGACGGCCGGATCTGGCTGCGCGACCCCTTCGTGCCCACCCTGATCGGCGCGGACGCCGCCGGCGATCCTTTCGCCGGGGCCGTGCGCGCCGATCGCGGGCATCTGTCGCGGATCGCCGATTATGACGGCGGCGGCGTCGACGCGATCGTCGGTTGGCGCTCGCTGGAAGCGTTCGGCCTGGTCTATGCGGTTGGAATCGACCGCACACAGCTGTCCGCGCCATCCGGCGCATCCGCAACGCTGCCATTGGCCATTGCCCTTTTCGTAACAAGCGGCGCCTTCCTGCTGGTGACCTTTATGGGAAGGCTGGCCGTGCCGGTGGCAGCAGTTCGCCCCCCCGCCCGGGAACGCCGCGCCCCCGTGACGGCGCCTGTCAAGGCATCGCCGGAGCCGGCCGCCAACCATGGCTTCTTGACGGTCGCCGACAAGATGCCCGTGATCCTGTTCGAACAGCATGTCGGCGCGGATAATTCCATCGACTACCGGTATGTCAGTCACGGCCTGCGGGATATCCTGGGTGTCGAACCGGCGCAGCTCGAGTCGCGCCCGGAAATAATGTTCGAAATAGTCCACGCGAACGATCGCGCGCGGGTCCGCCATGAGCATGAGGCGGCCTGGGCCAGCGGCCAGGATATCGATATGGTCTATCGCGTCGTCACCGGCAGCGGCGAGGAGAAGTGGGTTCATAACCTGTCCCGCGCCAGCGCCTGGACCGCAAAGGGCGAATCCAGCGTATGGGACGGCATCGTGCTTGACGTCACGGCCCAGAAGCTGGCCGAAAACGAACTGCGCACCGTGCGCAACGAGGCCGAGCTGACCAGCCGGGTAAAAGCCGAATTCCTGGCCAATGTAAGCCACGAGTTGCGCACGCCGCTGAACGCCATCATCGGATTTTCCGAGGTTATCAGCAGCGAAACCTTTGGGCCGGTAGGCGTCGAAAAATATCTCGAATACGCGCATGACATTCACGAAAGCGCCGACCACCTTCTTGCCGTGGTCAACGACATCCTGGACCTGTCGAAGATCGAGGCCGGCCGCGCCACGCTGGTGCTGGAGGATGCCGCAGCCGACGAACTGGTCGATTCATGCCTGCGCCTCATCCATGGCCGTGCCGCCGACGCCCGCCTTCAGCTTCGCCGGAATGTCGAGGCCTCGCTGCCCCGCCTGCATGTCGATCCGCTGAAAATCAAGCAGATCCTCATCAACCTCCTGTCGAATTCGGTCAAATTCACCCGGTCGGGCGGCACCGTCACTTTGCGCGCATATTCCACGCCGGAGGGCGGAGTCGCATTCGCCGTCAGCGATACGGGTATTGGAATCGCAGAGAAGGACCTGTCCACGGCGATCGAGACCTATGGCCAGGTGGAGCCTTCCGACGGCCTGCGTGTCGAAGGCACCGGGCTGGGCCTGCCATTGGCCAAGGCGCTGGCTGAACTGCATGGCGGCGAGCTGAAGATCGAGAGCTCGGCCGGCAAGGGAACTACTGTCACGGTAATATTGCCGCCCAGCTGCGTTGCGCCTGCGAAACGCACTAACTCCTGATAAAATACCGAGTTTTCAGCGATCAACCATTTCGATTGTCTGCGAGGTTCCGCTAGTATATATTGCGGTGCAGTGTAATTTTTGCATTGCAGCAATATTATGGCCGCCTCCTGGGCTGCCCGGCGCTATAAACCGGGCGCCCATATCTTCGATAAGGGATTTACGATTATGCGGGCTATTGAAGCGGAAAAGGAACCTCCGATGAATGGATCGAGCAGTAGTGGCGATAATGACGACCTGATGGGGTATCCCATCGAGGATCTGTCGGTCGGCATGACCGCCCTTTTCGCTAAAACCGTCACCGAGGCCGACATCGTTCTTTTTGCCGGCATCTCCGGCGATATCAACCCGGTCCATCTGAATCATGAGTTCGCGACCGAGACCATGTTCGAGGGCCGCATCGCCCACGGCATGCTGACGGCCGGTTTTATTTCCACCGTCATCGGCACCAAACTGCCGGGACCGGGTGCGATCTATCTGAAACAGAGCCTGAATTTCAGGGCGCCCGTGCGCGCCGGCGATACGGTGCGCGCGCGCGCAACCGTCAAGGAAGTGATTGCGGAAAAGCGCCGCATCGTCCTGGATACCGTGGCGACCGTCGGCGAAACCGTGGTGCTGGACGGCGAAGCCCTGATCCTGGTTCCAAGCCGCAAGGCCTGATCCCCTGGCGCCAGGCCGCAAGGCCTGATCTTCTCGCGACGAAATTCGTACTCCACATTCCGCGCGCCAACCGCTATACCCTGCGAGCGCGGAAAGAGGGGCCATGCAGATTCTTCGCCATCATACGGACGTGCCGGACACGCTGAAGGGCGGCGTTGCCGTGCTGGGCAATTTCGACGGAGTCCATCTCGGCCACCAGGCTGTGCTGGCTGCCGGCAAGGCCGTTGCGGGCGAATCCGGCGCGCCGCTTGTGGCGGTGACCTTCGAGCCGCATCCCCGCAGCTATTTCCGCCCCGGCGATCCGACCTTCCGCCTGACGCCTTTCCGCAACAAATCGCACCATATTGAGGCGCTGGGCATCGACCTGCTGCTGGTGCTGCATTTCGACGAGGCGCTGCACAATGCGACAGCCGAGGATTTCGTCGCCGATGTCCTGGTTGCGGGGCTTGGCGTCAGCCATGTGGTCGTCGGCTATGATTTCGTCTTCGGGCACAACAGGGGCGGCGACACCGAATTCCTGCGCCGCGCTGGCAAGGAGCGCGGATTCGGGGTCACCATCGTCGAACCGGTCAGCGCGCCGGGTGCGCAAATCTATTCCTCGACCCGGATTCGCGACCATCTGCGCGCCGGACGCCCGGCCGACGCCGCGGCGCTGCTGGGGCGGCCTTTTGAATTCGAGGGGCGCGTCATGCACGGCAATGCGCTGGGCCGCGACCTCGGCTATCCGACGGCGAATCTTTCCTTCGGCGAATATCTGCAGCCGGCATACGGAATCTATGCGGTACGCGTCGGGATCGAAGGGGAAGACGGGCCGCAATGGCATGACGGGGTCGCCAGCTTCGGCATCAGGCCGACCATCGGCGAAGACGAGGAGCCCATTCTGGAGGCCTATATATTTGATTTTTCAGGAGATCTTTACGGCAAGCATTTGCGGGTCCAGCTCATCGACTATATCCGGCCGGAAATAAAATTCGACGGGCTGGAGGCGCTGACAGCGCAGATCGAGGACGATTGCAGGGTTGCGCGCGATATTCTTGGCAAGGCAGCCGGTCAATCCCCATCTTGACCCCCAAGGGACTGGTGCATACTGTGCCCGCGCCTTGGGCCCGAAAGGCCCGGCATTTACTCATTTTTTGATTACAGACGATCGAGAACAAGTCCGATGAGCGTCGATTACAAGGATACCATCCGCCTGCCGAAGACCGACTTTCCGATGAAGGCCGGGCTGCCGCAGAAGGAACCCCAGTTGCTGGAGCGCTGGGAGAAGATGGGACTCGAGGCGCGGCTGCGCGAGCAGTCGAAGGGCCGCGAGAAATTCATCCTGCATGACGGGCCGCCCTACGCCAACGGCCACCTGCATATCGGCCACGCGCTGAACAAGATCCTGAAGGACGTCATCAACCGCTCGCAGCAGATGATGGGCAAGGATGCCCATTACGTGCCGGGCTGGGACTGTCATGGCTTGCCGATCGAATGGAAGATCGAAGAGAAATACCGCGAGGCCGGCAAGGACAAGGACGAGGTGCCGATCGTCGAATTCCGCAAGGAATGCCGCGAATTCGCCGCGCATTGGATCGACGTGCAGCGCGAGGAATTCAAGCGGCTGGGCGTCGGCGGCGATTGGGACAACCCCTACACCACCATGGCCTATGCCGCCGAGGCGCAGATCGCCCGCGAGATCGGCAAGTTCCTGATGAATGGCGGGCTCTTCAAGGGCTCCAAGCCGGTAATGTGGTCGGTGGTGGAAAAAACCGCCCTGGCCGAGGCCGAGGTTGAATATCACGATCACACCTCGACCACGGTCCATGTACGTTTCCCCGTGGCAAAGGCATCGCGGCCCGAACTCGAAGGCGCCAGTGTGGTGATCTGGACCACCACGCCCTGGACCATGCCCGGCAACCGTGCCATCGCCTTTGGCGAGGATATCGATTACGTGGTCGAGCAGGTCGTTGACCGTGAGGACGACAGCGCCTTCAACGAGGCGGACAAGTTTGTTGTCGCGAAGGGCTTGCTGGCTGCGTTCCAGGAAGCGACCGGCATTCGCGGCAGCGTGAACGTCGCCACCTTCAAGGGTATCGATCTCGCCGGCACCGTCTGCAAGCATCCTCTGCATGCCGCGGACGCGTATTACGATTTCGACGTGCGGCTGCTGCCGGGCGATTTCGTCAGCGAGGAGGACGGCACCGGCTTCGTCCACATTGCGCCGGGCCATGGCGCGGATGACTATGTGCTGGGCGTGGCCAACGGCGTCGAGGTTCCCCAGACCGTGGGCGAGGACGGCCGCTATTACGACCATGTGAAGCTGTTCGCGGGACTGGCGGTCTATACCCATGAGGGCAAGACCGGCCCGGCCAACAAGGCCGTTGTCGAGGCGCTGTCGGAGGCCGGCAACCTGATGGCGTCGGGCAAGCTGCGCCACAGCTACCCCCATAGCTGGCGTTCCAAGGCGCCGCTGATCTTCCGCAATACCGCGCAGTGGTTCATCTCGATGGAGACGAACGACCTGCGCAAGAAGGCGCTGGCCGCCATCGACGAGACCAAATTCTATCCCCCGGCCGGCCGCACCCGGCTCTATTCGATGATCGAACAGCGGCCCGACTGGTGCATCTCGCGCCAGCGCGCCTGGGGCGTGCCGATCCCGGTCTTCGTGGAAAAGGCCAGCGGCGAGCCGCTGCGCGACCAGGCCGTCGTCGACCGCATCGCCGAGGCCTTCGAGGCCGAGGGCGCCGATGCCTGGTTCGCCCGCAATCCGGCCGAGTTCCTGGGCCCCGATCGTAATCCCGACGATTACGAGCAGGTCATGGACGTGGTCGATGTCTGGTTCGATTCGGGCTCGACCCATGCCTTCGTGCTGGAGGCGCGCGACGATCTGCAATGGCCGGCGACGCTGTACCTTGAAGGCTCCGACCAGCATCGCGGCTGGTTCCATTCCTCGCTGCTGGAAAGCGCTGGCACCCGCGGCCGCGCACCCTACGAAGGCGTGCTGACCCACGGCTTCATCCTGGCCGAGGATAACCGCAAGATGTCCAAGTCGATGGGCAACGACTTGTCGCCGATCAACGTCTCCAACCAGTCGGGCGCGGAAACCCTGCGCCTGTGGGTGGTCTCGTCCACATACACAGAGGATCTGACCTTCGGACCGGAGATCATCAAGCGGCTGATCGACGTATACCGCCGACTGCGCAACACCATGCGCTATCTGCTGGGCAACCTGAACGAATTCGACGAGTCCGAGCAGGTAAAGGCGGCCGATATGCCGGAACTGGAGCGCTGGGTGCTGCATCGCCTGTGGGAGCTCGACTCGCTGGTGCGCCATGGCTGCGGCGAGTACGATTTCCAGCGAATTTTCCGCGAACTCCATGATTTCTGTGCCGTCGACCTGTCGGCCTTCTATTTCGACATCCGCAAGGACAGCCTCTATTGCGATGCCGTCACGGACCTGCGCCGGCGCGCCGCGCGCACGGTGCTGGACGAGCTGTTCTCCTGCCTCACCGCCTGGCTGGCGCCGATCCTGTGCTTCACCGCCGAGGAGGCATGGCTCTGCCGCAACCCGGGCGACGGGGAAAGCGTGCATCTGCGTACATTCCCCGACGTCCCCTCCATCTGGCGCAACGACGAACTGGCCGCCAAGTGGGAGAAAATCCGTCGCATCCGGCGCGTCGTAACCGGCGCGCTGGAACTGGAGCGGGCCGAAAAACGCATTGGCTCGTCCTTGCAGGCGGCACCGAAGGTGTACGTGACCGCCGACTACAGGGAAGCGCTGGAAGGCCTCGACCTGGCCGAAATCGCTATTACCTCGGATGCGGAACTGATCGAGGGCGACGTCCCCGAGGGCGCCTTCACGCTCGACGATATAGCCGGCGTGGGTGTCATGCCGACGCTCGCCGACGGCGGGAAATGCGATCGCTGCTGGCGCATACTGCCGGAAGTCGGCGCCAATGCGGATGCACCAGGCACCTGCGGGCGCTGCGCCGATGCGGTTGTATCGAACCGCGCGGCGGCGGAATAGGCGGCCAGCACTTGTCGGCCTCCGAAAATCCGCAAACACCCCGGCCCGGCGTCCGCGGTCCGCTCGACAGGCTGGGTTCCAGGCTGTTCCTGTTGGGGCTGGGCATGACCGTGCTCATCCTTGTGCTGGACCAGATCAGCAAATGGGCGATCCATGATGTCGTCATGGTTCCGCCGAGGGCCATACCGGTGTTCCCGGGATTCAATCTGGTTCTGGTATTCAACAAGGGCGTTTCCTTCGGCCAGCTGAACTGGCTGAACGCATGGGCCCTGTCGGCGCTGGCGATCGCCATTTCGGTGGCGCTGGTCTTCTGGCTGCGCAAGGCCGAAACGCGCCTGCTGGCTGTGGCGCTGGGCATTATCATCGGTGGCGCCGTCGGCAATGTGATCGACCGTATCCGATTTGGCGCTGTCGTTGATTTCCTGGATTTCTATATTCCGGGCACCGCCTGGCCGCACTGGCCAGCCTTCAATGTCGCGGATTCCGCGATCGTGGTGGGGGTGGGCCTGATTCTGCTTGACGGGTTATTTGCGGAACGGGAAAAAAGCGCGTAAAATAGTGCATTGAACCTAGAGCGGATCGTGATTGAGCATATTTTCGAACGAATGCGGCAGTCCGCCCTAAATCTGAAGATAGAGCCGGTCGATCCGAACCGGATCCAGGGGAAGTGTTGAGGAATATGTCCATGAAAAGGGCAATCATATTTGCGGCCGCGGCATTGCTGCTGACCGGCTGCTCGGAAACCGGCAGCATTTTCGGATTTGACCGCGGCGGACCCGATGAATTCACCGTCGTACGCAACCCGCCGCTCAGCGTACCTCCCCAGGCGACACTACGCCCGCCAGTGCAGGGCGCGGCGCGATCCAACCGCGACCTCAGCAGCAGCCAGGCGCGCGAAAGCCTGCTGGCGTCGGGTGGCGGTTCGGCGGGAACGGCGGGAACCCTGGTTACCGACGCCGGCACCCAGCCTTATAACGGCGGCGCGCTGCCGCCGCGCCCGGAAGGCGGCTCTTCGCCCCTGTACCAGACAGCACCGACCCAGCCCCAGACAGCAGTGGCCGACCCGGCGGCGGCCGACGGCGAGCAGAACACAGCCGCGGCAAGCGCCTATCCACAGTCCTACGCGCCGCCGGTGCCCCAGTACGGCGCCCCCGGCATTCCCATTCGTTACGGCGCGCAAAGCCGGCCGAGCAAGGGCGAAACCGCATTGACCCAACGGGTGACCGCCTATTACGGGGTCGAGCCCGATGTCAGGCGCAAGGTCGACGCAGAGTCGGCCCAGCTTGCAGTAGAGCAAGAAAAATTCATGCACAAGGTGCTGTTCTGGCTCGAACCGGAACCGGCGGGAACGGCACTGGACGCCAATGCGGAATCCCGCAGGCTGCAAGAGAACGATGCCCTGGGCAAACCGGCGAATGCGGGCGAGGCGCCGGTAATTGCTCGCAAGACAAGCGGCGTCAGCAGCCTGTTCTGAACATCGGCGCCGGGGCGGGCTTGCAGTTCCGTCTGCGCACCCCATTTCATAGCATCGGGCACTTCATCTTCGATCCAATCGACTCGAGGTACGCATGACGCCGTCCATCTCCAAGAGATTCCGCACAGCCGCCATGGCCGCGCTTGCCGCCATTGTTGTTTTCCCCTCGCCGCTTCTGGCCAAGGTCTTCTCGCCCGACAGCTTTACGCTGGATAACGGCATGCAAGTCGTTGTGGTCAGCAATCACCGCGCCCCGGTCGTCACTCACATGGTCTGGTATCGTTCCGGCGCCATGGACGAAAAGCCGGGACACACCGGCGCCGCCCATCTGCTGGAACATCTGATGTTCAAGGGAACGCAGGCGCATCCCGACGGCGAGTTCTCGCAGATCGTGGCGCGCAATGGCGGCAGCGAGAACGCCTTCACCAGCCAGGATTTCACCGGCTATTTCCAGTCTGTCGCCGCCGACCGGCTGGAACTGATGATGGAACTGGAATCCGACCGCATGGTCAATCTGATGATGTCCCAGGAGGACATCGACACCGAGCGCGAAGTGGTGCGCGAGGAGCGCCGCTCACGGATCGAGAATGAACCCAGGAGCCGCCTGAACGAACAGGCCACCGCCGCCTTCTTCGTGAACCACCCCTATGGCAACCCGGTGATTGGCTGGGACCACGAGATCCAGGCGCTGACCCGCGATGACATGATGGATTTCTACCATACCTGGTATGCGCCCAACAATGCGATCCTTGTCGTCGTCGGCGACGTGACGGTGGATAAGGTCCGTCCGCTGGCCGAGAAATATTACGGCCGTATCCCGGCACGCGAATTGCCGCCCCGCGTCGAATGGCGCGAGCCGCCGGCCGACGTGGCCCAGCGTATCACCCTCTCCGACCCGCAGGTCCGCCAGCCCAGTTGGTCGCGGCGCTACCACGCGCCCAGCTATGTCTACGGCGCCACCGAACATGCCTATCCGCTGGAGGTTCTGGCCGATATCCTGGGCGGCGGCACTACCAGCCGAATATACCGCAGCCTCGTGGTCGAGCAGAAACTCGCCGCCGGCGCGGGCGCCTGGTACAATCCCACATCGCGCGGACCGTCCAGTTTCGGCTTCTATGGCGCGCCGCTTCCCGGTGGAGATATCGGGGCAATCGAGGCGGCCATCGAGGTTGAAGTGGAAAAACTGCTGCGCGACGGCGTGACCGAAGAGGAAGTCCAGCGCGCCATCGCCCGCCTGCAGGCCGAGGCGGTCTACGCCCGCGATTCGCTGCGCGCTCCGGCCCAGGTCTTGGGCGGCGGCATGGTGATCGGCATGAGCGTGGAAGAAATCGAGGCATGGCCCGAGCGGATTGGAGCGGTTACCGCTGAGGCCGTCAATGCGGCGGCCCGCGCCGTGCTGGCAGGCGAAGCCTCGATGACAACCCTGTTGCTGCCTGAAACGAATACCGTCAAGGGAGACGGATGATGGCGAAATTCCTTCGGGTCGCCCTGCCCGCCTTTCTCCTGGTCGCTGTGGCAATCGTAGTGGCGCCGCGCCCGGCCGCGGCCGTAACGGTTGAGCGTGTCGAAAGCCCCGGCGGCATCGTCGCCTGGCTGGTGCGCGACAGCATGGTGCCGCTGGTATCCATCGAGTTTTCCTTCCGCGGCGGCGCGGCACTGGATCCGGCCGGCAAGACCGGCCTCGCCGACATGACGACCAGTCTGCTGGACGAGGGCGCGGGCGACCTGGACAGCCAGGCCTTCCAGCGCAAGCTCAGCGATCTGGCGGTCACGATCAGTTTCGCCGCCGGCATGGACACCATCCGGGGCAGCCTGAAGTCCCTGAACGCCACGCGCGACGAGGCGGCCGACCTGCTGGCCCTGGCGATGACCAAACCGCGCTTCGACGAGGATGCGGTTGAACGCATCCGGCAGCAGATCCTCGCCGGACTGTCGCGCCAGTCCACCGACCCGGACCAGATTGCCGGGCGCGTCTGGTGGAAGGCCGTGTTTCCGGACCATCCCTACGGACTGCCCGCCGAGGGCATGCCGGCTACCATCGCCGCGATTACGGCCAACGACATGCGTCAACTGGTGTCGGAACGTTTCGCCCGCGACCAGTTGATCGTCGGGGTCGTCGGCGATATCACGCCCGAAGAGCTTGGCCCCTTGCTGGACCGTGCTTTCGGGACACTCCCGGCCAAGGGCAAACCCTTCACCCTCGACGAACCGCAACCCCAGGCCGCCGGTGAGGTTTTCGTCGTCGAGAGCGACGTGCCGCAGAGCGTGGTTCTGTTCGGCCACGCCGGCATCCGCCGCGAGGATCCGGACTGGTATGCCGCCTACACCATGAACTATATCCTCGGCGGCGGCAGCTTCGCCTCGCGGCTTTACGAGGAAGTGCGCGAAAAACGTGGGCTGGCCTATTCGGTATACAGCTACATGACCCCACTTGCCGCCGCCGGCATCTATACCGGGGGGGTTTCCACAGCCAACGAGCGGGTCGGCGAGTCGATCGCGGTGATCCGCGAGGAATGGGCGCGAATGCGCGACGAGGGCGCCACCGAGGCCGAACTGGCGGACGCCAGGACCTACCTCACCGGTTCCTTCCCCCTGCGTTTCACCAGCACTGACCGCATCGCCCGCATGCTGGTCGGCATGCAGTACAACGATCTCGGCATCCGCCATATCGACGAGCGGAATTCCTTCATCGAGGCCGTGACGATGGACGATATTCGCCGGGTCGCCAAACGGCTGCTGAAGCCAGAGGACCTGACCATCGTCGTCGTCGGCAAGCCGGCCGGCGTAAAGGCCACCGCGGAGGCTCCGGAGATCGGGGGATGACCGGGACGCCCGGCGGAAATCCTCCGGGCTTGCCGCGACACCGGCTGATTGGCCTTGCCGCGGGGCCGCTGAGCGCTGCTGTCATATTCATCGCACCGCCGCCCGAGGGGCTTTCGCCGGAGGGCTGGCACACCGCCGCGGTCGGCATCTGGATGGCCATCTGGTGGATGACCGAGGCCCTGCCGCTGGCCGTCACGGCTTTGCTGCCACTTATCCTGTTCCCGTTGCTCGGCGTACAGTCGCTGCCAGCCACCTCCCCCTCCTATGCCCACCCCCTGATCTTCCTGTTCCTCGGCGGTTTTCTGCTGGCACGCGCGCTGCACGCCTGGCGTCTGGACGAACGGATCGCCCTGACCGTCCTGCGTTTTTCCGGCGCCAGCCCGCGCGCCATGGTGGGCGGAATCATGGCCGTTACCGCATTTCTCAGCATGTGGGTCAGCAACACGGCGACCACCATGGTGATGCTGCCGATCGGCCTTTCCATCGTTGCAGCCTTCGTGAAACAGGGCGAGGAACAGGCGGCCGGGATCGCCCCGGCCCTGCTGCTGGGCATTGCCTATTCCGCGACCATCGGCGGCATGGGTACGATCATCGGCACCCCGCCCAATGCGCTGTTTGCCGCCTTCATGGCGGATTCCTACGGCATCGAGATCGGATTCTTGAGGTGGATGCTGATCGGCGTGCCGCTGGTACTGCTGCTGCTGCCCATTGCCTGGCTGTTGCTCACCCGCCTCGCCTTCCGCGTTGGCGCCATCGATTCGGCCCATACCGCCGATATGGTGGCCGGAAAGCTGGCGGCCCTCGGCACGGTATCGCGCGGCGAGCGGATGGTGGCGGGGCTGATGCTGGCCGTCGCGGCCGCCTGGATTTTCCGGCCGCTACTGGAAACCGCCCTGCCCTGGCTGCATCTGTCGGATGCCGGGATCGCGATCACCGGCGCGGCGCTGCTGTTCCTGCTGCCCGCCGACCTGAAGGGCGGGCGGTTCCTGCTGACCTGGAACGAGGCGGCGGCGATCCGCTGGGACGTGCTGATCCTGTTCGGTGGCGGGCTCGCGCTGGCCGAGGCGATCGGCGGCTCCGACCTGGCCGCCTGGATCGGCACGCAACTTGCCGGCCTGCAGGCCCTGCCGCTGTTCCTCCAGCTGTTGACTGTCGGCGCGGTGATGGTGCTGGTCGGCGAATTGGCCAGCAACACGGCGATGGCCGCGGTATTCCTGCCCATCGCCGGGGCCACCGCGATCGGCATGGGAGAGCCGGCCTTCATGCTAACCCTGCCGGTGGCCCTCTTCGCCACACTCGGCTTCATGTTGCCGGTCGCGACCCCGCCCAACGCCATCGTCTTCGGCAGCGACGCCATCGAGATGAAACATATGCTGCGCGCCGGCGCGATCCTGGACGCCGTCGGCATCGTCGTCGTCGCCCTCGCGATCATGACCCTGGGTCAGTGGGTTCTGGCAGCGGGTTGAAGCAGCTATTCCAAGGCGATCAGGAACGTTTCTTTCCGGGTATCGTCGGGTCAGAGCCCTGAGGGGTCCTGTGGTCCAGATCCAGCCAAGGCCCTTGTTGGACCGCTGCCTGGACACGCTTCCAAATTTCCGGATCGGTCGAGGATTCTCCCCATATGCTGGAGAGCAGCAGTCGGAACCGTCCGTCTCGCCTGGCTTCCAGTTCAACTCTGTCGATCAGCCTCTTCCCATGCAACCCGATGATATTTTCCATCGGTCCCGCCCCCAGCCACGCGACGTCACTGTCTTCTGTGAATCGTGGCAGCGCGAACAGGAGAAAATCCAGCGCCGTATCGGGCGCTTTTTCGACCAGCGTATCGATACATTCGAACGCCCAGAAATTCTCATCGGATTCAGGCGAGTTCGTCGGCGTCCGGGCAACGACGAGCGCCGCCGCGGCCAGTTTCTCCATCGAGAGGCTTTCGTCACCATCACGGCACGGGAAGTCCCGAAGGCCGATGTCACAGTACAAACAAGGGGGAAGCGTCTCAAACTTTTCACTCATGAGCCCAGCTTGCGCGAATAATATGAAAAACCCGTAACCAGCCAGTATTGATTTGGCTGGCCGGCGAGATATCGCCAGCCCCCTACCCGAACGCTCCGCCGCAGCCGCAGCCGAGCGGGATGTTGCGCGCGGCTGCCCACTGCTCGCCCAGCTCGGCCAGGACATCCTCGCCGAGGAACTGCTCGGCCATGCCGAACAGTACCGTTTCCTCCTTGCGGAAATGGCCGCTGGCCAGTTCGATCAGCTGGCCGACCAGGCCTTTCAGCGAGGCGATATCGGTTTCCCCGCGCGCGGCCTCCAGCAAGCCGTCGATGCCCCTGTGCTCGGACCGCATGACCGCCAGCGGCCCCATCTGGCCGAGACGCGGGTCGAGGCGCGGGAACAGCAGTTCCTCCTCGACCCTGGCATGGGCCAGCAAAAGCTTGTCCACCACGGCAACCGCGGCGCGGATTTCGGCGAGGTCGCCGCTGGTCACGGCGACATTGCGCAGATGGCTGAACAGGTCGTGCAAAACGCCATGTTCGCCCAGCAGGGCATCGGTGATCTTCAAGGGTCGTTCCTCTCTTCCCTGGTAAAGATCCAGCATAGGAGAGAGGCCCGGCTGACCTCCTTGACCGTCGTCAAGGGCGGGATCGCCGGGCGGCCATGGCGAGAGTCGCTTCCAGCGTCCGGGCGACGGCGCTGTCGGCATAGCCGCACCGGCCCGAGAGGAGCATAAGACTTCGATATACTTTTTGTCTCAATGGCCATACTGTTTGCCTCTCTGCCATTCCCGGGATACATGCATAGCCGATGGCCGACGCCCGACCCCAACGCCGCCTCGCGGCGATCCTCGCCGCCGACATTGTCGGTTTTTCGCGGCTGATGGGAGCCGACGAAGCGGGAACGTTGGCCACACTGCGCGAGGTCTGGAGCGAAGACTTCAACCCCGTGGTTGCCGCTCACCATGGTCGCATCGTCAAGATGATGGGGGATGGCGCCCTGGTCGAATTCGCCAGCGCGGTTGATGCGGTGGAATGCGCCATCGCAATTCAAAAGGCGATGGCGGACCGCAACGGTTCACGGACGGGCGTTGAACCGATCGAATTCCGCATTGGCGTGAATCTCGGCGACATCGTGATCGACGGCGACGACATCTTCGGCGATGGCGTCAACGTGGCGGCCCGCCTGGAGGGGCAGGCGCCGAAGAGCGGCATCCTGGTATCCGATGCCGTGCACGCCCAGATCAAGGGCAAGGTCAGCGTCGCCTTCAGGGACGCCGGCGAGCTGGTCCTCAAGAATATCGAGACGCCGGTTCGGGGCTGGCGCTGGACCGGCGGCGGCGGCGCCGAGCGAACGCCGGTGGACGAAACGGCGCGAACGCCGGTGGACGAAACGGCGCGAACGCCGGTGGACGAAACGTCGCGGACGCCGGCGGACGCGCTTTCGGGGCCGGCCGAATTGCCATCGATCGCGGTATTGCCGTTCGCCAATATGTCGGGCGACCCGGAGCAGGAGTTCTTCGCCGACGGCCTGGTCGAGGATATCATCACAACGCTCTCGAAGCTTGCCGGGCTGCGGGTCATCGCCCGCAATTCCACCTTCGTCTACAAGGGGCAGGCCGTCGACATTCGCGAGGCGGCGCGGCAGCTTGGCGTGCGATACGTCCTCGAGGGCAGCGTCAGGAAGAGCGCGAACCGCATTCGCATAACCACACAGCTAATCGACGCCAACAGCGGCTCGCATGTCTGGGCCGAACGCTACGACCGTGCCATCGACGATATATTTGCCGTCCAGGACGAAATCACGCTGGTCCTGGCAACCGAAATGCAGGTCAAGCTGATCGAAGGCGAACAGGCGCGTCTGCACTATACGACGACCAGTAACGTCAGGGCCTGGAGCCACTGGGTGGAGGGCCTTTCCTGGTATCGGCGGGCCGTTACCCCGGAAAACGTGGGGGCGTCGCTTGCCTGCTGGAAGCGGGCCTTGGCGCTCGACCCCGATTCGGCGGCCCTGAACGCCATGCTCGGCTTCGCGCATTACGTCGATGCCCGCTTTGGCTGGTGGGACGACAGGGAAACGGCCCTTGCGAAAACCCGAAGCCATGTCGACAGGGCTCTCGAGCTCGATCCTGAAAATTTCAGCGCCTACAGCGTCTCGAGCATGGCCTCGTTGATGCACGGGCGCTTCGAAGAAGCCGCGGCTCACGCGCGGCGGGCTGTCCGGCTCGCGCCCGGTTCCGCCGACGCGGCGAGCTTCGCCTGTTTCGTGCTGGCCTTCGCGGGATATCCAGACGAAGCGGTGGCGCAGGGCGAAAGGGCGAAAACGCTCAGCCCGAACTATCCCGCCCACTATCTGGGCCATCTGGGCAACGCCTATCGGCTGGCGGGAAGATTCGACGAGGCCATCGACGCCTTCAAGGCTTACCACGCCCGCAACCCGGGATTCGGCCTGTCCGATCTGGTGCTCGTCTATCGGC